>Ga0208872_1001392_pt1 | contig 14806 bp, 13 predicted proteins | sample CryBogCBH12Aug08_FD_185508 | JGI IMG/M metagenome (GOLD analysis project Ga0208872, IMG submission 185508) | Freshwater microbial communities from Crystal Bog, Wisconsin, USA - CBH12Aug08 (SPAdes) | ecosystem: Environmental > Aquatic > Freshwater > Lake | place: Crystal Bog, Wisconsin, USA...
TGCCTATCCGCTGTTCCAGATTGCGCAATTGATTTTGGACAAGGCGGAACGCTATTCCGTCCAGCTCACGGCCAAGAAAAAGGCCGACGGCACCACCGAAAAGATTTTCACCTGCGCGCTCGATGAGACGCCGTGGACGAGCGAGGACGAAGCGGTTGCGCACATCCTCAAAAATCACTTCGCCACGTTTTACGCGGCGGAACGCATCCAGACCGAGCCGCCGAAGGGTGTTTACACGTTCGTCGCGCAATGCGGCGTGAGCGGCGTGATTCTTGGCCCGCCGAACCATCACGATTACCAGAACCAGTTGCGCAAGCTCCACACGGAAAAGTTTTCGCGGATGCCGTTCGATATGTTCAAGTCACGCGTCAAAATCGTCAAAGACGAGGCGGTCGTGAAGAAATGGATCGAGGAGCAGAGCTTCAAGACGGAATACAACTGCCTCAATGTGCCGGAACCGCTCAAGCTGCCGACGCTGGAAGAGGTCGAAAAGCATTTCCGCGCGACCCACAAGGATTCCATCATCAAAGCCGTCGAGACCGTCACCATTGCGGGTGCGCCGAGCCGCAACTTGCGGAGCAGCGGTCTGCAGCGGCTCATCCGGCAGGAATGGGAGCATCAAAAGCATTTCCCGCTGCCCATCGCGACGAAGCTGAGCCAGCAGTTTGCACAGCACGGCCTGCAATTTTTCAAGGTCAACAAGACCGTCACGCACGTCAGCGTCGCGCGGCCGACGTTCCTCGACATCGAGAGCAACCCGGTGTCCGACGGCATCAAGCGCATCGTGGATTTCATCAATGCCACGCCCAAATGCACGCGCAAGAAATTGGTCGAGGCGCTCGCGCCCACGCCCAAGGTGACGTTGATTCCGATTCCGGAAGCCCCGGTGGCCGCCGCTCCAGTGGCGGAGGGCGAAGCGGCGGCGACCGCGCCGAAACCGGCCGAACCGAAAGCGCCGGAGCAAACTCCCGAGCAGACCGCCGTGATGGTGGATCTGCATTGGCTGATTCATCAGGGCGCCGTGTTGGAATTTGCCGACGGCCGGATGGAAACCGCGAAGAAGCCGTTGCCCAAGCCGCCGAAACCGGAAAAGAAGGCTGCCGTGGCGAAGCCGACGGAGGAAGCTCCGGCGGCCACGACGATTGAAACGGTGACGCCGGAACAAATCACGGCGGAACCCGGCGTGGAAATTGTCGCGCCGGCCGAAGCCGCAGCGGCTCCGGTCGCTGAAGCTCCGGTTCAGCCGGAAGCCCCGCTGGCGGCGGAAGGAAGTGCCGCATGAAATTCGCCGCTCTGGGTCTTTCTGAAAAGGTGCTCGAAGGCGTCCGCGCCGTGGGCTACACGGAACCGACGCCCATCCAGCTTCGCGCCATACCGCTGGTGATTTCCGGCAAGGACGTCATCGGCAGCGCCCAGACCGGCACCGGCAAGACGGCGGCGTTCGCGCTGCCCATTTTGTCGAAGCTCGGCGGCCACCAGCCCGGCGGCCCGCGCGTTTTGATTCTCGAACCCACCCGCGAACTCGCGGCGCAAGTCGAGACGGCGTTCCGCGATTACGCCCGGTTCCTCGATTTGAAAATCACCGTCGTCTTCGGCGGCGTGGGTTACGGCAAACAGAACGACGAATTGAAGGCCGGCTGCGACATCATCGTCGCCACGCCCGGACGGTTGCTGGATCATCTCGAACAGGGCACCGTGAAGCTCGACAAGGTGGAATTTCTCGTCCTCGACGAGGCAGACCGCATGTTGGACATGGGTTTCCTGCCTGACGTGCGCCGGCTCGTGGAAAAATGCCCGCGCCAGCGCCACACCGCGCTGTTCTCCGCCACCGTGCCGCCGCAGATCGAAACGCTCATCCAATGGGCGATGCACAGCCCGGAGACCATCGAAATCGGCGCGCGCCGCTCGCCTGCCGACACGGTGAAGCATGTCATCTATCCTGTCTCCGACATGCAAAAGACGGATTTGCTTTTGGAACTGCTGAACCGCGTGAACTACGATTCCGTGATTGTTTTCTGCCGCACGAAACACGGCGCCGACCGCGCGGCCTCCTTGCTCAAGCGCGCGAACCACGCCGTCGCCGTGCTGCACTCCAACCGCACCCAGAAGGAACGCGAGCAGGCCCTCCAGGGCTTCCGCGACGGCAAATACGAAGTGCTCGTCGCCACGGACATCGCGGCGCGCGGTCTCGATATTTCCAACGTCAGCCACGTCATCAATTTCGACGTCCCGCAGCATCCGGAGGATTACATCCACCGCATCGGGCGCACGGGCCGCGCGGAGAACACCGGCGATGCGTTCACCATCATGGTCGCCGAGGACGCGCCCCACGTTTTTGCCATCGAGCGTTTCATCAGCCAGAAAATCCCCCGCGTGAAGCTGGAAAACTTTGATTACCGCTACACGGCGTTGTTTGAAGAACCGAAGGCCGGTGCGGCCGCCGGTTTCCCCGGCAAAGTCCGTGGCGGTCGCGTCCACGGCGGCTACCACTTCGCCCCCGGCGGACGGCGCCGGTAATTAATCCGCGCAACGGAAGTTTAGGGGCGGTGTTCACTTGTTTGTATGAGTGAAGACCAACCTCCGCCAAATTCTCGGCTCAAGTTTTTGCTGGCCACTCTTTTTGGCGTAGTTTTGGTTTCGTTTTTAGTCCTGATGGCGACCCCCAACTTTGTTGGCTCACATCATAGCCTTGCCAACGCGTGCATCAACAACCTGCGCCAGATTGATGCGGCGGCGAATCAATTTGCCTTGGAACATCGCCTGACCAATGGCGACGCCATCAACTTTCCTTCCGACCTGACGCCCTACATCAAGCTCAACAGTTTGGGCCAGATTCCCGGCTGTCCGCAGGGCGGCAGCTATTCCATCAAGAAAGTCGGCGAGTCGCCGACCTGCTCCCTAGGCACGAAGGTCATTCCCGCCCATGTCCTGCCTTGAAACGACCGGATTACGCTTCCGGCGACGGCGCGGATTTTTCCGGATGGCTTTTGGCCAGCAAGAGCAGGCTCGGCTGCGCGAAGAGCGCCAGTTTTTCCGGTTGCAGCGGATAGGCCTGCGCGAGGGCCAGCAGGTTCAGGTAAAGCTCCCGTTCCAATCCCCGCCGCGCGTCCCGGCGCGCTGACTCGGCCGCCGCTTTTTGGCCGCCGGCCGTTCCACTCGCCGCATTCACCGCGCGCCAGCCGGCGAGCAGCGATTGCGCCTGGGTGAGCACCGCCGGCGGCAGCGACGCGGCGTGAACCGTCAAACCGGCCACGAGCGTTTCCAAGTGGTTCTCCAGAACCGCATCCCGGCACCGCGAAAAAATGCGCCGGCCTTCGGGGAAACATTCCCGCACCTCCGGCGCGGTCTCACCGAACTGAACCTGCACGGCGAGGCAAATTTTCCCGACGGCCGCCGGCAAACTCTTCCGAACCTTCTGCTTGGTCCGCTTCTGCGCCTTCCGTTCGCCAAGTTTGCCGTCATTGACAGTGAAGGTCGCCTCGAACGCCGCCAACGCCGTGGTCGTGGCCGCCCGGCGCGCGGCGAACGTTCCGGCGGGGTCATTCGCGGCCAGCCGCTCCAGATGATTCTTGGTGTAGCGCAGGAGATGGCTGAAGCTGATGTTTCGGTCATCAAACGGGCTTTGGAAAAATCGCGTCAGATCAAACATGGCTTGGTGGGGTTAAATTATTTTGGCGGCTTTGGTTTTAGCGTTCGGATGCCGCCCGCTATTTTGGCGGACGCCGTCTTATTTAGTCAAAACTATTTCAAATTATTTTACATGATTTTGTTTTGTTTTTGTTTCATGTAAAAAATTATTACCTAATATATTTTTGATTCTAAATATTGTCATATATTTTTAACTGTTTTTGTCTATTTAAGATGGTGCCCGCTATTTTAGCGGTGACCTTCTAACGCTTGGGAAAGCCTTGGCCAAGGCGGCGGACGCCGGATTAACGTTTTTTCCCTCGTGGCTGGGAAAGTTTACGCCGGTTTAGGCGTTGGCGGTTACTCGGCGTCCGCGCGACGAACGGCTTGGATGAAGGCGCGCACTTTCTCCGCCGACTTGCGCCCGGGCGCGGTTTCGACGCCGCTCGATACATCCACGGCGAAGGGCCGGACCTTTTTCACCGCTTCGCCGACATTTTCCGGCGTGAGTCCGCCGGCCAGGAAGATGGGTTTGCCCAGCGCTTGCGCTTGGACGGCCAGGTCCCAATTGAATTTCTCGCCGGTGCCGCCTAAACCGCCCGCCGCATAGGCGTCGAGCAGGAAGGCGTCGGTTTGGTAATTTTCCAGCGCGCGGAGGGATTCCGCATCGCGGATGCGAAAGGCCTTGAGGCTCATCACCCCGAATTGCGTGCAAAAATCACTCGGCTCGTCGCCGTGGAACTGGAGGAGGTTCAGTCCGCATTCGGTGATGGCCTGCAAGACGACGCTCTCGTCGGGATTCACAAAGACGCCCACGCGCAAAACAAAGGGCGGCAAGGCACGCGCAATCTCCACGGCGGCGGCAAGGCTGACGTGGCGCGGACTTTTTTCGTAGAACATCAGCCCAATCATGTCCGCGCCGGCGTCCACGGCGGCCTGCGCGTCGGCCACGCTGGTCACTCCACAGATTTTTACCTGCGTTTTCATTTACGATTTATGATTTTTGTTTTACGCTCTGGCCGCTGGCGCTGGCTTGAAAGCTTAAATCATCAAGTTCAAATCGCCAATGGTAATGACACGCTCCATTTACTTCGACTACAACGCGACCACGCCGCTGGACCCGGCGGTGCGGTCGGCGATGCTGCCGTTTCTGGACGCGGTCTGGGGCAACCCTTCGTCGGTGCATCACATCGGCCGCAAGGCCCGCGCAGCGCTCGACGAGTCGCGGGACCGGGCAGCGACGTTCCTGGGTGCCAAACCGAGCGAAATAATTTTCACCGGCGGCGGAACAGAGGCTAACAACCTGGCTATTTTCGGCACGGCGCGCTTGCTGAAGGCAAAAGGGCGGCATCTAATCACGTCTGCCGTGGAACATCATGCGGGGCTGCAATGCTTCGATTATTTGGAGCGGAATGAGGGTTTTCTGGTCACGCGCCTGCCGGTGGACGCCGCCGGAAGGGTTTCGGTGGAGGAGTTTAAACGCGCGGTGCGACCGGACACGATTTTTGCCTCCATCATGGCGGCGAACAATGAGATTGGAACGATTCAGCCCGTCGCGGCCATCGGCGCGGTGTGCCGGGAGCTGGGAATACGCTTTCACACCGACGCGGTGCAGTCTTTTGGCAAGGAAACCTTTGAAAATATCGGGCAGTTCAATGCCGACCTAGTGTCCGTGTGCGCGCACAAATTTCACGGCCCCAAAGGCGCGGGCTTGCTGTATATCAAATCGCCGTTGCAGCCGGAGCCGATTTTGTTTGGCGGCGCCCACGAAAACGAGCGTCGCGCCGGCACGGAGAACCTCGCGGCCATCGCGGGGCTGGTCGAAGCGCTGGAACGGTTCGTGCGCCCGGCGGTGTTTCCGGCGGAACGATTGGCCGCGTTGGTGCAGAAAATTGCGGCTGCGGTCGAAAAAATTGAAGGTTGCGAAATCGTGACGCCCAAGGAAAAAGCGTTAGCGAACACGCTGGCGTTTGTGGTGGCGGGATCGGATGGCATCGCCTTGATGGCTGGGCTGGATATGGAAGGCATTTGCGCCTCGAGTGGCTCGGCGTGTTCGGCGGGTTCGTTGGAACCGAGCCATGTCATCCTGGCGACGGGGCGGGTGGCTTCGGCCAATTCACTCGTGCGTTTCTCGCTGGGCCGAAGTTCAACTGAGGAAGAGGTGAATTTTGTATGCGCCGCTTTGCCGGAAATAATCCGTCGCGCACAACTAACGGGAAAAGCTGCCAGCCGTTTGTGAATGAGTTGTTGATAGTGCCAACAACTTTGGCTTTTCTATTTTTCAGGCTGGTATAGCTTGCACTTGTCAGCGGGTTGAACATAAAATTTCCCCTGTCATCACGGTGTTGTTTAAAGTTGTTTGGCTTGTTCACAACCCTTAATAAGAATAGAATTTTTTAAAGAAGACAGAATATTATATCGCGCATGAACCTCACGATCACCAAAGACCAGATCATTGCCGGGCTCCAAGCCGTCCAAAACGTCGTCAGCTCACGCACGACGCTGCCCATCCTGTCCAACGTCCTCATTCGCGCCGAGGGAAGCCAGGTGGAATTCACCGCCACCGACCTCGACGTGACCGTCGCGTGCAAGGTTGAGGGCAAGGTGGGCAAGCCAGGGGCCACCACGCTGCCGGTGAAGAAGCTGTTCGGCATCGTCCGCGAACTGTCCGGTGAAATCGAAATCGAAGTGGACGAGAAAAACCTTACCAGCATCCGCAGCGGTTCATCATTTTTTAAAATACATGGACTTTCAGCTGATGAATTTCCGCCACTGCCGAAATTCAAGGATGACAAGAAGGTTGCCCAGCCGCAGGAAAACATCCGCGCGATGATTCGCAAGACCATCTTTGCGGTTTCGACCGACGAATCACGTTATGTTCTCAACGGAATTTTTGTGAGCCTAAAGGAAGGCAAGATGACGCTCGTGGCTACCGACGGTCGGCGTCTTGCGCTGGTGGACGAAGAAGTGGAAATATCAGAAAAAAGCGCCGGAGAATTTATCGTTCCTGCCAAGGCCATCAACGAGTTGAATCGGTTGTTGCAGGACAAGGGCGAAGTGGAAATCAAGTTTGGAGAAAATCAGGCGTCGTTTGCGCTCAAAAATGAAGGCGGACTTTCTGTGCTGCTCATCACCAAACTGATTGAAGGAAATTATCCAAATTACCGCCAGGTCATCCCCGGCGAGGCCAAGGAACGCATCGCTCTCGGTCGCGAAGAGTTGCTCCAAGCGCTTCGCCGCGCGGAAATAATGACTAGTGAAAAGGCCAACTCGGTCAAGCTCACCTTCGGCAAGAATGTGTTGACCATCACCGCCAACTCCCCCGAAGTCGGCGAAGCTCGCGAAACCATGGCTATCAATTACAAAGGCAAGGAACTTGCAATCGCTTTCAACCCCCGCTATCTAATTGACCCGCTTAATGCGCTGAGTGAAGACGAAATTTTCATCGAATTGATTGATGAATTAAGCCCCGGGGTATTCAAGATTAACGGGCCTTTCCTCTACGTTGTAATGCCGATGCGGCTGAATTAAAAGGCAGAAAAAAGGCGCGGAAATAAAAACCCCTTAATTGACCAAAAAAATCATCCAATTCTGTAGGAAATTTTTTGGACGATGCTTTTACCGAAGCTGTGCTGTAATCGCTCAATAATTTCTTTGCGCCGGTAGCGGACAATTTCGGAAAGCCACACGCTGCTGTCTACATTCACAAAAAGCGTGCCCTTGTGCAAATTAGCCGGCTGCGCGTGGGCGGTAACGACCGGATCAATCAGCGCGTTCCACACTTTGACCACCTCGGCCTCGGCCTGCCGTGCGTCGAGACGCAGTTCTTTCATCAGCGCCGGCAACACGTCGCCGGGCAGGCACGCGGGCGTGGCGCGGGCCTTTTCCAGCGGCGCGTAATCCACTCCACGCCACTGGGCAAGAATCTTGGAGCGCGCGCGCGCAGCGGAATTATTCAACGACGGCATCGCCAAGAATAAACCACAGATGGACACAGAAGAACACCAATAATTTAACGCGCAAAAAAACCCTTGCCCGGTTTCGAGCAAGGGTTTGGGAATTTGCTTTTTACCAGCCGCAGAATGCGGCTATTTCTTGCCGTAGAATTCCGCGATGGCGTCGCAGACTTTGTCCGCCGCATCCAAGCCCATCTCACCGTGAATCGGCAGCGACAGGATTTCCTTAACCGCTTTTTCTGTGTTCGGCAATTTTGGAATGTAGGGAAACAAACCGACGACCGCCGGTTGCAGATGGTTCGGCTTCGGATAATGCACGCCGGTCTCGATGTTTTTCTCTTTGAGAAATTTCTGCAGATCATCGCGACGTTCGCAGCGGGTGACATACATGTGATACACCGGCGTGGCCCACTCTTTGACGATGGGCGTTTGCACGATCCCTTTGAGGCGTTCGCCGTAACGCGCGGCAATTTTCCGGCGGTTTTCGTTGAAGCCGTCGAGGTGCTTCAACATCACGCGGCCGATGGCGGCGTTGATTTCATTGAAACGAACGTTGTAGCCGGTGAATTCATGGTCGTATTTCCCCTGGCGACCATGGTTGCGCAACATGCGGAGGCGATCGGCGTAATCCGCTTTGTTCGTCGTGATGCAGCCGCCATCGCCGAGGACGGTGAGATTTTTCGACGGGAAAAAGCTGAACGCGCCGAAGTCGCCCATACTGCCGACGGTCTTGCCCTTGTATTTCGCGCCCTGCGCCTGCGCGCAATCTTCGATGACCCAGAGATTATTTTTCTTGGCGATGGCCAGCAGCTTGTCGTTGTCTATCGGATGGCCGTAAAGATGCACGCCGATGATGCCGACGGTGCGCGGCGTGATTAGCGATTCGACGTGCGCGAGATCCATGACGAACGTGTCGTCAATGTCGGCGAACACCGGCTTCGCGCCGAGATGAATCAGCGGTTCCATGCTTGGAAACGCCGTGTGGCTGGGCACGATGATTTCATCACCCGGCCCGATGCCTTGCAACTGGTGCAAACAATAAACGATCATCGTCCAGGAACTACCGAGGACGCATTGCGTGGTGCCGGTGTGAGAGGCGAGCTCGGCTTCAAACGCGGTGGATTCTTTGCCGAGGATGTATTGGCCGGAGCGGATGGCGCGCAAGGCGGCTTCCTCGACTTCGGCGTTCACGAAACATTTCGATAACGGGATTTTGCTCATAAAAAATTACAGATTAACCGCCTTGCCGGTCTTCACCGATTCCAGCGCCGCGTTCAGCACGCGCACGGCATCGTAACCGGACCACGCATCAGCTCGCGGCGTGGCGCGGGTCTTTATCGAATCCAAAAAGGCGCGCAGTTCCGCCAGCAACGGTTCTTCCGGCGGCGTTTCGATTTGCGTCACGACGCCTTCGGTGGCCTTGAAATCATTGCCACCGGCGGGCGTGTGCGTGTTCGCATAGGTTTTGATTTTGTATTGCGCGACATTGTAATCGCAGATGGCGCTCAACTTGTCGCCGCACACGATGACCTCGCGGAATTTGCCGGGAATAAAATATTCCGTCTCGACCGTCGCCCAGGTCTTGCCGCGCGGCGTGTCGTATTCGAGCGAGACGAACGAAACGTCATCAAGACCGCGACCAAAAAAATCATGATTGATGGCCGTAACGCTTTTCGGCAGCGCGCCGAGAATGAAATTGAACAAATCCACAAAATGAATGCCGTCGGCAAACATCACGCCGCTGTCGTTGCGCGGACGCTTGAAGCCGCCGAAGTGGCCGCGAATCATGTTCACCTTGCCGAACTCGCCGTTCTGCACGGCGTCGCGCAGCCAGAGCGTCGCCGGATCGAAGCGCAAGATGTGTCCGACCTGCAAAATGCGTTTGTGCTTGTCCGCGAGTTCCGCGAGCTGCTTGGATTCGTCGTACGCCAGCGTCAGCGGTTTTTCGACGAATACGTCCTTGCCGGCTTCAAGAAATTCTTTGCACAGCGGAAAATGCGATTGCGCGGGCGTGACGACCACAACGCCGTCAATCTTATTGATGAAATCTTTGTAATTCGTGGTGAGCCGTTCGGCGGGAATGCCGATTTTGCGCGCGGGATCGAGCTGCTTGTCGCCGACCTCGGCGACGAAAAGTTCGACGGGCAGATTGTTGAGATTACGCAGATGATTCGCGCCCCAGCGACCGAGACCGAGCAAAAGAATCTTTGTCATTTGAACCGCGATTATCCTTGAAACGCGCCATAAGCCGCAAGCGAAAACCAGACGCGTCCGGCGGCGGCTTTACTTATAATTAGGGGGCAAATTCTCGGGGCGCAGGATGATTTCGTGGCCTTTCCAGCATTTGTTGCCGATGTTTTTCATCAGGCCAAGCTTGTAGCGCCACGACACGCCGTAGAACGGATTTTGCGTCGGCCAAAACGAAATGATGTCCACGCCGATTTCTTTCGCCATCGCCACGGCGCGCTCAATGTGCGCCGGGTGGTCGTTCCAGTTGAACAAAAGATATTTCCACTCCAACAGCGGTGTCTTAGAGCCGCGCGCGTCGCGATAATTCACCATCTCGCGCATCGCGGCGAAGGCTTTTTCAAAGCTGCTGCGCTTCATGTATTTTTCCAGCATGACATCGCTGATGCCGTGGACGGAAAACTGGATGTCGGTCAAGTTCAGCGCCGCCTCGCGCTTGGCGTCGGTGTTGAGCAAAACGCCGTTGGTGGAAACACGGATGTAGGCGTTGGGATTTTTTTCGCGCAACAGCGGCAGTTCCTGGGAGATCGTCGGCGACAAAAATGGTTCGCCCAAATTCAAATAAAAAATCCGCTCCATCTTTAGCCGCGCCGCGAGGTCGGCGATTTCGGCAAGGTCTTTCAACGACATTTGTCGCTGCGTGCGAATGGCCGCCGCGCCCTCGCGCGCGCAGCCGACGCAATCCACGTTGCAGACAACCGTGTTCTCGATGAGCATCCCGCGATATGGCAAACGCGGCACCGGCGGCGTGGCGTTTTTTTCCAGGCGCAGCATGGTGCAACGCACGCAGGTGGGAATCGGGATTTTGCCGCGCTGCATTTCTTCGCGAAAACGCTGGGCGACCGGGCCGAAGAAAATTTCCTCGAACGTATTTTTCCGCAAGTCGCCGAGATGGCCGGAACCGTCGTAGTCCTGACAGTTGCACGAAACAGTGAGATCGGAATTGACGGTGAGGTTGTAATCGTCCAGTCCTGCGAGCGTGGTGCAATAAAAACCGCGCCCGGAAATTTTTGCGCGGAGTTCCCGCCACTTGACCAAGGTGCGGCGGAGAACATTGCTGACGCGCCAGTTGAAGCGCGTCTTGCGGTTGCGGATCTGCCGCACCGGATTGGTCTGGGCCATGAATGAAGGTTCGTCGTTTGCCGGTGGCGCGCAAGTTTGTTCTGCCAGAAATCAATTCACCAGCCGATACCAATTGTCGCGCTGATGCGGTTCGTAGCCGAGTTCCTTGATGAGCCGGTGCATGTCCGGCACGGTCATGCGGAACGTCGTGCCAGCCTGTGAGACGACGTTTTCCTCGATCATGATGCTGCCCAAATCATTCGCGCCGTATTTCAACGCGATCTGCCCGATTTCCAAGCCCTGCGTAACCCACGAGCTTTGGATGTTTTCGAAATTGTCGAGGTAGATGCGGCCCAGCGCCTGCGTTTTTAAATACTCATGCGCACCGACCGTCGGCGCTTTCAACTTCGTGTGCTCAGCCTGGAACGTCCAGCAGATGAATGCGGTGAAGTGCGCCATTTTCTCATTGCCGCTTTCCGCTTTCCGCTTCAGCGAAATGTCCTGCTGCACGCGCAGCCTGTCGAGATGTTCGAAACGATTTTCGACTGACTCGACGTGGCCAAACATCATCGTGGCGCTCGAATAAAGCCCGAGCCGGTGTGCGATGTCCATGACTTCGAGCCAGTCGTTGCTCATCGCCTTGAGCGGCGCGATGCGTTGGCGCACGCTGTCCACAAGTATTTCCCCGCCGCCGCCGGGCACGGAGCCGAGGCCGGCCGCCTTGAAATCGGCCAGGATTTTTTCCAGCGGCTCGTTGAACACGTCGCGGAAATGGATGAATTCGCTGGGGCTGAAGCCGTGGATGTTGATCTGCGGCCACTTGTTCTTGATGTGCGCGAGCAAATCCAGATACCACTGCTTTGTCAGCTTGGGATGATGGCCGCCCTGCATGAGAATTTGCGTGCCGCCGAGCGCCAGCGTCTCCTCGATTTTCTGATCCATCTCGGCGAGGCTGATGACGTAGGAATCGTCGTCCTTTTCCACGCGGTAAAACGCACAGAATTTGCAATAAACATTGCAAACATTCGTGTAATTCACGTTCCGGTCCACGTTGAACGTGACGATCTCGTTGCCGCGGCCGTGGTAAGCCTTGGCCTTGGCGAGCTGGCGGCGGCGGTCGGCGAGCGCGCCGAGCTCCTCCAACGGCAGCGCGAAAAGCCGCCGGGCTTCGGCGCGGTCAATGCGCTTGCCGTCCCAGACTTTATGCAGCAAGTCGTCGAGTGAGGCGTCGTAAATCACGGGGGAAGATTAGCACAAACCATGTTCTCCACAAGATGCCGTGTTCAGCGAATACGGCGGAATTTATCCGCCGGCAGCTTGGCCAGCGCCTCGCTTGCCGCGCGGACGATTTCCGGTCTGCCCAGCGCCGCCGCCGCCCGGGCCCGGTGTAAGTGCGCCTCCACCATCTGCGGATCCAGCGCCAGCGCGCGTTCCGCGCAGGCCAGCGCGTCCGCGTGACGGTTAAGCTGGCCGTTCATGCTCGCGAGGTTGGCCCACCCAATTTTATTTGTTGGTTCGATTTGCAGCGCTTGCGCCAGACATTGCGCGCCTTCCGCCGGCCGGTTCAGCGCGTCGAACAGCAGGGCCGCCAGATTATTCCAGGTTTTGAAATCATTCGCGTCCAGCTTTAGCGCCCGGCGATAGCTCGTCTCCGCTTCGGCAAACCGGCCCAGTGCTGCCAGTGCGACGCCTTGAAAAAATAAAGCTTTGGCCGCATTCGGATTTTCTGCCTGCCATTTTTTGGCGAAGGCCAGCACATCCGGCCACAACCCGCGTTCGCAGAGGTCGCGGACGAGGCGGAGGTTGTTTTCCAAACTTGTTGCCATCGGGCGAATTCTTCCAATTTGCCCCGAGCAAGACAAACCTTGTTTGATGCGCAACGCCGCGTTTTTAATTAAGCAGAATTTTCTCCGCCCGCAGTTGGCCGCAGCCGGCCGCCACATCAATGCCCCGGCGCTGGCGCACCGTGCTCGGGATGCCCGACGCCTGCAGCACCTTCTGGAATTTCTTCGCGGCGTCGGAAGGCGTGGCGGTGCCACCAAAGCCGCCGGTCGGATTGAGCGGAATGAGGTTCACATGCCCATCAATGCCGGCCAGCAACGCAGCCAACCGTTCAGCTTGCGCGGGAGAATCGTTGGTGCCGGCAATTAACGTCCACTCGAAAAAAATGCGCCGCCGCGTCTGGTCAAAATAAATCCGGCAGGCGTCCATCAATTCCGCCAGCGGCCACCGCCGGCTAATGGGCACGAGCGCCGCCCGTTCCGCTTCCGTCGCGCCGTGCAGGCTCACGGCGAGGTTATACGGACGTTGTTCCGCCGCCAGCCGCAGGATGCCCGGCACCACGCCCACCGTGCTGATGGAAATCCGGGCTGGCCCAAGATTCAGTCCGCGGCTGTCGGAAATGATTTCCAGCGCCGTCATCACCGCATCGAAATTGTGCAGCGGTTCGCCCATGCCCATCAGCACCAGGTTGCGCAGACCCGGGTGACCGCCTGCGCGCAAGGCCCGCTGCGCCTGCCGGACCTGCGCGACGATTTCACCGGGCTGCAAGTGCCGCCCGAAACCCATCTGCCCCGTCGCGCAGAAAACACAGCCCATCGCGCAGCCGACTTGCGTGCTCACGCAGGCGGTGTGGCGACCGTCAAACCCCATCACCACCGTTTCGATGGTCTGGCCATCGGTGAGCTGGAGCAAAAATTTACGCGTCAACCCGTCGCTGCTCGCGATGTCCGCCCGCGCGGGTGGGGAATCCACAAAGAAACGGCGGCCAGCGCCGACATGCGCGTCCAACCAGCGCCGCAACGGAGGAACCAAATCCGCCGATTCCGCAAAATCATCCTTTAACTCGCGATAAATCGCGCGCCATAACGCCCGGGCATGAATTGCCAGCAGGCCGGCCGCGACCAATTCCCGTTCCTGCTCCACAAACGTAAGGTCGAGGAGCGAATGCGGCGTGACGCGGGCGGCGGCAACAGTCATTTCACCAACAATTTGGCCCATTTGGCACTGGCAAGCGACAGAAAATCCACAAAAAATAAGGGAAAAAGCACACCAACCGCACCGGGATATAATTTAAAAATTCTCGCAGTGCACGGCGGTAAGATTTATTTTCCCGCGCAACTGATGCCGTCCACCGCCGCCACCACCAATTCAAAGCTTAAGAATTTTCTCCAGAAATTTCTCGTGCTGCGGAGTGCGCCGCGCGAGCTGTGGATCATTTACGCCGCCTACATCCTCGAAAATCTCGCCTACAAAGTCGGCGCGGCGGGCGTCCTGCCATTGTGGCTTTCGTCCGACCTCGGCTTCAACGACGTGAAGGCCGGCGCGATGATCGCGACGTGGTCGGCCATCATGACGCTCATCACGGTGATGATCGGTTCGCTGACGGACGCACTCGGCATTCGCCGGACTTTTCTGCTCGGATTTTGCGTGTGTCTCGTGTCGCGCAGTGTGATGGCAATGACGGTTGAAAAATGGATTGTGCTGCCGTTTGGCCTGTATTTGCAGGCGATTGGCATCGCGCTCATGGTGCCGGTGATGGTCGCGGCGGTAAAAAAATATTCCAACGCGGCGCAACGGTCGGTGGCGTTCTCGCTGTATTACGCGCTGATGAATCTGGGTTACGCCATCGGCGACGGCATCTTTGACCGCGTGCGCGGCGCGAACGGCCTGGGCGAACACGGCCACTGGCTGCTGCCGGTTTTCGGCACGGACTTGAGCAGTTATCGAGTGCTGATTTTGCTCGGCGTCGTCTTCACCGTGCCAGGGCTGCTGGTGGTGTGGTTCTTCCTGCGCGACGGCGTGGAGATGACGGAGAATGGCGTAGTCATCGCGGAAAAACCGGCGGCGCGGGCGAAATCAATTTCGTGGCTGTCGGCGCTGCTGACCAGTTGCCGCGAGACGACCCAAAAAAC
>Ga0208872_1001396_pt1 | contig 14785 bp, 16 predicted proteins | sample CryBogCBH12Aug08_FD_185508 | JGI IMG/M metagenome (GOLD analysis project Ga0208872, IMG submission 185508) | Freshwater microbial communities from Crystal Bog, Wisconsin, USA - CBH12Aug08 (SPAdes) | ecosystem: Environmental > Aquatic > Freshwater > Lake | place: Crystal Bog, Wisconsin, USA...
GTCTGGACCGGCTGGGCGTTCGGCTTTGGCATCGAACGCATCGCCATGCTCCGCTACGGCATCAACGACATCCGCCTCTTCTACGAAAACGACGTGCGGTTCTTGAAACAGTTTTAATAGAGCATGCAAAACGAACTCGACATCGTTCGTGACGTTTCGCAACGGCTGACCTTGCCTACATCGAACGGTGGACGGCGGAACTGGGTTTGGCTAACTTGTGGCAGGAAATCGCATGACTGACACCTCCCCAGAAATCGCCGAACTCGTCCGGCAAAGGCTGATGGCCCGTTCTGGCGAAGAACGCTTCTTGATGGGCGTGCGGATGTTCGACGCCGCGCGCGCGATGGCGCTGGCCTCGCTGCCGGTTGGACTGTCACCGGAAGAACTGAAACGCCAGCTTTTTCAACGGCTCTATGGACAACCGCTGCCATCTTGAAAGTGCCATGCTCCGCTACGGCATCAACGACATCCGCCTCTTCTACGAAAACGACGTCCGGTTTTTGAAACAATTTTAATCAAAACCAAAAACATCAAGCCTATGAACATTCAAATCAAAGACTACTTCGCCCCTTTAAAAGTTGCGGATGCACAACTGGTTTCTGAAGCTGAAAAGAAAAAGGATGAGATTGAAAAACTACATAAAGAAAAGTGTCAGGAGATTGAAAGGCTTGAATCAGAAAAATCCAAAAAGGAGAAAATACTAAGAAATGTGAATGATGAGGATGTTGATGTTTCAAAACTCACAGGCAAAATAATAGATTTGGAATTTCAAATCAAAAATTGTGGTTCTGAAATTGAATCCCTAAAACGACAATACGAAAACCTTCAGACAAAACCAAAGGACTTCTTGCGGGAAGACCTCCTTGTTTCATTATTAAAAAATGTTTACAAGTGTTCTGAGGCCGTGGTTTTTGAGAATCAAGACGATTTTTTAGCTTCAATTATAAATGGATTATCAATCAACGTGTCAAATAGTGACTCCGAAGGGTGCCCTTTGGAATGCAATGTTCAAATTGATGCTAACCATCAGATGACGGTTAAAATCAACTCTGGTAACAATCATTTTTTAAAAAACTTTAGGCCGAAGAGTCTTGAATGGCTACCGATTCATCAGCCTGATGAAATCAGTTCCAAAGCTTCACAACATCCTAAAAAAGAATTTTGTGCCTATGTTCTTAAGGACTCAAATAGACTGTTTTTAAGCAATACGAAAATTGAATGGAGCACTCATAAATCCAAAGCTAAAGAAATCATCAAGTGCGAATATTGGCATAATGACCGAGATGGTTATCATAATAATAAGGATGACTTCGCTGACTTGGCTGGTTCTTGGCCTGATTTGCTTAAAGAAATTCTTAATTCAAATGATGAACCACTGGATTTGAATAAAAAGTATGAGCCAAAAAGCGTGCTCAATTATATCAAAAAGCAAGTAGTTGAAATGACCAATCCAGAGCCATCATTTAAGGCGTGCAAAGAGCAACTCACGTCACAGGAAATTTACCAGAAAATCAAAGCAGATTGGGATGCGTTTTCTGGTTGTCCATGGTCGGCAGACATTAAAGGAAGGTTAGCCCTTCTGAAGTTTTATGTTGAGAACGGAGAGCGAGCAAGATTTTGGTCAACCGAGTTTGATGGGCATTATGGATTCCGCCTACGCACTCGTGACCATGATTGGATTGTTGGAACCATTTTCATTTTGTCAGCGGAAAAACCGGCTACTCAAAAAACAATTATTCAAGTTATCAAAAAAGGAGAAGGATATGAGGAACATGGTAGCCCAATAATTAAATTGGGCAGGATGCTTTTAAGATGTTGGCACGGTTGATTTGCGTCACCCTTAACCGGCTCAAGCCATCCGTTTATTTCCGTCTTGCAGCGTGAAATTGTTCTTCTCCACTTTACCTAAAAACATCCTCGGCTGTTTCCAAGGGCGGATGATTCTCTGGCATCTGCTGTTCATCGCGCTCACGTTCATTTTAGTTCAGTCCGGGTTTGATTGGTTTTATTTCTGTTCCACGCGCAGTCCGTTTTTGCGCGAATGGATGTTTCCCTCGGCACCCATCGGCGGACTCGTGCCGCTCACGGTGCCGCTGGTCCTGATTCTTTCCGGCTTCATCACCAGTCGCGCGCGGTTGGCGCTGACCGGCTGGGCCATCGGGCAGGCGGCGCTCATCGGGTCGCTGTTGTCTTCCACTTACAAGGCGTTCACGGGGCGGGTGCATCCGGAACATTTCATCGGTGCGGACATCAGCCATGATTTCCGGTTTGGCTGGCTGCGGGGCGGGGTGTTTTGGGGCTGGCCGTCGTCGCACACCACCATCGCCTTTGCCATGGCGGTCACGGTCTTCACGTTGTTTCCCAAACAACGCCGTTTCGGCTGGCTGGCCTTGGTCTATGCCCTCTACATCGGGCTGGGCGTCTCGATGACGATTCATTGGTTCTCGGATTTCGTGGCGGGGGCCATCCTCGGCACGATTATCGGGACGCAGGTCGGAAATTGCTTTCGGTCGGTTCAACCGGCTTAACTTCCGCCAGAGAGCATGGTCACCCGCCTTCAAAATTGGCGATTTTTGACCGCGTTTACCCAAATCACCATAAATCAGCAGCTCTGCTTGCAGACAGCCTGCGAAAGGAGGGCTGACGAGCCTCTTGGTTGATCGTTTGTCGGCAGACATCTGGCGATGGCTGACCGGCAACGAGCCAAGGCTGGTCGCCGGAACGGCTTGTTTCCGCCCGTAAACCCACAGATTCCGGCATTTTTCCTTAAGGAAAAGGGAGTTTTCCTTTAAGCACCCTCCTTTTTCTTTAAGGAGAAACGGGTTTTCCTTCAGGTGAAAAGAGTTTTCCTACAGGAAAAATGACTTTTCCTTTAGACAAAACGATTTTTCCTAAAGATAAGATGGGTTCTCCTTTAGGTGAAAAGACTTTTTCTTGAGGTGAAACGGGTTTTCCTCAAGGAAAAATGGCGGCGCGTCTGGGAAGATGGGGTGGAGTTCAAAGGCTTGACCCGCCGTTTCAGGGAGCGGCTGAATTTGCTTTCGCCAACGGGCTTTGTTTGTTAGAAAAACGCTGTGCGCAAACTCCTTTTCCTTTTGAGCCTCCTGCTGGCCGTGGCTTTCGGCGCGGCGTCGGCGGAACCGCTTTCGTTGACGCTGGCGGACGGCGGGGCGCTGTCCGGCGACATCATCAAGATTTCGGACGACGGCATGATGCTGCACCTGACCGGCGAGACTTACACCACGACCAACGTGGCGTGGTCGCGTCTCTCGCAGGAATCGCTGAAGCGCCTGGTCTTGAACCCGAAGCTCAAGCCGTTCGTGGAAGACTTTATTGATCCGGATGCGTCGGCGCGGCCGGCCAAGCCGGAAATCACGGTGAACCCGGTCAAGCGCATGGAAGTGCCGGCGAAACCGTCGCTGTTCGGCGGACTGCTCGGTTCGCCGGTGGGATGGTTTTTGATTTTGGTGGTGTATGCGGCGAATCTTTACGCGGGGTTCGAAGTGGCGCTCATCCGCGCACGTCCGCCGCTGCAGGTAATCGGGCTGTCGGCGGTGCTGCCCATCGCTGGTCCGGCAATTTTCCTCGCGATGCCGATTCAGGTCGCGGTGAAGGAAGAGGCGGTGGAATTTGCCGCGCCCGCCGGCACGGCCGGGGCGGCGGCGTTACGGTCGCCGGAAGAAATTCAAGTCATGGAGGCTTCTTGGAAAAAGGATGAGAAGAAGCCGGAGCCGCAGATTTTTGCGCGCGGAAAGTTCACGTTCAACAAGCGCTTTTTGGAGACGAAGTTCGTCGGTTATTTCGGCACGCCGCGCGGCGAGGCGCTGCAGTTCACCATGGAACTCAAGACTTCGTCGGCGCAGCACACCGTGGAGCGCATCATGCAGGTCGGGGCGACCGAGGTGATTTTGGAAACCAAGACCGGGCAGGTGACGGTGCCGCTGGCGGATATTCAGGAAATCCGGTTGGTGCCCGTCCCGCCGCCCGCTGCGGCCTGAAATCCCGCAGCCACCGCCGCTTTGCTTGCCATGGCTGCCTTAAAAATCATCTTCATGGGCACGGCGGAATTGTCGTGCGCCAGTCTGGAAAAACTCGCGGGCGATAAAAACTTTTCCGTCCTCGCCGTCGTCACCCAGCCGGACAAGCCGAAAGGCCGCGAACTCAAATTGACGCCGTCGCCGGTGAAAATGCTCGCGGAGAAATTAAATCTGCCGGTGTTGCAACCGCTCAAGGCGCGCGATGAGAAATTCATTTTCGAACTGCGCGCGTTGAAGCCCGACTTGATGGTGGTCGTCGCTTACGGACAGATTCTGCCCCAGGCTTTGCTGGATGTGCCGCCGCACGGGTGCCTGAACGTCCATACCTCGCTCCTGCCGAAATATCGCGGGGCGGCGCCGATCCAATGGGCCATCGCCGACGGCGAACCCGAAACCGGCGTGACCATCATGCAGATGGACGCGGGGCTGGACACCGGGCCGATTCTCTCGACGCGGCGCACGCCGATTCTGCCGACGGACGATTCGCAGGTTTTGCACGACCGCCTCGCGCAGCTCGGTGCGGAGTTGCTGGCCGAGACGATTCCTGATTACGTCTCCGGAAAGATTTTGCCGCAGCCGCAGCCAGCCACCGGTTCGACTTACGCCGCGAAGATTAAAAAAGAAGACGGCAAAATTGACTGGCAGCAGCCGGCGCAAAAAATCTGGAACCGGCTGCGCGCCTTCACGCCGTGGCCGGGCGCATTTACGTTTCTGCAGGCTGAACCCAAGCCGCAGTTGCTGAAAATCTGGAAAGCCGAGCCGGTCGAGCAGTCTGGCGGAGCAGGGGAGATTTTATCCGCGGACAAGACGGGCATTGTCGTTGCCTGCGGTCAGGGCGCGCTGCGGATATTAGAATTGCAGCGTGAAGGCGGTAAGCGGTTGCCGGCGGAACAATTTCTCATCGGCCACCCGCTGAAGGCCGGCGGAATCAGCCTTTTGAAAAATATCTGAAATTATTTCGTTCCGTGCCCTTGACAGTTCGGGAAAGGGGACGAAGGTATCATTGGCTGGTGTGGACGTAAGTGTCGGTTGACAGTAGCAGGCAGTGTCAGTCGGTAGTTGCAGTCAGTATGGATGCAGTATCGGATGCGGTGTTTGAGTCGGTCAGTTGGTAGATGCGCCCACGCCAGCCACTCCTTTTTCAGTTTTTTTGGCTTTCCCCCAAGCGTCATTTACTTGGCGGCATCGCGCAAACCGGCGGCGTAGGCTTCAAACACGCGACGCATCTCGTCACGAACGGTGCGGAAACAATTCAAAATTTCATCTTCACTGCCGGTGGCTTTCGCCGGGTCAAAGAACGGCCAGTGGTGGCGGTTCAACTGGCCGGGAAAAATCGGGCACGCCTGATCCGCGTTGCCACAGACGGTGATGACGGTGTGAACGGGCTGCGTGAGAAATTCGCTCAAATGCTTCGAGCGGTGCGCGGAAATATCAATGCCCACTTCGGCCATGACCTTGATGGCGAGTGGATGAACATAACCGGCGGGCTTGGAGCCAGCGCTCTGGATATTGGCGAGGTCGCCGAGCGCGGCGCGCAAAAAACCTTCGCCGAGGTGGCTGCGGCAGGAGTTCCCGGTGCAGAGAATCAGGATGGTGGGCTTCATAATTTGTTTGTAGGAGACGACGTGAGGAGTCTCAAACTTTATGTCGGATGGCTTTAATTTATTAAATTAGAGACTCGTCACCTCGTCTCCTATTTTAGAATTGCCTCCTGATACCAGCCGCGTGACTGGTTGCAGATTTTGCAGACGGACAGCATCACCGGCACTTCCACCAACACGCCGACGACCGTCGCCAACGCCGCGCCTGAACCCGCGCCGAACAGCGTGATGGCCACGGCCACGGCCAGTTCAAAGAAGTTGCTTGCGCCGATGAGCGCGCCGGGCGACGCGACGTTGTGTGGCACGTGCAGCTTCCGCATGAGCAGATAGGCGAGCGTGGAGTTGAAATAAACCTGGATGACAATCGGCACGGCCAGCAGCAGCACCGCCAACCAGCGCGTGGTCAAATTCTCCGCTTGAAACGCGAAGATCAGAACGAGCGTCAGCAGCAACGCGAAGATGGTCACCGGATGAAACTTCGGCAGGAAGTTTTTCTCAAACCAGTCCTTGCCGTGGGATTTGAGCAGCACGGTTCGCGTCAGCCAGCCCGCCGCCAACGGAATGACGATGAATACCACGACGCTCGTGATGAGCACTTTTGAAGGCACCACGACGTTAGCCACGCCGCACAGAAACATCACGATGGGCGCGAACGCGACGAGCATGATGAGGTCGTTCACGGCCACTTGCACGAGCGTGTAAACCGGATCGCCATCGGTGAGATAGCTCCACACAAAAACCATCGCCGTGCAGGGCGCGGCGGCGAGGATGATGAGTCCGGCAGTATATTCCTTCGCCAACTCCGGCGAAATCCAGCGCGCAAAAACGTGTTGCATGAAGAGCCAGCCAAGGAACGCCATGCTGAACGGTTTCACCAGCCAATTGACGAAGAGCGTGACAGCGAGGCCTTTCGGTTTTTTGGCGATGCCGCCGATGGAAGTGAAATCAATTTTCAGCATCATCGGATAAATCATCAGCCAGATTAGCACGGCAATCGGCGCGTTGACGTGCGAGCCGGCGACGAATTCCATTTTGCTCAAGGCCGCCGTGAATTGCGGCGCCAGTTTGCCGAAGGCGACGCCAACCACCATGCACAGGAAAACCCAGACGGTCAGGTAACGCTCAAAAAAGGCGAGGCGTTTCGGTGGGGTGATGATTGAATTATCCATGATTAAAGCTCAATAGCATTGCCGGCGGCAAAGTTCCGACGGGTCGGTTTTCAAAATCCGTTTTAGTTTTTTCGCATCGGCGGCGGCTTCATCCGTCTTGGCGAGCGATTTGTGAACCCAGTCCAGCGCCTCGCGCACGGCGACCGGTGCAGACTTCTCGGCCAGCCGGTAATAAACCCAGCGTTCCGACTTGCGCGACAAAATTAGCCCGGCGTGGTGCAAAATGGAAAGATGCTTGGATACCGTGGAGGGTGCGAAGCCAAACAGCTCCGTGATCTGGCAGACGCAGAGTTCGCCGCGTTTCAACGCGAGGAGAATCCGCACCCGGTTCGGGTCGGACAGCGCCTTGGTGACGGCCATGAACTCGCGCATGATGTTATTTCGTCAAACGACGAAATAAAAATACGCCGGAACCGCGCCGGTGGCAACGGGATAATTAAAGATTCTTCAAGCCGCGCCGCCCTGGCTCTTGAAGCCGGTGTGGCGGATGTCCTGCGCCTCGCAGAGATAAACCACGTCCTCGGCGATGTTGGTGGCGTGGTCGGCGATGCGTTCGAGGCTCTTGGCGGCGACCATCCAATGCAGGCAGCGGCTGATGGCTTCGGGATTTCCCACCATGTGTTCCACGAGGGCGGCGTGGATGTCCTTGTTGAGCGCGTCCACTTCCTTGTCGCGCAGGATGACGGCGCGGGCGGCGGGGGCATCGTGATGGACGAAGGCGTCGAGCGCGGCCTTGAGCATTTCGAGGGCGCGGCCTGCCATGCGCGGGAGGTCGAGGTGGATTTTCACCGGCGGTTCCTGCGACAGATCACGAGCACGCTTGGCAATCTTGGACGCCTCGTCGCCGATGCGTTCGAGGTCCTGCGAAATCTTCATGGCGACGGTGACGAGTCGTAAATTTGTGGCGAGCGGCGCCTTGGTGAGCAACTGGATGGCGAGTTCGTCAATCTCCACCTCGCAGCGGTCAATCACGTCGTCGTCGGCCTTCACGCGCAAGGCGAGGCTGTGGTCGCGCTGGGTGAGGGACTGGATGGCGTCGTTGACGGACTTTTCGGTGTGGCTCGCCATCACCAGTAGTTTCTGGCGCAAGTTCGCAATACCGGTTTCAAAATGATTTTCCATAAATCAGGATATAACTGCGTTCAACCGAACCGTCCGCTCACATAATCCTCCGTGCGCTTCTGCGACGGATTGGTGAAAATTTTTCCGGTCGCGCCGAACTCCACCAGTTCGCCGATGTAAAAAAACGCCGTCTGGTCGGAGATGCGCGCGGCCTGTTGCATGTTGTGCGTCACGATGACGATGGTGAACTCCTTTTTCAAATCCAAAATCAAATCCTCGATGCGCGCGGTGGCGATGGGATCGAGTGCGCTAGCCGGTTCGTCCATCAAAATCACCTCCGGCTTGATGGCGATGGCGCGGGCGATGCACAACCGCTGCTGCTGGCCGCCGGACAAACCGAGCGCGCTGGAGTGCAGGCGATCCTTCACCTCGTCCCACAACGCCGAGGCGCGCAGGCATTCCTCGATGCGCGCGTCGAGGTCGGACTTGGCTTTCACGCCGTGCAGGCGCAAACCGTAGGCGACGTTTTCATAAACGGACTTCGGGAACGGATTGGATTTCTGGAACACCATGCCGACCCGCTTGCGCAGCTCGATCACGTCCACGTTGCCGTCGTAAATATTGTGTCCGCCGATTTTGATCGCGCCGTCAATGCGGACGTTGTCAATCAGGTCGTTCATACGGTTCAGGCAGCGGAGCAGGGTGGACTTGCCGCAGCCGCTCGGGCCGATGAAGGCCGTGACCACCTTCTCGTCCAGCTTCAGCGAAATGTTTTTCAGCGCCTTACTCGCACCGTAATAAAGCGAGACGTCCTCGATCTCGATGAGCGGCGCGCCGATGCTGGCCGTGGCTGTGGACGCTTCCGGCGGCGTAAGTTTGGGAGTCAAGATTTCAGCCATAACGTGGGAATATTTTAGTGGTCAGCCGAGCGCCCGCAATTTTTTCCGCACCCGCGCACGGATGAGGATGGCGACGATGTTCAGCGCAAACGTGAGCATCAGCAGCACTAGCACGGTCGCGTAAAGAATGGGCCGCGTCTGCTCGATGTTCGGCGACTGGGTGGACAGCACGAAAACGTGGTAGCCCAGGTCCATGAACTGGTCGCTCAAATGGCCCGGCAGCGAGGCCATGTAATACGCCACGCCGGTGAATAAAATCGGCGCGACTTCGCCGGCGGCGCGGCTGACGGCGAGGATGCCGCCGGTCATGATGCCGGGCAACGCCTGCGGCAAAACGATTTTCAAAATCGTTTCCAGTTTCGTTGCGCCAAGCGCGAGGCTGGCTTCGCGCAGGCCGGCGGGAATGGCCTTCAACGATTCTTCCGTCGCCACGATGACCACCGGCAGCGTCATCACCGCGAGCGTGAGCGACGCCCAAATCAAAGCCGGCTGGCCCCACACCGCGCTGGAGTTGTGCAGCAGCTTGTCCATGTTTTTGCCGACGAAATTGATGAAGAAGCCGAGGCCGAACAGGCCGAACACAATGGACGGCACGCCAGCGAGATTGTTGACGGCGGCGCGGATAATGCGCGTGATGATGGAGGTGTTCGCCGCGTATTCCGTGAGGTAAATCGCGGTGATGACGCCGACGGGAATCACGAAAATCGTCATCACAATCACCCGGAACGCGGTGCCGACGATCATCGGCAAAACGCCGGTGGTGTTCGCGTCGAAGAAATCTTTCTTGGGAATCGTCGAGACGAAATGCCACGAGATGGCGCTCCAGCCGTTGATGATGATGTTCAGAAGAATCGTTGCGAGGATGCCGAGGATGAACAGCGTCGCGAGTCCCGTCAGGCCGGAAAAAAAGAACGACCAGAAATCAAATTTCTCCGCGCGGAAGTTGCGCGTCAGCCGCGCCGTGTCGCTGGATTTTTCCGGCAGGTATTCCGAGGGCGTCAGCGTGTTCATCGTTTGCCCTCCAGTTTTAGCTTGAAGCGGTGGATGACAAAGTCGCCAATCATGTTCGAGATGAACGTCGCGGCGAAGAGCAGCGCGCCGAGCATGAAGAGAATGCGATAGTGCGGGCCGCCGTTGACGGCCTCGGCCATTTCGGCGGCGATGGTTGTCGTGATACTGCGTGCCGAGTCAAAGATGCTCCACGACATCACGCTCGCCGAACAGACCATCAACACGATCATCGTTTCGCCAATCGCGCGGCCAAAGCCGAGCACGGCGGCTGCGAAAACGCCGGGCAGCGCGGCGGGCAAAACAATTTGCCACGCGGTTTGCCAGCGCGACGCGCCGAGCGCGAGCGCGCCCTGCGTGTAGGCGCGCGGCACGCTGGTGAGCGCGTCCTCGGCGATGGAAAAAATCACCGGGATGACGGCGAAGCCCAACGCGATGCCGGCGACGAAGGCGTTGAGCCGCGTCTGGTAATGAAAAATGCTTTGCAGCACCGTCGCCATGACGAGCAGCGCGAAAACGCCCACCACGACGGAGGGAATGCCCGAAAGCAGTTCAATGGCCGGCTTGATGATTTCGCGGGCGCGGGGACGCGCGAGCTGCGAAACATAAATCGCGGCACCAACGGCGAGCGGCACGGCGAAGAGCAGCCCAATCAAGGTGACTTTCAGCGTGCCGACAAAGAGCGGGATGATGTTGAACTTTTTAATCTCGCCGACGGGTTGCCAGATGTATTCCGGCTTGTCGTAGCCGCTCCATTTGTGCGATTGGACAAGATATTGCCATTCCGTCGTGTTGATGTGGGCGTCGGGGTCGTTGCGGAAAGCTTCGGGCACATCGTCCTGCGCCTCGACTTTTACATCCATGAGCGTGCGCAGCGTGGCTTTGTCCATCTTGGCATACTGCTCCGGCGTGAGTTCGAGATAGGCTTGCAGTTCGGCGGGCGAATGTTTGTCCATCTCGGCTGGCGGAATGGGCTTCTGGACGAGCGCGGTGTCGGTCTGGCCGAGGAAGACCGGCAATGCCTCGCGGGCGACGAAGAGAAAAATCAGCAGCACCATCAAAATGGCCGAGAGCGAGACGAGAAAGATAAATTTCTCCGCAAGCCATTCGCCGGGCCGCGCCTTGTGGCCGCGATGAATGCCCATCCAGCCGTGGCTGCGGCGCGATTCGTTTTGTGGGGCTGGCGTCAAGCGGTTAAAAATTTAAGCGGGCGGCGCAGTAATCTCAATGGAGAACCGCGCCGCCCGCAGGGAATGATCAAAGGAGGAACCGTGATCAAATCAGTTGCTGCGGAGGTTTTTCGGCAGCGGATAATAGCCGATGTCTTTGACATATTTCTGGCCGTCGTCGCTGCGAATCCAGTTCAAGTAGGCGGCGACCTCGCCCTTGTCCTTGGCCGGATCCAGATAAATGTAAAGATGCCGCCAGATGGGATAGGTTCCGTTCACCACCGTTTCTTCCGTCGGGGCGATGGCCGGCGAGGTATCGGTTTTTTTAATGGAAAGCAGCTTGCTGCTGCCGCCGTAGGCCGCGCCGCCGTAGCCGATGCCGTTCTTGTCCTTGACGACCGCCTGCACGATGGCCGCCGTGCCGGGCATCGTCTGCGCGCTGGAGACAAAGTCCTTGCCCATGAGAACATTCGCTTTGAAGAACTCGTAGGTGCCGGAACTGTTTTCACGGCTGTAAACCGTGATGGGCGCATCCGGGCCGCCGACTTCCTTCCAGTTCTTAATCTTGCCGGAGAAGATGTCGCCGACTTGCGCGAGGGTCAGTTCCTTTAACGAATTTTCCGGGTTCACATAAACGGACAGGCCGTCGAGCGCGACCTTGTATTCGGTCGGACGCGCGTTGAATGCCTTGACGCAGCCGGAGATTTCAGCGCCCTTGGCCTTGCGGGACGCGTCGCAGAGGTCGGTGGTCTGGCTCTGCAGCGCGGCGAAGCCGACGCCGGTGCCGCCGCCGGAGACTTGAATCTTCACGTCGTTGTGCTGGCCCATGTAAACCTCGGCCCATTTCTGCGCGAGGATGACGAGGGTGTCGGAGCCTTTGACGGTGATGTTGCCGGCAAAGGCGCTGGCAGCGAGCGTCGTCGCGGCGAGGAGGATTGCGATTTTTTTCATACGATGAATGATTATGACAGAATTATTTTGGTGTTGTGCGTTACAATTTGGTGACGTTTAGAATTTCCAGAGGAAATCCGCGTAGAGGTGGATGGCGCTGCTGGTGAGGTCCACTTTCTTGCCGGACGTGTTCTGGGTCGGCGGGGTAATCAGGTCGTTGATGAAGCAGGTGACGCTGAACGTCAGCGAGTCGGTGAACGAATAGCTCGCCTTCACCAGATGCCCCTTGACGTTGGTGCCGCCGAAGTAGCCGGCCGTGCCGGTGCCATTCGAATAATGCGTGGTGGCGTAGTAAGCGCCGTTGTCGTCGTCCACCATCTGGTCATACCAGGCGTCGGATTCGAGCCATTCGTAGCGGTAGTTCAGTTCCCAGGACTTCTTGGCGCCGGACTTGCCGAAGGTGATGCCGGCCCAATAACCATTGTTGTTCTTGGGCGCGCCGGGGTTGTGGATTTGTTCACCCGCGAGCTTGATGGGGAACGCGCCGGGATACATCAGGAAGGTGTCCAGCATATAGGTCACGCTGGCATCGGTGATGAGCGGTTCAAACTTGTAAGCCAACTGGCCTTTCTTGGCACCGCTGCCGATACGGGTGTTGCCCTGATTGATGTAGGGCACATTCGCGGCGGTCAACGCGCCGGGGCTGTTGATGGCGAGCGCGCCGAAACCGACGCTGCTGGACAATTTGTCATTCCACTTGGAGTTCAGGATGAACTGGCCGCCATACAAAAACGGATCGTAGGTGCTGGCCTTTTCTTCATCCAACACAAACGCGCCGCCGTTGAAAGCGAGGGTGTGCTGGTCGCTGATGGTATAAGCGCCTTGCAACGCCGCGCCTTCCGGCGTCAGGTCGGGGTCGAACACCATCGGCGTGAAGGTGAACGGATTGTCCATTTTGCCGATGGTCGCCGAGAGCAGCCAGTCGCCGGAATTGATCGCCGTCCACTTGCCGTAGGCGGCATCAATATAAACCATCTTCTTGGAGAAGTTGTCCTGCATCGTCGAGTTGTTCGACAGCGGGCTGCCGGTCGCGCTCTGGCTGCCGACGCCGCTGGCGTCGCCGCTGCCGAGACGGAAACCGACTTCCATGTTGTCCATCATGTTCGCCACGATGCCGAAACGCAGGCGGTAGCGGAAGCGGGTGCGGTCCACCAAATTGGCGTTGGCGCTCTCAAACTGTTCAAAGCGACCGCGGAAGTCGCCGCCGATTTTGTAGCTTGTTACCCAGTCGGGCATACCGGTCTTGGCCTGAAACGCCGTCTTGAAATCCTTGTCCGCATCGTTGCGCAAATCTTTGGCTTCATCCACGGTCAGGAGGCCCTTGTCCACCAGCTTGTCAATCAGCGCGTCGGAAGATTGCGCGTGGACTTGGGGTGTGAGCGAGGCTAGGGCGGCGGCCCCGGCGCAGAGTGCGAGTTTAGTAGTGTTCTTGGTCTTGTGAGTTTTCATGTTTTTGTTGTTGGAAAACGCGGATAGATTGTGACAACGGTGTGTCGTGAATGTGTCAGTAATGTTACAATCGTGTGACAATGCTTCCGCGTTCCGGCTTGCCCCCGGCTTAAAAAATAGCAAAATCCGGGCGGCTCTAATTCCGTCATCCAGCATACTTAAATGTCATTTATGTTTTCACTCCAGAAATTGCTCGGCAAAGAAGATTTGTTTTTCGGCCTGCTCGAAGCCAGCGCGCTCGAGGCCCACAACAGCGTCCAGTCGCTCGTCAAATTGAGCCAGTCGCTCGACAAGCCCGTCGCGCTGGAGGCCTTCGCCAGCGCCCGCCGCAAGGACAAGGAAATCACCAACCAGATTCGCAACGCCGTCTATACCACCTTCGTCACCGCGCTCGAACGCGAGGACATTGACGCGCTTGCGCTCGCGCTTTACCGCATTCCCAAGACCGTGGAAAAATTTGGCGAGCGCATCCAACTCGCGCCGCAGCACGTGCGCGACGTGAATTTTTCCCAACAGATCCAGCTCGTCGAGCACGCCACCGAATGTGTCGTGAACCTCGTCAAAAGTCTCCGCGCCGGCATTGACCTTGAAGAAGTCAAAAAGTGGAACGACCGTTTGCAGCAGGTCGAGGGCGAGGCTGACAAAGCCATCATGGAACTCTACCGCGACTTGTTCAGTGGCCGGCACGACGCCGTGAAAGTCATCGTGCTGAAAGATCTCTACGACCTGCTCGAAAAGACCATTGACCGTTGCCGCGACGTCGGCAGCGTCATCTCCCAAATCGTCCTCAAAAATTCCTGAGCCATGCTCCTGGTCTTCACGGTCATCTTGGTGGCGTTGATTTTCACCTACACCAACGGTTTTCACGACACGGCCAACGCCATCGCCACCGTCGTCGGCACAAAAGTTTTGACGCCGCGTCAGGCTATCATCCTCGCCACGATTACGAATTTGCTTGGCGCAATGGTCGGTGCCGCCGTCGCCAAAACCATCGCGTCCGGCCTCGTGGATGCCAAGCTCATCCCGACGGGCTTCGCCTCGCAAATGCTCATCTGCGCCTTGATCGCGGCGATTTTCTGGAACCTGCTCACGTGGTTTTTCGGCCTGCCGTCCAGTTCCAGCCACGCGCTTATCGGCGGCCTCATCGGCGCGGCCCTCGCGGCGGCCCACGGCGACTGGCACGCCGTCATCTGGAGCCACGCGCCTGAAGCCGGCAAGCACTGGTGGGCCGGCAGCGGCGTGCTATACAAGGTTGTCATTCCGATGGTCATTTCGCCGGTGCTGGGATTCATCATCGCCTTCGTCATCATGGCCGTGCTTTATATTTCTCTCCAGAAAGCCCGCCCGCTCGCCGTTTCCCGCAACTTTGGCCGGCTGCAACTGTTGAGTTCCGCCTACATGGGTTTTAGTCATGGCACCAACGACGCGCAAAAAACCATG
>Ga0208872_1001398_pt1 | contig 14784 bp, 22 predicted proteins | sample CryBogCBH12Aug08_FD_185508 | JGI IMG/M metagenome (GOLD analysis project Ga0208872, IMG submission 185508) | Freshwater microbial communities from Crystal Bog, Wisconsin, USA - CBH12Aug08 (SPAdes) | ecosystem: Environmental > Aquatic > Freshwater > Lake | place: Crystal Bog, Wisconsin, USA...
AATGCCGCTTGCGACATAATCATCGAGCGTAAAGACAGCTACAGCTGGTTTGCGAATGGCAAAGCTTGGCGCCCGCACAACTGGCGGCAATAAGCCTTCAAAACGCTCACCACTTTCTGGCAGCTCTGCAGAGACGCGTGGCGCGCCGCTATGAACCTCAACACCAACATGATGCGCGACAAGACGAATGATGCGTTCGCTCTCAGACGCGAGAATGATTTCTTTTGTGTCACAAAGTCCAGAGCCTAACCGGTCAACCCACAGACGACCGTCAGGGTTCAACATCACTTCAATAATGTCTGGATCTTCAAGATAGGACGTAATCGCCGGGCCAAGCGCAGTATGCAGCATGCGTGCGCCGCGCAATGTCGATTCAGTAAATGAATATTGGTTCAAAATATGATCCCCAAAGTTCTTGATCGCGGATGTGATCAGTGTGGGGATCAGTAGAAGAAGCACATAAAGGCCAACTTCAAGTATGAATTTCACATCACCCTGTTCTGGGGGAGAATAAGAAACAGTGGCGGTTGTTGATAAAATTCAGCGCGCGCGATGATCAGCCATTCATGACGCGGGATAAGTCTCTTACGCCATAAAATTTGTGATGGATGACTGTGCGCGCATGAATAAAAACAACTTATGTTATCCCTAAAGCGCTTTGGAAAGATGTGAATTTAGCGAAGGCTTTGTGGGCGGTGCTAATAGAAGATTTGAAGGACAGGAAGTATCGCAAGGCTGGATGCCGCGTTCCATCATCCTCCCGCGCTGTTCAAATTATTCAGGACTTAAAATCGTTATCCAAGGGCGAAGATGTGTTCACGGATGAATTTGGACATAAGGTCGTTTTCAATGGAATGCTGCGCACGACCCAACACATGAATGTGCAAGGCGGAAATTGAATTGACGCTCTGCAGAACACGCCAGCTGTCCCACACGGGTTTCGTGCGACATTCAGAACCTGGGCGCAAGAATGCACGGAATTTCAAGACCATGTCAGGGAGGTGGCGATGGGACATGTTGTCGGATCACATGTCGTGCGCGCCTACCGTAGGACTGATGTTCTAGAGAAGCGTCGCGACCTGATGGCATTAGGGTGCGCTCACTGCGCACCAAATACACGTGAAGGTATAAGATACACGCAACCTGCAAGGCAGCGGTTTTTTCCTTCAATTCCTCAAAATGCAAACAGGAAGCCCGGGGGCTAGAATTATATTGTAGATACAAAATAACTTGACCAAGGCCCGCATATTTGCTAACTGGCAGCTCTATGAAAATCACATGGGATGAGGCAAAGCGACGCGCCAATATAGACAAGCATGGCCTCGATTTTTCTGATCTGACGCCCGATTTCTTCATGAACTCATTGGTTGTGACGGCCAAAGAAGGTCGGTTCGCAGCCATCGGAAAGCTGGATGACGGCACGATTGTTGTGATCTTTGCTAAACGTGGGACGCAAGGCGTTTCAGTCATCAGCATGCGGCCCGCGAGCCCCAAAGAACGGAGGCTAATCCAATGACAAAACAAAAAGATTTTACCCCGGGTCGAGGCTACACGAAAAAAGATTGGGACGCCGTTTCGGATAATAAAGAGCTGAGAGCCGAGGACGTGGCGAGGGCGAAACCCTTTGCTGAGGCTCTACCAGATATCGCGGATGCTATCCGGCGCGGACGGGGGCCTCAGAAGGCCCCCAAGAAGGTGCTGGTATCATTGCGTCTAGATCCTGCCGCCCTCGAAGCTTTCAAGGCCACAGGAGATGGATGGCAGATACGCATCGGTGAGGCCGTGAAGCAGGCTGCGGCGCGTTTGAAAAAAGATACTTCTGCTCCGGCAAAGCGACGGAGAGTTGGCGCTTAATTGGATTATTGAACTCATTCGCCGGATGCAAAGACCGTCTGTTTGGCAGCACATAACGTTACTGACAGCTTTCGATAACGAGCTAGCGTCAAACCTGTTACAATGATGATGAAGACGGCGACGATCTTGGCGACCGGTCTTTCAACGAAAAAGACGGATCTGATTAAGCGGCTGCTCCCAGGGCATGTTGGAGCCAGCAGCAAAAGCGGATGATGACCACAGCGTGAAGATGCACGTGCATGTGGGGGCCGCGCGCCGTCGATTTAGTCAATATATATTGGTTCAAAATATGATCCCCAAAGTTCTTGATCGCTGAGGTGATCAATGCGTGGGGATCTGTAGAAGAAGCACATAAGGGCTGACGTCAGGTATAAATTTCAGCTCATCCTGCTGTGGAGGAGAATAAGGGACAGTGGGGGTGTTGATAAAACTCAGAGAGGGCGATGATCAGCCGTCCATGACGCGGGATAAGTCTCTTACGCTATAAAATTTTGTGATGGATGACGGTGCGTGCGTGAATAAAAATAACTTATGTTATCGTTCAATGCGTTTTTGTAATGATTCGACGCGTATTCTCAACGCAATCACCATCAACATCTGGAGCAAGAAAATGGCGCGAGTTGCAAAAAAAGCTGTCGTCAAAAAGGGGGCAGTAAAGAAAGCGGCCAATAAATCGGTCAGGAAAACGTCAGCGCGTAATCCTGTCGCGACCTTAACAAAGTCTCATGCGGCGGCGGAAAAGAAGGTCGTCGCGGCGCAGAAGAAGCTCGATAAGCTCACGGCTGCGCGTGAAAAAATCACTGTAAAATTAACTGCCGCGATCGCAAAAGCTGAGGCAAAGGCCGCCAAAGCTGCTCCAACAAACTAATTTTTGCGACAGCAAGGGTGAGCCGTCAGTCGGGTGCTGACGGCTTTAATTATTTGCCCCTCTTCTCTTGAGGTTTAGCGTGCATGTTCGGGTGAGACGTCAGGGGCAGCGTTCACGATGCTTTGCCTTCTTGATGTTTCAAGATCGCGTCTTGAGACTTCAACAGCCGCGTCGTCAGGCACATGCGGCGCTTCACGGATGTCATGCCGGGCGAGATAATCAAAGCATCCGATGTAAATAAGTTCGAGCATTTCTGCCTCCCAGAATTTAACTGAAACAGGGGCAGCTGGTCAGACCGCAAGCAATAATTTGTATTAAACTCTGGCGAGACACTGGCGAAGATCCAAACAGCTTGTCTCGGTTAGTATTGTTTTTGCTCCTGGCTCTCTTTAAAGCTCAATCCGATGAATGAGCGACTTCGTAACGCGAGAATTGCCGCTGGTTTTGCTTCGGCAACCGACGCCATCACCTATTGTCAGTGGCGGGGAAGCACCTACCGCGCCCATGAGAATGGACAAAATAATTTTGATGTGCGGACGGCGGCTGAATATGCAAAAGCCTATGGCGTCAGCGCCGCCTGGCTTTTGCTGGGCGAAGATCAATCAGTTGCGCATCTGAATAAGAAACAGACGCTGTCAAAACTCACCGCCATGATTGCATCGAACGGATTCATGCTCTTTGCGCTCTTATGAGAAAAATGGGACCAGACGACAAGCTGCTGCAGCAATTGGAAGACTGCATTGCTTCACTGCGACGTCGTCAGCTTACGAGGAAAAAGTCGTAATGGTGAGATCCTTCAGTTGTCTTCCTCGCTAAAATTTATTCCAGCCTCAATATCGCGTGAGAGTTCCTGAATAAAATTATGCCCGCCCTGCAGCCGGCGGCCCAGAGTTTCAACAAAGCCTTTGTAACGAACCTGGCTTTGTATATGCGCCTCTTTCAGCCTGTCGCTTGGCAAGGGTGGGTTTAAGACAAGCCAGAATTGAATGAACAAGGCGAGCGTATCGGCAGATATTTCTACATTGCGCTCCAACCGCTGGACCTGACGCGTCAATCGATCCAGTCGCCTGACGAAGGCCGCTTCTCGTCGATCATCGGAATCGGGAGAAAAAAATGAGGCAACAGCAGTCGAGACAATTGAGGATTTGGATAAGCGCTTGCGTTTAGCAAGATCGGTAATCTGTTCCAGCATGGCTGGCGGAAAATAAACATTTAGTCTGTCGCGCATGTGAAGCGTCACATTTCCAGGGTGTTGTCAGGATCAAGGGAGAGCTGTCTTGAGGCGTCTTTCTGATGCAGGCGGTCAGGGCGGATCACCTGACTGGCGATAGAGGCGCGCGCAGTGGCAAAGGATAATTCCTGCTGGGGCGTTGGCGTTTTCTGTTGGGGATTAATTTTTTCATGATTGCGGGCGCTTTTATCGCGTCTTATGCCGCTGCTGTCACTCTCCTGCCCATGTTTTTCGTGCAGCGAAGGCTCTGCTTCCGGGTGCGCGACCAGACAATTGTCCCACTCATTTTTCAATTCCTGTTGATCTTTGGCCGGCGTGCGTGTTGGCGCGGCAAGAATGCGGGCAAGAAATCGTTTATCCTCAAAATAGCGCGCCTTTTTGGCGCGGATCGGCGGGGCTCCCGCCACCATAATGATTTCGTCATCTGCCGGCAGTTGCATGATTTCTCCGGGCGTGAGGAGCGGTCGTGCGACTTCCGAACGTGACACCATCAGGTGACCAAGCCAGGGAGAAAGTCGATGGCCTGCATAGTTCTGCTGCGCTTTCATCTCGGTTGCCGTTCCAAGCGCGTCTGAGACACGCTTGGCGGTGCGTTCATCATTGGTGGCGAAGCTGACGCGCACATGGCAGTTATCGAGAATGGAATTATTAGGCCCATAGGCCTTTTCAATTTGATTAAGGGATTGCGCGATCAAAAAGGCCTTCATGCCGTAACCGGCCATAAAGGCGAGGGCGCTTTCAAAGAAGTCCAGTCGACCGAGCGCTGGAAATTCATCAAGCATCAGCAGGATGCGGTGTCTCTTCGTTTTTGTTTGCAGCTCTTCCGTCAGACGTCGACCAATTTGATTAAGGATCAGTCGAATGAGCGGCTTGGTGCGATTAATATCTGAAGGCGGAATAACAAGATAAAGCGTTGTGGACCTGGCGCAGGAGACAAGATCCAAAATACGCCAGTCACATTGTCGCGTGGCGTGTGCAACCACAGGATCGCGGTAGAGGCCAAGGAAGGACATTGCCGTTGATAAAACGCCCGAGCGCTCATTTTCTGATTTGTTTTTAAGTTCACGCGCCGCAGAGGCGACAACCGGATGTGGTCTGCCGTCTCCCAGATGGGGCGTTTTCATCATGATTTCTAAGGTGCGATCTATGCTGCGCGCAGGATCTGACAGAAAGGCGGCAACGCCTGCAAGCGTCTTGTCCTTTTCAGCATAGAGCACGTGGAGAATTGCACCGACGAGAAGCGCGTGACTTGTTTTCTCCCAATGGTTGCGCCGCTCGAGCGAGCCTTCAGGATCAACAAGCACATCAGCGACATTTTGAACGTCTCTGACTTCCCATTCGCCCTTTCTGATTTCAAGGAGCGGATTATAGGCGTCTGAAGAAATATTTGTTGGATCGAACAGGAGCACGCGTCCATGGTTGGCGCGAAAGCCAGCTGTCAGCGTCCAGTTTTCTCCCTTGATGTCATGGACAATAGCGGAGCCTGGCCAGGTAAGAAGTGAGGGAACGACAAGACCCACGCCTTTTCCTGAACGCGTCGGCGCAAAACAAAGAACATGTTCAGGTCCAAAATGACGGAGATAGTGATGGTCATGCTTGCCGAGGATGACGCCGTCAGGCGCGAGTAAGCCGGCCTTTTCAATTTCTTTTTCCTGCGCCCATCGTGCTGAACCATGTGTGTCGGCGTCTTTTTCTTCTCGTCCGCGCAAGACGGACAGTGAAATCGCGACGGCTATGGAAATAAAGCCGCCTGATGCGGCGATCATGCCTCCCTCAAGGAAGATTTTTGGCGCATAGGCGTCAAAGGCGTACCACCACCAGAAAAAAATAAATGGAAAATAGACTGGCAATGATTGGGTGAGTTGGAACCAAGGTTTGCCAAGACCAGGCTGAAAGCCTAGCCGCCATGCAGTCCACTGTGTTGCTGTCCAGACCGCGATAAGCACAATCGAGCAAACAAGCGCGACTTGCCCCCATAAAATTCTACTCGCATTCACAATAGGTTTCTCATCTTTCACAGCGCTAAACATGCGCAGATGAGAGATGAAAGGGAAGCTTTAATACCTAAAAATTATTGAGTATCCATTTGCTGAGCGACAATAGAAGCAACGACAGGAGAAAGCGTTGTCTAGAGGCGGGTTTTTAATTCTGTCAGGATCTGGCAAAGCGTAGAGGAGGCTTTATGTCGTGAGCATCCGCGTTTTTTTACCGCTTCTATGTAGCGCCTGCGTAAGTCAGCATCATCTGTGAACGTATGTTCGCCCCAGCTAAACGGATGACAAGCTGAGCGTTCAAGTAACAGATCCGCCATCAACCGTGCATGACGTTCGTTACCGTTTGGAAAGGGATGAATAAAAACGAGGCGATGGGGAAAACGCACCGCGATCTCATTTAACGCATAAGTGTTCTGATTGAGCCAGAAATGAACATTTTCCACGAGGTTCAGGATTTCTGATGGAATTAAATAGGCGTCAATGCCGATATTCTTGCCGCTATTGCGATATGATCCGGCCCATTTCCAAACGTCGGCAAACATATGTTTATGCACATCGCGAATGAAGTCCTCGCTGAGGAGGGTTTTACGACTTTTTTTTCTAACGCGGCGCGCCCATGCGGCGCCATTCATGATATTTTGTTACTCTGCCTCATTGAGGTCCTGTCGATGCGTTATCCAGCTTTGTTTCAGCCCAACTCGTTCATCGGTTGACAGCAGCGTTGCATCAACGGCTTCCTAAAATAGATTGCTCATGGCTCATCCCATAGATTGCGATCTCTAAAAACATGCTCCTGGACATAAGCTTTAATGGGCGCTTCTGCGTCTTCTTTTGTGGATGTTTGATCTTCGAGTCGCATTGAATGGCTTGCATGCGCGAGATCGCGCATCGCAAGCGCGCGTGCGCGTGTCTGTGTCATCTGTTCGAGGGGTTCATTTGCCACAAGCGCGTAAACGCCGGCAATTGAGCGCCGCCGCCGCGCGCATCAGTGTGTCGAGTTTGATGGCGCCATTACTTTCTGATTGCTCAAGCGCGCTCACGCTTTGCGGGCTGATATTGAGACGCTTTGCGTATTGAACGCCTGTCATGCCGAGAACTTCGCGGATCGCGCAAATCCAGCCCTTGGCCGGGCGCGGGAGGTCAGTGAGGGGAAGGAGCGACGACAGGCACGCATCAAGACGTTTTCTGGCTCGCTGCCTGACCTGTTTATTCATACTACACCATGAAGAAAAATATGAAGAATAATATTACCGTATGATTATTATTATAATAATTCATTCTGCAGTTGGATATTTATGAAAATAAATCAAATCTGAGGGTACATAAATCGGGCTGCTTCGCCCCATTTACTAAAGTCGTAAGCGTATATTTACGTTAGATTTATTTCTGCATTTTTTGATAATTCATATGTTTTAGCCACGCTGCACCCTGTTTTTAATGCGCTCCAGCATCCTTTCAGGGTCAACGTCCTCGACAAAACCGCTTTGCTCGGCTTCAATCAACATGCCACGAACAACCTCAATTTTCTTTTTGTCGGCGCGGGCCTTGCGGATCAAGTCGTTTACCAAATCACTTTTGGCGCCATATTCCTTTCCCTTGCCTACGTGCGCTTATTGCCAATCATCATTCGGCGTTGTGAGTGAAATGCTTTGAAGGGTCATGACTTTCTCCCTTTGGTGTAATTACACAGCACAATCGCATCACGAGGAAGGGAGATGTCGCTTACATGCCGATCAGCGGCTTAGCTTTTATTCTCAAAGGAAACAGCTGTTCGCGCCGCCACGCTAGGCTCAGATTTTCACGGAACTATGGGCAGGGGAACAATCTAAACAACATAAATGCGCACCCATTATGGCCCCGCATCAATCAGCTCAATATTGAGCTCGGTGGCAGCCTTGCGAAGCGCTGCGTCCAAGGTTGCGAGGGGGAGGGCTTCGCTTCGCGCCAACTCAAGATAACTCGCATCGTAAACGGTAAGCCGGTGCTGCCGCGCAAGCGTCAGGATCGCCATTTCATCAGGCGCATGGTCAAGCACGACGCCGAAGCGGGACAATTCGCGTAAGAATGCCGTTGTGTCTGCCTCGGTCAGACGCCCGCGACGCTCGCCGACAATCAGGGTGTTGCGCACCTCAAACCACCACAGGCTTGGCGCAATCGCCTCATCGTGGCGGATGCGCTCAAGCGCAGCGGCGGCGGCGGGGTGATCCTCGTCGTCAAACACCCAGCATGCGGCAATGGAAGCATCGATTACGAAGGGCATATCAGTATTTGTGCCCTTCATGACGGAAAGCGAGGATTTCCTCAGCAGTGACTTTTCCGGTGCGCTGGCGTAGCGCCCGGATGTTGGCGATAGCCTTGTCGATCTCAGCTTGTCGCCGGTCGGTCTCGGGTATGATCCGCGCGATCGGCCGTCCATGGCGCGTGATGCGTATGGTTTCGCCGCGCTCGACCTCATCGAGGATTTGAGGCAGGTGGGTCTTGGCTTCAGAGGCCTGAATGTCGCGCATTAACTGCACCATTTTGGTTGGTCGATTCAACTAGTCTATTCTAATGACAATAGGAGCAGGAATCAAACATCGGCGCCAATGATCTGCGTCCCGGTGGTCGCCAATGGCGATAAGAAATACATATGGTTGTAAAAAATGAATGTTCTCAAATTATCGCTACCATCGGTTTTGCTGTTTGGCGCTGAATGAAAAATATTCGATGATCATATTTAATAACGATCACTCATGACGTTATTGCATAGGGACAATGAAGCGTTCCCAACACTAACCCAGAAGTCATGGCCGGCTTTATTCTCAAAACTTGGCAAGCAGAAACTTGGCAAGCAGAAACTTGGCAAGCAGAAACTTGGCAAGCAGAAACTTGACAAGCAAAAACTTGGGAAGCAAAAACTTGGCAAGTCACGCCCAAATTAGACTTGGACAACATGTTTTTTCGAATAATGCGATTGCAGATATTTTTTCACAGGCCTCATGGGTCTTATGAGTGATAGAAAAGCCGCCTCTAGCTCTTAAAATGTAATGAGCTATAAGCGGGGGATCCAATAGCTCATGAAGTGGAATTGGCGGCAGCCGCCAATAAAAAGCCCGTTAAATTTCCAGTCCTCTGCTCTTACGCGACCAGTCAACGCCGCCATTGCTTCTCACAACGCCCGAGACGTCGCGGCCCAGATTTTTCTCCAGTGCGGAAGACCAGGGCACAAGCTGGAACCCCAGGCCATTTTCGATCATGGCAAAACGCCCAGAGCTCATCTTTATGGTCTGTTTATAAGTTCCAGAGATTTTTTCGCCTGAAAAACTCGGGTGATGGGTCATGCCATAGTCACTGGCAAGTCTGGCGCCCACTGCCTCGACTTCCTGTCGTCGAAGCGTTTCAAGAAGATTGCGTTGCAGAAGGACGCGCGCGCCGTGACGGGACGCCAGTCCCTGATCGACAAGAAACTGTTCTCGCGCCTCCATGGCGATCATGACCTCAGCGCCAAAACCACGCTGAGAAACATCCAACTGGCTGCGATCAACAAGCCTGTGATCGAGCCAGGTGGCGCCAGGCGCCGTTATCTGCTGGCTAAGATTGAGATCAGATCTGTTGGCGAGCACGCGTGTCGGGTTTGGATCATCCTGTCCGCCAAAGCTGCGGACTTCGACAATGCCGCCAGTCGCTGGCGCATGCACGAAAGCGTCAATCGATTTGAACCGAACATGATGTGTTCGGCCGTCAATCCCGTCGATCATGGCGAAGGCCTCGCCGCTTAATTCGTCGTGGAGACCTGTGGCGATGAGTTGACCAATCACAGGCGCGGCAGCTGCGTCTTGTGTGATAGCGAGGTCTGAGCGTTGCAGGCCACGATCCTTTAAGACGCGATGCATGGTCTTGATAATGTCGCCACGTTCGCCAAGATCACGCAGCAGGCCCTCCGCCCCAGCGCCAAGAACCCATGCGCCAGGTCCTGCATCAATTGCCAGCCCCATTGTTTCGAGTTGTTGCAAACGACCCGTCATCAACCGGCGCAATTCAGGGTCATCGGGACCAGGATGTTCAGGCCGCAAGTCAATGTGGCCTTGCTCATTGGCTCTGGCTTTGATCGCGCGATCAAGTTTTGTCCAGCGCTGCGCCTCTATCTCACGCTCCAGACTGGAGCGGATGTCGTGTTCCGCTTTCGGACCAAGCTCGATCGCGACCAGATCTTCCGCACGCCCGCGCAAACCATTACTGATATAATCACGCGCCATAACGAGATCCGCACCATTGTCATCTACCCCGCGAATGATGAGATGGACATGCGGATTGTCAGTGTTCCAATGATCGACGGCGACCCAGTCAAGATGCGTGCCGAGATCTCGCTCCATCTGCCTGGTGAGATCTCGTGTGAAGGCGCGCAGATCCGTCATCTGCGTTGCATCCTCCGGAGAAATAATAAAGCGAAAATGGTGGCGATCATCTTCGCAACGCGTTGCGAAGGCGACATCATTGGCATTGTCATTTGTCGCGTCAAACATTGTCGCTGGTTCATGATCGCGTGTGACGCCATCACGCTTCAAATAGGCAAGGTGACCGGCGATGGGGGCGCCAGTTTTAGAGAGCGCGCTCTTGCGTGAGATCCGCGCCTTGATCACGACGCGTCGATGTGAGGAGAACAGTCTGGACCGACCATAGGCGATACGTCCACGGCCAAAGGACGAGAAACCTTGCGTGCGCTTCTTGGCTGCAGAGCGATTGCCAGTTTTCTTTGCCGCCAACAGCACCTGATCAATATGCGTCAGCTCCCTACCAAGGCTTGGATTGCGCACGCGTCCCGGACGAAGAGTGAAGATGTCATCTGTCTTGTTCATTGAGGCTCACAGTTAACAGCTTACAAAGGGACAGTGCCGCAACACGCATTGAAAAGACTCATGAAAGTCATTTGGCGCGGAGAGCCTCCGACCGACTGGCACGCGCAATTGTCAGTCTCGTCAGAGACTTACAATATCAACAGCGAGGGCCTTCTATCTTGCCATCGAAAAACTTACCCTCAACCTCCTCATAAAAATCCTTGTCGTTACAGCAGAGAGGCAGATGACGCCTGCAATTGGTTCACACGCAGTGCGTGAAGATCATCGAGACGAGAGCGTAACGAACATTCCTTCAGCCTGTGCAGTGAGCGCTGTAAAATCAGCGATGTGACGACGATTAAAAACGCGTCCCGATGATCTCAATGCAGCTGTGTTTTTAGGTGCAAAGGCATCGCTCGATGATGCGACGAAAAGCGCGGCGTTCGCATCATCATGCGCTATGTCATGTCGTGCGAGCGTCTTGATGGGGGATGAAAAATCCAAGCGTTGTGAGATCTTGACGACATAATTTATCGTCTCATCCGGCAGCGGCTGACCGGTCTTGAGATGCGCCTCAAGACGTCCTGGACCAGCATTATAGGCCGCCAGAAATCCGTTAGTTCCGAAGCGGTCGTGCATCTCGCGCAGATAAGCGGCGCCAGCAAGAATATTGTCTTTGGCGTCATAGGGATCAGCGCCAAGATTATGTTTTTGCCGCATCAATTGCCAGGTTCCCGGCATGAGTTGCATCAATCCCATCGCGCCTTTGGGAGAGAGCGCCAGCCTCTTGCCGGCGCTTTCCTGTTGCATCACGGCCCAGATCCATTTGGCTGGCAATGCAAAACGATGAGATGCATCGTCAACGTAAGATGAGAGCGCGCTTTTCTGCTGGACTGATGTCACAGGCGCCTGCGCAGACGCATCGTCAGCAGACAAAAGAAGCGCGCTCAGTTGAGCAAGCAAGATGAATTCATAGCGCATGACAGGCCTCAGTCATCTTGTAAAACGCTTGCTAGTTATAATTGACGACCTCAGCCTGGAATGGCGCACGAACATGGCGTAAGTTACGTTGCCAGTGCAGATGATAGATGTCGGCGCGCTCTTCACTGACCTCGAGCCTGGCGTTGATTGGCGTCACGAGCGCGGGGTCATCAATCACGATAACAATACAGGACGTGTCATCTTCATTGGCGCGGATCCAGCCAGCGCCAATAATCTCACCATTATCCTCAGGATCAAGATGCACCAGATAATCCGGCTTCTTGTCTGAAGATTTATCTTCATTGGGCACGAGCGCGATGAGCTGATCAACGTAAAGTGTTTTGATCCATCCCATAAAGCCCTGATGCTCATCCTTCTGGAAGACGCCGATAACTTGCATGTGAGTTTCCTTTTCCAACAAAAGTGAGACTGCGCGTCTCTTCGCGATCTGCATCAGAACTGATGCAAATTTCTGTCGTCATCAGTCCACAAGGGCGTCGCGCGACCAATGACTGAACGGGTGTGAAAGGGACCAAAGTAGCGACTGTCGAGGCTGTCAGGCGCTGCATTGAGAAGAAAAATCTCGCGCGACGTTAATCTGCGACAGCCGCGCCACTGTGGCAGATCTCGACCAAGATGATCATGGCGCTGAACTGTTGCAACAATGCGCCCGTCAATCAGAATGTGATTATCCTGGCGACACGCCAACTGGCCCGTGAGCGCTGCGACATGTTTCAAAAGCAGCGCGCCTTGGCCTAAGAATCCTCTTTGATTGAGGAAGTCAGCCTGGCTTTCTGTTGGCTGGACCGCAATGAGATCACCATGGCGTAAGTGATTGAGCCTGTGCAGCGCATAAAGTCCGAGAGGCGCGCTTGCGCTCATGTTCCACACGAGGATTGGCCTTGGAGAGCTCAGCATTAATGCTGACATGACGCCTGCGAGAGACAGCGTTGTCACCCGCTTGATATGCTCTCTCATGGCTGCGCCCTGCGACGCAGCATCCAGACCTTGTGCTGCAGTCTTGTGTAGCTACGCGGCTCCATATTGGCGGTGAAGCGGTTATGGACATGGCGCCAATATTCTGGCGCAACATCGACTGCAGAAACGCCAAGCGCCTCAATCGCATCAATCCGCGCGAGCACGCGTTGGACTTTTGACCAGCCCTCCATGCGCAGGAGAATGTCGCCGCCTGGCCGTATAAGCGGAAGCGTTTGATAGGCTTCACATGCATGGACCGTGCGCACAATATCGAGCTGTGACATGACACAGCCGTGGTCATTTATCGCCCAGCGCACGCAGCAAAAAATTGCGTTTGGCGTAAAGCTGACGAGACGCCGGGAGGAATTAACAATGGTTTCCTTAAAGGCCCTGCCAAAGCGCAGCCGGTGTTCGATTTGTCTCGGCCGCCAGATCAAAGCGACATGTGTGAGAAATTGAGGAGGCGTTGCTAGTTGCGCTTGCGTCTGATCCATGAAGTGGTGCGAGACGGCGCTCATGCTGCGTCTCCTTCATCCATATGTTTTTCTTGCTGCGTCAAAGACGCAGACAAGTCTTGATGGTTTGATCTAGCTCCAAAGGGAAGAGTAGATGATGTTGATCGCGTTCTTTGAGTGACGGTTTGACGTATCGCCGCGCTAGGAGTGGTTAATTTGAGAGGGTCTTGCGCCAGATCGGCGCTGGTTAAGTTAGATGTTAAGTTAGAATATAAGTTAAGGGCCGCTGGAGCGCTTGTTTTACAAAAACTTGAGTGATGTTTTTGTGCAAGATCGTCCGACAGGCGCGTGCAGGATAAACCGTGATCTCTATGCAGGTTGGCACGATTTGATTTTATGTGTTGTCCACAGGACGCGGCTTTGAACGCAAGAATTTCAGCTCCTCTTGAATTGAGAAGAATGCTGAGGCGATAGCCTGGCAAAGCCTGGCGCGTGACGAGAGCGCGAAGATAGACGCAGAAACGATGAAAAGATGAAAGACAGGCTGATTTATGATAAAGATAGCGAAACTCGAAATCCCATCCGGCATGTTGATGTCCGCCGTGACGACGCACAAGTCCGTAAAGCCAACGCTCCAACCCGCCCGTTAAATCAAAATAGCTGCGATCAATCGTTAGCAGCTGTTTTTTGTTCTCTATAGCGCTGAAAAGGGTCTCGGGCAGCGTAAGCTCAAGTCCATGCGTTCTGCCATTTTGGTCAATATTTTCACGCCAATCTTCAATCCAGCAAAAGCTTGCCTCTTTATCTAAGGCGTCGCGCCACAGTGTTGTTGTGACATGCGTTGCGGCAAGGCGCGTCAAAGCGGCGCGCAGGCGCTGATAGGAGGTTTTTGAGACGTCTCTGTCAGTAAAGGTAAGGATCTCATGGATTGATCCAGTGAGATGTCTTGAGGAGGATTTGCCGGCATTTTGCAGTAGGGCGATTTTTGTTGTCGCCCAGATAAGGATGTCTGCATCCCAGATGGTTGCAATGCCGCAGGCGCTTTTCGGCGCGACGCGCAACTGTGTGTGTCCATTGCAATAGATGATTGGTTTATGTCGTGGCGTTTTGGCCAAACTGAAGGAGGGATGCGAGACGACATCGCGCAAGATACGCGGTGAAGCTTTGCTCTTTTGGGCATAAAAGGCGCGTATTTGCCTGCGTTCACGAGGTGAGAATTGCAAAGACGACATCGTCAATGGCTCCAGACAATAATTGCATTAAAAAAACAACAATCACGGCGTGATGGGTTGCGGTCTTTTTGCTGGGGGAACGACGCCTCTACCAGGATCTGAGGTGGAGGATTTCGCGCCGGGCTGCGCCCAGGCCATCAGATCTTCAAAACGATAGGCAACGCGTCCGCCGAGTTTGAAGTAGCGGGGTCCCGTTCCATAGACGCGATGTTTTTCAAGTGTTTTTGCCGAGAGGCTTAAAAACCGCGCCGCTTCCTTCGTGCAGAGAAAGCGCTGAATCGTTTGAAAGTTATTGGGATACATCTGAACCCTCTGCCTGCCTTGCCCAGTTGCTTGCCTTCACAGCAAGCAGGAGAAGACTTTGGCAAAGGATGAGA
>Ga0208872_1001400_pt1 | contig 14776 bp, 15 predicted proteins | sample CryBogCBH12Aug08_FD_185508 | JGI IMG/M metagenome (GOLD analysis project Ga0208872, IMG submission 185508) | Freshwater microbial communities from Crystal Bog, Wisconsin, USA - CBH12Aug08 (SPAdes) | ecosystem: Environmental > Aquatic > Freshwater > Lake | place: Crystal Bog, Wisconsin, USA...
TTCAGCCATATTGCGTGGGCGAAATGGTCCAGTCTGGAAGAAGGTATGCGCGCTAGCAAATGGTGCGCCGCGCTCCATTCCCTGTTCTTGCCAATCTAGGGGAGTAGTCATCTGCTCAACTTCAATGGAGTCCGCAAAGCCTTCATACCCACGGGCTTCCATCACGCGAAGCATCTCATCGCGATATAACGGCGCCTGCTTCTTCCAGTCGATATCGGCATCTAAGTTCGGGGTCGGAAAGAGAATGTAATAGGACTGACGACCATCTGGTGCAAGCGCAGGATCATCATGAGTTGGAACAGTTACTAATAAACTTGGATCGGTCATCAAGGTTTGCTTCTTGATGAGTTCATCAAAGACCCCATCCCATGACTCACCAAAGTGAATATTGTGATGAGCAAGGTGGTCATATTTCTTCTTAGTTCCAACAAGTAAAGTGACGCACGATGGTGAGTACTTAAGAGTTGATACCTTGCGCGGAGTTTTGCCTAAGAGATCGCGATAAGCGACAGGCAGATCAGGATTCAAGATGAGCGCGTCACACTCGATGCGTTCACCAGTGTCGGTGATGACCGCGGTGGCGCGCTTGCCATTTTTCTCGACCGTTGTGACCGATGTTCCGTACTTAAATACAACTCCATGTTTTTCAGCTGCGCCGGCGAGAGCACGAGGCACTGCATGCATTCCGCCCTTAGGGAAGAAGACGCCATTCACTGAATCCATGTATGCAATAACTGCGTAGATCGCAAGTGCTTGCTGTGGGCTCACCCCTGCATACATCGCTTGGAATGAGTAGACCTTCTGGGTACGCGGATCTTTGAGGAAATCATTGACCTTAGGTGCAAGGCGACGGAAACCACCGAGCGCTACCAACTTGGCTAAGTTAGGTGTTAAGAGGTTGAGCGGTGAATCAATATTGCGATCAATAAAATCATTCATCTCGTACTTGTATAACTTGGTAACGAAATCTACATAGCGCGCATATCCCGCAGCTTCACTTGCGCCGATCTTGAGGCCAATCTCTTCTTGCATCCGAGCGGTATCGGCGTGCACATCAAGCGTTGTTCCATCGTGATAGAAAGCGCGATAGAGCGGATCAACTGGAATGAGTTCTAGCCAATCTTTGAGATCTTCTCCCACGCAGGAGAGAGCATCTTGGATAAGTGAGGGCATGGTTAGAACGGTTGGACCAGTATCAAACGAGTATCCATCGCGCTGCAGTAAACCATTGCGACCACCTGGAACGCTCTCGCGTTCAATAACAGTTACTTTTCTTCCGGCTCCTGCGAGACGAAGCGCAGCGCTTAATCCACCAAGTCCAGCGCCAACAATGACCACATGATCGCTCTTGCCTTTAACCTGTCGCACAACGCCCCTTTGTACTTCGTTTAAGAACTTCGTTGAGTAGCGGCAATAGCCATCTGATCTAAGAGGGCCTTCGCTTCAGGGGTAATTCCACCATGAGATAGTGCATCGTGCGCTTTGGAGGTCATGGTTGCGATGATGGATTCAAGCTCTGCAAGCGCTCCGGTCTCAGTAATTATCTGGCGCAGCGCATCAATGTGAGCAATATCTAACTCTTTGCGACCGAAGAGTTCTAAGAATTTTTCGCGCTCGGAGCTACTTGCCCGCGAGAGAGTTGTTGCTACAAGAACCGTGCGTTTTCCTTCGCGAAGGTCATCGCCCGCTGGCTTGCCGGTCTTCTCGGGATCTCCAAAAACTCCGATGATGTCATCGCGTAATTGGAAAGCTTCACCCAATGGCAAACCATAATTTGAGTAGATATCGATGATCTCAGGAGAGTAGTGCGGTGCAAAAGTTGCACCGAAGTGAAGCGGACGTTCAATGCTGTACTTGCCAGATTTGAATCGAGCGACTTTAAGTGATCGCTCTGCGCTCTCACTTGCAAGGGCTTGCTCGTAGACATCAAGATATTGACCGGCCATTAACTCAACGCGCATCTCGTCATAGATTGGGAGCGAGCGCAAAATTAATTCAGGAGCAACACCTGATTCATGCAGAGCCTTTGCAGCCCAAATAAGTGCGAGATCGCCTAAGAGAATTGCTGCGGCAACTCCAAATTGTGATTCTGAGCCATGAAGTTTTTCGCCGTTGTGTAACGCTTCAAATTGTTTATGGATTGCAGGAGCTCCGCGTCTGGTGTCTGATGCATCCATCACATCGTCGTGGATCAGCGCGCAGACATGAACCAATTCCAAACTTGAAGCTGCTCGAATAATCGATGGAGTTAACTCTCCACCGGCGCCGAGAAAGCCGATTGTGGCAAAGAGGGGGCGCAAGCGCTTACCGCTATCGAGGAGGAAATGTCCTAGGGCATCGGCAACGGGATCGAGCTCGCTGCCAATCGCTTGCAAGTAGAGGGACTCTTTTTGGAAAAAAGCCTCTAAAGAGCCATTGATCTCCTGGGTTAGGCCCCGAATGCCATCAAAATCCACGCGGTAAAGGTACCCTGCTTCGCTATGAACCTCCGAACCGAAAGTCCAACGACGTTCTCAATAGAACTCTTCCCTCCAAAGGATGAGGCTGGCGAGACGCGTCTCTGGGAGGCCGTTGATTCGCTGGCAACTCTGAGCCCAGATTTTGTCTCTGTTACATATGGAGCAGGTGGTTCGACTCGAGATCGCACAATTCGTATTGCATCAGAGTTGACCTCACACACTGGAATTTCGACAGTTGCTCACCTGACCTGTGTTGGCTCTACGCGCGATGAGTTAGAGAAGATTCTCGATCAATATGCGGCAGCGAATATTTCTACGATCCTTGCGCTACGGGGGGATCCAGTAGGCGGACCTGGCGCTCCATGGGTGACTACGCCTGGTGGATTTGATCATGCTGAGCAGTTGGTGGATCTCGCTATCGCGCGCGGCGGGTTTGATGTGGGCGTGGCTGCTTTCCCAGATGGTCACCCAGCATCAGGCGGTGACTTTGCGAGAGATGTTGAAGTGCTGCTTCGCAAAGAAGCACATGGAGCAACCTTTGCAACAACGCAATTCTTCTTTGATGCTGATGCCTACTTTAGGTTGGTAGAGGCCTTGGAGAAGGCTGGATCGAAAATGCCGATCATCGCTGGTGTACTGCCCGTTACCAATTTCAAGCAGTTGGCGCGCATGGCTGAGTTAGGTGGCACAGCCATCTCTAGCGAGATAACTGAAAGCTTTGCTGCGGTGGCGGACGATGAGAAAGCAGTTGTTGATCTGGGAATTGAAATTGCTACAGAACTCTGCGAGAAATTGTTAGCTGGCGGAGTTCCTGGCATACACTTTTACGCGATGAACAAAGCTGCTGCAACAGCCACGATTGTGAAGAACATTGGATTGCGATGATGCGTGACGAGTATTTTTCTAAGTGGAGTGAGCTCCATGGTGGTGCACGCATTGAAGGAATTGTTAAGGCTTGGCTAATTATTTCTTATGCGCTATCTACGCCCCTGGTTCGACTTCGCCTTTCGCCAAATTTCTTAAGTCTGCTCGGAGTTGTTGCTGCGATCTTTACCTACACTGAAGCAAATCACTATTACGCGATTGCGATCTTGTTGCTTTCGCTTCTGAGCGATGGCATTGATGGAACCGTTGCAATTTTAAGTGGCAAGGCAAGTAAGCGCGGGGCGATGGTAGATGCGCTCTGTGATCGCGTGGGAGAGACTTTCTGGGCACTAGCTCTCTGGAAGTTGGGAGCGCCCGCTTGGATTGTTGGAGCAGCATGGGTATTTGCATTCACCCAGGAGTATGCACGAGCACGCATTGCGGGCTTAGGTGATTTTCGAATTGATGTCGTGACTATTGCAGAACGGCCAGTGCGCGCATCTTTCTTAGCGGTTGCATTGATTGCTCACGATCTAAAGATTTCCGCGATTACAACTCTGGCGACTGTCTGGGCTTTGCAACAAGCTGTTGCTTTAGTGACCGTGATGCGCAGCGGCTACACCCGGCTGCAAGCCCGCGATCGCATCAGCGACTAACTCTGCGCTCATACCAACGAGTGGCAATCCACCGCCTGGATGAGCTGAACCACCCACGCAATACAAGCCCTTAACCGGAGAGCGATTCTTCGCTCGAGAGAACGCTGACATCGCTCCATTGCTAGAGGTTCCATAGATGGAACCACCTGGTGCATTGGTCGAGTTTTGTAGATCGAGGGGAGTGCGAAACTCCATTACCTCTAAGCGTTCGCTCACGCGCAGGCCGAGCGCATCTAACTTGGCGATGATCTTGGCGGCGTACTCAGCTCCTCCGGTAGACCAATCCCACCCTGATTCTGGGTCGTGACGTGGGGCGTTGATGAGCACAAACCAGGCTTCGGTATTTTCGCGCTTGACCATCTTTGGATCATCTGGCGCACAGATGTAGATAGTTGGATCTGCTACCGGCACCTTTTTGGTGAAGATATCGTCGAATTCAGCATCGTAATTTTCAGGGAAGTAAATGGTGTGGTGATTAAGCTTTGGGATCTCACCGGTGATCTTTGAATTATCTAATCCGAGTAAGAGTGAGAAACCGGCTAATGACTTTTCAGCGCGCTTGAGTTTTTTGCGCTCTGGTTTTGCTGCGCGCTCGGTTGGGGCAAGCAGTTTGTTGTAGATGATTTCGGCGTCGGCGTTGGCGATGACCATATCTGCAGGGATTACTTCACCTGTTGCAAGCGTTATTCCGGTGACGGTTCCAGATTTTGTTTCAATGGATGAGACAGGTGAGTTGAGGTTGATACCGACATTGAGCAGGCGACAGCGATCCTCTAACGCAACGCTTAATTGACCGATACCACCGGATAAGTGCCAAGCACCGAAGCTCGCTTCTACGAAGGCGATAGTAAGTAGCGCGGCAGGTGCTTTACGCGGATCAGAGCCAGTGTAAGTCGCATAACGATCAATGATCATCTGGATATGTTTGTCGTTGGTGTATTCGCGAGTCACTTTGCGGAGTGATTTAAATGGTGCGATCACTCGAATACCGCGCACCAGATCGCGGCGTTTGAGTAGAGACCAGATGCTGGTGAGTTCTGATTGAACAAATGGAACTCTAGAAATATCCCACATCACTTCAGCGCGCTGCATGATCGAATGCCATGCATTTCCTGCTGCAACTCCTAATGATTGATCTATTGCGCTACAGGTCTTTGGAAGATCTAGATTAACGAAATCCACCCGCTTGCCATCGGCGAAGTGATAAGTGAAAGCTGGGTTTACTGGTGTTGATGTGAGTACTCGTTCAAAGCGCGGACCGGTTTTAAGGAAGAAATCTTTGTAGATCGCAGGCAAGGTGAGAAGTGAAGGTCCGGTATCAAATGCATAGTCACCGATCCATTCGGTACGACATTTTCCGCCGGTGCGATCTGATGCTTCATAGATTGTGACTTCATGTCCTTGTTTTGCCAGACGCGCAGCGACTGTCATTCCACCTACACCCGCACCGATAACTACGATCTTGGACACTTACGCCACACTCCGTCCACGCCATACAAGTTGGTGAGTTAATTTCTTCTGCCATGACCATGCGATGAGAAAAATCAACATTAGGATCGATAGTGGGTGAAGGATTGCCCACCTCATCGACGATTGAGTTCTCCAGGCCGCGATGTATCGTGAAAGCACGAGAAGTAAATACCCGACCCAACCTACGGTGAATCCAACTTGAGCAAGGATTTGTGGAAGCACTCCTGTTGCAAAGAGAAAGATCACAGTGAGGAGTGAACCAAGCGGTGAACCAAATGCGCGCCAGAGTGATTTGGTGTATCCAGATGCTAAGTCGTTTCCGTTTTGATACATGCGACAGGAAGCAACATCACTTCCATCGGCTACTCCGCCTTTAAATCCATTTTTAACGAGCAAGCGAGCGAGCTCTAGATCATCGAGCACCTCTTGGCGGATTGCCTTATGGCCGCCCGTGGCGAGGTAGGCGCTGCGCTTGATCACCATGAACTGTCCGTTGGCGATGATCATGGAGGCAAACTTGCCCTTTTCAGCGAAGCGAAGTGGAACCGATGAGAGCCATGACCATTGCAGGAGCGGCTGAATCATTCGCTCAATAAAAGTTTCTGCGATTTCGCGGGGATAAGGGGAGATGAAGTCCCACCCGAGTTCGTTCATGTATGTGATGGCTGCAGCGATTGCTTCTGGAGCGAGTCGTACATCTGCATCTACAAATACTAGATATTCACCTGTGGAGTGGGTGACTAGTTGGTGGCAGGCGAAGTTCTTGCCGAGCCAACCATCTGGAAGCGCAATCCCAGAGTGGACTGCGATCCCCGGATACTTAACGAGTAATTGGGCGGTGGCATCATCGGAGTTATCGTCCAGCACAATTAATTCTGAATTCGTGAGTGAAGTCGATTTAAGTAGCGCGGATACAACCGCATCGACATTGCGCTCTTCATTGCGCATGGGAACCAAGATAGATACTGATGCGTTTATGGTTTGTGCGGACCGTGCACGGACAACTCGCATAGTGAGCGAGTTGGCGATGGTGAAAAGAAATGGAATTGCGGTGAGTGCAAGAAGAAAGATCATTATTTAAGCGGTATCAGGTCGACCAAAACGCAATTGGAAGAGGTAGGGGAGTAGGTAGAGGAAGAAGAGGGAGCCAACGAAGATTGCAATATCTTTATGGTGGAAGTAGAAAATGTTTCCGACCACTCCGCCGAAGAGAGTCCAGAGCAAGAGAATATCTGGCACCGTAGATTTGATAGTTTTCTTACGGCGATCGTGCGGCAAGACTTTGTTGAGCAAACCCATTAAACCCATTCCCGCGAAGAGCCAACCCGCTGCGTTCGACAGTGGAATTTGTGGTTCAAAGGGAACATGAGGTCCAACGAGTTTCCAACTCCAACGACCGGCATCGACCATCTGCGGATCTAGGAAGAGATCCCAGATCATCAGACCGATTCCGCCATAGATAAAGACCCAGTGCGCAGCTGCGCGACGAGCGGCAAGGAAGATTGGGTAGGAGAGCATGATCCACGCAAAGGGAACAAGCAGTGGTACTCCAAATACTTGGACACCTAGTGAGTGGTCGTAGGTATATCGGCCGAATGGCCAACCGCTTTTTACGCCGATCGTTTCAACGGCGAGTGAGTAGATAAAGGTAAGTATTGTGAAAGAGGTTGCAAAGAAAGTTCCGTAAGCCAAGAAGGAGTGCAGGATCATCGTTGCTGCGCCGACAGATACTGTGGCGATGGTGATGTAGCGCAGGACATTGCCATGAACCAGGGGATAGGCGATTTGCAAACCGATGACACCGAGTAGGCCAAGGTAGAGAAAGAAGAGTTGTTTGCCAGAGACCGAGCGGCGCGCATGTCGGCGCGGGCGGAATTGGCGAATAGTCACGCCTTTATTCTGCCCTACTTGTGCTTGGTTACTGAGCCACGAACCTCAAGCAAAGCGAATCTGGCGAAGAGCTCTTCGGAGTACCAACGCTCTGAATGTGTCTCGCGGATAGCCGCTGAGTGGGCCGCACCTTTATAAGCGAATTCGCGGATCGCAGCGCTGCTGCTCCAGACCGAGAGCGTTCCTTGTAAACCAATTGGCGCCTCACCGATTCCTATTGCGCTTTCAACTCCTGGGGTTTCACGCAGACTTGTGATGACTGGCGGAACTGCGCGCCAGAATCGAATGTTCTTGCGCCACTTGATGCGTGCTCGGGTAATGGCGAGGACCTTGCCCTCCCAACTCTTGGCAAGTTCTGTATCAACTTCAAATGGTTCAGCACCTGACCACTTGCCATGCGCTGATACCGCCTTTGCAATGTAGCGGGATTCGGAGGAGGCGATCTTTCTCCACGAGAGAAGAATAGGGGAGGTGTCAAAGGATTCGAGCGCGTTCTCATCGATTGTGAGGATCATTCCCCAGAGGGTTGGGTCGGCATCACGGGGAGTGAAGGTTTCGCCGGTCCCTGTGCCAATTAATTTAGAGAAAGTGATTGCAGGATTTTTGCGAAGAGTTAAACGATCACTCGCCATATGCCAGATTGCATGGGCAATTTTTTGGCGCGGGATCCGCCAAAGATAAATGACTGTAATCATTAAGCGGTTTGTGTAGCGGTGCGAATTATTTCTGCGATGCACTCAGCTGGGCTATCCCACATTGGTGCGTGCCCAGATTGTGAAAGTGTTACCCAACGCGCGTGAGCGGGTGCAAGGCTTTTCTCTTGAGAAGTTTGTGCCGGCAGAGTGTTGTCGCTATCGCCAAAGATTATTGTTACTGGAATCTCAGGTGAGACCTCTTTATCAAAGCGTCGAGTCAACATTCCATCCCATGCAGGGAAGTACCCGGCGGATCCGCCATAAGCGATAACAGCATCGACCATGAGTTCGTGAGGGAAATCTTGCCAACGCGGACTTACTTCGAAGAAGCCGAGTTTGCGCGCCCACTCTTTGCGCATCAAGGTATCGGCATATTTGTAAGTTGCTGCAGCCATGAACCGAGATGAGGCACCAAGAATGGTGCGATGCGTTGTTGGAACTAACCACAACCCTGCAGGAGCTAACCCAGTAACACTTAAAACTTTTTCGGGGTGCGCCGCTGCAATTTCTAGCGCAATCCAACCGCCGAGTGAGTTGCCAGCGAAGTGCGCCTTTTGAATTCCGATCTCATCGAGTTGCTGCATGATTAAATTTGCGAGAGCGAGTGGGTGCATCTCCTGGTCTGGATCGAATGGTGATTTTCCATGTCCCGGAAGATCGATAGTTATAACTTGGAACTTCTCTCGCAATTCACCCATGATCGGTTTCCACGCAGTGGATGCCGAACCCATTCCATGGAGCAAAACCAGCGGCTCTCCGCTTCCTTGGATCTCATGGGCGAGTTTCATGAAATGAACTTTACTAGTCAGAGTTGGAAGCGACTCTACGAGTGAAAAATCCAGGTCTTTGCCACAGTAAATATGGCCAGGGCAAAGAGCAGGTAAGCAAAGGCTTGGCGCAAGAGCGCTACAGGAACTCGCTTCACATTGTGAGATGCGATGAGCGAAACCACGACCGCAGTTGCACCGATTCCGATCGGGATTCCCCATTTCACTTCATGCCAGACCCCGTGGTGACCTAAGAATGAGGTGAGGCAGTTGATCGAGATGATCAATAGGGAAGTGCCTGCAGCTTTGTTCTGTGGGGTGTTATAGAAAAGGACCAGAATCGGGATGGCAAGGAATCCTCCGCCCACTCCAAAGATTCCGGTCATTGCACCGATGCTTAAGGCGATCGCAATCAGAACTCCCACCGGCATTCGCTTTTCTGCATCAGCCTTTACCGGTCCGCGCATGGTGGCAAAGCCAGCAAGCACCAAGATGCCGGCAAAACCCGTCGTGATGAGCGCATTAGGAAAATGTTTAGATAAAGCCGCGCCGCCTACATTGGTGATTAACCCAATGCCCCAAATAGAGAAAGCTTCGCGATACAAAATTTCGTGGGTGCGCATCTTTGGGATTGCACCAGAGAGGGCTGCAATAAAGACGATTGCAAGTGCAGCCGTAGTTGCTTGGGTGGGGGTGAAGTGAAATACATAAAGCAGGATTGGAACTGAAACCATCGCACCACCGGCTCCAACAAAGCCAAGGACTGAGCCGATAAATATTCCGCTAAGGATTGCAAGAACTGCATTCATAGGTGCATCTTGCCCTATCAAGATTACTAAACTAGATGTTTAGTAAAGTGAATTGTTGGAAATCACCCTGCATCGCCTAGGTGCAACTTGTACCTTATCTCGGTGGGATTACATTCGAGCAGATCAGATCAGCCGAGAAGGCATCGCGAATCTCTCGGCCATATCAAGCTATCGCTTGAGGATCTAGATCGCCTTATAACTCAGTGGGAAGCAGTCTGCGATTCCATCACGATAAGTATTGGTGATGGGCTAGTTGCAGATTATGTTGATGACTTAGAAGATCTATCAAAGGAAGATTTAGCAAACTTAGTAATACGCACTGAAGGGCCCAGTGTTTCAGTTTCACTTCGCCGTAATCGCGCCGAGATCACTTACATGGATGATCCAAGTGCCGGCGTACTTCACAGCACAATTAAATATTCACTGCGACCTTTTAGAATTAAAACCCCTTACTACCGCCTTCGAGTTTTCTGGGCCTGGGTCTACATGTTGGGATTAATGGTTATAGGTTTTATTGATTACCGAGTTCACTCAACTCCACCGAAGCCACCATTTCCTGCTCCGTCCACACCGCCACCACCACCGCCCCCACCATTTTCTACTTCATTATTTATCATCGCACTGGTCACGCTGATCCTTCTGACGGCATGGTTCATCTACTCCTATTCAAAGCTTGATTCACAATCATCCACTCGTATCACCCGCAAAAAGGCCAAGCCTTTAGAGGGCATCTTGATGATTTCTGATGAGCCAATTGAAAATGAATAAGAGATAAACCCATTACCGGCCGTTAGATTTTTTATACTCTTAGTTTGTAGATTGCTTCAATAGCCTTTAGTACCTTGGGTCTATGGCCATTCATTCCCAGCAGAAAGACCATCTAAGGAGAAGACGCGAATCCTTAGGGCACCTCAAACTCCACTTAGATGACTTAGCTGACCTAGTTACTGAGTGGGAGCGCTGGTGCGGTTCGGTCACCATCAGTGTTGGTGATGGAGTAACCGCAGATTTTGTTGAAGACCTGGTGGATGCAACGAATTTCGAAATGTCTCACCTAGTTATTCAAACCGAGAATCCAACAGTTGCGATTTCATTGCGACGGCACAAAGCAGAGTTGTCTTACATTGCAGACGCTCAAGATTTAACAACGATTAGCAACTTCCGTGCATCACTCAAGCCTTATAAGTTGCACACTCCTTACTACCGCTTGCGTTCTTTCTGGTGGCTTGTCTACCTGTTATTTACGAGTACCACTGTTCTTACAGTTGCGTTGGTGAACGATTGGCAGGCACCTTTCTGGCCGCTGGCTATTCCATATTCTGCAATGGCTATCTTGATCGGGTACTTCCTTTACTCCTACGGAAAGATGCGTAGGCGATCATCGACTCGCATCTTGCGCGGAAAACCAGTTTCCAAGAAATGGCGAAAAGCCAAGTCGGCTGCTTACTGGATCTTCCCACCGGTCGCACTCGCTCTTGGAATCCTGCTCGGCAGCTTGATGCACAGTAAGTGACCTATTAAGTAAAAGCAGAGGTTGCTACTGTTGTAACCATGAACGATGAGTTAGATGGTGTGGTCAGCAGTGACTTGATTTACCATGTAACGACGCTGGCAGATTGGACTAAGGCCCAACTATCGGGGGCATTTGATAGATCCACCAAAGGTAAATCCATTGAAGATGTTGGGTTTATTCACGCCTCAACAGCGCTGCAACTGGAAGAGATCAAGAACAAGCTTTATGGAAACACCACCGAGAAATTAGTGGTGCTGGTCATAAGCCAAGAGAAGCTGCAATTGGCCGGTATCGAAGTCCGCTTTGAAGATGGGGGAGAGGGCGAGTTCTATCCTCACATCTTTGCACCTATCCCAGTGCGCCTGATCGTGGATACCATTTACCTCTAAAGAGAAACGAGCTGCCATGGAAATCTATACATACCAAATTGAGTACTACATCGATAAGCCAAGTGAGACAGTCAAGGCTGTCGCCTACGAACTAAAAGATGGCTGGTTCGTTTTCTATGGTGCCAAGTCTCAAGCAGAGCAAGTACTTCGCGTGCGTGCGACTGATGTGACTCGTGTGGTGCTGGTGGCTGAGTAGTTTCTCAGAGTTTACTTTTTGGATTTTCAATCAGAAACGATGTCATATATTTTAACAATGGATCTAAATCTTTGCCTCGGAAACGTCTAACTCATGCGCTTTGTCAAAAGGTTCTCCTGTTTGGCTCCATGCAAAGAAGTATAATTCTTTATGGAATTAATTCGAATCGTTCTTGAGGACTTAACGATACTTCGTGATGGTTGGAACGATGATATTTCTGAAGCTCGACTTCGGAATGAGGCTGTAATTTTGAGAAAGCTGTTATGTGATAAATATTTAGCGAGAGCTTGGCAGGCAAGTGGTCATAAAGGTGCAATTCGAATTCTGGCTCCAGACCTAAAAAAAGTGCTTTCTGGTGTTGATAGAAGTAAAGTGATTTTTGCGATGTGCGGCGGTGCTCTTTACCGCGATGTGGAAATTGCATTGTTCACCGCAATTCAAGATGGTGAGGCAGTTAGTGAGCAAGGAATTGAGTTTAATCCTTATAGAGATTTTACGCTTCATGATTTTGTTGATGCTACTACGATCGTTGCAAACGGTGTGTCTGTCTCTCGTTCCAAGTTAATTAAGTACTTTGCTAATAAATTAGGTGGAGCACACTTTGACGATAGAAGGGATCCCGAGGACCAGGTTTTCGCTGCCCTTGATCAAACTATTAATTCCTCTACGTTGCCTACGATTGGTGATTTTGATGGCAAGTACATGGAATTGTTAGCAATGGGGCAACTTCTTGTTAATGCGCCGGATATTTCCAATTGGATGCTAAACCCAGATAGTTAGTTGTGACATCACCAGCTTCCACTGCGAAAAACTCTGCGACGATTGTAAGTAAGCCTTCTTGGTGATTCACGCCAAGAATTGCTTTCGCTCCTTTTGTCTCTCGGTCTTACTTTTCGTCAAAACGTATCCCCGTTCCTTGAGTTTTTCAGTGTACGCATCTCAGAAGGCCCACCAATGTGACCCACTTGCCCCTGTCAGCCCTGAGTACTATCTTTCGAACATATGTTCGAACCAGCCGTAAACCCGCCCGCCACCCCTGGATCCGTCCCAGGGGCTACAGGCACGGGCGGGCAGGGGTCTGAGGGAGCTCGGGTTATCGCTCCAGAGGGCGAGCCACTTGAGTTCATTTATAAGGGTCGGCGCTTTCATGTGCACGCCATTGTCTCTAGGTGGCGCGAATCCGGGGGTTGGTGGAACCGGATCGATGATGGTCGGCTCAAGAAGGGTCCACTCGAAGATGTCATCTTCGATGATGGGGGCAAGGCGATCTGGAGGGTCGAAGCGGCTCCTGAGGGGGCGCTGGCGACCTTTGAGATCGAACTCGATGAGATAACAGGCAAGTGGCAGATTCGCCCCACATCTAGACCCTCATGAAACTTCCATTTACACATTTAACTGTGGCAAGTGGCTACTCCTTTAAATATGGAACAGCCCTCCCACAAAAATTGGTTGAACGAGCTGCCGAGCAGGGTGCGTCTGCGCTCGCGCTGACTGATCGTGATGGGGCCGCTGGGGTTATTCGCTTTGCAAAGGCATGCGAAGAGTTTGGTGTGGCACCGATACTTGGGGTCAACTTAAGTTTCTTGCAGAAGAAGTATCGCGTCACCATCTTTGCGCAGGGTGATGGGTTAGGTGCGCTCTATCGATTGATTACTAGCATTAATTTGAGTGACGATAAATTGCTGACTTATAAATTGCTCACAGAGGCATCAAAGTATTCATCGCAATTGATATTGGCGCATGGCGTTGAGTCGCAGTTAGCTGCTGCGATTAACGCGCGTAGAACCGAAGAGGCGATGTCTATCTATGGTGCAGCCTCTGATTTGTTTGCGATGCAGGTCTTAGATTGCACATCGCATCTGCGTGCAGGCACCGGTCCTTACTCGACGACATATGCAGCGCGCATGTTGGGCTTTGCTCGCGACCACAACCTTCCTGCAGTTTTAAGTAATGCGGTGCGTATGCTGGATCGCACTGATGGACCAATTGCAGATGTCTTGGATTCAGCGCGCAAGTTAGTTCCGCTACATCACAAACATGTCGAGCGAAGCAATAGTGAGGCTTATTTAAAGAACCCAGCCGAGATGGCATGGGTGGGTGATGAGATTGCTAGGGCTGCAGGTGAACGCAACGGCAATCGCTTACTTGCAGATACCGAAAACTTAGCGCAGCGATTGCGCTTATCGCCGCGGCGCGACATTGGACTTGGTGCGATACATCTGCCACATATTGCAGACCCCGCAGAGCTGCGACATCGCACACGCGCAGCCTTGTCGCGTTACACCGGTGAGTTATCTGTAAAGGCTGCGGTGCGGTTAGAGGAAGAACTCGAAACCGTTACAACACTGGGCTTTGAGCCCTACTTCTTAAGCGTTGCAGCGGTGGCCGATATGGCTAGAGCGCGGGGGATTAGGGTTGCAGCGCGTGGTTCAGGTGCGGGATCGCTGATCTGTTATCTCCTTGGAATATCTGGGGTTGAACCAATAAGTCAGGGTCTGTTGATGGAGCGCTTCTGTTCGGTCTTGCGCGCAGAGCTGCCCGACATTGATATTGATGTGGAGTCAGATAGACGGCTAGAAATATATAGCGCGGTCTTTGATCGCTATGGATTTAAGAGCAGCAAATATGCGCCAGGCGATGACAGCTCAACTGCAACTGTTGCGATGGTCGAAACATATAAGGCACGCCATGCGATCCGCGATGTTGGTGCAGCGTTAGGGATTGCTCCAATGGAGATTGATCTCATCGCAAAGTCGATGCCGCGGATTAGATCGCGCAATATTCAAAAGGCTCTAGAGAATCTGCCAGAGTTGCGCAGTCTTAACCTCAACAGTCCGATGCTCAAGATGGCGATCAGCCTTGCTGGAAAACTCGATGGCTTGCCGCGCCATCTAGCGATGCACCCATGCGCAGTTGTCTTATCTGATCCAGGGCTCCTTGATTACGCACCGCTTGAGATCAATGCCAGCGGTTATCCCATGCTGCAATTTGATAAAGATGATGTGGAGGCAGTTGGTCTCCTTAAACTCGACATACTCGGTGTGCGGATGCAGTCGGCGATTGCTTAT
>Ga0208872_1001402_pt1 | contig 14772 bp, 13 predicted proteins | sample CryBogCBH12Aug08_FD_185508 | JGI IMG/M metagenome (GOLD analysis project Ga0208872, IMG submission 185508) | Freshwater microbial communities from Crystal Bog, Wisconsin, USA - CBH12Aug08 (SPAdes) | ecosystem: Environmental > Aquatic > Freshwater > Lake | place: Crystal Bog, Wisconsin, USA...
TGCTGTTCATGTAGGCCGTGATTTTGGTGACGTTCTTGATGATGCCCGCCTCGGTCCACGCCTTGAACTGAAAATAATTCGCCTCCGAGTGACCTTGATTACCCATCTGCGCGGCGACTTTATATTTTTTCTCCGCCGCCATCATCAACTCGACTTGACGGAAGCTGTGGCCCATCGGCTTTTCGCAATAGACGTGCTTGCCGAGCGACATCGCCAGCATCGCAATCGGGAAATGCGAGAAGTCCGGCGTGCCGATGCAAACGGCGTCAATGTCCTTGCCCAGCTTATCGAACATCTGACGGAAATCTTGAAAGCGCGGCGCATCCGGAATCAGTTTCAAAGTTTTTTGCGTATGCGGCGCGCCCATGTCCGTGTCGCACAGCGCGACAAAATTCACCATCCCGGTCTTGTGAAACGCCGCGATGTCCTCGCCACCGCGATTGCCGATGCCGACGCAGGCGAGATTGACTTTGTTTGTCGGCGAAGCGCCAAACACGAGTCGCGGCGCGAACATCGAAACGGCGCCCGTCGCGAAGACGCCCTTGAGGAATGAACGCCGGCGCATCTGTGCGGCGGTGGCTTTTTGAAGTTGATTGGGTTTCATGTCGCTATGGTTCTGAAAGTTTAATTCGCCGGCAGTTCGCGGATTTTTACGTTGCGAAAGGAAACTTCGTTGCCGTGTTCCTGCAGCAAAATATGGCCGTCCGTCCATTCACCGAAATCAGGGATGTCCTTGAATTTACTCTTGGCTACCGCGGCGCGGAATGCCGTCGAGCCGCGCTCAAATTCCACCGTCTGTTCTTCGTTCAACCAGAACGTGACGTGCTTGCCTTGAGACAAAATGCGCGCGTGATTCCATTCGCCGATGGGCAAAACTTTTTTGTCTTTCGGGGCGGGAATCAAATCGTAGAGCGAACCAATCGTGCGATCGCCATCGCGGCCGAGCTTGGCATCTGGGTGCTTTGCGTCGTCAAGAATCTGAAATTCCAGACCAATGGCCGAGCCGACCGCTGCGGGCTTGCCGGTCTTTTTATCCACGGGCGAAAGATTTGGCTGCACAAAAATCTTGATGCCGCTATTGGCGCCGGGGGTGATTTTGAAGTCTGCCATCAGCTCAAAGTTCGCATAGCGTTTGCGTGTAATAATGTCACCGCCGCCGGCGGATTCTGCACCGTCGTTTTCGTGGACGGTCAGCACGCCGTCACGAATAGTCCAACCGTGCGCCGGGAAATTTTCCGATTTCGCGCTGCGCCAGCCATCGGCATTTTTACCGTTCCACAAGAGTTTCCAGCCCTCGGCTTTTTCCTGCGCGGTCAAAGTATTCGGTGCCGGCTCCGCCGACTTTTGCGGAACGTAGCGCGGATTCGTGTAAGCGCCGGGCGCAGCGGTTTGGATGTTTGGCGTCACGTCCGCCGGCACGTCGCCGAGCGCCCACTTGATGCCGCCCACGAGAATTTGCTGAAACGTCGGGTTCGTCCAAACGTCTTCGCGATGGCCGAGCGCAGTATACCAAACGCGGCCTTTGCCTTCGCTGCGCGCCCAAGTGTTTGGATAAGCTGGACGGTCATACATCGGACCTTTCATGTTCGGCGCGTCCATTACCGTCAACACATGGTCGTCAGGCGAAAAATCTTTAAGTGAATACCATTCCTCCTGAAACGCAAAACGGTCGCCGACGTTTTCAAAGCCAGGAAATTTCGGGTCAATCACCTTGTTCGTCGCCACTTGCTGCGCGCCGTGGATGATGAATTCGCCGCCGATGAAGCACGCATACAGATCGGCGTTCGTGCCGTGGTTCGCATAACGATCCGGCCCTTTCTTGAATTCATTCGCGGTGTGAAAAGTATCCGCCGCCGCGTGCGTGCCGATAAAACCTTTGCCGCCGCGCACGTAATCAAACAACGCCTGCTTGCCCGCCGGCGTCATCGGCGGATTTTTATCCGTGCCCTCGCTGCACAAATCGCCGGTCGTATAAAAAAACACCGCGTCAAACTGATTCAAATAATCCGGACTGAATTTCGAGCCGTCTTTGGAAAAGGCAAATTCCCAGCCGTTTTTCGCGCCAAGCTCGAGCAAGATTTTTTCTGCAAAACTGGGTTGGCCGTTCTTCCACGAAATGACCGAATGCTCAAAACCGCTAGACTTGGTGAAGAACAATATTTTCTTGGGCGCAGCCGAGGCGCTGAACGACGCGATAAAAAAAATGGCGACGCTGAAAAAGAATTGCTGGAATTTGGAAGCTTTCATTGGTTGCGGAGTTGGACGGATTATCGTCGGAATCGGTTACGACTCAAATCTTTCTTTGATTTTAAAAAACGATGTTTTATCTGCATTCCACTCGCCGCGCTGCGCAATCTTGGATTCACGCCGCGCGTTCTCAAATTGACAATGTGTATTTATATTGCGTTTCCATTTGCGCGGCGCAGCGGGTCTGTGGCTAAATCTTCGGCGAACATGCAAGACCTGATTGCCAAAGCGGCGACGCTGCTTGAAGCGTTACCTTACATCCAGAAGTTTTCCGGTGAAACCTTCGTCGTCAAATACGGCGGCAGTTTTATGGACTCGCCCGACGCCAGCATCCGCAACGGCGTCGCGCGCGACATCGTTTTTCTTGAAGCCGTGGAAATCAATCCCGTCGTCGTCCACGGCGGCGGCAAGGCCATCACCCGCGCCATGGAAAAAGCCGGATTAAAAGCTAACTTCATCCAAGGCCAGCGTGTCACGGACGAAGCCACGGTGAAAATTGTGGACGACGTTTTGTCGCGCGAAATCAATCCCGAAGTCGTCGCCACGATCAATTCGCTCGGCGGCGCGGCGGTCGGTTTTTCCGGCGCGGACATTTTCAAATGCAAAAAAATGTTCCTCGACGACAAAGAAAATCCGGGCCAGAAAATTGATATCGGTTACGTCGGCGAAGTCATCGAAATCAACGTCGCGCCGCTCAAAGAATCCATTTGGTGCGGCCACACGCCCGTCATCAGCCCGACCGCGCGCGGCGAAGATGGGAAAATTTATAACTGCAACGCCGACGTCGCTGCCGCGATGTGCGCCATCGCGCTCAACGCCAAGCGGCTCGTCTTTATGTCCGACGTGCCCGGCTTGATGCGCGATTTCAAAGACCCGTCCACGCTCATCACGCATCTGCAAATCGCTGAAGTGCCCGCGCTCAAAGCCGCCGGCATCGTGGACAAAGGCATGATTCCCAAGGTGGACAGCGCCGTCGCCGCCATCAAATCCGGCGTGGAAAAAGTCTCCTTCGTGGACGGCCGATTGCCGCATTCCGTGTTGCTGGAAATTTTTACGGACAAAGGCAACGGCACGGAAATCGTTTTGTGATTGTGTCCTGACGTGATTGCGATTTAATCCGCACCGATGAAAGAAATTGTTCCAACGCCGCCTGCGATTGTGCGCAACGACTACGAAAGCATTCGCGAACTGTTCACGAAAAATGTCGTGCCCAGCTACGGCCGCTTCGAACTTGTGTTGAGCCACGGCGCGGGCAGCTACGTTTTTGATGTCGCGGGCAAGCGTTATCTTGATCTCGGCAGCGGTATCGCCGTGTGCTGTCTTGGCCACGCGCATCCGGGCATCACCGAGGCGCTCGTTGAGCAGTCCAAAAAGCTAATCCACGTTTCCAATTTATATTTCACCGAACCGCAAGGCCGACTCGCCGCTGAACTCGTCAAGCGCATCGGCGACGGCAAAGTTTTTTTCTGCAACAGCGGCGCGGAGGCGAACGAAGGCCTTTACAAACTCGCACGGAAATTCGGCCACGACGAAGGCCGGTTTGAAATCCTGACCGCGACCAATTCCTTTCACGGCCGGACACTTGCCGGCATCGCTGCCACCGGTCAGGACAAAGTGAAGAAAGGTTTTGAACCCGCTGTGCCCGGTTTCCGGCACATTCCGTTCAACGACCTCGAAGCCGCGCGGAATGCGATTTCGCCCGCCACCATTGCAATTTTGATTGAAGGCGTGCAAGGCGAAGGCGGCGTGACGCCCGCAACGCCGGAATATCTGCTCGGCCTGCGCGCGTTGTGCGACGAGAAAAAATTGCTGCTGCTCATGGACGGCGTGCAATGCGGCCATTACCGGACGGGCAAGTTCCAGAGTTTTCAAAAAATTCTCGAAGGCGTTCCTGGCGGCGAAAAATTTCTGCCCGACGGCATTTCCATGGCCAAGTCGCTCGGCGGCGGATTTCCGATGGGCGCGTTCTGGGTGCGCGCGCCGTATGCGGATTTGCTTGGCGCCGGCACGCACGGCACGACTTACGGCGGCACGCCGCTCGCGTGCGCCGTGGCGCTGAAAATTCTCGAAGTCATCGAACAAGAAAAACTCGCGGAACACGCGGCTAAACTTGGCGCGTGGCTGAAATCCGAAATCGAACGGCTGGCGAAAACGTATCCGACCGTCGTGAAATCGGCGCGGGGCATGGGCTTTATTCTCGGCATCGAACTTCAGGAAAAAATTCCGGCGTTCGCGGCTAGCGATAAAACGCCGGCGCTGCAATTCGTCAATCGGCTGCACGCGGCAGGCGTGCTGACCGTTCCGGCGGGCAATCAAATCATCCGGCTGTTGCCGCCGCTGAATCTCAAGCCGCAGGAAGCGGGCGAAGGGATTTCAAAAATCGAGGAAGTCGTGAAGTCACTCGCGTGAACGCCCCCGCGCTCAAGCATCTGTCCGCTGTTGATCCGGTGATGAAAAAACTCATCGCGGAAATTGGCCCATGCAAATTGGAGCACGAACCGTGGCGCTCGCCGTTTCAATCGCTGGTGCAGGCGGTAGCGCACCAGCAGCTCAACGGCACGGCGGCAAACACGATTCTGACGCGATTCAAAAAACTTTTTCCCCAAAGCCGGTTTCCTAAGCCGGATGATTTGGCGGGCGTCACCGACGAACAAATCCGCGCGTGTGGCTTTTCGTTTTCAAAAATTGCCGCCATCCGCGACATCGCGGCGAAAACTTTGGACGGGACGATTCCATCGTCGCGGCAAATTGAAAAATTAAGCGACGAAGAAATCATTGAACGTTTGACCGCGGCGCGCGGCGTTGGCCGTTGGACGGTGGAGATGCTGTTGATTTTTCAGCTTGGCCGGAAAGACGTTTTGCCGGTGGACGATTTTGGCGTGCGCAGCGGTTTTCGCCTCGCCTACAAAAAACGCGAAATGCCCAAGCCCAAAGACCTGCTTAAGTTCGGGTCGCGCTGGCGTCCGCACGGCACGACGGCGGCGTGGTATCTCTGGCGCGCAGCGGACGCGGCGAAGAACGCCAAGAAAAAGAAGTGACGCGGGCTTTTGATTCGGATATAAAATTTTCTTTGGACGTAAATTCCCAAATCGGAAATGAAACACTTATTGTCATTGGAAAAGTTGCCGCTCGCGGATTTTGAAACGATTTTGCGCGACGCAATAGTTTTCAAAAAGGAACGCGGCGCTCACACATCGCAGCCGCTCAAAGGTCAGACGTGGGCGATGATGTTCTCGAAATCGTCAACGCGGACACGGGTTTCGTTTGAAGTGGGGATTTCCGAACTCGGCGGCAACGCGATGTTTCTCAACGCGAATGACATTCAGCTCGGTCGCGGCGAACCGATTCAGGACACGGCGCGCGTCATCGGTCGCATGGCGCATGGCGCGGTCATCCGCACTTACGCGCAGAGCGATGTGGAGACATTTGCTGAATTTTCCAAAATTCCGACCATCAATGCGCTGACGGACGACGAGCATCCGTGTCAGGTGCTGACGGACATTTTTACGTTTGAAGAACTGCGCGGCTCCATCGCGGGCAAAATCGTCACGTTTATCGGCGACGGCGCTTGCAACATGCCGATCTCGTGGATTTTTGCGGCGGCGAAATTGGGTTTTGAGTTACGGATTGCCGCGCCAAAAGAATTTCAACCGTCGGCGGAAATTTTGAAACGCGCGGGTGGAAAAATTATTGTCACGGAAGATTTGAAAGCCGCTGCGTCGGGCGCGGACATGCTTTACACCGACGTTTGGGTTTCGATGGGCAAGGAAGCGGAAGCGGCGGAGCGCATCAAAATCTTCAATGGTTATCAGATCAACGCGCCACTCGTGAAGCTTGCCAAACCCAACGCGCTGGTGATGCACTGTCTGCCGGCGTATCGCGGCAAGGAAATCGATGCGGCGACGTTCGAGGCGCATGCAGACACGATTTTCACGCAGGCGGAAAACCGGCTCCATGTGCAAAAATCGATTTTGAACTGGGCGGTGAGCTGACCACCAAAACGCCAAGTTCGCCAGTGAGATTATTCCTGCTCGAATTCTGATTCTTCGTCTTGCAGACCGCGACGGCTGGGGCCGGTGGCGTATTGACGCAAGTATTTCACCGCCACACGAAAATCTTTCGGCCATTCGCTTTTGATGGTCACGGGTTCACCGGTTACGGGATGCGGCAGACTTAATTCCTCGGCGTGAAGCGCGGCGCGGGCAATCAACGGGCGTTCTTCGCGACCCGGCTTCAGGCGGAAATCACGTTTCAAACGCGAGAGCCAAAGTTTTTTGCCGCCGTAAAGTTCATCGGCGACCACCGGGAAACCGGCATGTTTCAAGTGAACGCGAATCTGGTGGGTGCGGTCGGTGAACGGCGCGGCGCGCAGCAGCGTCCAGTCGGAAAATTGTTCGAGCACTTCAAATTCCGTCCGCGATTTTTTGCCTTCGAAAGAATTCACGCACATCTGGCCGGGCTTGACGGGATGCGGCGCGAGCTTAGCGTCCACTTCAAATTTAGTGTCCAACGGATGGCCCCACGCGAGCACGATGTATTTGCGCAACGGCTTTTCCGCGCCAAAAAAATCGGCGAGCGTGATGAGCGCCGCTTTGTTTTTCGCGAACAAAATCACGCCGCTGGATTCGAAATCGAGGCGGTGGGCGTTGCTGAGGAAAGTGAGATTACGTTCCCGCGCCCAAGGTTTGCCAGCGGCAAGGCCGTCGAGCAAAAGTTTCATCAGGCTCGGACGATGTTCGTCATGCGCGTCGGGCAAAGTGAGCAGGCCAGCGGGCTTGTCGAGCGCGAGCAGATGTTCGTCCTCAAAAAGGACGGGAATCTCCCAAAATTCTTTGGTGGCGGGCGACGAGAGTTTGATGGTGGCGCTCACGGCTATTTCGCCATGCCAGCCGCCATTTTTTGATAGAACGGCGTGTCGCGCAATTCGCGGTTGGCCTCGGCTTGGAGCCAGAGATTAAACGCTTCGTTCTGGCGCGCGCGGCGAACCTGACCGAGGAACTGCGGCATGTCCGCATTCTTGGTCGCGGTATCCACAGACAACAATTGCTGAACGTAGAGAACGAAGCCGCCTTCGCTCGTCGGTTGGAAATTACTGACGTGACCGGGCGTAGTGGTGAACGCCGCCTGTTTGAGTTGGCCGATGGTGGCGCGGTTGCCGAGGCCTGGTAAATCGCTCGTGCTCAAGGAAAATTCCGGCAACAACTGCAGCGAGGCGCCGCTGAGCGAGGCAGCTTTGCCGAAGGAATTACCAGCGGCCATTTGCACAGAGACCGTGGCATAAAAACTCGCTCCCGCGCGTTGGGCGAGATCCACGGCATCGCGGCTCTGGTAATCCAGCGTCACGCGAGTGCGAATCTGGTCGAGCGTCGGGATGTAGCTGGGCAATTGATTCGCCAGCGCGATGACGTAAATGCCATCGGCATTAACAATCGGTCCGGCAAACGGCTCGTCCGCGCTCAATTGAAACGCGGTTTTAACAAACGCCGCGGAGGCGTTGAATTCTTCCGGTCCGAGATTAGCGGTGAACGGCGCGGTTATTTGCGCTTTCAGACCTTTTTGCTGGGCGTAGGTGACGAGGTTTTGCGGACTCGCCGGCGTCACGGCAAATACTGCGGTGGCGAATTCATTCGCCGCCAGGCGCGCATCTTGCAACGCACGGTTGCGGTAAAGCACGTCGCGGATTTTTGCTTTTGCTTCTTCCGGGGTTTTCGCATCAGCAAATTCCGTCGCGCCGTATTGACGATAAGCCGCGTCCACGTATTGCTCGAAGGTGTTGGTCTTTTCCAGTTCCGCCTTGGCCGCAGCGAGATAATTCGTGACGTTGAAGTAAACGTAGTTCACTTGGACGCGATCCGGCACGCGGTAGGCGGCGAGATTATTCGTGTAAAATTGGCCGATGGCTTCCGGCGTCAGGGATACTTGCGCGAGGTAATTCGACGCGGCAAAAAACACCGCCTGCGCGGAAACTTCCTGATGTTCGCGATCATAAAGCGCGCTGGCTTCCTGCGGCGTGACGAGCGCGCCGGACAAACCGAGCACCTGAATCATCTGCTGCACGACCAATTCATCGCGGAGAAAATTTTGCAGGTCCGTTACGCCCAAACCTTCCGGCGCCAAAACCTGTTCCACAAATTTATCCAATGCGACCGGCTGGCCGTTGCGACCAATGGAACGCAGAAAATCATTCGCCGCCGTGACCAAAGCCGCTTCGCTCACTTGAATGTCGAGCAACTTCGCTTTTTGCGTGAGCAGCAGGCGGATGTAAACTTCGCGCTGCGCGTCATCGTTGCTGAAGTTGGGGCTTTTGTCCGGCCACTGTTGGTAATGCAGCCAGTAGTAGAGATAGAATTCCGCTTTCGCCTTCGCGAAATCCTGCGCGGTGACTTGATGACCGTAAATACGGCCGAAATCGCCACTGGCGCGGCCGCCGCCGCCGTTGCGGGTTGGGCCAGAGCCCATGAAAACCACAAAGGAAACGATGGTGAGGCCGGCAATCAACCACCACAGCCAGCTAGAATGTTTGCGAATTGTTCCAATCATAGTGAAAAAAAGTGAACGCGCAGGCTAACTTGCCGGAACGCACAACGCAAACGCAAAAGCAGGTTCAATGCGGATTACTTCAACCACTTCGCCACGTCCACCGCCGCGTAAGTGATGAGGATATCCGCGCCCGCGCGGCGCATCGCCAGCAGACTTTCGAGCGTGACCGCACGCTCATCAATCCAGCCGTTCGCGGCGGCGGCCTTGATCATCGCGTGCTCGCCGCTCACGGCATAAACCGCCGTGGGCAGACCGAATTCCTTTTTCACGCGATGCACGATGTCGAGATACGCGATGCCCGGCTTGACCATCACCATGTCCGCGCCTTCCTGAATGTCCAACGCCACTTCGCGCAACGCCTCGTTGCTGTTTGCCGCGTCCATTTGATAACTGCGACGGTCGCCGAAGCTCGGCGCAGATTCGGCAACTTCGCGGAACGGCCCGTAAAATGCCGACGCAAACTTTGCCGCGTAACTCATGATCGGCGTGTCAAAAAAGCCTTCGTTGTCCAGCTCCGCGCGAATGGCGCGCACGCGACCGTCCATCATATCGCTTGGCGCCACGATGTCCGCGCCCGCCTCCGCGTGGCTCGCCGCCGTGCGCGCGAGCAATTTCAAAGTCGGGTCGTTCAGAATTTTCCCGCCATGCACGATGCCGCAATGACCGTGGCTCATGTATTCGCACAGGCACACATCCGTGATGACCAGCAGCGACGGCAATTCCTTTTTCAGCAGCCGCGTGACTTGCTGGACAATGCCATTTTTCGCGTAAGCGCCGCTCGCCTTCGCATCTTTTTTATCGGGAATGCCGAACAGCAAAATGGCGGGAACACCCAGCGCGTGCGCCGCCGTGGCCTCGCGCAAAATTTCATCCGGCGACAGTTGAAACACGCCCGGCATGGCCGCGACCGGACGACGCAGTTTCTTCCCGCTGCGCGCGAACAGCGGCAGGACGAGCTGCGAGACGTTGAGCGACGTTTCCGCGACCAGCGCGCGCAACGCGGGCGACGTGCGCAACCGGCGCGAGCGAACCACAGGAAATCCGGGCGAATTCATAAGCGCAGTCTAGGTTTTGCCGGGCGCGGGCAAAAGCGGAAAGTTTTTGGCAAACACGAATCCGGCGAAAAATCGTGGCGACATGGTTTTGGAAAGGCGGTAGGCTTGAGGCAGAATGAAAATGACTTCAAACAAATTTAAGTTTTGGTTGCCAGTTCAAATTTTCATTCTATCTGCGTTCTTGTTTCCTCTGACTTTAGTTGCACAGGGAACCTTAAACGCTTTGAGTTTCAGTGCCAGCGGCACTGTTGTTGGCTATGCGCCGCAAGGTATTGGTTGGTCATTTGTTCCAACTGCGGATTTATTGGTGACGGGAATTTCTTCTTCTGCTCCGCAAGTAGATTTTTGGTTGGGAACAAATCAAAATATTGGCACTTATGGTTACGCAGGCCCTTATTACTCAGGCGGTGGAGCGAGTGCGCCCACTAATTTTCAAACTATTCCATCTTTGCTATTGTCAGCAGGGCTGACTTATTTCATTTCAACGCAACAATCGAACTTCACTTCTCAAGTAAACGTGTTTGTTTATAATTTGAACTCAAGCGGTTCACCGTTTAATCCCAAGCCATTTAGTCTTTCTCCATACATCAATCAGTTTGCCAGTTATTACCTTTCTTCAAGCGGACAGTGGTCGCCCACAACAGATAATTTGAATTCTGTTTTACTCGGTCCCAATTTCCAATTTCAAGCTGTCCCAGAGCCGACGGCTTTTGAGCTTTTGTTTTTGTCAGTTGGCGTTTTGATTTTCCGCAAACGAGCGGTATCAATTTTATTCCATGCCCGTCAAACTCCTTGACCGTTTTGAATTCGAGCGCGTGCTGTGGTTGCAAAACGTTTCGCGCGTCGCAGGCGTGGACGAGGCCGGGCGCGGGCCGCTCGCTGGGCCGGTCGTCGCGGCAGCGGCGATTCTGCCGTCGCGCTGGGCGGACGCCGGCTTGCCCGCCGAACTCGCCGGCCTGAACGATTCCAAGCAACTCACCGAAACGCAGCGCGAAAAGTATTTTGAATTTCTCACCCATTGCGCCGAAATCGAATTCGGCATCGCGCTCGTGGACGCGGGCGTGATTGACGAAATCAATATTTTGCAGGCGACGCATCGCGCGATGAACGACGCGCTGGCGAAATTAAATCCGTTGCCGCCGCACGCGCTCGTGGACGGGCGGCCGGTGAAGACGTTGCGCGTGCCGCAGACGGCCATCGTCAAGGGCGATGCGCGGAGTTATTCCATCGCCGCCGCGAGCGTCCTCGCCAAAGTCACGCGCGACCGCCTGATGCTGGAAGCGCACGCGCAATGGCCGGAATATGCCTTCGCGGAACACAAAGGCTACGGCACAGCGAAACATCTCGCCGCCATCGCCAAATACGGCGCGTGTCCGATCCATCGGCTGACGTTTGCGCCGCTGAAAGCAAAAATTATTTAAGCCACAGATGGGCACAGATGAAACACAGATTCAAATTTTTAGTCAGACTGCCCAAGCGGGCGCCGGTGCAGTGAATTCAATCAGTTCATCGCTCAATGGATGCAAAAACTTCGCGCGCGCGGCGTGCAAGCACAGCGGCGGTTCCCCGACGGCGAGCGTTTGTGTGCGACCAAGTTTTTGGTCGGGCAGGTAAATCGTGTCGCCACAAACAGGAATTCCCAGATGCCAGAGATGCACGCGAATCTGATTTGTGCGTCCGGTCAGCGGACGCGCTTCGATCAGATGCGAGCCATCGGCGAAGCGCTGCAGCCGACGAAATTCCGTGCGTGCGGCGAGGCCGTTGGTCAAATCAATCGTGCGTGAACATTGCTCGCCCGCGTCGGCGCTGATGGGCGCGTCGCAATAAAATTCATTTGCAGGCAATTCACCATTCACGCGCGCGAGATAAATTTTTTCCACGCGGCCATGCGCAAATTGCGTTTGCAACTTGGCAGCAAATTCTCGCGTGCGCGCGACGAGCACGAGGCCGGTGGTGTTCGCGTCCAGCCGATGCGCGGGCAGCGGTGTCTGCGGCTGATACGCGGCGTTGAGGATGTGCTGGAGCGTGTTGAGATAAAATCGTCCGCCCGCGTGCATCGGCAGCGGCGCGGGTTTGTTCACGACAATCAGCGCGTCGTCTTCGTGCAAAATTTCCACTGCGCCATTCACGTCCGGCTCGGTCGCGTTCGGGAAGAGATGCTGAAAACGTTGGCCCGAACGGACGATTTGCGCGGGCGACACCGGTTGTTGTTCCAGATTCACGATGCGACCACGCGCGAATTCCGTTTGCCACTCGGCGACGGAAACATTTCCCACCAAGCGCACCAACGCCGCGAGCAGCGTGAGTCCGTCGCAATCGCCGGGAATGTTGAGCGGCTTGAAATGGTCGCGTGGTGTAATGCCCGGCAACGGCGTGATGGCGCGCTGAATCGCCGCGTGGCGCGCGGCGAGAACTAATTTCGGTGGCGGGTTGAAAGACATCAGGCGCACAGACGTTACTGCCGCTACCGCGTTGCTGAAAACAAAAATTGTTAGCCACAGATGAAACACAGATTTTTCAAAGAACAAAAGCTAGACACGGATTGCACGAATTAACACGGATTCAATCTGTGAAAATCCGTGCAATCCGTGTCAAAAACTTATTCCCGCTTTGCAATTCGCCGTGTTGGATTACATTTTGCCCATGCGGCAAATTCGTAATTTCATCTGGACGCTCACGGCCATCGTCATGCTCGTGCTGGCGGCGTATCTCACGTTCACCACGGCGCGCTGGCTCAATCACGCCAGCGGTTTGCGTTTTTGGAACACCACCAGTGTCGTCCACGAAGTGCAGTCGCTCTCGGACCTCGTCACCGTCAAATACGTAATGGACAAGGTCGTCGTGCTGGAAGACGTGAAATGGTATGGCGAAAATCGCGTGTTACTCCTCGCGCAAGGCGTCGTCAAGGCGGGCATCGATCTGAAGCGACTGAAGCCGGAGAACGTTTCCATCTCCGGCAAAAAAATTACGCTCAAGCTGCCGCCCACGGAAATTACCGACGCGTATCTGGACGATAAGGCGAGTCAGGTGATTGACCACACGACGGGTTTGCTGCGCGCGTTCGACAAAGATTTGGAACAGACCGCGCGTCAGAATGCCGTGGATGACATCGCCCGCGCGGCGCGGCGCGCGGGAATTTTGGATGAGGCGGATAAACGCGGCCGCGAGGAACTGCAAAACTTTTTCAAGCGCGCGGGCTTTGAGACGGTTGAGTTTCGCTGACCGCGCTGCCCAAATTCTGGAGCGCGTGTCTAATAATTATCGGCTGCATTTCATCCGGGAAAATCGTTACCGGAAGGCGGCGACGAACTGTCGGCACTTTTCTGACGCGCGGAGGAACGCGTTGTCCGCCCAATTGAATCGTCGCCATCCGTAAATTGATCGCGGCAATCGCCGCATTCACCGGGGAGCTTTCGCGAAGTTGTAATTTTCTGGCCACGCTTCCTCTATCGCAACTCGTGTGCCAAAAATTTTCGTCACTTTTTGCCGAGGCGCGCGAGCAATTTTGCATGGATGCCGTCGAAGCCGCCGTTGCTGAACACGCAAATCACGTCGCCGCCCTGCGCATTTTTCACCAGATGCGTCACGATGGCGTTGGCGTCCGGCAGATACGCGGCCTCCTTGCCGGAAGCCTTGATGTCCGCCATCAACTTCTCGGGATTCAACCGCTCATCGGCATTGATTTGCTCCAGACGAGCAACTTCGGAAATGACCACTGCATCCGCGTCAGCAAAGGCGGACGCCAATTCCTCCTGAAAACAATTTCGCCGCGTCGTGTTGCTGCGCGGCTCGAACACCGCCCAGATTTTTTCCTTCGCGTAACGGATACGCAGAGCGCGCAACGTTTCCAGAATCGCCGTCGGGTGATGGCCGAAATCGTCAATCACCGTCACGCCGCCCGCGATCCCCTTCACTTCCATGCGCCGCTTGATGCCTTTGAAAGTATCAAACGCGGACTGAATTTGCTTGTTCGACAAGCCGCAATGTTTCGCCGCGCCGATGACCGCAAGCGCGTTGCGAACATTAAATTCGCCGACCAGATTCAAATGAAATTTGAAGCTGGGAATCTCAAACTCCGTCGCCGTCGGGCCGAAGCGCAGATTAAAACCCTGCACCGCGTTGTCCGCGCCGAGGCCAAAGCGCTTCACCGGACAGTGCGTGACGTTCAACAGCGGCGCGAGATTCGCGTCGTCGCCATTGCCGAGCAACAGGCCGTTGCGCGGCACGAGGCGGATGAAATGACTGAATGTTTTCTTCACCGCATCGAGATTTTCAAAAATGTCCGCGTGGTCGAATTCCAGATTGTTGATGATGGCGATCTCCGGCTGGTAATGGATGAACTTGCTGCGCTTGTCGAAAAAAGCGGTGTCGTATTCGTCACCCTCGATGATGAACCACTCGCTGTCCGTGAAGCGCGCGCCCTGCGAAAAATTATTCGGAATGCCGCCGATGAGATAACTCGGATTCAAACCATTGTGCTCGAATACCCACGTCAGCAAGCTCGTCGTCGTCGTCTTGCCGTGCGTGCCGGCGACAACGAGCGAGCGTTTGCCGCGGATGAAAAACTCCGCTAGCAGCGCCGCGAGCGAACAATAGCGCAACTTGTGATCAAGCACGTATTCGGCTTCGGGGTTCCCGCGCGAAATCGCGTTGCCGATGACCACGAGGTCGGGCTTGGACGCGAGATTGCGCTCGTCGTAACCGTTCATCACGGGGATTTTCTTGGCGGCGAGAAACGACGCCATCGGCTCATAAACATTCTGGTCGGAACCGGTGACGGCAAAGCCTTTGTCGAACATCGCGGCCGCGGCGGAAGCCATCGCCGTGCCGCCAATCCCGATGAAGTGAACGGATTTGATCTCGGATGAAAACATGAGCGCAGAATTTAACCGCCAAGACGCCAAGGCACAAAGTTTTTTGCAGGTTTACC
>Ga0208872_1001412_pt1 | contig 14740 bp, 10 predicted proteins | sample CryBogCBH12Aug08_FD_185508 | JGI IMG/M metagenome (GOLD analysis project Ga0208872, IMG submission 185508) | Freshwater microbial communities from Crystal Bog, Wisconsin, USA - CBH12Aug08 (SPAdes) | ecosystem: Environmental > Aquatic > Freshwater > Lake | place: Crystal Bog, Wisconsin, USA...
CTCCAGCCATTGGCTGTTTTCTCTAAACGGTAATCTAGTGGCACTGGATCTCCGCGACCAAGAACAACCGTTTTCACAACGACTTCCTGATCATCTGGTGCTGCACGTAAAGCTTTAAATTGCACCGTCTGATCACGCAGTTGACTCAAGGCACCAGAGTAGGTACGAATCAATAAATTCTTAAACTCAGAAACCAACTGAGCCTGCTGTTCTGGAGTGGCTTTTTTCCAGTTGGGTCCCATTGCCATCTCAGTCGTGCGGCGCATATCGGTATAAGGAACAATCTTCTTCTCTACCAAATCAACGATGCGCGGAATATTACCTTTTTGGATCTCAGGATCAGACTTAACGGATGCCATCACGTCTGAAACAACTGTTTTAATCAAGCCATCTGGGGTCGACTGATCTGGGGCCTGAGCCAAAGCTGTGCCAACCATCAAAAATAAACTGGAAACCATACTGGAAAATACTAAAGCAAACCGCTTTTGCATTGTTTTGTAGCTTTTCATATATCCCTAAAGAACAACTGTAATAAGGTCTAATTTTAGCCCCTTAAGGCAGACTGTTCAGGGCTTAAATTTACTCGTATGGATTTTCGTATATAGGCATGGGAGGCTCTTCATCATCTCGCCCCTCATTAATTTGATATGCGCGGCGCTGTATATAAGCATCCCGCATAAAGCTGTACTTATCAATTGCCGCACCATCAAGCAAGTCACCAGCCTCGTAATAGGTATTTCGGGCATTAACCACACGCAAACCAGTAATGCTATTGCGCAGGCCCACATCCGGAATGTATTTAAAGAGGTAATCCGTTTCTAAGTCGGCGACCGTACCAAAGGTATCGCGCACAGAACTGGGCCCAAAGAATGGCAAGACTACATAAGGGCCAGAAGGCACGCCCCAAACCCCAAAGGTCTGACCCCAATCTTCTTTATGCTTCTCAAGTCCGCCTGGAGTGGCCATATCAATGAAGCCACCCAAACCAAAGGTGGTATTTACTACAACTCGCATCAAGTCATTAAATGCATAAGCAGGCTTACCCTGCAACAGATTATTTAATGCGGTGTAAATATCGTTGTAGTTACTAAAGAAGTTATAGATGCCTTCACGCACAAATTCAGGCAAAACAAATCGATAACCAGACACTACCGGCTTTAAGAGGTAGGCATCTAACCCTTCATTGAACTCAAAAACGGATCGATTAAAGGGCTCCCAAGGATCACTGGGGGAAGGCTCAACGCCAGCCGGGATTGATGCACAGCCCACCAATACAGCAGCAAAGCAAATTACTAAAGCATGTTTCAGCCTTGCTACCCAACCAATCATTTTGCTCCGCTCTTGTCTTGACTCTTATCTTGGCCACTATCAGCCGCCTTGTTATATAAGAATTGACTAATCAAGTTTTCTAGAACGATAGCCGATTGTGTCTGCGTAATTTTTTCACCATTGGTCAACATATCATCCGAGCCACCAGCCTCTAAGCCAACATATTGCTCACCCAATAATCCCGAAGTCAAAATCTTTGCGGATGAGTCTTTAGGGAACTTGTAAGTATCTTCAATAGTCATGACAACTGTCGCTTGATAGGTTTTGTCATCAAAGGAAATATTGGCAATTCGCCCAACAACAACGCCTGCACTTTTTACTGGTGCACGGGGTTTCAATCCCCCAATATTGTCAAAACGTGCAGAAATTTTATAAGTAGGGGCAAACGAAACTGCGTTCATATTGCCAACCTTTAGCGCAAGAAATAAAGCAGCCAGCAAGCCAATGGCTACAAAAATTCCCACCCAAATATCAATTGCACTTTTTCTCATAAGATCCCCAGTTTATTCTTTCTAATTTGAGAACATCATCGCGGTCAGCAAGAAATCCAATGCCAAGACCGATAAAGAAGAGATCACTACCGTACGGGTAGTTGCCTGCGATACACCCTCAGGCGTCGGCTTAGCCTCATAACCTTGATAAAGCGCTATAAAAGTGACCGCTACCCCAAAGACCATGCTTTTAATCAAACCGTTGCCGATATCTGAAAATAGATCCACCCCACCTTGCATCTGGGACCAGAAAGCACCAGAGTCAACGCCAATCAAGGGAACGCCCACGAAATAGCCACCCATCACACCGACTGCAGTAAAAATCGTTGCCAAAATCGGCATGGCAATAATGCCCGCCCACAGGCGCGGTGCAATCACGCGGCTTAATGGGTCAACCGCCATCATCTCCATTGCGCTGAGTTGTTCACCCGCTTTCATCAAACCAATCTCTGCTGTTAAAGAGGTACCCGCACGTCCTGCAAATAACAATGCCGTAATTACTGGGCCTAATTCACGGGTTAAGGAAAGTGCAACGAGTAACCCTAATGCCTGCTCAGAACCATAACGATTGAGCGTGTAATAGCCTTGTAATCCCAAAACAAAACCAACAAACAGGCCTGAGATAGCAATGATCACAAACGAGTGATTGCCCAAAAATAAGATTTGATCAGAAACTAAGCGCGGCCGTTTCAATAAAAAACCAGAACGCCAAATTACTGCGCCAAACATGCGCGCAGCATTACCTAAACTCGTTAGATTACGACGGGCATAAAAGCCAAGGTCGCCCAAGAGATCTAATACCTGCTGCAGTATCGTCATTTGGCTGACATCCCAAAATCTTCTGCCAGACTCTGCCCGGGATAATGAAACGGCACGGGACCATCAGGCTCAGCATCCAAGAACTGACGTACAAAGGGGTCAGTTGAACGACTTAATTCTGCTGGGGTGCCTTCTGCACCGATGCGACCATTAGCAATAAAGTAAACATAGTCGGCAATCTCAAATGTCTCTTCTACATCATGCGTTACCAACAAACTAGTAGCACCAAGCGCATTATTCAAATCACGAATCAATCTTGCAGTGATACCTAAAGAAATAGGATCCAGACCAGCAAAGGGCTCGTCATACATAATTAATGGTGGATCAAGAGCAATGGCACGTGCCAGTGCAACGCGTCTTGCCATACCGCCCGAAATTTGCGATGGCATTAAATCACGTGCACCACGTAAACCAACTGCATTGAGTTTCATGAGCACTAAAGAGCGCAAGAGCTCTTCCGTCAAATTAGTATGCTCACGCAATGGGAAAGCAACGTTCTCGAAAACACTCAGATCTGTAAATAAAGCGCCGAACTGGAACAACATTCCCATACGACGACGCGCCAGCATTAATTGGGCAGAACTCATCTTGCCGATATCACGACCTTCAAAGAGAATCTCGCCTGACTGCGCAACATATTGGCCGCCGATCAATCTCAGAATGGTGGTCTTGCCGCAACCTGACCCACCCATGACGGCAACCACTTGACCCCGGCGGAACTCCATGCTGAGCCCCGACAAAATTTGTCTTTCGTCGGGAGCATAAGAAAAGTTGACGTCTTTAATAGAGACGACAACTTCGCCCTGAGCTTGTCCTACCGCTTTTTCATAGGCTTCCAAAGAATGAGGCTGGCTACTATTCATATCCCCAATATTATCGGGGAAGAACAGAAGACCCCATTAAATACTGATCCACTGCCTGGGCACATTGACGACCTTCACGAATCGCCCAAACCACCAAAGATTGACCGCGCCGCATATCACCTGCAGCAAACACCTTAGCAACGTTCGTCTGGTAGGCTTTTTGACCCTCTTCAGTTGCTTTTGCGTTACCGCGAGCGTCTTTTTCAATGCCAAAAGCATTGAGTACTTGTTGCGCAGGGGATACAAAGCCCATTGCCAAGAAGACTAAATCAGCTTTGATTTCGAATTCTGAGTTTGGCATTTCTACCATCTTGCCATCTTTCCACTCCAAGCGAACGCAGATGAGTTTTTCAAGTTTGCCGTTTTTACCTTCAAAACGCTTAGTGGCAACCGACCAATCGCGATCACAACCTTCATCATGAGATGAGGAAGTGCGTAATTTCGTTGGCCAATAAGGCCATACCAACGGCTTATTTTCTTCTTCTGGTGGCTGTGGCATCAATTCAAATTGGGTGACTTTTGCAGCGCCATGACGATTTGATGTGCCAACACAGTCAGACCCAGTATCTCCACCACCAATCACAATCACACTCTTGCCAGCCGCAGAAATGTCATTCTTGAAATCACCGGCATTCTCTTTGTTTTGTGGAATCAAAAATTCCAAAGCGTAATGAACGCCAGCCAGCTCGCGACCTGGAACAGGCAGATCACGGGGCTGCTCTGCACCACCAGTGATGACTACCGCATCAAAATCTTTCATCAACTGATCTGGTGAAACTGTTTTTGTTGAATAATTTTTGACTTCTGCACCAATCGCCTCTTTGCCAACAAAGACACCTGTTTCAAACTTTACGCCTTCAGCTTGCATCTGCTCAACACGACGATCGATCAACCACTTCTCCATCTTGAAGTCAGGAATACCATAACGGAGTAAACCACCAACACGATCATTCTTTTCAAATACAGTGACATCGTGACCAACACGCGCCAATTGTTGCGCAGTGGCCATACCAGCGGGCCCACCACCGACTACAGCAACCTTTTTACCGGTCTTGGTTTTAGCTGGCTGAGGTATTACCCAACCATTTTCCCAGCCCTTATCAATAATGGCATGCTCGATTGACTTAATGCCAACTGGTGCACGATTGATTCCTAAAGTACAGGCGGCCTCACAAGGTGCTGGGCAGATGCGGCCAGTGAATTCAGGGAAGTTGTTGGTCGATTGCAGGACATCTAATGCATTCTTCCAATCATTGTGAAATACCAAATCATTGAAATCGGGAATGATGTTATTTACTGGGCAACCATTATTGCAAAACGGAATACCACAGTCCATGCAACGTGCACCCTGAACTTTTGCTTCTTCATCCGTTAAGGCAACAACAAATTCTTTGTAGTGATGGAGACGCTTAGCGGGCGCTTCGTAAGTTTCACTTACGCGCTCAAACTCCATAAAACCTGTGACCTTACCCATATTAAATCCTTAGTATCTTTTCTGAATGTCTGTCTGTGTTGGTTAAGTAAATTAAGCGGTAACGGTTTTGTTATGCGCTTTTTCCCACAACTCACCTAAAGCACGCTTGTACTCTGTTGGGAGAACTTTCACAAAACGGCCACGGGAATTTTCCCAATCGGCCAAGAGTGCTTTTGCGCGCTCTGAGCCGGTGTGACGGAAATGACGCTCAATTAAACCCTTCAGAATTTGCTCATCCGTTAAGCGCTCACCGCCATCCTTTACATCAACAGGAGCATGCCACTGTGCCTGAGGCATCTTGGCAATTTGCTCTGCAGAAGGCAATACTTTTTCAAGAGTAGCCATGCTGGTGTTACAACGCTTATCGAATAAACCATCTTCGTCATATACATAAGCAATACCACCACTCATACCAGCGGCAAAGTTACGGCCAGTTGCACCCAAAACCACTACAGTGCCACCAGTCATGTATTCACAACCATGATCACCTGTGCCTTCAACCACCGTTGTGGCGCCAGAGTTACGAACAGCAAAACGCTCACCAGCTACACCGTTGAAAAAGGCCTCACCACCAATAGCGCCATAAAGAACTGTATTGCCAACAATGATGTTCTGAGCTGTATCACCACGGAACTCATGCGGTGCACGAACAATCACACGTCCACCAGACAAACCCTTGCCAACGTAGTCATTGCCGTCACCAACCAAGTCCAAAGTAACGCCGTGCGCCAAGAAAGCAGCAAAGCTTTGACCAGCAGTGCCATTTAATTGAATATGGATGGTGTCATCAGGCAGGCCTGCGTGACCATAACGTTGGGCAATCTCACCAGAGAGCATTGCACCGACAGTACGATTGACGTTCTTCACTGGAACAATGAAAGAAACTTTCTCGCCGCGTTCGATTGCAGGCTTGCTCTTCTCAATCAAGATATTGTCAAGGGCACTTGCTAAGCCATGATCTTGTGTGAGTACTTGGTAACGTGGAACATCTGCAGGCACTTGAGGAGCAGCAAAAATCTTACTGAAATCCAAGCCATGCACTTTCCAGTTATCGATACCTTTTTTGGTATCCAAAAGATCAACGCGACCAATCAGATCATCAAACTTACGAATACCTAACTGCGCCATGATCTCGCGTGCTTCTTCTGCAATAAAGAAGAAAAAGTTCACAACATGCTCTGGCTTACCAGCAAACTTTTTACGCAATTCTGGATCTTGGGTTGCAACACCCACTGGGCAGGTATTTAAATGACACTTACGCATCATGATGCAACCTTCAACAACCAATGGTGCCGTTGCAAAACCAAATTCATCCGCGCCCAATAAGGCACCGATGACTACATCGCGGCCGGTTTTCATTTGACCGTCAGCCTGCACACGAATACGACTACGCAAACGGTTCAGCACTAATGTCTGTTGGGTTTCGGCCAAGCCTAATTCCCATGGAGAACCAGCATGCTTAATGGAGGATAAAGGAGATGCGCCAGTACCACCATCATGGCCAGCAATCACAACGTGATCCGCCTTCGCTTTAGCAACACCAGCAGCAATCGTGCCAACACCCACCTCAGAAACCAATTTCACAGAAACATCAGCCACTGGATTGACGTTCTTCAAGTCATGGATCAGTTGAGCAATATCTTCAATTGAGTAAATGTCATGGTGTGGAGGAGGAGAAATCAGGCCAACGCCTGGCACAGAGAAACGCAACTTACCGATGTAATCTGTTACCTTGCTACCAGGCAATTGACCGCCTTCACCAGGCTTAGCGCCCTGTGCCATCTTGATCTGTAATTGATCAGCGGAACGCAAGTACTCGGTAGTTACGCCAAAACGACCAGAGGCAACCTGTTTAATTTTGGAGCGTAAGGAATCACCATCTAATAAAGGAATATTTGCTTCAACAACATCGCTGCCCAAGATGCTCGCTAAAGTTTCACCCTTCTTAATAGGGATACCTTTGAGCTCATTCACATAGCGATTTGGATCTTCACCACCCTCGCCAGTATTAGACTTACCGCCTATACGATTCATAGCAATTGCCAAAGTAGCATGAGCTTCAGTGGAAATAGAGCCTAATGACATCGCGCCCGTAGCAAAACGTTTCACGATTTCTTTTGCAGACTCAACCTCATCTAATGGAATGGCTTTTGCTGGATCAATCTTGAACTCAAACAAACCACGCAATGTCATTTGACGTTTGCTTTGATCATTGATGATGTTGGCATACTCTTTATAGGTCTGATAACCTTTCTCAGCACCAATACGAGTGGCATGTTGCAACTTCGCAATAGTGTCAGGTGTCCACATGTGGTTTTCACCACGGATACGGAACGCATACTCACCACCAGCCTCAAGCATATTCGTTAACACTGGATCATCGCCAAATGCGCTCGTATGCATACGCAGCGCTTCTTCAGCCACTTCAAATACACCAATACCACCAACGTTAGATGGAGTGCCTTTGAAATACTGATCAATTACTTCATGATTCAAACCAATGGCTTCAAAAATTTGTGAGCCGGTATATGACATATAAGTGGAGATGCCCATCTTGGACATGACTTTTTGCAAGCCCTTACCAACGGCTTTTATAAAGTTCTTGACTACTTTTTCAGCTGACAAATCACCAGAAAGGCCCTTGGCTAATTCAGCCAGAGTTTCCATCGCGAGGTAGGGATGAATGGCTTCTGCTCCATAGCCAGCCAAAAGTGCAAAGTGATGTGTCTCACGTGCGCTACCGGTTTCAACAACGAGACCAACGCTGGTACGCAAACCTTTTTCAACTAAATGCTGATGAATCGCTGATGTTGCCAACAGGGCAGGAATCGCGACGTGCTTCTCGTCTACTTGGCGATCGCTCACAATCAAGATGTTGTAGCCAGAGCGCACTGCATCTGCAGCCTCTGCACAAATCGAGGCCAAACGTGCTTCAATCCCTGCTTTACCCCAGACTACTGGATAGCAAATTTCCAATTCATACGAGCGAAATTTGCCATTGGTGTAATGATCAATGTGGCGAATCTTCGTCATATCGTCAAAATCTAAAATGGGCTGACTGACTTCCAAGCGCATTGGTGGATTGATATTGTTGGTATCAAGCAAGTTGGGTTTTGGCCCAATAAACGATACCAATGACATCACCATATTTTCGCGAATCGAATCAATTGGAGGATTGGTAACTTGCGCAAACAACTGTTTGAAGTAGTTATAAAGCGGCTTATTCTTATTTGAGAGAACAGCCAAGGGGCTATCGTTACCCATCGAGCCAATGGCCTCTTCGCCGTTCATTGCCATTGGCGCCATGAGGTACTTAATATCCTCTTGGGTGTAGCCAAAAGCTTGCTGGCGATCTAATAATTTTGCGGCTGGTCGAATCGTTGTTTTCTCATTAACGATGTCGGCTTTGCTGGCATCTACTTCGTCTAACTTCACGCGTACTGCGTCAATCCAACTCTTGTAAGGCTTTGCTTTTGAAACAGCGTTTTTCAATTCGACATCGTCAATGATGCGGCCTTGCTCCATATCAATCATGAACATCTTGCCTGGTTGCAAGCGCCATTTTTGAACAATTTTGTTTTCTGGAATGGGCAATACACCAGCCTCAGATGCCATGATGACTAAGTCATCATCTGTTACGTAATACCGTGCTGGACGCAAACCATTGCGATCTAAGGTTGCGCCAATTTGACGGCCATCAGTAAAGGCCATTGCAGCGGGGCCATCCCATGGTTCCATCATGGCTGCATGGTATTCGTAGAAAGCGCGACGGTTCTCATCCATTAATGTATGTTGTTCCCATGCCTCTGGAATCATCATCATCATGGCTTGCGCCAATGGGTAACCCGCCATGACTAACAGCTCTAAACAGTTATCAAAGCAAGCAGTATCTGATTGACCTGGATAAATCAGTGGCCACAATTTTTTGAGATCGTCGCCTAATACTGGCGAGCTAACTGCGCCTTCACGTGCATTAACCCAGTTGACGTTTCCTTTCACAGTATTGATCTCACCGTTGTGAGCAATCATGCGATATGGATGGGCTAATTCCCATGCCGGGAATGTGTTTGTGGAGAAGCGTTGATGGACTAATGCCAATGCTGAAACTGTACGTGGATCTTTCAAGTCTTCGTAATACGCGCCCACCTGATTTGCCAAGAGCAGGCCCTTGTAAACAATCGTACGGGCAGACATTGATGCTACAAAATATTCTTTGCCATGCTTTAGATGTAAATCTTGAATCGCATGGCTAGCGGTTTTTCGAATCACGTATAACTTACGCTCAAGCGCATCAGTTGTCATGATGTCGCGGCCGCGACCAATGAAAATTTGACGGATGAATGGCTCTGTCTTTCTAACGGTTGGTGACATTGGTAATTGCACATCTACCGGCACATCTCTCCAGCCTAAAACAACCTGGCCCTCTAAACGTACTGTGCGCTCTAACTCTTGTTCGCAGGCCAAACGTGAAGCGTTTTCTTTTGGCAGAAATATCATGCCAACGCCATATTCACCAAATGGTGGCAATGTCACGCCTTGCTTAGCCATCTCTTCGCGATAGAGCGTGTCTGGAACCTGAATCAAGATTCCAGCGCCATCACCCATTAACGGATCGGCGCCAACTGCCCCCCGATGATCTAAATTCTCAAGAATCTTCAAACCCTGGGCAACGATTTCGTGTGATTTCTTACCCTTGATGTGTGCGACAAATCCTACACCGCATGCATCGTGTTCATTTCGTGGGTCGTATAAGCCCTGTGCAATTGGACGAAGATCTGAATTTAATTGTGTAGTCATAGTGTTTCCGAGGGGCGACAAAGGCCTGATTACTTTTGGAGGATCAAATATAGGTGAATACCCATACTGTTGCAATAGAAATAAAATGACTCTGTCCCATTTATTTGGAGTAGGCACCAAAATGAATTATTGAAATGGGGACAGAGTCATAGGGTTGGACAATGGGCCCGGGACAGCCATGAATTGAAAAACGCTCTAAACTGCTGTATTAAAAGGCTTTATTTTTCTGGGTCGGCCACGATAGCGAATTTGAGCTAGATCAGGATCGTCTTTAAATAATTTTTTAGCGTAGATATCGCTCACCCACGGCTTAGAACGAATGAGGGATTCTGTAATTTGTCTATCTTCCCAATGGGGCGCACCCTCCTTTACGAAGCCCGCCCAACTCATTTGCCTTTCAAAAGGCGTATTACCCAACTTCCAAAAATGCGGATGATCGACTAGCCACGGCTCAACATTTCCACCAATATGGGTTCCAAAGCTAGTCCACCCAGAATCCTGTGGAGTGGATTCAAATCCGGCTCTCACTGGATTCAGTTCTATATAGCGCTGACAACGCAGAAAGTAATCTGGGTCAATCAGAGAAGAGCGGTAGCGCCCTTCCCAAATCGTTCCCGAGCGATGATGTTGCTGATTGAAGTACTGCGCGTAACGCCTACCTAAAGATTGCATCGTTTTTGCTAAGGAATCTGCATTCTGCGGGGTCATTAGTAAATGTACATGGTTTGGCATGAGCGCGAACGCATGAACCGAACAAGAAAATTGTTTGGCTGCTTCGCGCAACCAGTCTAAATATATTGTGCGGTCGGCGTCGGTATAAAAAAGGATTTCACGATTATTACCACGCACCATGACATGCATTACCTGACCAGGAATAACAGTACGTGCCCGTCTAGCCATGACTATGGCGAACTATTGAAGTTCGCGAGCACCGCCACCTGTCGCAAACTCTGGAATAAACCAATCGCCATCTGCTTGCGTTACACCAGTTGGAACTTCGCGAGATATTTGCGGGACATCTTTCAAGGCAGTGGTCATATAAGAGATCCACATTGGCAATGCGAGACCACCGCCAGTCTCTCGATCGCCTAGGCTAGCTGGTTTATCAAAGCCAATCCAAGCAATCGCCACTACTTTAGGGTTATAGCCAGCAAACCAAGCATCGTGAGAATCATTAGTCGTACCAGTTTTACCAGCAATATCGTTGCGTCCTAATTTGGCTCTGGCACTTGCTGCAGTTCCCGTCTTAGTCACTTCTTGCAACATGCTATCCATCACAAAGGCAGTGCGGGCATCCAGCACTCGTGGAGCACCATCTCCAACACTAATCGGCTTAGCCTCAAAAAGAATATTTCCCTTTGAATCAACCATCTTATTGATTAAGTAAGGATCTACGCGATAACCACCATTTGCAAAAACACTATACGCAGATGCCATTTGCAAAGGTGTTACCGATCCCGCACCTAAGGCCATCGTTAAATATGGTGGATGTTTCTCGGGCTCAAAACCAAAACGCTGAATATATTCCTGAGCATAGGATGGTCCAATCGCTCGAATAATGCGAACGGAGACCAGGTTTTTAGACTTTGCCAGGGCAGTGCGCAAGCGCATCATGCCTTCATACTTACCATCGTAGTTCTTGGGCTCCCATGCCTGACTGCCTGTCTCCATGCTACCAATGGATAAAGGAGCGTCATTGACCATCGTGCTCGGTGTGAAGCCTTTTTCAATCGCGGCTGCATAGATAAAAGGTTTGAATGAAGAGCCCGGTTGACGCAAGGCTTGGGTCACGTGATTAAATTGATTACGACGGAAATCAAAACCGCCAACCAATGAAAGAATCGCACCCGTCTCTGCATTCATTGAGACAAAAGCCGCTTCAACTTGTGGTAACTGCGCTAATTTCCAAACACCACCATCAGACAACAGTCTTACTACCGCACCAGGACGCAACCGTTTTTTGGGTTGACTGTTATCCGTTAAAGAAGCTGAGGCTAATTTCAGGCCATCGCCCTTAATCGTAATGACATCTCCTGTGGAGATCATGACCTGCATTTCTTTTGGCTTGGCATCCAACACCACACCTGATTGCAAATCATCTAACTGTGGATAAGCAAGTAAAGCCTCATCAATTGCACGTTGCCGCTTTAACGGGTCCTCAGGAAGGTCAATAAATCCTTCTGGCCCTCGATAGGCATGACGCAAGTCGTATTCAAAAATTCCATGGCGCACTGCCCTATAAGCCGCATCTTGATCTGCCTTCAGGATAGTGGTGTAAACATCAATCCCTTGTGAATAGATTGCATCCCCATACTGCGCAAGCAATATTTGCCTCACCATCTCTGACGGAAAATCAGCACGAGTGCTGAACTCATTGCCAAGACCACGAATACGTAATTCTTCGGTCATGGCTTTTTGGTACTGTTCTGGCGTGATGTAAGACAGATCACGCATTCGTTGCAGAATGTATTCCTGACGTATTTTTGCGCGGCGGAAATTAGTAACTGGGTTATAGGCGGAAGGTGCTTTTGGCAATCCCGCCAACATAGCCGACTCAGCAATGCTGATATCTTTTAACTCTTTGCCAAAATAAATCTGAGCAGCACTAGAAAAGCCAAAAGCCCTTTGACCCAAGAAAATCTGGTTCATATAGATTTCGAGGATCTTATCTTTACTTAACTGTGACTCGATTTCCCAGGCAAGCAGAATTTCATAAATCTTCCGGCTAAATGTTTTTTCATTGCTTAAAAAGAAATTGCGCGCAACCTGCATGGTGATGGTTGATGCGCCTTGAGCTAGGTGCCCGCGTAAATTTGCAGTAGCTGCCCTTATAACGCCCACATAGTCCACGCCACCATGAGAATAAAAACGATCGTCCTCAGTAGCAATCACTGCATTACGCATGCTAAGCGGGATTTCGCTCAAAGGGATCACCTTGCGACGCTCCTCGCCAAACTCTCCGATCAGAACCTTATCTGCGGTATATATCCGTAATGGCGTCTTAGGGTTGTAGTCCGTTAGTGCAGAAATTTTTGGTAAATTTGGTTTGGCGATCAAAAAGGCATAGCCCAGTAGCAAAGTAAACACCAAAGCAAACACAACGCCAATGATGAGCAAGGCTTTAATTAATGGATTGCTGCCCGATTTCCCATTGGAGGAAGACTTCGCTCCATACTGACGCGGGCGTCTATCAGGGAATCTATTGGACCGCTGATTTAGTGGCGGCCTGTCTTTTGGGGGTAGAGCCATAAGCTCAAATTATAGGGTGCTTGGGCCATTCTCCTAAAACTCTAAAACCCTAAGGCCTCAGACAATCTTGCAGATATTTTCTGGTCGAAGGTTCTGGCCTCTCTGATAGCTTTCCCGCATAGACGGCTGAACAATAGGGTATGCCTAAGCGGCATATTTCCCCACAGTCATTTGATGACATTCTGAGTGAATTGGGAGACGATCTGCCATCCCAATAGAAAGATATCCATGCTGGTAGGCATCAATAAAGACACTATTGGTATGAAAACTGAGCAGGGCCATGCCATTGGCACCAAAAACCTCAACTCAGAAGTCACTGTAGAAAATGGGGAGACCGTCATCATTGGGGGCATTTTTCAGACAACCGAACAAGAAGACATAATCAAAGTCCCTTTATTCGGTGTTATCCCCCTCATAGGTCATTTATTTCGATATAAATCAAAGTTAGAAGATAAAACTGAGCTACTTATCTTCTTAACTCCCACTGTCCTTGATAAACCCTAATAAAATCCGAGGGTGAACTCTTCATCCAACAATATCTTTCTAATCGGCCTGATGGGCGCCGGAAAGTCGACTGTTGGAAAAGTGCTTGCCAAAAAGTTGGGTCGTCGTTTTCTGGATGCAGACCATGTTATTGAAGACCGCTGCGGGGTCAAGATTCCGGTCATCTTTGAGATGGAAGGTGAAGAAGGCTTCCGTAAGCGTGAAGCGCAAGCGATCAATGAAATTACTTCTGAGCACGATATTATTTTAGCGACTGGAGGTGGCGCGGTGCTGCTCCCAGAAAATCGCAACGCACTTCGTGGGCGAGGGGTTGTCATTTACCTTCACGCAAACCCAACCGAACTTTGGCATCGCACTAAAGGTAGCGAAGGTCGGCCACTGTTGAAAAATGGTGATGCCAAAAAAATTCTAGAGGATTTATATGCCATTCGCGATCCCCTCTATCGTGAAATCGCAGACTATGTGATTGAAACTGGTAAACCCAGCGTCAATCAATTGGTCAATACTTTAATCATGCAGCTTGAACTGTCCCCCTGAAATTCTTATGAAAACACTTGAAGTAGATCTCGGCATTAGAAGCTATCCAATTTATATTGGTAAAGACCTTATTGATCAGTCCGCACTCTTTAGCGCCTGCGAGAAAGCCACTTCCATTTATATCGTTACTAATACAACGGTTGAACCGCTCTATGCCGATCGCCTCACAAACACTTTGGAGAAACTCGGTAAGCCCGTAAGAAGAATTGTTTTGCCAGATGGCGAGTCTTATAAAGACTGGAAAAATTTACAACTGATCTTTGATGCCCTGCTGACCCACGGAGCTGATCGTCAGACCATGTTAGTTGCGCTAGGAGGTGGTGTCATCGGTGACATGACTGGCTTTGCGGCTGCTAGCTTTATGCGCGGCATTCGTTTCATTCAAGTACCCACTACTTTATTGGCGCAAGTGGATTCATCGGTTGGTGGCAAAACAGGTATCAATCACCCGCTTGGTAAAAATATGATCGGCGCCTTTCATCAGCCAGAAGCCGTCATCGCAGATTTGAATACTTTAAAAACCCTTCCTCCTCGTGAGCTATCTGCCGGTCTGGCAGAAGTCATTAAACATGGTGCAATTGCTGATGCCCAATTTTTAGATTGGATTGAAGCTAACCCCAAAGCCTTGTTGGCTTGCGATACAGAAGCAATGGCTCACGCAGTATTGCGTTCTTGCG
>Ga0208872_1001414_pt1 | contig 14730 bp, 3 predicted proteins | sample CryBogCBH12Aug08_FD_185508 | JGI IMG/M metagenome (GOLD analysis project Ga0208872, IMG submission 185508) | Freshwater microbial communities from Crystal Bog, Wisconsin, USA - CBH12Aug08 (SPAdes) | ecosystem: Environmental > Aquatic > Freshwater > Lake | place: Crystal Bog, Wisconsin, USA...
TATCAGGAGCTTCGGGGGTTGAGTGTGATGTTTGTCCAGTCAACCGTTTTTGCAATTTCAATGGATCCCACGCTTGTTCTACACCACAGCTTGGTGTTTCCTATATTAGACCATCTGAGGTATGCACCGCCGCCGGTGATGCTGTAGTTCGTCCATGCACTTCATGCCTTGCATCAATATCATATGCCTACCAGCCCTGTACCCTGACTACAGATACAGCATGCAGACCATGCAGTGTATGCCAGATAGCCTCCATGAGTCAATACCAACTGGCCTCCTGTACCACAGCCAATGATACACAATGTGCTCCATGCAGTAGAGCGAATGGTGATATGCATGTGGGAGGGCGCTGTAATCCCTGTCCTGCAGGCGCTGTTCTCGTAAGCAACACATCGCTAGCCCTCAATAGCAGCAAAACCTGCCCACTGTGCCCCTCCAACACCTACAGTCCTACTCCGAATTCCGCCTCCTGCATCAAGTGCCAGCTCAATTATACCTCTGCTCCAGGCTCCACACGTTGTGTCCTTCAGTGTAAGTCTGGGTATTACGCCCCCGATGGTATTAGCGGCTGCATCCCTCTGACCTCTGCCAGATCCATGATAGCTGCCCATGATCCGAGCTTTTCACAACTGCAAGCTGCTGCCCCAACATCTGACCCTAGCCAATTCATGGTGGCACGACTTTATATTTTGACCTCTAAATCTGCAGCAGTGACCAAAAGTAGCCAGCTGTACTTGATGAGCAACCTTGGGATTTCGTGGCTCTTTGCAGGTGGCTTTTCAGGCACAGCGGATGGTGTAGCAGAGGATGCCTCCTTCGGCATCATCACACAGATAGTATGGGACCCCCTCTCGAATGCGTATCTGGTGCTTGATCAGCAGCCGAGCAACTGGGTGTTGCGATGGGTCACCTACCCGGATGCCAACGTCACGTCTGTGAATACCACTAGCCAGGGGTTATCATCATGCTCTGCAGCCATCTCAGTGCCCAATCAAGCAGGAAACTTTCTCTTGGCAGCGGTTTCCTCGATAGAACAGCAAATGGTACTACTTCAGATTCAGCTGGATCTGCTACCCTCTGCGCAATTGGCCTCCTCCATACCCCTTTATGTTCGCCAAGTTTCTCCGAATACTCTATGGGGCTACTACCTGCCTGCTCTTGTCATGCCTATAGCGCTGCAATTGGATGGGCCATATATAGACACTTCCCTTCAGCAACAGCAGCCCTCCTTGTTTCTTCTAGATCAGGGCCTAGTTTTCCTGTGCCTTCCGTACCAGCTCCCTTTGCAACTTTGTGGTGGCGGGGCTGGGCTTATGCAAGGAAACCAGGGAGAAACGATCCAATGCTCTCGTGTTTCCCTCGAGGATAATGGTGCTATCGATCTCGTCAGCTATCCAGCATCGTCTTCTTCTGATGCTATATCCCTCTACATTCTCTTTTTCAATGAGAGATGGTCAGGTATCGCGCATCTATATCTGACCCTGCATCTGGGTCCTACTGCCTCCGACGGCCTCAGTGCATACACAGTCATCCAAAATCCCAGTATCCTCACCCTGGTCTGGATCAACACAGATACCGATCCAACTCGACCCAGTATTCCCTTGCGCTTTATCACTACAAATCTGCTGCATCTTGTCTACAGTCAGGGCTCCTCTCAAGCCCAGATTAGTACCATGGGGCTCCATGGCTGTCTATGCAATAGCGGTATGTACTGCAATTCGCAACAGCAGTGCTTGGATGCTCCCTTAGGCACACAGGCCCCTGACCCATGGAGTGTCGCCTCTGAGCCATGCCCACTGGGCTATGTTAGGACCACTTCATCAACCATATGCGAACCCTGCCCCCAGAACTACACCACATATGCTCTAGGTTCTTGGTTCTGTGAGCCCATCTGCCCTGACAACGCCTTCTATTACCAATCCACATGTATCCCCTCTTGCAATCAATCCCTTGGGCTTTACCATGACGTTCTCCTAGGTCACTGCTTACCATGCTGGCTAGGATCTATGACCACTGGAGGGAGGGGACTGGAGAGTTGCACCCCCTGTGCCCCTGGCACTTTTGGTATTTCACCTGGAGTATGTGCACCCTGTCCTTCTCCACAGATAACAACAGAGACCTTTGCTGCTACACGCTGTATGCCGAGCTCCTCTTCTGGCTATTGCGATGACGGAGGAATCACTTGCCCCTCAAATCTGAATACATTATCGACTGTCTTGGAGCCAACAGAGCCCATATCTTCTTTGCTGGTCCTGCCCAATGGCACAGTACTATCCTTTTTTATCCCTGATCAGCCACTTGTTTTTATGCAATTCTGCACTCAATGCACAGCCCCAGGCACCATCTTTCAAGCAGCCTCTAATGCCTCATGTATTCAGCGCGCAGAAAATTTTCAAGTATCGTCTGGGATGCCAGCGTCCACTCTTTGGGCGGGGTCCTGTGATACAGTGGCCACCACACAAGACCATGTGGCCTCAGGCCTTTTACCTCCCATCTATGGTCTTCATCTCATGGAGTTTCCGCAGCACGTGCCTGTTCTTTACATCTCATCCATGCTTGCCCTTCAGGATGCAGCCCAACCTTGCGCAGAGGTGTATGCCCTCTCTACCTTTGACAAGACCATCACATCCTACATGTCCCAGGATCTCTTGAAGCGCCCTGTCATCCTTCTTACCCAGTGCATCCTGCAGCCCATAGTCCTAGCTAGTAACAATGGCATGATTTACGCTGCCATAGGCTCTAATCTCTATTCAGCTCAGGCTCAAGGACCTGGCGCTCAGCCTCAGGGCCTCTTCACAGAGGATCCTATACTACAGGTAGACAGAGGAAACATTCTTTTCATCAGCGCTGTGCCTTCGCAGCTTCTTCCTGGTTCCGATCACCTCTTCATCACCACCGATGCAAACACTGTGCTGTCAGTACCCCCAACCGCCTTCATGGCCAATGGATGGGAGAGCATCCTTGTAGGACCAGCACCTGCTCCGATTTTGGGGATGGGGGTGGCAGGCAGGCGCGCCTTTCTCTGGTATCATCTGAACCATCAGGACTTCATATCAGAGATCCTCTTCTCCAACGTGCAGGGCTGTATGCTGGGCTATGTGCTGACCTCTCTGCAGGCCTCAGAGCTTGGCGTCTGTATCCAGGCGGGCAGGGGTTACTACACTGATCCACAGACCCAGCAGCTTGAATCGTGTCCCCCTGGTACTTATGGACCTTCCCCAGCCGCCATCGATTGCATACCATGTCCATCAGGCTTCATAGCCCCGTACCTCGCCTCGGCCATCTGTTCTCCATGCCCTGATGGTTATGTCTCCTCTGCAGACGCAACACAGTGCTTTGCTCATGGCTGCCCGTCAGGGACCACCTACAATGGCCAGGGAGGATGCACTCAATGCTCTCCCGGTTTCACCTTTCAATCCAACCAGGGCTGTGTTCCTTGTCCAGCCGGCACCTTCTCCCTTCTGCCTGATCTAGTATGCCTACCTTGCCCTGCAGGCTATACCTCTCCCTCTGGAGCCCACTCTTGTGTAGTGGTTTGTGATACCCTTGACCAGTGTAGCTATGACGGCCAGGAATGCTCCAGCCTCACAAATGAGTACCAGATCCTTTCCCAGATCACCATGTCCTTGCCCTTACCGTCCCAGGTCCTTGCCATTACAGTCGATGATAACGGGGGGGTATTCTACACGGACGGAGCTTCCATCAAGTACTATTTTGACGACTGTGCCTCTTACGACGCACACTGCCAAAAGATAGGCACTGACCTCCTACCTTCGGGTGCAGCTGGGTACTTCTTCTCTGCCCTGGCCATTTGCAATACCTTGTTACCATCCGCCAACTCCGGATGCCCCATCTATCGTAATCTCTATGTCACATCCCTTATTCAGAGCAGCGTCTATGTGCTCAAAGTTTGCCAGCAGGAAATGGTGGGCCCCGTCGACCCAGCCGCCACAGTCTCCGCATTCGTGCCTGCACTCACCCTCTTGGCAGGAAGCCGGTGGTCCAGTTTCAGTGATGGCCCGTTTCTCAATGCTCACTTCAACCAGCCAGCTGACCTTGAGTTGAATCGTGCATGTACGCTTCTTTACCTGAGCGATTTTGCAAACCACAGAATCCGTTTGCTGAATCTGACATCAGGAATGGTGTCTACGCTCGTGGGCTCAGGACAGGCTTGCTGGAAACCAGGGCTTGCTACCTGCTCCTTGAGCTCTAGGGGCTGTGACGCCTCGGCCAATGATTGCGCTTCCCTGCAATATCCTCTGGGTATAGGCCTTAGCGAGGATGAGAACTCGCTGTACATTGTCGCCAACATCATCAACTCCCTCTTCGTTCTCACTTCTCTGAAACAGCCAGCGGCAGCACAGCTCGCCAATATATGTGGGTTCACATACACGAACATGGCCTATGGTAGCGTCGTGCAGTGCAACCTCAACCCTCCAGAGTCTAAAGGCTGCATGCTCTACAAGCCCTTTGACGTCGCCCTTTTCGACATGCAGGCATACGTGGGGGTCACACAGGGCATCACCAAGATTTTTGGCAATGGTATGCTCTTAGGCGATGGCCAATGCGAGCAGGTGGCCGGTCAGTACTTTGATTTGCAGGCTACCGGCCTTCGTGATGGAACCATGCCCATTCCTAACACGAATGATCAAGCCAATCTGGTCTCTCTGTTGAATACTCCTTTCAAGTTGGCCATCGCCAAGGTCAAGGGCGTGCTATATTTCGCTGATATGATGAATGGCGCCGTACGCAGGGTCCTTGTTGGTACGATCTGTGTTTGTCCTGTCGGATCTCAGCTCTTTCCAAACGCCAACAGCTGCTACAACCCGTCCCCTGATTGGGCCCAGTTGCCCATGCCCACCTGTAATGCTTCACAACTCGGTAGTTTTTACGCCCTACCTGGTGATGCAACATGCTCTAGAAGCTGTGCTGATGCCAAGGCGCAGGGCTTTATTGCAGCCCCATGCCTCTCTTCCTCCCGTCCTCCACAGGGTCGCTTTACTCTCCTCACATACTCACAGCTCTTGGCTCCATTGTCCACACCGCAAAGCTCTATGAACGCGGATTGGTATGGGGATGTCACCTCTCCTCACATCCCTGTCCCCATCACATGGAATGCCATCTTCTTGTCCACTTCCCCTGTTGCCTACCGCCAAGGATCTATCCCTGGACGAGCACCATACAGCAACGGCGATTTTGTCACGCTGACATTTAACGGCAACTGCTGGGCCATCGAGACCCACTACCCACTGCAGCCCAAGCTCCTCCTTCCGGGGCTTTGGTACCCTTGTGGTAACACCATCCTCGCTTCAGATGCTGACGCCTGTACATGCTCCACTTCTGTCTTTGCCTTTGAGCAGACCCCCTCTACGGTCCAGGAGGAGATTGCAGCGGCTGCGAATCCGAATAAGCGTTGGCAGGCTTTGCGAAATGCAGCCACCTTGGGCCAAGCCATGGAGCTCTCACAATGTGCCTCTCCAGACATGGAAAACTGCGCGACACCCGTTACTCAAAACTCTATGTTTATGATGCTCGGCACGGACCAGCAGGCCCCCTCAGTTTGCCATGCGTATAAGGAAGGGCCATGCTTTCCCACCGCCTTGCAGCACCATAGCACTAGCGACATCCAAAATGTGAGGCTGCTAAACTCTTGGAAGAATTTATGGGCGCAAGACGGAATCCAAAACGTTCAATGCAAAATCGGATGGCCTGCCCATTTTTACTGCCCTAATGGTTATACCTGGATTCCACCTGCCAATTTTCCGTCTTGCTCGACCATGCAATTACCAGCGCTTGCCACCTGCGTGTCTTGCATGCCAGGAACCTATTCCTTTCTAGACTCGCAAACAAAGCTAAGTACGGGAGGGCCGTACCAATGTGTCCCTTGCATGCAGGGCTTCTTCTCGAGCGCTCCCGGAAGTACAGCCTGCCTTCAATGTCCCCAAAATACCTTTTCCACTTCACAGGGCTCTACTGCTTGCAAAGCCTGCAACCCAGGAACCTTCACTGTGCTCCCTGCTGCCTATTCGCAAGACCAATGCGTAGATTGTCCTCCTGGGACGGGGGACTGTGCCCAGTGCATCCCTGGAGAGTACCAGGTTCTTTCCGGACAGCCCCATTGTGACGTCGTGCCTCCCGGCCACTTTAGTGCACTCCCCAACGCCACCCTTCCCATGCCATGCCCACCAGGCCAGTATCAGCCCATTGAGGGTAGGACAAGCTGCATTGCATGCCCTCCATTCTCCACAAGTACAGCTGCAGGTACAGCGTGCACCCCCTGCCCCCCTCTCCAGCAGGCAGGATGCCCTTCCTTGAGCATAGGCAACATTTGTGGCGCTGGCTGTGGCTTGAACCAATACTATGACTCTGCCAAAAAGACATGCACTACTTGTCCAACGGGCACCCTCAACCCTCTTGACCCATGTTCCACAGACCCTAATGTCTGTACTGAGCCTATAAGGCGTGATTTCTACATTCTCTCCAATGGCTCCATAGTACGCTGCGCATCGGGCACACAGGCCACGAGCGATTTCAGCGCGTGCATGGATTGTGTGGCAGGGTGGTATTCAAATGACCAATCCAAGGGTTGTCAACCATGCCCACCAGGCAGCATATCAACGTCCAAACGCGCCATATCCTGTACCCCTTGTGCCCCAGGCTACACCACATGCTCCTCTGGCTCCTGTACAGGTCAGATATTATGTACTTCATGTGATCTGGGCACCTATGCCCCCGTCGCAGGCACCCCCGAATGCCTTCCTTGCAATGCTGGTTTTGTAGCGAATAGCTATGGCAGCATAGGCTGTAAATCATGCCCTCCCAATACTGTGGCCCCTGCTAATGGCATGTACCTTTGCAACACAACGTGCAATACCACTTTGGGATTCTATGCCTCACAGGGAGATAGTGTCTGTAGCTACTGTGCTGGAGGATTCATCAACACTTCATGTCAAAAATGCGGTCTGGGGCATTATCTCGTTCCGTTGCCACAGCGCCATTGCGTGCAATGTCCACTTGGCCAGGTGAATATGAACAACCCACAGAGCGAATCCCTCGCCTCGTGTACCACATGCCCTTCGCCTACAGCATATGCATCTCCAGATGCTCTGCAATGCATAGAGGCGATACCAGGTTATGTGCCGAACGGAACCTTTGCCTCACCATGCCCACCTGGTACCTATAGGAACACCACCCAGACTTCGTGCCATCTATGTGCTCCAGGCTCCATAGCCCCTCTTCCAGGCCAAACATCCTGTGCCTCTTGCGATTCAGGCCAGTACGCTGCCAACTGGGGGCAGAGCATATGCAGTCTATGCCCTACAGGCAAGGTCTCTGTCCCTTCCTGGGGCAACAGTGTGGGCTGCGAGCCATGCGCCCCTGGGTCGTACCAGACCAACGGATGGCTGTGTACCTCCTGTCCAAAGAACTTCTACTGCCCAGGAGGAGGCAGCTTTGGATTTGCCTGCATACCACCACAATACACTAACAACATAGGAGCTACTGCATGCTTGACATGCCCTGATTGGACCTCCTATGATGCTGTGACATCCTCCTGCCAGCCTTGCGCCCCTGGCAAATTCATGCGCTTTATAGGCCAATACATCTGTACCAAGTGCCCCGCAGGCACATACCTGCCCTTCTCCGGATCCAATTCATCCTCAGATTGCAAGCAGTGTCCAGCAGGCAAGGTGGCGATCAACATGGGTACTCAACAATGCAACTTGTGTCCGTCCCCAGGCACCACCCCATCCTCTTCTACACATTGTACACCTTGCAGCCCTGGCTCTTACAATACAGATGGAGGGCTTTGCATGCTATGTCCTCCTGGGACCTATGCCTCAGGCTATGGCCTCACATCGTGTACAGTGTGCCCTGCAGGCACATTCCAAAAGGCTCCAACCGGAGGTGTGGCCTGCCAGACATGCCCAGCTGGAAGCATTTCTGATGGCTCCACAGGACTGGAATGCCTTTCTTGCGTGCTTTGGGGTAGCACCTTCTTCGCCTCTATGCCAGGCCAATCCGTCTGTTTGCCAAAAATCTCAAAATGCAGCATCACGCAGTACCTCAACCTCAGCCTGAACCCTGCCCTGAACAACGGCTGTGTTACTTGTACCCCTTGCAGATCCGACCAGCTGGCCATTCCTTTGCAGCAGCAGCTGGCCACTTCTATGCATCTGCTCACACAGCTCCAAACAGAGTCCTTTCTCAGTGAGCTTTGCCCTGGAACTACGCAGGCCCCGCTCTACCAATGCATCGATAACACTCCAAGGGCAGGTCAGTACCTCGCCATCGATCAGGCAGTGGGTGCTGCAGCCGCCTCCGTTGCGCTGGACCCTTACTCCTTACAGCAATGCACAGATCCTCTCTTTGACAGCTCGGTTGTCGCATGGGTGGCAGGCTTGGATATACAGGCCTGTTATGTGGGATGTCTCTATGGCATACGCTCCGCTGCTGTGAGGCGGTACGTCAATACCAACCCTTATGCACCCTACGCAGAAGATCCTATGAATAATGTTTTTCTGCAACGAATGATCCCTTATGCTCCCAATATATGCACCCCATGTCCTACTACAGAATGCCCCTTGGGTAGGTACAGACCCGACTATGGAAATGGCTGTGGACCTCCTTGCGCTCTGCCAGACTACCAGCTCACGATATGCAACACATTGGATACAGCCCAAGGCTGCACAGGATTGTGCACCAATAGGCCCCCCAATTCTGGCTATATCAATGGAGGACCCGTATTGGGTAAAAATTGGTGTCCATGGGCTTGCCTTCCAGGTTGGCATGTATCCGATAATGCCACCGTGTGTCTACCTTGTCCACCGAACCAGCTTGATCTTGGCGTAGCAGCTGCTTTATGCAACTCTACTAATTATGTCATCCTTCCTTTCGAGCAATGCATGCCTTGGCATACCAGCCTCGATCTCTGCAAATACTGCCCGCCACTACCCTATGCTACCCTCTTGGGATGGAATCCAGGCACATCTTGTCAGTACCAGTGCTTCTCTGGCTATTACCTCAACACATCGTATACGATGGCCAACTCTTCCGTACCAGGCCTGAAATGTTTACCCTGCAACACCATATGGCTTCAAAATTGGACCATCTGCCCCATAGGTTATTTCCTCGATGAAAGTCAATGCAACGCAAATGGTGCTGTACCTCAGTGTATGCCATGCAATGCAGCAAACCCGCTGACCACCTTAGTCACTAATGGAGAACACAATCATCCTTCTCATTGCAGAGTCATTTGCAATGCAGGATTCCATACCGTAACAGTATCCACTGGTGTCTATATGGCTAGAACCGACCCCTTCTCGAAGTATCCTTTTCTTGATGATGTGCAATGCATACCATGCAGCCCTAGCGACCATCGCTCCTGTACCATCACTCTCGCATCCAATCAATCGCAATGCTTCCCTGGATTCTTCAGAAATCTCACAATCTCAGATGATCAGAGCAACAGCTGTGTCCTATGCAGAGAGAGCGCCCAGTGTCCAAAGGGCTTTTACGCCCTTCCATGTGACGGCACCAATGTCACGGATGCTCCATGCCTTCCATGCCCCATGCTGCCACCCAACCAGCAGTTTGTAGACTACTCCGCGTTAAATGGACCGAATGCAGCAAGAGTGATTGTCACACAGGGGATCGGATGCCCTAGAGCTTGCATCAATAACTATGTTCAGGCACAGGACAATCCCAATCAATGCATCTCGTGCCAACTTGACGTGGCCCAGAAAATGCAGCCAGGCGACTGTCTTCGCCCTGGCTTTCAGCCCCCACTTTGCGCATTCATCTTTTCCTTTTGGAATGCAACCATTGGTCCAGCGTGGTGGGACGCAGCCCATGCACCCCCTTATCTACCCTACACTCCGAATCCAGTCAGTAGGGCAGGCATCTGTTGGGCATGTCCATTAGGGACTGCCACGCTCCCAGATAGTACAGACTTATGTATTACCCTCCCTGGATATAGCTCTAGCTCCCTGATGCCTACTGCCAAGATGCCAATTCCTTCTCTACCCAATGATGTCTATTTTACCATGCAGAGGCCTAAGCTCCAGGTCCTCACGCTCTCCCCTCAGGCATATACAAAAAGCCAGAAGAGGAGGCTCCTTGTCACTGTCCAGACTTCTTCAGCAGCTAGAGATCCATTGGCCCAATCAACTACTACTAGTACCGCTTTGGCGACTCTGCCCAATTCAGACAATGGACAACAACAGATCATTCCTAGGCCCTGCCCCTATGGAACATACAAAACGTCCAACGGCCTTGGTAGCTGCCTCGTTTGCCCACAAGGTTCCTCCACAGCCCAGACCACAAGTGTCTCCAAGGCTGCCTGCATGTGCGACTACGGCTACTACAAGGCCAATGCAGGAGGCCTCTGTTTGCCCTGCCCCATCGATACCTTTCAGAATTCATCCATGTCCATCCAGGCAGTGACCAATGATGTCTACTACACATGCATACCATGCCCTGCAAATCAAAGCACACTGGGCAATCAGGGGGCCACACGATGTACATGCGCCCTTGGCTTCTATGCAGTTTCGCAGGACACTTGCGAACAATGCCCGGCCAATTCCTTTTGTCCACCCTGCACAACCACAGATGCAGTCTGCCCTACCCCCATCCAGGACTGCTTCCCTGGGTCCACTTCGCCCCCTGGAAGCTTCACAGTGAATAATTGCACATGCAAGGTGGGATTCATGTGGGCCACACGTGGCGCCTCCGTTACCGATAGCACCAAGTTTTACTGTATGGCACTACCTCAGGGAGCAGAAGGTGTGGATCCTCAAACAGGACTCTTGGTCTGTCAATCAGGATGGACTAGAAGCCAGATGGGGACCTCTTGTCAGCTCTGCCCACCTGGTTATTATGCTATGGTAGATGCCCAGCAGCAAAACATTATGCTGTCCCGTCAGGGGAAACCGTTTTGCATACCATGTCCCATAAACACCTACAATCCAACCTTTTCCGCTATAGGAGCCTGTACATTATGCCCATCCCAGCAAATCACTTTGGGGATGCAGGCAACAAGCATAGCCAACTGCACCTGCCCTCCTGCCACAATGCTCTCTGTCAAGGGGGGGTGCGTTGGCTGCACTACGAATCAGTATTCTACTATGGCTATGAGCTGCAGGGATTGCCCTCCCAATTCACTGGCACAGCCAGGAGCAATGTCCTTGGCAGACTGCCTTTGTATACCAGGCTACGAGATGGTCAACATGGCCTGTCAACAGTGCCATCAAGGGTTTTACTCACAACAGAGTTCCGTTGGCAACTGTACAGCATGTCCTTTGGGCAGTACCACGGCAAGTACAGGATCCAATTCTGTGGGCGCATGTGGCGCCTCCCCAGATCTTTGCCTGGATGGCTTTGCCTGGAGGCAGGGTGTGGGTTGCTTTGCTAAGGGGCCTCTCCCGTAGCTCTCTCCGCTTCTCTCTCCCTCTGCTTCTCTCTGCCTGCGAATAATCAATGAATGCACATAAATGTGCCAGGTAAGGCTTCAGTAGAGTGGGCTGCTTTATTCATTGGGTCAAAAACATACCTATTGGCATAGAAAGATGAGACTATGCTGGTTTTTTTGTCCCTTCCCTCTATTTTTAGGCAAAACATAAGTCTGTTATCCATCCATGAGGACAAGGATATAGATCTTTTCTTTGATTTCCTAGACGCCTAGTAGACGGGTTGGAGATTCTCCATCATGCCCATGCAACCCCTTGGTGACCCTAATAATCGTAGTACTTGCTTGATGGCCTTGGCTTGTAATAATTATCTGAGGCTTGTTGCGCAGTGTCTGCTAAAAAGTAGAGGCTATTATTTTTGAAAATATAGGAGGCAGTTTTCATAGACCTCTTTCCTCTCTCCCCCCGGCCATCCTCTTCCTCCTCTTCCTCCTCATCTGCACTTCCCCCCGATCTTCGCGTAGAGCTCCTCCTAGAATCCGTCATTCTGTTTGTTTGCCTAGGGCTTCGCATCATACTACTACGCATAGCCGTGCCATGACCTTCACTCTCATTCCTGCTTTCCAGGGTAGCTAAACATGGCACGATTTTACCCAGTGAATCGTCTGTCATCTTAAATTTAGTGTTGCCCTCCGCTGACATAGCCTTCAGACTTGCCAGGCTGCAGCATGAACATAAAATGCTATCAGCACATGTAGTGCAGGGGTTCTCCCCGTCACGTTCCAATGCAGCCATACGTAGCGGACAGTGGCAAAGCAAGTGCGGTACAAAATAGGAGCCGATAAGGAAAAGTTCCCTGGCGTCTACAACTCCACCAAGCTGCATCGTAGGCATCCACGCGCATGTCCCTGGGATCAAGAGTGGGATCTGAATCGCCAATGCACTAGCAGCAAGCAACCCAGTCCATGTGTAACAGCCTGTGGAAAATACTCCTCCACTCTCCTCCCCATGATCAGTGTCTTTCAACGGATCCAAGTTTTCAAGAATCTGCCCATATGTGATACATGGGCATACAACTGCAACAAGCATGTCACTTGTATCCATATCATGGCACATGCTATTGGCAAAGCCATTCACTCGATCAGGAGATTGTTCCGAACCACCACTACTATCATGACGGCCTGAGGATGCTCTCTGATGACGAGATTCACGAGGATTACTGTCCATGTCACCTCTTCTACTACCAGTACCTGGCTCTGGATACAGATCTCTTGTATCGTCATTATCTGCCATACTCTGCCTTCTGCCGCCCTCACTCTCATCCCTTTTAACAGATGGATTCTTGGGCTCTTGCTCTGTACTTGGTGGATTACTCTCTGCCTGTGGTTGAGGAGGCTTATCATTTTCAGCTGTTGAAGGAGAGGGGTCAGGTTTTTTTTGAGACATCTTTTAGGAGAATACTCTAACTAATAAGAATAGTGCTCCAAATGTAAACGCTTGGGGCTTGGACCAAATGGTGTGATTTTGAATGCCTTAGACGCTAAAGTGATATGTGCAGCACTCTTCTTCCATATGATATAATATCATTTATATACACCAGTAATGCACAGAACATTATAAAGTGCTGTCACTCTTAGATCATAGATCTGCCATGAAGTGCTATTTGCGCTTCATTACAAAAATCCAATAGACTTTGCTAAATTATGGCTTCCAACAGTAGCCAATGTAGCACCTGCAACACATTCTGTTGCAGCTTCAAGGCCTCTGACATAGGGTTGCAATCTTTGTGGAGCATAATGGGATGGCATATGTGTAGGCACAGGAACTTCTACATCTTTGACATATGGAATGTATGGTATCTTGAATCCTGTAGAAGGAGGATAATGGACAGATCCTGGATGAAAAGTGGGTGTATAGGGACTGTATGGAACTTCATATCCCCTTGGCCTTATCATCATATCATGAGTAAATGGTCTATTGGCATAATTCAGGGGTGCTTCCATCATGGGTCTGCCAGTTCTGGGTACAGGCATGCCTCTCTCATGAGAAAGGGGTGGGTAATAGCTCCTTTGGGTATAGAAGTTACTTGCTGCTGTTGCTTTAGGTTTGGATGAACTTGTGGGACGAGCTGACATTTTGAAATGCTAAATTAGGCTGGTATTATAATTGCAAGCTGTTGTTAGATATATGTGAATTGGAAGAATAAAATGTCATTAAATATGGGGTTCATATAAATACTTTTTAAACTGCCTATGTCGAGATTTTATTCATAAGGCTTCAGGACACATGATAGACTCCTCTGTTTGCAATCTCTTTTCTCTAGTATAACAGGTTAGGCCCAAGGGGACGTGATCTGGGAAGGGTGGAAGGCCTTGGAAATCAGTGGCACTCTGCCTCAGTCTGAGCCAAAAGTGTATTCGTTTTTTAGCAGGTCTAGTTTTTTTAATATTTCGGAACGTTAAGCTTTTAAGAATATCGCTCCGAATTAGGGGGACGTGATCTGGGAGGGTAGGGAGGACTTGGAAATCGGTGGCACTCTGCCTCAGGCTGAGCCAAAGTGTATGTGTTTTTTTTAGATAATCGGCTGGGCCTAGTTTTGAATATTTCGAAACGTTGAGATTTTATAATTAGTGCTCCGAATTAAGGGGACGTGATCTGGGAGGGATGGGAGGCCCTGGAAATCAGTGGCACTCTGCTCTTGTCGAAGCCAAAGTGTATGTGTTTTTTTTTAGCTGAACGGCTGGGCCTAGTTTTTTTTTAACACTTCGAAGCGTTGCGTTTTTCACTTTTACCTCAAAATTCCAGCGACTCACAGACCCTCCCTACCCTCCCCGCCCTCCCATGTACTTATCTATTATATACATATTATAATATATTATAAGTGTATTATAGAGTATTATAAGAGTTTTAAAGTATTATAAAGAGTTTTAAAATAGTTTTAAAATAATTATAAAACATTTTAAGAGGGTTACGGGAGGCCTACGGGAGGCCTGTTAGGTACATAACTCACACCGTTTCATTGAAACGTTGAGGTTTTATAATTACTGCTCCGAATTAGGGGGACGTGATCTGGGAGGGATGGGAGGCCCTGGAAATCAGTGGCACTCTGCCTCAGCCTGAGCCAAAGTGTATGTGTTTTTTTTTAGCTGAACGGCTGGGCCTGGTTTTTTTTAACACTTCGAAGCGTTGCGTTTTTCACTTTTACCTCAAAATTCCAGCGACTCACAGACCCTCCCAACCCTCCCCGCCCTCCCATGTTCTTATCTATTATATACCTATTATAATATATTATAAGTGTATTATAGAGTATTATAAGAGTTTTAAA
>Ga0208872_1001415_pt1 | contig 14727 bp, 9 predicted proteins | sample CryBogCBH12Aug08_FD_185508 | JGI IMG/M metagenome (GOLD analysis project Ga0208872, IMG submission 185508) | Freshwater microbial communities from Crystal Bog, Wisconsin, USA - CBH12Aug08 (SPAdes) | ecosystem: Environmental > Aquatic > Freshwater > Lake | place: Crystal Bog, Wisconsin, USA...
ATTTGACAGTGCAATCCATCGCCTTGGCGTAACACCATTGGTTACATTGGTGAATTTTTCCGGCCAGAGAGCATGAAAATCGGTTAACACATCCTGCTTTAACAATTCGCTGTGCAATTCGGCAACGCCATTGATTGCTTGGCTGGCTACGCTTGCCAGATTTGCCATGCGTACATAGCGTTCGCCGGATTCGTCGATCAGGGAAAGCCGGGCCAGAATGGCATCCTCTCCTGGAAATCGCATCCGTACCTCATCAAGAAAGTGGGCATTGATTTCGAAAATGATCTCCATATGACGAGGCAAAATGCGGGACATTAACGCAACCGGCCAGCGCTCCAGCGCTTCCGGTAGCAAGGTATGATTGGTATAGCCAAAGCTTTGTTGAGTCACCGACCAGGCAGTGTTCCAATCCATGCCGTTTTCATCGACAAGCAATCGCATCAATTCTGCAATGGCGATTGCCGGATGCGTGTCATTGAGTTGAACGGCAAATTTTTCGTGGAAGCGTTCCAACGGGATTTTCTGTACTCGCAAGATACGCAGCATGTCCTGCAAGGAACATGAAACAAAGAAAAACTGTTGTTCAAGTCGGAGTTCCTTGCCCTGAATTTGTTCATCATTGGGGTAGAGTATTTTGCTGATGTTTTCCGATACCACTTTTTTCTGTACTGCGCCGTAGTAGTCTCCGCGATTGAACACACCAAGATCAAAGGATTCAGGTGCTTCTGCCCGCCATAGCCGCAACGTGTTGGCGGTGTTATTTCGGTAACCTAAAATCGGCGTGTCGTAGGGAATGCCCAAGACGGTGCGACCTGCCACCCAGCGTACTTTTTTACAACCGGAATTATCTATCCAGTGCTCAGTGTGACCTCCCAGTTTGATCTCGACGCCCCATTCGGGGCGTGAAATCTCCCAGGGATTACCCTTCAGTAACCATTTGTCAGTTTGCTCAACCTGCCATCCCTCTACAATATGCTGGGAAAATATACCGAACTCGTAGCGAATGCCGTAGCCTATGGAGGGAATTTCCAAAGTAGCCATTGAGTCAAGATAGCAGGCGGCCAGTCGTCCCAGACCTCCGTTGCCCAACCCGGGTTCGACCTCTTGCCCCAGCAACTCTTCAAAACTGAGTCCGAGTTCTCGAATCGCCTGACGGGCTTCGTCCTGAATTCCAAGATTGATCAGGTTGTTTCCCAAATGAGGGCCAAGCAGAAATTCAGCAGAAAAATAGGTGACAGTTCTGGAGCCCCGGCGGGTGTATTCTTCGGCAGTGCTGATCCAGCGTTGTAGCAGGCGGTCGCGTACTGTGTAAGCCAACGCCATATAATAATCATGTTTGGTGGCGAGTGTCGGGAACTTGCCTTGCACGTAGTAAAGATTGTCTAGAAATGCACGTCTAAGCGCACCTTTGTTGAGACCGGTGCGATTGTCTTCGGAGACTTCGGAACGTTCAGTGGTAATTTCGTTATTGCTCATTTCAGTGCGTTCCCCATTCATTATGATTCCAATTTCTAATGACTAAAGCAATAAAAGTGCCGTGATTGAGAATTGAATTGGGTTGTCGAATTTATTTGTTCTTGAGAATTACCGGCCCTTTCATTAAATTTCAAGATGCCCCAAGAAAGAGCATTGATCATGGTTGTATGTTTATTGTGCACCGGATTTGTGCTTCAATTGGGTAAGAGGCGTTATGACTAATGGCTACCGGGATCATGCTTATTGCGGGATAAATCTATATGCCTCTGAATGGTTTTCAGTAGTTGGGTGATAACCCACCGTTATAGCTTTGAATAGTTGCTGCATTGATGGGTTATCACCCATCCGGGCAATAGTGCCAATCTGAAAATTGTTCATAAGTTATGTAAATCTATGAGTTGAGGCTAAGAAACTGTCATACTTGATGATCTGGATTTATCCAATGAGTCAAGCTGGAATGACTTTTGCTAGGGATTGTGACTATGACAAAAAATACTGATCAGCCTCTACTTGATAACATTCGCCTGCTTGGTCGCCTGCTTGGTGATACCGTGACCGAGCAGGAAGGTGAGGAAGTTTTCGCCCTGATTGAACGAATTCGGCTATTGGCCATTCGCCACCATCGCAACAACGATCTCTCAGCACGTGATGAGTTAGAGACTTTGCTATACAATTTACCACGCGAACAAACAAGTCAGGTGGTTCGGGCATTCAGTTACTTCTCACATTTGGCCAATATTGCCGAGGATCAACACAATATTCGGCTGGCACATGCCCAGGCAGATTTACCAGCCCGCGAAGGAAGCCTATCCCACGCATTGGGACGTGCTGTACGCTCCGGTATTGATGCCGCCCAATTAGCTAATTTCTTTTCTTCCGCGCAAGTCATTCCAGTACTTACCGCCCATCCGACTGAAGTCCAGCGCAAAAGTATACTCGACTGTCAGTGGCAAATTGCGTACGTATTGAAGGTGCTGGATCGCACGGATTTAACGGTTGATGAACGAGCGGAAAGTGATGAGTCGCTACGGCGGTCGATTCTTAGATTGTGGCAGACCCGGATGTTGCGTTGGACCAAGCTGTCGGTCAGGGATGAAGTGGTTAACGCATTGACTTTCTACGACACCACATTTCTTCGCGAATTGCCGCGTCTGTATAGTACTCTCGAAGACTATTTGTCCAAAGAAATACCCGGCTGGACGGCACATGAATTGCACCCTTTCCTGCATCCGGGTTCCTGGATCGGCGGTGATCGGGATGGCAATCCGTTTGTGACGGCAGAGGTACTTGAAACCACGATGCGCATTCAAAGTGCCAAAGCACTCGGTTTTCTCCTTGAACAGCTGCACAAACTCGGAGCGGAATTATCGACTACCACTTCGCTGATTCCTGTGCCGCAAACGCTGGTTGACCTCGCAGCACACTCACCCGACCATAGTCCGCATCGTGCCGACGAACCGTACCGGCTTATTATTTCAGGATTTTATGCACGTCTGGCCGCAACTGCCCAGCAGCTCGCGGGCCTGGAAGCGCCACACCATGCCGTGTCGGTTGCGGAACCCTATCGAAAGTCGATTGATTTTGCCAATGATCTCGACATCATTCATGCATCTTTACTAGGCCATAAAGCCGGCTTGCTGGCACGTGGCCGATTACGCCGCTTGCGCCGTGCGGTGTCATTGTTTGGATTTCATCTGGCCCCGCTTGATCTGCGGCAAAACTCGGATGTCCATGCACGTACGCTAGCCGAGTTGCTTGGAGTGGCCCGGCCCGGCACTGATTACTTCATGCTCGATGAAAATGAACGTATTGCATTGCTTCTTGAGGAGCTTTCCAATCCCCGCCAGCTTTCGGTTCCCGGTGTGCGTTATTCGGAAGAGACGCAAGGCGAACTCAAAATATTTCAATGCGCAAAGTCGATCCATGAGCGTTATGGTACTGCTGCAATTGAAAACGTCATTATTTCAAAAACCGACGGTGTCTCAGACATCCTTGAAGTGGCGGTATTGCTCAAGGAAGTGGGGTTGTTGCGCACGCTTGACTGTGCCCTTGACGTCAATATTGTTCCGCTTTTTGAAACGATTGAAGACTTGGCCAATGCGGGGCCGGTCATGGATCGCTTGCTTGGTCTGGGTTTCTACAGTCAGTTGCTGTCCAGTCGTGGAGCAATTCATGAAGTCATGCTGGGTTATTCGGACAGCAATAAGGATGGCGGGTTCCTGACTTCAGGATGGTCACTTTATCGTGCAGAAATTGCATTGACACAAGTGTTTGCCCGGCATGGCATTAAATTACGTTTGTTCCATGGCCGGGGCGGTTCCGTAGGGCGGGGTGGTGGCCCCAGTTATCAGGCAATTTTGGCCCAACCCCAAGGTGCTGTTCAAGGGCAGATTCGGATTACAGAACAAGGTGAGGTGATCTCACACAAGTACGCCAACCCCGAGTTGGGCCGTAAAAATCTTGAAATACTTGCTGCCGCAACTTTGGAAGCCACTCTTCTGCCGCAGGAGCATGATGCGCCACGCGCTGAGTTTCTTGAGGCTATGGAACAACTGTCTCATGATGCTTTTCTTGCTTACCGGGACATGGTGTACGACACCCCCGGATTTGAAAGTTATTTTTGGGAATCCACCGTGATTTCCGAAATTGCCGCACTCAACATAGGCAGTAGACCTGCCTCCCGAAAAAAATCGACGGCAATAGAAGATTTGCGCGCCATTCCTTGGGTTTTCTCGTGGTCGCAGTGTCGATTGATGCTTCCCGGATGGTTCGGCTTTGGCTCGGCAATCGAGAAATGGGCTGAAGAACGTGGCGAGGAAGGTTTGAATTTGCTTCGTGAAATGGCGAAAGAGTGGGGCTTCTTCAGCACGCTGTTATCCAACATCGATATGGTTCTGGGCAAGAGCGATATTGTCATCGCTGAGCGCTATTCTCTTTTGGTGACAGACCAGTCTTTGCGCGATGCGATATTTCCCCGCATCAAGGCTGAATGGCAACGCTCGGTCGACAGCCTCAAGAAAATTACAGGGCAAGAAGAGTTGCTTGATGGTAACCCATTATTAAAGCATTCGATTCGCAATCGGTTTCCCTATATTGATCCGCTGAATTATCTTCAAGTTGAGCTTTTGCGTCGTCACCGTGCAGGGGATACCGACGAACGAGTTCAACGCGGCATTCATTTGACCATAAATGGTGTGGCATCCGGCTTGCGAAACAGCGGTTAAATGCAGTGGCGTGCTTTAAGGCTAGGTAATTGTATTACCTGAGTTGGAAGGCAAAAATTTATGCTGACCAAAGGGCGAACATGGAAGCAGACTGGATTCTGGAAGAAATCAATTTCTGCTCAAAACTAGGAGAGTTAAATGAAAATGGTAGTCGCGATCATCAATCCGTACAAACTGGAAGAGGTGCGCGAAGCACTTGCCGCCGTTGGCGTTCAAGGGATTACAGTGACCGAGGTTAAGGGCTTTGGCCGACAACATGGTCACACCGAAATGTATCGGGGGGCGGAATATGAAGTGAACTATTTACCCAAGGTCAAGCTGGAAATCGGTATCAGAGCAGAGATGCTGGATGTAGTTATAAGCGCCATCAAAAGTTCTGCGTATACCGGGAAAATTGGGGATGGAAAAGTGTTCGTTCAAAGCATAGCTCAAGTTATCCGCATACGTACCGGAGAAGAAGGCCTGGTCGCGTTGTAAAGAATTTTTATTACAAGCTCCCTGAAATAAGAAAAGAAGAGAATTTTCTATTGTTTTGCTCGCCCATATTTTGCAGTAAAGCTGGTCTTTTCCAGCATGTTTCCGTGGATCATGTAGCCAATCAGAGCTGCAGTGGCGTCAGCTGGAATATCTAGTTTATCTGCCTTGAGGGCATACACGGTAAAGATATAACGATGTGGCTTATCGCTTTGGGGAGGGCACGTCCCACCCCAAGCAGCCACGCCATAGTCGGAACGCCCCTGAATCGCGCCTTTTGGCAGAGTTGTACTATTGACTGCACCTGCATTCGCTGTGAGTTCAGTGACATCAGCCGGAATATTAATCACCAACCAATGCCACCAGCCGGAGCCTGTTGGTGCATCAGGGTCATACATCGTTACGGCAAAACTTTTCACTTCTTTGGGTGCACCGCTCCACTTGAGTTCGGGTGACTTGTTTTCGCCAGTACACCCAAAACCATTGAACTCGAAACTCTTAGGGATCGTGCTATTAGCTTTTATTTCCGTGCTGGAAAGCTTGAAGTCCGAGGAGTAAACAACGCTTGAGACGCAAGTTAGAATTACGGCAAAAAATATGTGGCGCATGTAAACCCCCTATAGATATTTGAAGCAAGATTGTAGCATCTATGTAACCGTGTAGTGTTGATGCAATTTTCGTGTCTAATTTTGCGCGTTGCCGCCAACATAAGGATTAAAACTCCGTTCGTTGCCGAAAGTGGACGTTGCCCCGTGTCCCGGGATGAAAGCAACTTTATCGCCAAGCGGAAAGAGTTTTTCATGTATAGAAGATATAAGCGTGTTGTAGTCACCGCGTGGGAAATCTGTACGTCCGATTGAGCCACGAAACAGTACATCGCCAACCAGAGCAAGTTTCGTAATGGGATTAAAGTACGCCACATGTCCCGGGGTATGGCCGGGAGTATGTAAAACGCTGAGCACTTCTTCACCGATCTTCACGCTGTCTCCATCGATTAACCAGCGGTCTGGAATAAAGGAGGAAGCCAGCGGAAAGCCATAAAGTTGCGATTGTCTGGGTAACTCTTCAAGCAGAAATGCATCTTCGGCATGGGGGCCTTCGATCGGTACTCCGAGTTTTTGGGCTAATTGGGCAGTGCCTCCGGCATGATCAATATGGCCATGCGTGAGCAGTAATTTATCGATGGTCACATCTTCCTCTTGAATTGTCACAAGTATCTTCGACAGATCACCACCAGGATCAACCACGGCCCCGTGAAGGGTTTTTTCGCACCACAACAAGGTGCAGTTTTGCTCAAAAGGAGTGACGGGTATAACGCGAAATTTCATGGTGGTTTAGTAATGTAGAAATAGGGCAGAATTATATTCCTTATCAGGCTTGATAGTATTTCACCCAGTTAGGAAACCGGCGCGCTTAAAATCTAAATGCAACATTCTTTCATGAAAGAATGTTGCATGACAAAAAAATATAAACACATCACATTGGATGGCCGTACTTTGATTCAAACCAATATTGACAAGGGATTCGACGTGATTCTGAATTTCTGAAATTTAAAATCGCTATCCACTTTCGGGCTGTATCGTTGCCGTTTTTTCCGGCAGGCGAGGTAGACCATTGATCAATACTTCACCATAATGACTCCAGAAGTGATGAACTGGTTAACCTTATTCCGATGAGGTAATAATCAGATTCATCAGCCACTACAGCTAAACTGGAAAAACCAGAGCTCCACATAACAGTTCCGTTAAGTTTCAGTACAATCGTCTTAGTCTGAAACCGAACCAGAATATTTTCATTGACACTGACCTGCTTTCCAACTTTCAACCGCATACCCGTTTGTGATAAATCTTTAACCTTGTAAATGTCGATACATTGATCCCCAATTAGGAGGTGCAACTTGCCATGAGGTTGTTGTGTGACTACCGACCGCAGCTCTTTGCGCTGATCTGAATCCACGAGCTTGCTCCTAAAAGATATGACCACTGCCGCAGATGCATATAAATTGATGCCGCTTCTGAATATAGCATCTGGCTTCAGTTGCTTGGCCAGACAAAATGATTATTAATTGTATTGTGAGAATCCGTGCTTAGACAGATTAAGGTTTCAGTTTGGTGCAATATGAGTTCATTCTGCATGGAGCGCATTTTTCACCCCTTGTTGCAACTATTTCTGCATATGCAGCAATCCAACTGTCGCATTGATTCCCATATGTTTCTCGAAACTGAACTGAGTAATCTCTTAAGTAATCAATTATATGCATCTGCATACATGCAAAATAATAATTTAGTTCGTTGTCTTTTACGTATTCTTTTCTTATAAATTCTTCGGGTAAAACTCCCGAGTTTTTCAACTCTTGGTTATACCCAAAAGTTTTATAAAACTCCTCCGAACTGTCCGCCTCATGGATAACTTTACCATCTGCTTCAATAAATAAAACGTGACTGCTGGAATCTGTGGCTATACTGTACTTAAAGTGGGGGATTTTGATTTGCATGGCTGTATGTGATGACCAAATAAAATTTATATATAACGATTCATTTAGATTAGTAAGAACTTTTGGAACATTTTTAGCATGATTTAAAAACTCTATACCATTCTTTCTAGCATTGAGATAGCTAAAAGGAACTAGTTAATTTTAAAAATATTTAATATCATTGCCAGCTCAATATGCTATTACTTTAGAATAATTTTACTCAGATAAGGGATATAAAGATATGGACTAAAGTCCCTTTACATACTTGAAATATATAGGACATTCCTACTACTTCCTTGGAGCCACAATCGCTAAAGGTTCATTCCAGCAGAATTATCTCTCAGCCTTTACAAACCAAAAAAACACCCCAAAATAGCTCCCACAGCGCAGCCTCAATAGAGGTCTAACAAATTATCCGCACGCCCCAATCGCCCCGCAGCTCGTACAAAATTCGCAGCCGTCTTTCTTTATCAGAGTGGCATTGCCGCACTCCTTGCAGATTTTTCCGGTGAGGGGTTTGATGCCGGTAGGTTTGATCTGACCCTCCGGGATTTCAAGTACGCCCATCTGTTGCACTGGATAGCCTTGCTCATCAAGAATGTCGAGCATGGCGTAGCGATGGATGATGAGTTTTGCGACATAAGAAACTGTTGAAGGATAGCTTTCCATTTTGGCACCGCCGGGAACTCGAGCCATGAAGTCGCCTAAAGGCTCGCCGAAATTCAGCAGTTTGCGCAGTTTCATGCCTATCCATGCAGGGTCAATCACGCGCATATCCAGACTCAATACTTTGCATAAGCCATCCAGTGCGCGCGGATAAACGCCGGATAACCACATGGAATAGGGGCGGCGTTGTCCATCGGGGAGAACCAGTTCTTTCAAACCCAGTACAAAATCATCACCGCTGCCGCCGTTGGAGATATCGACCGTCCAGCTCATGGTGCCATCGGTTCCGGTTTTAGGTTCCTTTTTGGCGAAAAGGGCGTCCATCATTGGTGTGGTTACACCGTCGCATATTTCCAGTGCGCCCAGTTGCTCGATGCGGTATTTTAGCAGGTGTGCGAAGGCGGCTACAAGGCTGGGCATGCGCATGACTTCGCCAGTGGGCGGCATGGGCATGTCGAAGGTGTCATCTCCCGCCGTTTTCATCAGCATCTCCAGTTTCATGCGGATCCACACCGGATCACGCGAACGCATATCCATAGACAGGGATTTAGCCAGAGCACCCAAGCCGCGCGGCTGCTCCGAGCCATTCACCCAGACTTCGAACGGATGGTTGCAACCGTTTGTTGTGTGAGAAACGAATGTTACGAAACTGCCGAGCGGATGTTTGACTACTTGAGACACCCACCCTTCACTTCCAGCTGGAAGTGAAGGGCGACCCGGCCACCGCAGGGAGGCGAGGGCAGGCGTCGGTGTCGCTTCAAGAACAATGCGTCGATCCTGATCGAATACGAAATCCTGCGGTTGATCTTCTTTCGTCAGTTCAGGTGTGACTGACAAGACCGAACCCAGCACGCTATTCGGACGATAGGTTGCCAAGCCTTTCAGTCCCGCTTTCCATGCTTCGGTATAAAGATCTTTGAAATCATCGTAAGGATAATCGGCGGGCACATTGACGGTTTTGCTGATCGATGTGTCGATGAACGGCGCGACCGCAGCGACCATTTTCATGTGATCAATGGCAGAAATTTCTAAGGCCGAGGTAAATGCAGGGGGGAGACTGTTAACGTCTCCGCCATTTTTCTTGAAGACGCGCCAAGCGTGATCTTCCACTTGATATTCTTTGGTCGAGCCATCCAGCATGCGTTTTTTGCGTGTATAAAACCACGAGAAAGCCGGTTCGATACCGTTGGAAGCATTGTCTGCAAAGGCCAGGGAAATCGTGCCGGTAGGAGCGATGGAAAGAAGGTGGCTATTACGAATACCGTAGGTGCGGATGTTATTTTTTAGTTCGTCAGGCAGACGCGAAGCGAACCGGGGTTCGGCCAGATATTGATCGGTAACCAGCAGAGGAAACGCCCCACGCTCTTTTGCCAACTCTACAGAGGCCTGATAAGCTTCGTCGCGCATGATACGGGTAATATCAGCAGCAAAAGCTCTTGCCTGTTCAGTATTATAACGCAAGCCAAGCATGATAAGTGCATCGCCCAATCCGGTAAATCCCAGGCCTATACGGCGTTTATTCCGCGCCTCATTTTGTTGTTCGGGCAAAGGCCATGCGGTCACATCCAGTACGTTATCCAGCATGCGAACGGCGACACGAACCAGGTTTTTAAACGGTTCGTAGTCGAAACCGGCATGAACCGAGAAAGGATTTTTAACCATGCACGTGAGATTGATCGAGCCAAGACAGCAGCAACCGTAAGGGGGCAGAGGTTGTTCAGCACAGGGATTGGTTGCCTCGATTACTTCGCAATAGGACAAATTATTGTCACGGTTCATCAGGTCGATGAACAGCACCCCGGGTTCGGCGTGGTCGTAGGTACTTGCAATAATCTGTTTCCATAAGTCAGCAGCGCGCACTTTGCGATATACCCACTTACCATCAGCACGTTGTAACGCACCCAGTTCTTTAATCGCTGCAGAAGGTTCGGCAATATGTACTAATTCGAAATCCTGATCGTTTTCGACTGCCTGCATCAAGGCATCGGTTACACCGACCGAAATGTTGAAATTGCGCAAGTCGCCTTTATCTTTTGCGCTAATGAATTTTTCTATGTCGGGGTGGTCGCAACGCAGTACACCCATCTGGGCTCCACGCCGTGCGCCTGCCGACTCAACGGTTTCACAAGAGCGATCAAACACGCGCATGTAAGAAATGGGGCCGCTGGCGCGCGAATTGGTTCCTTTGACATGAGCTCCCTCGGGGCGAATCGTGGAAAAATCATATCCAACCCCGCCGCCGCGTCGCATGGTTTCAGCCGCCTGTTGCAACGCATCGTAAATACCCGGTCGGCCATCGCTCGTCCCTGATATGGCATCACCTACCGGCTGCACGAAACAATTGATCAGGGTCGCCTGTATTTTCAGTCCGGCAGCAGAATTGATACGTCCGGCTGGCACAAAGCCATTCTCCTGCGCCTGGAAAAAGGCTTCTTCCCAATGTGCGCGCTGATCGGCTTTTTCGGCTTGCGCCAAACCACGCGCCACCCTTCGGCGCACGTCCTGTAGTGACGTTTCATCTGCTTCCGCATATTTTTCCAGGAGAATTTCGGTGCTAATTTCTTGTGACATTTTTTATCCTGATTGATGGTCAAACGGGCATGACAAATGTGCCGCCCTGAAGAATGAAACTCGTGATGCCCGCTTCCCCATCCCAGCCCTCCCCCGCAAGCGGTAGAGGGAGACAAGGTCTCGCTTCACGACTTTCACGTTAAATAATTGGGCTATACTATACTCTTTGGCGACCAACAATGATTATTAAAATAGTTGTGATGGCAGTCTGGCAGGTGTGTAACTATTATTGAGGATTAGTCTGATGGAAGATCGCCAACTCATCCGCTACAGCCGCCACATCATGTTGCCGCAAATTGATCTGGCCGGCCAGGAAAAATTATTGAACGGGCATGTACTGCTAATCGGTGCAGGAGGATTGGGATCACCCGTTAGCCTTTATCTTGCCTCGGCAGGCGTGGGCCACCTCACTATCTGCGATGGCGATGTCGTCGATCTTACCAATCTGCAACGCCAGATCGTGCATCGCGAAATAACGATAGGAATCAACAAGGCAGAATCAGCCCGCCGCGCGCTGGCCGAGATCAATCCGGACTGCCAGGTTACGGCAGTAGAACAACGGGTGGCCGAGGCAGAGCTCATGGAATTGGTGAGCCGGGCTGATGTCATTGTAGACGCCTGTGACAACTTTGCCACCCGCCACGCGGTCAACCGCGCCTGCGTGGCACTACGCAAGCCATTGGTGAGCGGGGCTGCTATTCGCTTCGCAGGCCAGCTGGCGGTGTTTGATCTTCGTCAGAATGACTCCCCATGCTATCACTGCTTGTTTCCCGATATCGAGGGCGATGAGGAAGAGCGTTGTGCACTTATGGGTGTGTTTGCGCCGCTGACCGGCATGATAGGGAGTTTGCAGGCCGGTGAGACAATTCGACTGCTTGCTGGATTAACCAGTCCCTTGGCAGGCTCACTCGTGTTGTTTGATGCGAACGAGTTGGAATGGCAGAAGATCAAACTACCCAAAGATACGGGTTGCAAGGTATGTTCAGGGCGCTAGACCGTAGGCTGGCTGTAAGGACGAACCCCGGCGTATGCTGGGCATCGAACATGCCGGGGTTCGCGTTGCTCACCACCAGCCTACTTAAATATATCTCTTAGTAATTTCCAAGCCCACTCACTTAATCATTTTCTTTTCGCGTAACACCTCAATGATTTCCGGAATCACACCTGTATCGTCAATTGTCGATGGAACGGTATATTCCTGTCCGTTGACAATTCTGCGCAGGGTATTGCGCAGGGTTTTACCCGAGCGTGTTTTGGGCAGTCTGGCCAGAACAATCGTATCTTTGTAACAGGTAATTGCACCGATTGTTTCGCGCACGCTGGTGATGAGCTGCTTCTGTAAATCCTCTTCACTAATGGTTGCGCCGGTTTTGAGCACGACCAAGCCTATTGGCACTTGCCCCTTGAGGTCATCGTCGCGAGCTATAACCGCACACTCTGCAATAGCAGGATGCTTGGCGATGGTTTCCTCGATTTCTCCAGTAGAAAGCCTGTGCCCGGAGACATTGATAACATCGTCCACGCGCCCCATTACAAACACATAGCCATCCTCGTCAATATAGCCTCCGTCGCCGCTCACATAATAGCCAGGGAATGAGGTCAGGTAGCTGTCGCGGAACTTGTTTGCATCGCCCCAAACCTGATTCAGACAAGCGGGAGGCAACGGTAATTTGATTGCAATATAGCCCTGAGTTCCACGGGCAACCGGCTGGCCGTTTTCATCAAGAATTTGCACGTTAAAGCCCGGAGTAGGGACGGTGGAAGAACCAAGTTTGATTGGCATCGGTTCTACACCTTGCAGGTTGGCGGTGATAGCCCAACCGGTTTCAGTTTGCCACCAGTGATCGATTACCGGTTTACCACTTTGTTCACCCAGCCAGACTTGAGTCGGGGCATCAAGACGTTCACCGGCGGAGAAAATTGTGGTCAGTTTGCTTAAATCGTAGTTCTTCATGAACAACGCTTCCGGATCTTCCTTCTTCACCGCGCGGAACGCGGTGGGGGCAGTGAATAAGGCTTTCACGCCATACTCTTCACAGACACGCCAAAGCGCACCGGCATCGGGTGTCATGATCGGCTTGCCTTCGTAAACGACCGTCGCACAGCCGTGCAACAAAGGTGCGTAAACGATGTAAGAGTGTCCAACGACCCAACCCACGTCGGATGAAGCAAAGAAAACATCTCCCGCTTTGACGTTGTAGATGACTTTCATGCTGTACTTCAGCGCCACGGCGTGCCCTCCATTTTCGCGCACCACGCCTTTGGGTTTGCCGGTGGTGCCAGAGGTATAAAGAATGTATAACGGATCGCTCCCCTTGACTGGGGTACAGCCCACTGCCTGGCTTTTTGCGAGCAAGTAAACCCAATCATGGTCTCGTCCGGCAATCATGGTTGCGACTGCCTGAGGACGCTGATAGATCACGACACTTTGTGGTTTATGCTTGGCAAGTTCAATGGCGCGGTCAACTAGCGGTTTGTATTCAATCACCTTCTTGACTTCGATACCACAGGAGGCGGTGAGGATGGCTTTGGGAGTGGCATCGTCGATACGCATTGCCAGTTCAGGCGGCGCAAATCCTCCAAACACGACTGAATGGATTGCTCCCAGACGTGCCACGGCCAGCATGGAAATAACCGCCTCGGGAATCATCGGCATGTAGATGATCACACGGTCACCTTTGACGACGCCCAAATCGGCCAACATGCCGGCAGTGCGGGCGACTACATCAGTTAATTCGGAGTAGGTGTAGCTTAACTTGGTTTGGGTAACGGGGGAGTCGAAAATGAGTGCAAGTTGGTCGCCTCGCCCATTTTTAACATGGTGATCCAGCGCCATGTACGCTGTATTCATTTCGCCGTCGGCAAACCAATGTCCTATACCATCGGCATCACACGAAAGGATTTGCTTGGGGAAATTAAACCATTCCAGAGATTCGGCTTGTTCACGCCAGAAGCCTTCTGGATCATTCATCGAACGTTGGTATTCGGCTTTGTAACTCATATTTTACTCCTCTCATTATGATTATGAACCCCATCCCCGACCTGACGCTTGTCAAGGAAGGGAATCCGAACGAAACGACCTCTTGTTCCTCCTCAGACAGGAGGATTTTCTTCTAAAACGAATATTACAAACTGTCGCCGGGAATACGTACCCAGCCTTCCATCAGCACGCGTGCGCTGCGGCTCATGGTGACTTTTTCAACTTTCCATTCGCCATTGTTTTTAGTTGCGGCGGCGCCGACTCTCAATGTGCCGGAGGGATGTCCGAATTTCACCACATTGCGTTCACCCCCACCCGCAGCCAGATTCACCAGCGTACCGGGGATGGCTGCTGCCGTGCCGATAGCAACCGCTGCCGTGCCCATCATGGCATGATGCAGCTTGCCCATCGACAGGGCGCGCACCAGCAGATCGACTTCAGAAGCGCTGATAGTCTTGCCGCTTGATGCTACATAGTCCTTGGGTGGCGCAACAAAAGCGACCTTCGGGGTGTGTTGGCGGGTTGCGGCTTCTTCAGGGGTTTTGATCAAACCCATGCGTAATGCGCCAGCGACGCGGATTTTCTCGAAACGCGCCAGCGCTACCGGATCGGTATTGATGGCTTCGCGCAATTCGGTACCGGTGTAACCTATATCAGCCGCATTCACAAACACGGTCGGGATTCCGGCGGTGATCATGGTGGCCGGGAAACTGCCGACACCGGGGACATCGAGTTGATCAACCAGATTACCGGTCGGGAACAGGCTGCCGCCCTCTTCACTATCATCGGATGGATCCATGAATTCCAGCACGATTTCCGCTGCCGGGAAAGTCACGCCATCCAGCTCGAAATCACCGGTTTCC
>Ga0208872_1001420_pt1 | contig 14687 bp, 11 predicted proteins | sample CryBogCBH12Aug08_FD_185508 | JGI IMG/M metagenome (GOLD analysis project Ga0208872, IMG submission 185508) | Freshwater microbial communities from Crystal Bog, Wisconsin, USA - CBH12Aug08 (SPAdes) | ecosystem: Environmental > Aquatic > Freshwater > Lake | place: Crystal Bog, Wisconsin, USA...
TCCCGGCTTGATCAAAGTTCACGAGTGGGAAGAAAAAGATTTACAGCGTGGCTGGTTGATGTTCCAGAACCTGCTGTCATATTGGAAACTCAAAAACAAGTTTGGAGAATGAAATGTTAAGCGAAGAGAAAATCAAACAGTTGTACTTCAACACCGATGAGCGCATGCCCGGAGCATTGGTGGCCGAAGAAGTTGATCTGATTGCGTTTGCGCATGAGATTGAAAAAGAAGTTGCCTTGGATTACGCTCGAAAAGAGCGTAACGCCTGCATCGAGTTTGTGGCCAGCCTCAACCCAGAGGTAGCCAAAAAGCTTGGTGAGAAGCGGGGCGGAATGTGATCTACCTGTTTTATCTGGTAGTAATTGTTGCCTTGGCGGTGCGTTATTGGTAATAAAAAAACCTCCCCCAACACTGGGGGAGGAAAGTCATCGGGGAGACAGCCGATGATTAGGGTTTAGGCGTAACGGGTTGATTCATCCGTTTGTAGAAATTGTATGTATCCAAAAGTGCTGCTGGGGTTTGGGCTATAGATCCAATGCCAGCCAAACCCGCCGCAATAGGCTCGGCACCAAATGCCGCCACGGTAGGAGATGATGCCGATGCCAATGCACCAAGCGCACCAACAGCATGTGTAGCTGATTGGCCATAGTTACCGGTCTCCCAATCTTTTTTGGCCTGCTCCGCATTCCGCTCAATGTTAAAGCCAGAGGTAAATGGCAAAGTTCGGCTCAAACGGTTCAAACCAAACCGTGCAACTGGGTTGTTCAAATAAGGCTTAATACGTTCTTGCAGCATATCAATCGTGGACTTTTGCTCTGCCGCATTGGGATAAAGCTTGTCCAAGATATTACTTTTCAGATCCAATGACTTTTGACTAATCGTGTGGTTCTTTTGGATTTCTTCATGCTGGGTTTGGGCTTTTTCTCGCAGTTTTTGCAGGTCGGAAATTTTCTTTGCCGTTGCTTCATCATGAGCAGCTAAATCAGACGGACTTTGTGCGAGTTCCGTTCCGGGCGCCGAGCGGTATCCGGGTGCAACGTCTTCTGCTTTTACAAAACCTTGTCGGTTTTGATTCAAATAATCCCAAACACCACCCGGTTGTTTTGTTGTGTCAACCGCAATGTTTTTTTGCGCTGTGTATAGCCCATGAGGCTCACCATAGTTGGCCGCGGCTCTGCTAATTGGCTCAACCTTGATACCGGATGGAGTTGTAGCTGGGCCAATTTTGGGATTTTTCAATTCCTCAATTTGGGCATCAATTCTGTTTAAAAAATCTTGTGACTGGTTCAATTTCTTAGTATTTTCATTGTGCTTTTCAAATGAATCAGTCCAGTCTTTAAAAACATCACCGCTTGTATTTTGCAAGACAGGTAAGTCTGAACGAGCATTACGCAATGCTTTTTGAGTATTTTCATAATTCTCAGCGGCAGATGCCAATGAAGTCCCTTTAGTCGATAGTGCTGGCGAAGCAGCGTTCATAACACCAAATGCCAAGCCAGTCCCAAGATTGGCCATATCAGGCGAAACACCCGCTTTGTCCCAAGCTTTTCCTATGTCGCCATTTGGGCCAATTGCCGTGTTGTAAATGTCCTTGTACAGCGGAATTGATTCTTGTGGCTGAGGTGCTGAGGGTTTCTGAAAGAATGTGTCGTAATCATTGGCCTCTGGTCTGGCGGCAGATGTAGCAGGGGATTCGGCCTTAGTGGCAGCCGGTGCTTGAGCAGGAGAGCCTACAAAAAAATCATCGTATTCATTTCTTTCAGCCATGATTATTGCCCCTGTTTAAGACTGTTTAGTTGCCTTTGGTATGCGGCTTCAATTTTTTTGTTCTCTTCATTAAATGGTTCAGACAGTTTTGTGTAATCCTTATGGCGGAAGGCGTCAGTCAACCGCGTGTGACTCTTAGGATCAAGCATGTACTGAGGATGTTGATCTTGATCTAAGTCAGACACAAATTTGTACTGAGCGCGAGTGTTGTCCAAGTCGTTACGGAAATGCAATAAAGACCGGATTGAAGCATTTGGCGTTGTGTCTATGTTTGGAGACAACCCAGAATACAAGTGCAATTCTTGGTTTCGTGCGCTGTTCGCATTAACACCGCCCATCTTTTGTTGAGCCAAAGCAATGGTGGCATAGTTCATCGCCATAGTACGCGCAAGATCTTGCTCATTTTCTGGGAATTTATTGCGAATAAACTGCTCAATAGGAGCGCTTAATTGACCATTGATACCGTTAATACTGAACCCAATTCCAGTATCCACGCTCTTCAATACCGCATTTAACAAACCGCCTTGGCTAAAAACCCCAGAAATGTGCCTAACAGCTTCATGATTGGCTGGGTTTTTCATCAAGTCCAATTGGTTGTTAACTGTTCTTTGAATGGCATTGTAGTTTTCATCCCCAGCAATGCTTTCCAAAGAATCATAACGCTTAGAACTACGTTCCTCATTGCGATCTGCCGCCCTATCACGCGCTTTAATTGAATCCGGTGTAGGGTTCATCAAAGCCGGAAGTGTGCTTGGCACTAATTCTTTCTTTGCCGGTACTTTCTCCCAATGATTGGGATCAGTGCTAAGTAAAGGTTGAATAAAACCAGCGGCTTTCAGTTGATCCTTTTGATCTTTAGTTAGACTGGCTGTATCAATGTCAACCGCATTACCTTGTTCATGCTGGCTGCTACCCGGTTTTGCAATTGGATTACCTTTTGGGGTTATACCCGGACGGCCTGCGGCAACGCTTTCATCCCAAATTTCTTGTTGTTTTTGGGTTGTGCGATCACCACTAATAATTGGAATCCCTAAACCGCTAACAATTGATACAGCATCACCTTTAGGTTTTGCTGGGTTCTGTGTGGCGCCTGCTTCAGCCGGAGCGGCAGGAGCATTTACATCACCTTTTACATTATCAATTTTTGGAGGAGCCAAATTTGTTGACGATGCAAATGGGGAATTCTTGGCAAGATTGGCCATTCCAGCTTGATATTCTTCATCTGAAATGGTATTGGTTGCTCGGCCTTGTGTAAGACGTTGCAGTTCCGTTGCTTGTTGTTGAGCAGTCAGTTGTTGTTGACCACGCGCCACTTCCAACGACTTACCCACGGCTTGAACTCGAGGCGTGTTGGGAGAAATAGATGCAGCATGCTCATACACATCTTGCGGTACTTGTTGACCGGGATGGTCTTTTTGCCAATTGTCCAGATAATCAGCCGCAGCTTTGTTCTGGCCCATGACGGCACTTTGCACACCCAACTGTGCCCGCATTTGAGCAAGCGGAATGGCCAAGCGGCGTTGTTGTTCAATGTTTTCGCCCATTGCATCAGCAGCACTGCCTAAAGAAGCGACAAAGCCACCCAACTGTGGTTTGGCAAACCCAGCAGCAATTTTGAACCAGTTTGGCTGTTGATAACGCGCCTCAAGATCATCAAGGGTTTTTTGAATGGCGTCGATATTTTTGCCGTATTCGTCGCCCAAGCCTTCTGGATTTAAGTTGGAAAGGTTGGGGAACCCAGAAGCAATGTTTTCCTGTTCTTTACCCATGTCTTATCTCCGGAAAGAGGGCAAACCGCCCATGTGACGAGTAGATGCGCAACCGATTGGGCCACCCTGTGCTGCACGAATAGAACCACCGCGGGCTGAGGCCACAGATTCGCCAGAAGCATCGCCAGCGTTATACCCAGCAGCAAGTTCATCTCGAGTGGTGTTATTTGATACATCTACACCTGAACTGGGCAAAGTGCCATAGTTTTGAGTGCTGTTATAAGTATTACCAGTTGGGCCAGCATCATACGCAGAACCATCTTTATTAACGTATTGACCAGCACTATTAACAAACCCGCTAGGACTGCAAGGATCAGCTTTTGTGCCGCTGAATGATTGACGAATTTGGCAGAACACGCTTGGGCCAGTACCGCACTTGCCAGTGCCGCCAAACAAACCAGCAGCAGTCGAACCAACGCTGGCCAAGCCAGAAAGAGGCGACATGCACATCGTTTGTTTGGTGGTTGTTGGGACGGTATAGCCCTTCAGCAAGTTCGACAAGTTGGTCAACTTTTGCAGGGGATAGCACTGTGCATTCTGCAAAAGGGTACGTTGTTGGCAGCCCAAAGTGGCCAAAGCGTTCACGCCCTTCAAGCCCATGCTTTGTGCCAAGCAACCCAGTTGTCCCTGAGCGGTGCCAATGTTCGTCAAGTTCTTGATGCCGCATGAAGCCAAGGTGCCGGTAATCTGGCCCAGTTGACCACACAGTTGGTTTTGCTTGATGCCGGTGCATAGAGCAGTTTTGTAGCCGCATTGCAAGGCTTTGGCTTGGCAAGCCAGAATCTGTTGGTTGGCGTTAGCCAGAGTCTGACCCAGCACCTGAGCGCCACGCTGTGAACCGAACTGACCAGAACCAACCGCGGCGGCGGTGGCCATGGGAGCCAAGTTTTGGCGAATGTTTTGTTGACCCAGATCGCCAATTGCGTTTACCACGCAACTGATGTAAGGGTTCATATAATTCTGAGCGCGTAAAGCAGCGCAGGTCGTTGCGTTTTGCAGGTTGCTTGCCCCAGCCGCCAGAGGGCTGACAGAGCCAGCAGCAGCGCCCAAAGTGTTGGTGGCCGCACCGAGGTTTGGCTGACCTGCATTGGCCGCACAGCCTACGGTGTTGAAGGCTTTATTTTGCAGATCGGTGGCGCCGACATAAGTGGCATTTTGAATTGGCCCGCATTTACATGTCGCTTGCTGGGCAATTCCTGAGAGGTAATTGTTGTAATACGACGGCGCTGTCGTTGCCGTGTTTTGTGAACTTTGCAGGAGGTTGGCCATTTTTTAACCTTTCGCCATTCTGAGGTAATCAAGCGGGCTTTTCGCCTTGGGTGGAATCTTGTTGACAGGCGCAGACCGCTTGTGCTCTCGCAACTCTTCACGCATTTTATCCAGCAACTTCGATCCTGTCTTGTTATCTCCACCGCCTAAAGCGGTAACAAATGCAGCCGGTAACACATATTCACCGTCAGCGATCTTGGCGGGAACTGGACTGGCAGAACCGCCGTGAGCGTGATGGGGGATCTGGTTGCGGAAATGCTCTAACGCCTGAGCGCCTGCTTTGCTGGAACCGTCACCCAACTGGGCCACGGAATCAGCGTCAATCACATAGTCACCGTCATGAAGCATGGCAGGGATGTCGTCTGACTGGCCAGTGCCACGTCCAGCCGCGTAATAGCCCGTTTGGCCGGTGATAAATTCTGGGTGATGTCCTTCAGGCGCCTCGGGGTGATAACGCGCTGGAAGGCCTCCTTCAGCCATACCGCCCACACCAACAACTGGGCCGCCACCCATCAAATGGCTGCGCAACTCAGGATTGATTGAGTTGTACAACTGTTGAAGCGCCCTCGGTTTAACCGAGTTTATGTATTTTGTGCTTGACTCCAAGCCGGTTGGTGCGGTGTTTTTCATAGGTGTTGGCTGGAAATCTCTACTAGCGTCAGACAAAACTTTTTGTAGGCTTGAAGAATTATCGTTATCAATTGAGTTCAATTGGTCAAGCAAAGTGCCGCCGTCACTCTTGTGGATAAGACCGCCATGAGCCGCTTGTTCTTCTGGCGCACTTTCTTCGGCGGGGGCTTTGATGTTTTGAGCAGCCAACGCTTCTTTCAAGTCGGGGTCAAGCGAAGAATACAACTGATTCAAGGCAGCCATCTTGGCCATCTTTGTATGCGGATCAGTTGATTGCAACTCAGACGTATCGTTGTTGAACTTGGGCATCATGGCCTGTGCTTTTGCTTGCTGTTGCGCTTGTTGCAACCCGGTTAAGCCAGAACTCAATCCTCCCAATGCAGCAATTGTTGATGCCTGATTTGAAGCAATTGTGGAGTTTGTCGCAGCATTTGCGGCCGCCGAAGCTTCAGCAGATTTTGCAATCTCGTCTTGAGTTTGCTTAGACAAGTCGTCGATATTTTGGTTGGTCGTATCCAAACCGGCTTGGGTTTGTTTCTGATAAGCATCTAACTGTCCTTGCACAGTTGCAATGCCTTGCTCATCCAAATTCTTGACCTGATCAATAGCGTCACCAAAACTGGTGCCCATGTTAGTCAAAGATTTTGCAAGATCAGCCTGAGCAGAACTTAGATTCTGAAAATCAGATTGTTGTTGGCCAGACAACTGACCAAAATCAGTTTTTTCTTGCTCAGACAAATTGGCTACATTCTGATTGGTGGCCGCTATGTTTTGATTTGTGGTTTCTTGATTGGAAGCAACTGTGTTCCCCAAGGCAGAGAGTCCGGCTTGAGTTTGTTCTTGATAACCTTGCAGTTGGCCATTCAATGTCGCCAGACCCTGCTCATCAAGATTTTTCACTTGATTGATTGCATCACTTAAAGACGTGCCGGTTTCAGTCAACGCTTTTGCGGTTTCTTGTTGAGCCGTGCTCAAGGTGTTGAAATCTGTTTTCTCTTGATCGGATAAATTATTAACAGCCGCATTTTCAGATGCCGCATTTGCGTTGACAGTATTAGTTAAATTTGATAGGGCGCCTGTTGTTTGAGTTTGATTTGTATCAACCGTGCTCTTCAAAGCATCAATTGCCGAAGTGTTTTCCGCTGTGCCCGCCGCAACATTAGAAATTGCTGACGACAAATTGCCAGTATCTTGCGCTTCTTTCAACGCTTGCGCTTGTTGATCAGTCGTCAACTGTGAAAATGCGGCTTTATCACTCGCAGACAAATTAGCCACAGCTTCATTGGTAGAGGCTAAAGCAGAATTTGTGGTGGCCTGATTTGTGTTGACAGTATTGTTCAACGCATCCAAGGCCGACTTGTTTTCAGATAGACCAGTTTGTAGACCAGATACTTGGTTATTAACCCCAGCCAAGTTGCTGCTGACGATCTGGTTGACTTGATCGGCAGTCATGCCGGGATTGGCGGTCATCGCAGACTGAATGTCAGCCTTAACTTGAGCCTCGGTTAAACCGGGGTTTGCTGCCATTTGTTGGGCAACAATCGTTTGAACGTCAGAAGCCGATAAACCGGGTGAGCCTGACGATGCAGGAAGAGAAACTGACAGACCGCCTGAGTCACCGCCAGAAATATCGGTGTTATCGTTTGTTGTAGCAGGGGTTTCTTGGGATGTTACGTCCACGTTGGTCACCGTGCTCTCAGGATTGTTGGCTGGAGTCTCGCTCACGCCATTACTGTCTGATTGGTTGTTTGTCCCAGTAATCGCAATCACCGGTGTACCATTTCGAGTTGGCAAAGAATCAATGCTGCCTGCGCTTGGAGGCGCACTACCGGGGACATTGGTCAACCCAGCGGTCATCGGGCCAGCAGGGCCAGCCGCAGTTAAACTGGGGTTTGAGAACACCAGATTGCCATTGGCATCAGTGGTTAGACCAGTTCCAGCCAGTGGATCATTAGAGGCTACTGTGGTTGATGGAAGTCCGCCACTTGGAATTGTGGTGTCAGCGCTTCCATTGTCTGGATTCAAGCTGGAACTGTTCATAGTTCCAATACCGCCAGTTTGACCGGCGGTAGGATTGCCAGCTAAATCTTTTAATGCGCCGCTGATCTGGCTGCCAACGTAGTTGCTACCAGCGCCGATTGCAGCATTGGTCAAAATTTGTGTTGGGTCTGCACCCTTCAAAGCAGCAGAAGTGGCGGCACCAGCAGCACCCGCCAAAGGTGCTGACAATAAGTTTGCCCCATTCTGGCCAAGCCCAGAAGAAACACCGCTACCAATACCGCTGATCAACGCATTGGTTGGGCTGGCACCAGTCACCATATTACCGACTGTTGAGCCAATGGTATTTGAAATTCCAGTTGTTAGGCCTTTATTTTGGCAAACAAGGCAAGAAATAGTCGGGGACACCAAGTTGCTGACATTACTTCCAACCACACCGCCAACAAGACCCAAAGCACCACTCTCAAGGGCTTTTGTTGGATCTTGGCCAGATGCCAAAGACAAACCAGTCTTTAGGGCGGCATTCTTGATCGCCTGATCGGAAGGCATCAAGTTAAGGTTTGACAATGGGCTGGCGGCAGCATCAGCAGCGCCTGCTCCAGCGGCGGCAGCAGTGCCCCCTGAAACCGCAGCAGAACCAGCGCCAGCAATAGTTGCCCCATCAGCACCAATAATTGACCCATCAGCAAGAACGGTAGCGCCATTGGCAAGCACAGTTCCGGGCAATAAACTTCCAGTTGTTTCGGCAGCAGCACCACCCAATGACCCTAATGCGCCAAGATCGCCCAAGCCTGCTGTGGCAATGCCACCCAGAACTACTGGAACAATTTTAGACAATAAATTGCCAAAACTGTGTGCATCATCAGCAGCAGCTTGTGTCATTTTTTGTTGATAAGCTGGCCCACTATTGGTTGCCAAAAGATAGCCCTTAGCCGCTGGATCATACTGAGATATTTGTCCAGTTACTGGGTCATGGTAATAATACATATTGCCGCAGCAATTGCCGCCCGACGGCCTATATGTCCATCCAAATTGTGGGTTTAATACGCAAGTTGCAGTCAAATTGCATTGAATCGAATTCAATGAAGACAACAGGCAAGAACACAATGCTTTACCTGCAATTGGCGCTCTTACAGAATTGCCAGAAGCAAAAGATGGCAAAGCACCAGCGCTCTGATTCTGTGCGCAACCGAACGATGGAAGTCCTTGAAGATGATTCATGATGTGATGCTCATAATCCCGCACATAGACTCTGCCCAACCACGCCAATCACTGAATTGACGTGCGTCAGGAATACCAGACTGCACGAAGTAACCAATACCGTTTAACCCGTCGACCCAGTCCATCCAATGCTCTTCGTCAACATGGCCAAGCTGATTCGGAGCAAACAACTCCTCCATCAGTTTGCAATACTGATCCCAAGTCATCCCTCTGGGGTCGTAGGTGATCATGGGTTGCCCGTTCCGCGAACGTCGCCGGTTTCGATGCCGAGGATGATCTTACCCATTTGATAGTCGCCATTGAACGTGTTCGACTCAAAACGCAAGCGCATTTCACGACGTTGTTCACGCATGTCAATTTTCAAAGTGGTGGGATCGAAATTGTAGGGCAGAGAAGGCTCATCAGTGCCATCGGCATAACCCTTACCCGTCACGATCACGTCCATCGCGCCGCTTTGGATAAAGTTAGGCTCAACACGATCCAAACGAGTCCAGTTGTTTGCGCCGGGTTGTTGGGTTGAACCAACCAGACCAGCCAAACTGCCCAGAATAGGTGTTTCAAACGCCGAGTAAATGGCATCGACATTCGTCAAATAAACTTGATCTGTGCCGGTTTCGTGTTGCCAGATGGTGTAACCATTGGCTGTGATTGTTGTGGCGCCTACAGCGGTGCTGGTGGGGTTTGAAACCGTGTAAGTTCCTGTTCCACCCGAGCCAGTTCCCAAGCCAGTAATGACCATCTGATCCGGTACACCCAAGCCTTGGAGAATCTGACCCACAAAGATGGTTCCATAGTTAACAGAGGTAACGGTCAACGTAGTAGTAGTGACCGAGCCTTCAAACGAAACAATCGGAGTGGCGTCCGTGCCACCACAGATGGGTTTCGGGAACACTTCAGTAAACGTGCCAGCAGACCGGTTAGCGCCCGGTGCAGAGCCAGCGTCGTACCAAATCTTGTCTTTGACGTTGTAAATGATGGCGTCAGTACATTCAGTCGCATCACCACGCGGATAGAACCACCAGATTTCGTTGTAGCGAGGAACTTTAGATACCCACACCTTTTGGCGCTGGCTGAAGTTCACGTTATCAAAGAACCAGTTTAAATTCTGATCATTCTTGATTTCTTGCACCGTACCGTTGTACATCAAGAACCGATCCACGCCGCACCAGTAGTAAATGCCATCGTATTCAATGACGGAACTGGACGACATGATCGAACTTTGTTGGGTGATCAAGTCATAGCGCCAGTAGAACGTCGATGACGTGGTTCCTGTGGTGACTGTTGTTGGGGTGTAGGACACGCGTATAACCGAATCCAGCGACCAGAACAGCCCAGAAGGTGATGTAGTACCACCACGAACTGGAAGCCCCTTCACGATCTTTGTAGAGGCCACGTTGTTGGCGTTGGCGTCAGACGATGTCCAGTTGGTGAAGTCACCAGCCGCACAGTTTTGGATCAGCCCGTTGTTGCCGTACACAAACAAATAAGGGTACAGCATCACAACACCGCCAGACACGGAGATGTTGTTGTCGAATGTCAGGGTCACCGTGCCAGATGCGGTGGCGGCATTGTTCAAAGTCGCAGTCCACACCCCAGCCACGGTGGTGGCAGACACCACATAAGTGTTGGCGGGGATGCCAGTTCCAGTTACGGTTACCCCCGGCCCAATGCCAGCGATGGTCGAAGCAAACGTGACGGTTTTCAGCGTATTTGTTGTTGTCCCTGCGGCCGTAAACACACCAACTGGCGTTAGAGTTGTACCAGTAAACGCACCAAACAATGGGCGGGTGTTGGTAGTGCTGGAGATGTATTGAAGATTTTGTCCGGGGTGAGCGATTAACTGAAGTTGGTTGCCGCCAGTTGAATCCCAACCAATGTCAAACTGCCACAAGTTATTGGCGCTTGGCGTGAATGTCGGTGCGGTTGGCAACGAGAACGGTGTTGGCCCAGTACCAATAGCAGTCACGTTGTTGGTGACCCATTGTTGAATGCCTGCGCTGTAGCCAGAGATGATGTAGTTGAGGCCGTTTGAGGCGCTCATGGTAAGACCACGAGAGATGCCCGAAGCGTTCAAGAAGGCGCCGGTGTAGCCGCCAATCTTTCTAGGCAGGCCACGCTGGAAACGCACCCACTCACCGTCGACATAGGACGGCGCAGCAAATTGAGTTCCATCCCGCTGTATACCCGGCGGGATTTGTAGGGCAATGACTTTATCGGTCAAAACGTGCCCCCGCTTATGCCGTTAAGAACGGTCAACCCGGTTGAACTGAAATAAGCTGCCTCAGAACCAGCCACCGTAATACCCAATTGGTTTGAGTTGGGGACATACAAACCAGTATTTGTGTTGCCGGTAAAGTTCAACGATGGGTTTGTTGATGAGCCAACATTCAATGTCAACGTGCCAACACTGTTCGAAACTGTTGAAACGGCGTATACGTTCGTGCCATCGCAAACCATGGCAATCGTGGTGCTATTCGGAACAGTTGTTGTTGCACCGCCAGCCACACTGGTCTTGAAGGTCATCGTATACGAGCCACTCGTATTATTGGTGATGACGTAGAACTGAACCGTGGAAGGAACAACCACGTTTGTGTTTTGGCTCAGGACACCTGAATACTCTTGAAGGGTATACGAGGCTTGCGTTGCAGACAGCGTGATCGTGGCGCCAGCACCGGTGACAGAGATTTGTTCTTGCGTGAAGTTGAACAACGTGCTCTGGCCATAACCCCAAGTGCTGTAACCAGTTGATCCATCAGAAACCAGAGAGAACGACTCACCGATCTGCAACTGGGTTGATGTTCCCGCTCCGTCTATCTGGTCGGTGCCACTGGTCTGAATAGTCAGGATGCCAGTACCGTTGTTCTTGACAATGGTGAACCAGTTGATCCCGACAGTCGCAGATGATGGCAACGTAATCGTGCCAGCGCCACCTTCCCAGACCGACAACTGCGATTGAGCATTTGCGCTCAGAGTTGAATTGGAGTAGTAGTTCACCAAAGGCGTTGTGGTGTTCAGCGTGTTACCGATGGCATCCAAGCCATACCCAGCCAGAGTGGCCGCATTGGCAGACGATGTACCAGCACCAAACTGGACTTCAGTCCATGTTCCGTTGACCGTGCTGTTGTTGGTCAGCCAGATGTAATACGCAATGCCGGGAGCCACAGAAACAACCGAGTTGCCAGAGTTGTCAGCCACCGTGAAAGTGTAAGAGCCAACGTTGCGCACGATGATGGCTTGGCCGGTCGACACCTGAGTGGCAGGGGGCAACTCCAAAAGCAACGCAGAGGCCGTAATAGCCTCAGCCGTGCCGATTGTTTGCGAGATGCTGATGATGTATGTGCCGGTGCTTCCAGAGCCGCTTCCAAGGGCTGTAATGGTCGTCCCTGCGGCGATGTTCGTGCCGATGATAGTTTGGCCAACTTGAACCACGCCAGAGGTCACAGAGGTCACAGTCAGGGTCGTGCCTGAGATAGTTCCCCGGAACGATGCCGCACCAATGGTTGCGGTCACGTCAATGATGTTCGCCGAGGTGACGGCGTCATTACCGTTGATCGGCCACTCAAGAGGCGTGTTAGCGCTGATCGTCAGCGACTCGTAAGAGACTTGGCTCGGTGAAATCGTCTGGCCAGTAAATGGCGATGTATATGTGGTCATGGTTTGCCTTAACTGTCAACAGCCACCGCAGAACGGTCGCCAACGCGGGATACGTCTTCGGTCTTGAGGGCGTTCAATGCTTCGGTAAACATCTGACTCCACAGAGCCAGTCGAGCATCGTTCTTCAAGAATGGGGCTGTTTGTTTCAATGTGCCAAACAGCATGGCATTGGGTGCATTCTGTGTGAGCCAGTTGGTTTGATTGTTTGAGTCCAGCGGCTGGAGTCGGGTGTAGCACAAAGCCTCAAAGCTGTATGCCGCATCAGGTGTAGGCGCCACAAACCAATGATCGTAATCGTAGTCAGCGTAATACAGCGGCTGTGCGGTTGCGCTCACCACGGGCCAGTAGTTGTTTAGGTATTCCAGTTTGCGCAGCAGCAAAGGTTGTTTGTTTCCAGAACCGTCCACCAGTGTCATGGACACAGTCTTGCGCCAACGTGCAGGCTTTTGGATAACTGCGCTACCAGCTTGGAGGGTTGAATCAACAACTTCCAGTTGGCCCAATGTTTTGATTTCTTGGGCGATCTCAAACTCAGCCAAAGAAATGGCTGTGGGGATGAAGTTAACGACCGCTTGGTCTTTCCGCTCCAAGTACTGAAGGACGGTACTCGTTAGGGAATCATAGGTGAGGACAAAGCTTGGTGTGGTCATACCTTATTTTCCCATTAGGAGGTGAGAACAGCAAGCGCATGTTCTGCGTGTTTACGGCGTTCTTCAAGGCCAATTGTGCCACCGTTAATAATTTTTGTGCATTTGATGAAGTCCCAAGCCTCGGCCGGGGCGTTCAACTTGTGCGTGTCCCAAAACCAACCAGCGGTCAGGGCTGCGTATTCTGGGGTGGCGATGAGTTCGGGGTGCATGACGAAGTCGAACCCAAGCGCTTGTCCCGCGTGATAATAATTTGCGTGGCCGGTAAGCTGAACGCATCCCCGCCCTCGAAAACGAAACCCGTCGCCAGAAGCTTCGTCACGGTTGCCCATTCGGTTTGCGTAAACCATGTTGGCAATTTTCTTTGGGTTTCCTGCATATTGATTGGCAATCTCTTGTGTGGGGAAGCGTTTATCCCAAAGCCGCATCAACGTAGCCGCTTTGTAATTTAGGTTTTCTTCAAGAATCTTAAAGTTAGCGCACTCATGCCCACATTGCCCAATGAACATGGCTTGTTGCTTGGGCGTGGCGATGTGGAACCGCTCAAAGGTCTTGTTCAAGCCATCAACCCACGCGGGGCTGATACCCAGCTTTTGAAGTTGATCACTGTTTAACATTGACCTTGTCCTTTACTGCGTTATAGGTGTCGATGCAGGCGTTGAGGCGGGTGATGGCTGTGTCGCCTTCTGCTGCGATGGTGACAATATCTTTAAGAGCCTGTCGCTCAGATTCGGCTCCATCTTTTGTATCTCCTCCGGCAGTTCCGGCATCTGTACTGGCTTGAACACTACAGGTGGAGGGGAAGCGCAACTCGCCAGAGTCAATGCGCTTAAAAGTATCAGTCTTTTTGGCTTGAATAGCATTGTTTGCCTTTCGGAGTGCTGCGGTCTTGTCTTTTAAGGTTTGGGCCAACTCAGCCTCTTTGGCGCGGGCTTCGGCGTTCAATCGGTCGATCTCGGCTTTGTCTTCAGCCACACGGCGCTCATAGCCCTTGTGATCTGCAACGTAATAACCGCCACCCAGAGCCATTACCACGCCACCGATTTGCATCAGCAGGGCATAGGTGGCGATCACCGGCAGCAGTTTGGCGAAGTAACTGACCCCATACAAGGCCACGCCAGCGATCATGGCCGCACAGGCGATGACGTAGAACAAATCACTGAAGAAGGTAAGGAACCAAGTCATTCTGCGTCCTTTGCGGCTGCACGTTCATTGGCAATCTCTTCACGCTCTGGGTGTAAGTGATCCGGCGCTGTCGTGGGCGGTGGAGGGGGGCGCCAGTCTTCGTCGAACGTAGGGTTCACAAACGTGGGCATAGCGCCGAAAGCTTGGCTTTGCTGTGGCACACCCATAGGCATCGTGGGCTGGCCCATTTGCTGGCCATAGCATGGTTGCATTGTTGGCGTATTGGTGGCCGCTTTGACCCCCGCCAAGGTGCCTGCAACGCCGCCAGCGACCCGTTTGCCGACGATACCACCTATACCCCCAACCAACAGCAAAACGATGTCGTTGAGCATCTTTGTGTAGGCTTGGTCGATGGGAGCCATTGCCTTGATTGGTTGCACCACGAAAGTGACCGAATAAAGCAAGCAGATAACGATGAAGAACAGAATACCCGTGATGGCAAGCACCACGATAGCCCAGATGCGGACTTCGATGTCTTCAGCGCTTAGGCGGTGATCCGGGTGGTTGCTGAACAGATTCAACTTGTTTCTCCAGAACTGGGGCGACT
>Ga0208872_1001421_pt1 | contig 14684 bp, 18 predicted proteins | sample CryBogCBH12Aug08_FD_185508 | JGI IMG/M metagenome (GOLD analysis project Ga0208872, IMG submission 185508) | Freshwater microbial communities from Crystal Bog, Wisconsin, USA - CBH12Aug08 (SPAdes) | ecosystem: Environmental > Aquatic > Freshwater > Lake | place: Crystal Bog, Wisconsin, USA...
AGGGACCTGTTTTATTGTTTTTTTCGTAAAATTATACTTAAAACATCCCTCTACCTCTTGCAAACACTCTCTTCTAATCCCGAACTGGCGTTGGTAAGAAAGCTGAGTTGTTGGAAACAATTCCAGGTGTTAGCCAAAAAACGGCTGTCGCCATCTTAGCTGAGTTACCAGATGTTAAGACCTTTAAAAGTGCAAGAGAAGCAGCTGCTTTTGCTGGTTTAACCCCGACAGTAAGGCAATCTGGGACCTCTGTCAGAGGAAAGGGAAGTTTATCAAAATCTGGAAATTCTCAGCTTAGGAAAGCCTTATATATGCCGGCTCTTGTCGCTAAAAGGTATAACCCCGTTGTAAAAGAATTTTGCGAACACCTGGCAGATAAAGGCAAGGCAAAAATGGTCGTTGTCGCGGCTGGAATGCGCAAGCTATTGCATATCATCTTTGGGGTTCTAAAAAATGAAAAACCTTTCGCCTGCTCATAAAAATGTTTAAAAAAAAGGTTGACGGTCAAGACGGTATCTACTAAAAGGGGGGCTTTTCCTTTTCACCCAAGGGGCGTGCCTCATCGGCAAGCATAATGGGGATTCCACCCCGTATGGGGTAGGCAAGTTCTGCTGCTTTGCTGATCAGTTCTTGGTTTTTTTCGTCATAGGTCAGGGCCATTTTTGTAAGCGGGCACACCAGAAGTTCCAAAAGACGCGGATCTATTTTAGGCATTCTTATACTCACTCTGAATAAAAAATTCTGGATTGCGGCGCTTCGCTCGCAATGACGAAGCCCCTACGTCATCGCGAGGAAGTTGGCGGCCGTGGCGATCCAGAAAAACAGGTATATCCAAATTCATTGTGTATATTCTCCTAATGACAAACGATGGCTTTTTCTGGGTTTTCCAAGGTGGCTATTTCAATCATCGTTGTGATCATCTTTGATTGTTCTTTCAAGGTTGGCGTCTCTAAAAGGGCTTGTTTTTCTCTTGCCTCAAAAGGACATATCATCGCAAGGGCGGTTATCAGTTTTTCGTTGGATGTGCGTCCAATTTCTTGCCAATTTGGCGTGATATCCATGACTTTAAAATATCCCTCTAGCGCTTTTAAAAGGCGTGATCTATCAAAGGAAAAGTCAACTTCCTCAACCAGGTCTTGATTATAACGGTCATAGGAAACAAGTGCCCGTCTGTACCCTTCTTCTGAGGACAATTCCTGGACGATATCAAACCGACAAACGCCACTTAGAGTAATAACTAGGCGATTTTCTTCAATTTCGTTGATGTCCACAATTTTTCCAACGCATCCAGATTGAAACAGGGGCAAGTTTTCTTCGATGTTAAGGTCCTTTAGAATGGGCTGCACTACGCCAACCATATGATGACTTTGAATGCTTTCTGCAATGATGGACAGGTAGTCTGATTCAAAGACAGGAATAGGCAATTGGGTGCGCGGTAAAAGGACAGCGCCATGCAAAGGCAGCAAGGGAATATGGTCTGGTAATCTTCCGCAATTGTTAAAAGTCATATCCCTGTTCTTCATGAAAAAAGTAAAGTGGACAACTTGCGTCGTCCATCGTTTGTTAAAGAATGACTATCTCCAAGGGATGCAAAAACTTTAAGAAGTTTGCTTTTCGCTTCTCCTTCTCTCCAATTTTTGTCAGTCCTCATAATTTCTAAAAGACCCCGTATGGATTCCGATATATCTCCGCCCTCAAAGCTTTTTAAAGACTGTCTATAGGTTTTATCAAGATGATTTTCTGGCAAAATAGGTGCTATCTGTTGAATTTCTTGCAAAAGCTCCTGGTGGCAGATAAGAGCAGTGACCTGGGGGCTTTGTCGCTTGTCCTCTGGGATTTGCGTCAAAATTCCTTTGGCTTGTTCTGCGTGGCCCAAAAATAAATAACAATGGGCAAGTCCTGCCAGTGCTTTTTCTTCGTTTGGAACCTGGCTTAAAATATCTGTGTACAATCTGGCAGCTGTTTCAAATTCAGATATGTCAAAGGCTTTTTGGGCCTCTTTCAGCGCCTCATCAAGGTTAAGGGTGCCTGGAATTTTGGTCAGTTCAAGTAATTGATTCAAAAACTGTTCCAGCTTTTGTTCTGAGACATTTCCCATAAAGGCATCAACGGGTTGGCCCCTGAAAAAGGCGTAAACGGTTGGGACGGACTGGACCCTAAGCTGCGCTGCTAATTCAGCATTCTCATCAATATTGATCTTAGCAAGAATAATTTTGCCATGGTGCCCAGAAATAACTCGTTCAAGGAGAGGGGTCAGCTGCTTGCAGGGCCCACACCAAGGGGCCCAAAAATCCACAAGAACAATCTTTTCCTGGGACGTTTCCAAGACATCCGAAGCAAAACTCTGCGCATTGACATCCTTTACAAAGGATGTGTTTTGGGCAAGATTATTGAGACGGTCTTGAATAATCATTATTGATTCTCTAAATTCCGGGGTCAGGCTCTCTTAAACGGCGACAGACTGGCTGAAGTTATTTAATCTAAGGTTCAAATAGTTATCTACGTGGCGGCACAAAAGGGGGATTTGATTCGTAAAGAAATGGTCTGATTTTTCAACCAGCTGGTAATCTATACTGATCCCTTTTTGATTGCGCAATTTTGCAACAAGAGTATCAACGGAAAATGAGGGAACAATCGTATCTTCACTGCCTTGTATGATTTGCCCCGAAACAGGACATGGCGCTAGAAAATTGAAATCGTACATGTTGGCGGGCGGACTAACAGAAATAAAGCCTTCTAGTTCAGGACGGCGCATCAAAAGCTGCATTGCAATCCAAGCACCAAAGGAAAAACCAGCAACCCAAAAGCGGTTCACATTGGGGTTGGTCGACTGTAGCCAATCCAAAGCTGAGGCTGCATCGCTTAATTCGCCTTCTCCATTATCATAGCTTCCCTCGGACCGTCCGACGCCACGGTAATTAAATCGTAATGTGCTAAAACCTTGTTCAACGAAACTGCGATAAAGGGCATAGACAACCTTGCTGTTCATGGTTCCCCCATGCTTGGGGTGGGGGTGAAGAACAAGCGCGATAGGCGCATCCTTTATTTTGCTTGCTTGATAGCGACCTTCTATTCTGCCCGCTGATCCGTTGAAAATTACCTCTGGCATGCCCAACTCCTTTTATTAACGAGAGCTCGCATCCCTAAAAAGCGATAGTGACCTCTGAAGAAATCGAGAGACCTAGTAATTAATACTTGACTTATTTAGTCGGAATATCATAGTTCTCTTACTAGCTGTTGGTTTCTTGACAGGTTGACTTTTTAAAGAAAACGAACACATCCAAAGCTTAGCATGAGCCAAAATAAAGTGCTACGAAATTAAATAAACACTACAGGGGAAAGACTGTTGAAGCTAAGTACAAAGGCCCGATATGCTGTCATGGCCATGGTAGACCTTGCAAGTGAAGGGGGAGACGATGTGTCTTCGTCCCTAACCACGATTGCTGAGCGTCAAGAGCTTCCCTTAGCCTATTTAGAACAAATTTTTTTAAAGCTAAGACGGGCTGACCTTGTTAAAAGTGCGCGGGGATCGAATGGTGGGTACACTCTTGTGCGTAAACCAGAAGAAACCTGCATTTATGATATTGTCGCTGCCGTTGATACGCCTTTAAAGGCAACGCGCTGTGTGGATCATTCGTTTACAGGTTGCAAACTTGATGGGGCGCGTTGCCTGACCCATGGACTCTGGAGGGGCCTTGAAACTGTTGTTCAGGGATACCTGGAAAGGGTTAGTTTGAAAGATGTGTGTGATAAGAACCTAACATCTTTTTGGGGGGGGGGGAATTGAGCGTCTATTTTGACTACAATGCGACGGCTCCGTTAAGGGCATCTTCTAAGAAGGTCATGCTAGAGGCTATGGATTTTCTGGGAAATGCGTCCTCGGTTCATTCTTTTGGCCGGGAAGTTAGGCGCAAAATTGAATTCTCCCGTGGGGAAATTGCAGGTGTCCTAGACATCGAGGCAAAAAGGGTTATCTTCACAAGTGGCGCAACAGAATCCAATAACCTAGCCCTAAAGAACTTTCCAGGGCGTGCCATCGTTTCTGCAATTGAACACGATTCAATTCTAAGGGTACGCGAGGATCTAATTGTCGTTCCTGTTTTAGCCGATGGAACCGTCGATTTAGAAAAGTTAGAAGCGACTTTGTCCAAAGATTTTACAGCGCCAACGCTTGTTTCCATAATGGCAGCCAATAATGAAACGGGAATCATTCAGCCCCTTGCAGAAATCATTCAGATAGCCAAAAAGCATGGTGCTTACGTTCACAGTGATGCGGTGCAGGCTGTTGGAAGATTGAATTTCCCCTGGCAAACTTTGGATATGGTTTCTATTTCTGCCCATAAATTGGGGGGGCCATCTGGTATTGGATGTCTTGTCATTAACCCTAATCTACCCCTTATTCCCCACATCAGGGGCGGGGGACAAGAACGGTCTTATAGGGCTGGGACAGAAAATTTGCTTGGAATTGCCGGAATGGCTGCGGCCCTTCGTGACAGTGCCCAAGATAACTTGCAGTTGGTTGAAAGACTAAGGGATGATTTGGAAGATTTGATCTGCCAAGTTTTTCCTGAGTCGTTGGTTCTTAACCGTAATGTGCCGCGCCTTTCAAATACAGCCCTTTTCCATATGCCAGGGGTCAAAAGCGAAACCCAGGTGATGAACTTTGATTTAGAAGGTTTTGCAGTTAGTGCTGGATCAGCCTGTTCATCAGGAAAGGTGAAAGCCTCTGCCGTTCTGAAAGCCATGGGACTGGACGATGATAAAAGTTCAGAAATGATACGAATTAGCCTTGGTCCAAAATCAACCCGCAGTGAAATCGAAGCCTTTGCCCAGGTATGGCAATCTATTTATCAAAAATGTTCGCCCTTAAAAAATTTAGAAAGAAAGGCTCAAAGAAATGGCTATGAATCTGTCTGCAGTCTCTAATATCCATCCGTTTCCTGTTATTCCAAGGGAACAGATTTATATGGATTATCAGGCCACAACCCCCTGTGACCCAGGGGTTCTGGATAAAATGCTGCCTTATTTTTCAAACATATTTGGCAACCCCCATTCCAGAAATCACGTTCATGGTTGGCTTGCAGAAGAAGGCATTGAAGTTGCAAGGCAGCAGATCGCAAGCCTTCTAAAAGCCAATGAGAAAGAAATTGTTTTCACAAGTGGTGCAACAGAGTCCAATAATCTAGCAATTAAAGGGGTCGCGGGTTTTTATGGGGATAAAAAGAAGCATATCATCACTTGTGTAACGGAACATAAATGTGTCCTTGAAAGTTGCCGTCAGCTAGAACAACAAGGATTTGAGATCACCTATTTACCAGTCCAGCAAAATGGGTTGATTGATTTAGACAATTTAAGAAATTCTATCAAAGACGAAACGCTTTTGGTTTCGATCATGGCCGTTAATAACGAGATTGGCGTGATTCAACCCCTTAAGGAAATCGGGGCCATTTGCCGCCAGAAAGGTGTCTTTTTTCACACAGATGCAGCGCAAGCCATTGGAAAAATAGACATTGATGTGAACGAAATGAACATTGATCTTTTAAGTCTATCCGGTCACAAGATTTATGGGCCCAAGGGAATAGGGGCGCTTTTTGTGCGCCGCAAACCAAGGGTCCGTATGCAGGCCCTAATTAGTGGGGGCGGTCAAGAACGGGGAATGCGATCAGGGACTTTGCCAACACCCCTTTGTGTGGGACTTGGTGAGGCGTGCGCAATTGCAGAGAGGGAAATGAAAGACGAATCCGAACGTATTGCAAGGCTAGGTCATCAATTGTACACAGGAATTTGCAAAAAGTTATCCCATGTCTATTTAAATGGTGATGTGGAAAGACGAATTCCTGGAAACCTAAACCTAAGTTTTGCCTTTGTTGAGGGGGAAGGGTTGATGATGGGAATTAAAGAATTGTCTGTTTCATCAGGGTCCGCTTGTACGTCTTCGTCCCTTGAACCATCCTATGTTTTAAGGGCCCTTGGGGTTGAGGAAGAATTAGCACACACTTCAATTCGTTTTGGAATTGGCCGTTTTACAACAGAAGAAGAAATTGAAAGGGCAATTAAAACCGTCGTTCACGAGGTCCAGCGCCTTCGCGCCATGAGCCCTTTGTGGGAAATGGCGCAAGAGGGCATCGATATAAAATCCATACAATGGGCAGCGCATTAAACAGCAGAGGGGAAAGATAAAATGGCATACAGTGAAAAACTTATAGATCATTACGAAAAACCACGGAATGTGGGGTCTTTGGACAAAAATGATGCCAGTGTTGGAACTGGTTTGGTGGGGGCCCCTGCATGCGGTGACGTTATGAAGCTTCAAATTAAAGTGAATGCAGAAGGGGTTATTGAGGACGCCAAATTTAAAACATTTGGTTGTGGGTCAGCCATTGCGTCCTCTTCCCTAGTTACGGAATGGATAAAGGGAAAAAGTATTGAGGAAGCTGGGACTATTCGCAATACGGAAATCGCGCAGCATTTGGCTTTGCCCCCAGTTAAAATCCATTGTTCCATTTTGGCAGAGGATGCCATTAAAGCTGCAATTGGCGATTACAAAGCAAAACAAGCAGGTATCAAAGCAGCATGAGGGCGCCTATTGAGATAACAGATGCGGCATTGGGACGTGTGAAGCACCTTCTTGAGGTCCGGGGAAAGCCTTCGGCTGGGATTCGCATTTCCTTGCGCACCAAGGGCTGCACCGGCTTGTCCTATTCGATAGAATACGCTGACGAACGCCACCCCCTTGACGAGATTATTGAGAAGGATGGAATCACGGTCCTCATTGACCCCAAAGCAACCTTGTTCATTTTAGGAACAGAAATGGACTTTGTTGAAGAAAAAATGGAGTCCGGCTTTGTCTTTCGCAACCCCAACGAAAAAGGTCGTTGCGGGTGCGGAAAATCCTTTCACGTTTAGGAACAGATGGTATGCTGAAGAATTTACTAAAGGCTGGAATTGTGGATATTGAGACAATTCGTCCACAGGCAACACCGTTTGCCCTTTTGGGGTTAGAGCCCACCTTTGATATCGATCCTAAAAAACTGGAATTTCATTACTTTTGTTTGCAAAGGGAACTTCACCCCGATCGATTTGTGGGCAAAACAGCCCACGAGGTTCAAAGTTCTCAAATGATGTCTTCTTGGGTCAATATAGCCTATAGAAAATTAAAGGACCCCGTTTTACGTGCCCAGTCTCTGATAAAAATTATGGGCGCTGCTGTTCCTGGTGAGAAAGATACGCCTATACAGGATGCCGCGCTTTTGGTCCAGGTTATGGAATGGCGGGAAGAATTGGAAGGCCTTCAGTCCCCTGGGGACGTAGATGATTTCTGCCTAAAATTTCAGGATAAGCTTTATGAACTTGGCGAACAATTTTCAGCAAATTGGAAGGAAAGAGACATAAAATCCATGAAACAGTCTTATTTGCAAATGATCTATGTTTCAAAAATTATGGAAGACGCTAAAGATCAGAAACAGAAGTATTAGAAAATGTTATTGCAAGTACTAGAGCCCGGCCAATCATCATTCCAGTCAAAAGAAGCTGTTGCAGTTGGCATTGACCTTGGAACCACCCATTCTGTTGTTGCCTTTGTTCAGGGTGACGAGATTTTCACTGTGCCCGTTGAGGGAAGTCCCCTTGTTCCCTCGGTCGTTGGGTGGAGGGATGGCGCTGCGGTTGTTGGCAAGGGTGCGACCCCAGAAAATGGCATATCTTCCTTCAAACGGTTTATGAATAGGCCGCTTGAAAAATTGGCCAATGGAAAAACACCTGTCCAGCTTTCAGCAGAGGTTCTTAAATCTTTAAAACATCATGCCGAAAAGGCTTTGGGGCAAACGGTTCAGAAAGCGGTTATTACCGTCCCTGCCTATTTTGATGACACAGCCCGCCAGGCAACACGTGATGCTGCGGCTTTGGCTGGTCTTTCGGTGTTAAGGCTTATTAATGAACCAACCGCGGCAGCCCTTTCTTACGGGTTGGATCAGGCTAGCGAAGGCTTGTATATTATTTATGACCTGGGCGGCGGCACATTTGATGTTTCCCTTTTAAAGATGTCGATGGGGGTTTTCCAAGTTCTGGCAACGTGCGGTGACATTGAACTGGGCGGCGATGATATTGATGAAGCTATCCAACACTTTTGGAAAGAAACAAAGGACGTTGTTGCCGACCAATCCACAGCCCGAGAAGCTAAGGAATTCTTGTCCAATAATGCCAGTTGGAAGGGTGAATTTTTGGGGAAAAAGCTTGGCCTTACGGAAGCTCAGCTAAACGACTTAATAGAGACTTTTGTTCAAAAAACCATTTCTATTTGTGGCCGTGTTTTGGCAGATGTGGGCGCGGTTATTCACGATATTCAGGGCGTTGTTCTGGTGGGCGGGTCAACCAGATTAAAGTCTGTCAAACGGGCCGTTCATGCTTTTTTTGAAAAGGAGCCGCTGGTAAACCTTGACCCCGATCAGGTGGTGGCAAGGGGGGCGGCCCTGCAGGCCCATGCTCTGACCCAAGGATCAGATACGCTTCTTTTAGATGTGGCATCTCTTTCCCTTGGCATTGAAACAATGGGGAATTTGGTTGAGAAAATCATTCCTCGTAACACACCGATTCCAACCACCATTGCCCAGGAATTCACAACCTACCAGGACGGCCAAACGGCCATGAAAATTCATGTGGTGCAGGGGGAGCGTGAATTTGTATCGGAATGCCGGTCCTTGGCTGAATTTGTGTTAACAGACATTCCGCCCATGGTTGCGGGGGCGGCACGCATACAAGTCACCTTTGATGTGGACGCAGACGGTGTTTTGACAGTGTCAGCTTTGGAAAAAATCACAAACACATCCCAAAGAATTACCGTAAAGCCAAGCTATGGATTAAGTCATGCAGATTTAGAACGCATGATTTACGAAGGGTTTGAAAAAGGCGCAGAGGATATAGAAAAGCGTCTTTTGATCGAAGCTGGAGTTGAGGCTGACCAACTTTTGCAATCTTTAAAAACAACAATGGAAGCCGATCCTGACCTTTTGGAGCCTGGGGAAGAGACAATCCTTAAGGAGGGAATAAAAACCTTAGAATTTTCCCTGCATCAAGGGGACAGGCAAAAGATCAAAGGCCTCATAAAAGATCTGTCCCTGAAAAGCCAGCCCTTTGCCGAACGGCGAATTGGACGGTCTATTCAGAAACGCTTGGTAGGCCAGCCCATTATCTGATAAAGTGTCTGTTGAAAAAAAGAGAGTACAAAAAATGCCTAAAATGAAATTTATCCAAACCGATGGCCAGGTATTAGAGATTGACGCCCCCGTTGGTTTGTCTGTTCTGGAAATTGCGCATCGCAACAGTATTGACCTGGAAGGTGCCTGCGAAGGGTCCCTGGCCTGTTCAACATGCCACGTGGTTATAGACAGTGAATGGTACGACCTTTTGCCTGCCGCAACCGAAGACGAAGAAGACATGCTTGATCTAGCCTTTGGGTTAACCCATACATCACGACTTGGCTGCCAGATTATCATGACAGAAGAATTAGACGGCCTGGCCGTGCGTTTACCTGCCGGTACGCGCAACATGATGGTCTAGCGTGGCTGAAAAGCTTAGGTGGACAGACGTTCACAGCATCGCAATTGCCCTGGAAGAAAACCACCCTGATGTCCAAATTCTGTCCATACGATTTACCGATTTATGGCAGTGGGTTCAGGCCCTTCCGGGTTTTTGTGATGACCCGGATAAAAGCAACGAGAAAGTCCTGGAAGCTATTCAAATGGCCTAGCTGGATGAGAGAGGGTAAGGGGCACTTGCACACTGCGTTAAGTAGGCCCTTTACCGATTCGTTGATTTCACAGCCTTGTGGTACTGTTCCAGTCTTTTCAAAATTGCATGGAATACGCTGCCGGCGGTAAAATTATGGGAAAGATATTCAGTTTGAACGGGAACCCCGTCCTGAAGTCTAAGGCCGCATTCTTGCCCTGTTAAAAGTTCAATGGCTTCAAAGACAGATCGCACAGGCCATATAGAAAATTGCTTTTGACGCATGTCATCTACAACAGTTTCACGTAAGGTTAAATGCAGCTGGTTGGAATGGGGAACAATGACCCCTTGGGTTCCGCTTAGGCCCTTTTCCTTGCAAACCCTATGGAACCCTTCAATTTTATAATGAACCCCGCCCACAGACTGGGCCAATCCAAACTGGTTCATGGATCCCGTAATGGCGATATCTTGACGAATCGGAACCCCTGAAAGGGACGACACAATGGCGATAAGTTCGGCCATGGACGCGCTGTCACCCTCTATGTCCGCGTAGTTTTGTTCAAACGTTAAAGAACAGGAATAGGACAATGGAAAGCGCTGGCCAAAAAGGGCATTTAAAAACCCTTCCAGAATCAGGGTTCCTTTTTGCTGAATAGGCCCGCTCATTTCCGTCAGGCGTTCGATGTTCATAACGCCTTCTTCGCCCACATAAGACCTGGCACTGATTCTGCTTGGCATGCCGTATGTATGGTCGCCCGTTCCAAGCACGGATAATCCATTGACCTGACCGATGACTGACCCTTCAGTGTCAATTAGAACCTGTCCGGAACTTATGTATTCGTGGGTTCTGTCCTCAAGGCCCGCATTTCTAAGGCGGCGCAATTGGACCACTTGTTCCATCGCGGCTTTTGAAATGACTTTGCTGTTGCCACTTAAAACGGCAGCCTCAATTAAAATGTCGCCCACAAGTTCAAAGCGGGCGCTTAATCTTTCCCTGTGTCCTACCCACCGGGCACTGTATCCAATCAGGTAATCAACAGCATCCTCGGCAATTTTTAAACCCGTCAAGCGCGCGGCATTCTCTTGGATCAATTGTCTGTAGATATCAACATTCTTAGGCGTTGCTGGCAAATCAGGGTCGATGTCAGCTTTGATTTTAAAATAGGATCTGAAATCAGGATCATTGAAAAAGAATGTATAGTACCAGGCTGGTGACCCCACTAAAAATACCTGAACATCAAGGGGAATTCCTTGGGGTTCTGGGGCATTTAAAAGGGGCATTCCCCTTTCTTTGGCGGGCTCTTCAATTCGAATGATTTGGTCTCTTAGGGCTGCTTTGATAAATTCCCACAATTCTGGGTCCTGGGCAAGGGCTTCCGCACGTAAAACCAGAATACCACCGTTTGCCAAATGAAAGGCGCCAGGGCGAATCATGGTAAAGTTTGTCTCAACAGCACCACCCGTATTGGTGCGATATTTAATGGAGCCAAATAAACTTTCATACGTCGGGTGGGCTTCCAAAACAATATTTGGGTGAGCCGAATGACCGTGATCAACAAAAAGATTCACGCTGTACCATTCCTCCAAATTTGGGGGAACTTTTCCGCCTGATTCTGCTTGCTGCATGAAATCGTCAATATGCTTAAGAAGGTCAATTTTTAAGGTTTCAATCCATTCCTCTAGATAAGGACTGAATTCTTCCTGAAACTTTTGAATCAAGGGCTGGATGGACTTTTGGGCCGTGCTTCGCTTAAGTTCTTCAGCTTTTTTATTAATTTTCTGGTTGGCTAAATGACTTGAAAGGGCCAGTTGATTTAGTTTTTCCCTGATTTCTTGAAGGTCGGTTATGGTACTGTTGCTTTCAATATCAGTGCCTTCTTTTGGTTCCACGTTGAAACCCTCTGGAATCTGGGTGATTTCGTAACCTTTTTCGTGGGCGAAAGCTTTTACTTCAGCCAGCTGTTGGTCTACTTGACTTTCCAGGGAAGAGTTTAGCCCGTCGATTTGTTTTACGTAATGAGAATTGGTCAACATTTTATTCAAAAGGATATGCACATTTTGAATAAGATCTTTGGTTTTTTCTTTTAAAATAGAGCCCATGCCATTTGGTAATTTATGGGGGCTGGGTCTGTGGGGTTCAGCAAAATTATTCAAATAAACCAAATCGGGTGGGATAGGCATGTTTTTGATGTGCTGATTTAGATAAGAAAGGGTTCCGGTCATGCGTCCGCTTCGATCTTCGCCCACGACAAAGACATGAAAGCCTTTGTCCCGCATTTTAAGGCCAAAGCCTATGGCTTCCTTCGCGCGGGCGTGAGAGGATAAATCAAAAAGGGTATGACTTTCCTGTATCCCCTGTTTTTTTTGAGAGGGACCAAAGGTTGGAAAGCCAACCTGCTTGTATGAGAGAGATTTTATTTTCATACTCTGATGATGGCAGCCTTATCTTAAGATTTGGTAAAAATTTATAATTTGGTAGCAAAAGGATTCTTTGAAAAACATGGCTGTTAAAATCAACACTGACTTGGGTATAAGCCCGTCCATTTATGATTATTGTCTTCAAAACTGGCTAAGGGAGGATGAAGTCCTTCAGTCCCTTCGTCAACAGGCAGAAAAAATGCCAGAGGGACGCATGCAAGTTCTGCCGCTTCAGGGGCAATTTCTGGCCTTTCTAGTAAAGCTGACAAATGCCAAGCGTATTCTTGAGATTGGAACGTACACAGGGTATAGCAGCCTTGTGATGGCAAAAGCATTGTCGGACGACGGTAAAATCATTACCTGCGATAAAAACCCTGAATGGACCAAAATGGCCAAAACATATTGGCAAAGGGCAGGGGTGGATGAAAAAATTGACCTACGTTTGGCACCTGCCCTTGAAACGCTCCAAGATCTTTTTGATGCAGGCAAACAGTTCGATTTTATTTTCATCGATGCTGACAAGAAAAATTACGATGCCTATTACGAACTGTCCTTAAAGCTTTTAGAGCTAGGGGGGCTTTTGCTGATTGATAATGTCCTTTGGGCTGGAAAAGTGGCTGATCCAGATCATCAAGACACTTCTACCCTTGAAATTCGCAAGCTGAACCACAAGATATACAATGACCCAAGAGTGACAATCTCTTTAGTGCCCATAGGTGATGGCTTAACCTTGATTCAAAGGCGGTGATTTTATGAAACAGGCTCTTTACCAGGAAATTGCGTATCATGATCCGTTCCCTATGTTTTCAGCATTTGCACACAAAAAGGGCGCCATCTTTTTGGATTCAGCGGGGATAGGGCGTTACAGCTTTTGGGCAATGGACCCCCTGAAAACGCTGACCAGCAAGAATGGTGAGATTTATTTTCAGGGAAAAACCTTTGAAGGGGACCCGTTCTTAGTCCTTCAAGAAAGCCTAAAAGAATTTAAGCTTGCCCCCCATACAGACCTTCCTTCATGGCAGGGCGGGGTTGCTGGGTATTTTTCCTATGACCTATGCCACCATCTTGAAAAATTACCGCGTCCCGGACTGGATGATTTTGAATTTCCAGACCTTGTTTTGGGCTATTACGACGTGGTTGCAGCCTATGATCACCAAGATAAAAAAGCTTGGGTGTTTTCCACAGGCTATCCAGAACATGTGGAAGAAAAACGTTTAAAGGGCGCGCAAAGGCGCCTTGATGAATTTTTAAAACAACTTGCTGAAGCAAAGCCTTTGTCCCTAGGGCAGCCTGATGCACTTCCTGGGCTGAATTGTAATTTCACCCCAGAGACTTACCAGGAAAGCGTCCAAAAAGTAATCGATTACATCTATGCAGGGGATATTTTTCAGGCGAATCTATCCAGGCGATTATCTGCAAACCTTCCTGAGGGCTATGATTTTTTGTCATTGTACGGAAAATTGAGGCAAGAAAACCCAGCGCCCTTTTCGGCCTACTTTAATGCAGCGCCGACCAACATTTTGTCATCTTCACCAGAAAGGTTTTTAAAACTGGATCAGGGATCTGTTGAAACACGCCCTATTAAGGGAACCCGCAGACGGTCTGAGGATCCTAAATTAGATTTGGAATTGGCGCAGGAACTTTTGAACAGCGAAAAAGACCAGGCTGAAAACATAATGATTGTGGACCTGATGAGAAATGATCTGTCCAAGGTTTGTGAACCCTTTAGCGTTCAGGTTCCATCCCTTTTAGCCCTTGAAACCTATGCCACTGTTCACCATTTGGTTTCAACTGTGACAGGCACCCTAAAGCAGGGACTAGATGCTGTTGATTTATTAAGGGCGACCTTTCCGGGCGGCTCCATCGCAGGCGCCCCAAAAATCAGGGCGATGGAAATCATTGCCGAATTAGAGCAGGTCCAAAGGGGCCCCTATTGCGGTTCTATTGGATACATCGGTTTCGATGGCACCATGGACCTAAGCATTACGATTCGAACCCTGGCAGCGCAAGGCAACAAGATTTGCTTTCAGATAGGCGGCGGGATTGTGGCTGATTCAACTCCCTTTGGTGAATTTCAGGAGACTGAAACCAAGGCGGTCGCCCTGACGAAGGCTTTGCTATAATCGCGATGAAGTATCTCACTTCTATCTGAACTTATTCACACGGGACCTTACCACCCGACAGAATTTTACAAGGATTTAAGGATTTTGTATAAATAGCCATTGGATTGGTAATGCTAAGGGTATTTATACTATCTCTCCTAATTTTTGTAAAATCTTGTCGGGTGGTAAGGTGCAGATCCTTAACTTCTTTATTCAAATAAGGATTGCGTTTCATACTCAATGCAGCTCTCTCACTAGATTCTATCCTTGTCCTTTGGTGTTTTGAAAATTATGTCGGGTGGTAAGCCTTATTTACGCCAGTTCGGGATTAGAAGAGAGTGTTTGCAAGAGGTAGAGGGATGTTTTAAGTATAATTTTACGAAAAAAACAATAAAACAGGTCCCTCTGGTGAAGAAAGATATCACAGAATTATTTTCCTTT
>Ga0208872_1001422_pt1 | contig 14681 bp, 11 predicted proteins | sample CryBogCBH12Aug08_FD_185508 | JGI IMG/M metagenome (GOLD analysis project Ga0208872, IMG submission 185508) | Freshwater microbial communities from Crystal Bog, Wisconsin, USA - CBH12Aug08 (SPAdes) | ecosystem: Environmental > Aquatic > Freshwater > Lake | place: Crystal Bog, Wisconsin, USA...
TGCCGGCTTTCTCCAAACCGGAACAATTATTAAAAGAGGTGGAAGGTATTACCCTGCTTAAAACAGAACGGACCGATGAATGCTGTGGCTTTGGTGGCACATTCAGCATCTTTGAAGAAGCCGTATCCAGTAAAATGGGTAAAGACAGAATCCACCAGCATTCCGCTAATCATGTGGATTATATTACGGGTGTGGATATGAGCTGCCTGATGCACCTGGAGGGTATCTTAAAAAGACATCATAGCCCTATCAAAGTAATCCATATTGCAGAAATTTTAAACGCTTCTTATTAATATGACTACCCTTACAGGAAAACATGCTTCCAATGCAGCAGCTTTCATAAAGGATGAAGCCAGGACCGACTGGCACGATGAAACCCTTTGGATGGTGAGGCATAAAAGAGATCTGGCTGCTGCTGGTGTACTGGAATGGGAAGCTTTGCGCAACTATGCCAGCAACATTAAAGAACATACCCTTTCTAATCTGGATGATTATCTCTCAGAATTTGAGAAAAATGCACTGGCAAACGGTATTATTGTCCACTGGGCACCGGATGCAGCTGCTCATAACCAGATTGTATATTCTATTATTAAAGATGCTGGCATTGACAGGATCGTTAAAAGTAAATCCATGCTTACCGAGGAATGCCACCTCAATCCTTTCCTGATCAGTAAGGGGATTGAAGTTACAGATACCGACCTGGGTGAAAGGATTGTTCAGCTCAGAAAAGAAATTCCCAGCCATATTGTTTTGCCGGCTATCCACCTTAAAAAGGAAGATGTAAGCCATACTTTTCATGAGTTTCTGGGTACAGAAGCCAATAATAACGATCCGCAATATTTAACTGGCGCAGCCAGAATTCATTTACGGGATAAATTTATAGAATCCACACTGGCTATTACCGGTGTTAATTTCGCTATTGCTGAAACAGGTGGTTTTGTAGTGTGTACCAATGAGGGCAATGCAGATATGGGTGTGCATTCTGCTACTATTCATATCGCCTGCATGGGTATTGAAAAAATAATACCTAAAGCAGCACACCTGGGTGTTTTTACCAGATTACTGGCCCGCAGTGCTACCGGCCAGGCAATTACCACGTATACCAGCCATTTCCACCGCCCTCAGCCTGGTAAACAAATTCATGTGGTAATCGTAGATAACGGTCGTACCACTCAGCTGGGAAGGGAAGATTTCCGTAATTCCTTAAAATGTATCCGATGTGGTGCCTGTTCCAATACCTGCCCGGTATTCAGAAGAAGTGGCGGCCATTCTTACCATGCTTCCGTAGCAGGGCCTATCGGTTCTATCCTGGCTCCAAATATGAACAGTACACAATATGCCGACCTGCCCTTTGCTTCCTCCCTCTGTGGCTCCTGTTCCAATGTATGCCCGGTTAAAATTGATATACATTACCAGCTTTGGAAATGGAGACAGGTGCTGATGCAAAAAGGGGAAGGCAGTATTGGTAAAAAATGGATGATGCAGGGAATGGCATATATATTCGCCAGGCCTAAATTGTATCGTTTTGCCGGAAGTTTTGCCCGTAAGTTTTTACGCACAGTTCCCTTTTTGGCACAATCCAAAACATTTAACCCCTGGTATAAAAACCGTGAACTTCCCCAGGCTCCCAAACAAAGTTTTACTGAATGGTATAAAAAACAACAATGAGTACTTCTAATAAAGAAAGCATCCTGAACAGGATCAGGCAAAATAAACCTAACCCGGTTTTACTGAAGGAGAACAATTTTGGCAATTTTCCTGCAACCGCTCTCCAATTGATAGCTACATTAAAAGCTATTAAAACAGAAGCGGTATTAATACCCCACCTGAATGCGGTACAGGAAGAAATACAACAATTACAACAAAAGGGGAATGTGGTACTGAATGTGTTGAACAACCTGAATGCAGTGGAGCAGGATCAGCTGTCTAAAAAATCTGCTGCTGATCTGGCTAGCCTGGATTACGCATTTATTAAAGGCCAATTTGCAGTAACAGAAAACGGGGCCATCTGGGTGTCTGATAAAAACATATTCAACCGCCTCATTCCATTCATCTGTAAGCATCTTGTAATTGTTATTGAAGCTTCCAATATCCTTACAAATATGCACCAGGCTTATACTGCAATCAATATCCGGGAAGAAGGCTATGGGGTATTTATTGCCGGGCCTTCCAAAACTGCAGATATTGAACAATCACTGGTTATCGGTGCACACGGACCACTGAGTTTGAAAGTGTATATCATACAAAAAGAAAGCTGATTGTTTAAAACAACCAGCTTTCAAAATATTAAAACTCGCAATTCTTGGGTGTTCTTGCAAAAGCAATTACGTCCCTGATATTGGTCATCCCGGTTACAAACTGTACCATTCTCTCAAAACCTAATCCAAATCCTGCATGCGGTACGGTCCCAAACCTTCTGGTATCCAGATACCAGCTCATATCTTCTGCAGGTATATGCATGTCCTTCATCCTGGCTTCCAGCCTTTCCAGCCTTTCCTCACGCTGAGACCCGCCTACAATTTCACCAATGCCCGGTGCTAAAATATCCATGGCTGCCACTGTTTTTCCGTCTTCATTCATGCGCATGTAAAAGGCTTTGATTGCAGCAGGGTATCCTGTTACAATTACCGGCTTCTTAAAATGTTTTTCCACCAGGTATCTTTCATGCTCACTTTGCAGGTCAATTCCCCATTTTACTTCATACTGAAACTTCTTTTTCTTATAAGCAGGGCTTGCCAGTAAAATGTCAATCGCTTCAGTATAGGTAATTCTTTCAAATGCATTATTCACCACAAATTCCAGTTTCTCAATCAAACCCAGTTCACTGCGTTTATCCTGTGGTAATGATTTTTCTTCTTCTGCCAACCGCTGCGCTAAAAATTCCAGGTCTTCCCGGTTATGCTTCATCGCATAGCGGATCAGGTATTGGATAAACTTCTCTGCCAGGTTCATATTATCTTCTATATCATAAAATGCCATCTCCGGTTCAATCATCCAGAACTCTGCCAAATGCCTGGCCGTATTGGAATTCTCTGCCCTGAAAGTGGGGCCGAATGTATAAATCTCACTAAAGGCCATCGCTCCCAATTCTCCTTCCAGCTGTCCGCTTACTGTTAAATTGGTGCTTTTCCCAAAAAAGTCTTCTTTAAAATTAATGCTGCCATCTTCATTCTTAGGTGCAGTTCCATCAATTGGTAAAGTAGTTACTCTAAACATTTCGCCTGCACCTTCTGCATCACTGGCGGTAATAATGGGGGTATGCAGGTATACAAAACCTTTCTCATTAAAGAACTGGTGAATAGCAAAAGCCAGTGAATGGCGGATGCGGAATACAGATCCGAATGTATTGGTCCTGAACCGCAAATGCGCAATCTCCCTTAAAAATTCAAGGCTATGCTTTTTAGGTTGTAAAGGATATTTTTCTGCATCACTGTCGCCCAGTATTTCCAGTGTTTTGGCTTTTACTTCTACTTTCTGTCCTTTCCCTAATGAAGCCACAACCAGGCCGGTTACTTTTATAGAAGCACCCGTTGTAATTCTTTTATTGGTAGCTTCATCCAGTAAGCCCAGTTCCACCACTACCTGTAAATTATTATTGGTACTGCCATCATTCAATGCTATAAACTGATTGTTACGAAAGGTCCTAACCCATCCCATAACAATTACTTCTTCTCCCGTTGCTTCGCTTTCTAAAAGCGCTTTGATTTTAATTCGCTTGTTAAACATGGTTGTTTATTTTAAGTAACCCGCTGCAGTATTACTGTTCTCAATTGTTAAAAGCATATTGCAATAAAAATTTGCTTTTCAACTTTTCGGGCAGCAAAGATAAGCCCAATCTGTTTTCCTTCAGAAAGAAGCTTTATCCTAACAAATAAACAGCTATTACCCTTCATTTTAAACAAAACCACTTCAAAAAAAATTTCTGCCTTTTTAATAAATTACTGTAACATTGCATAGGAAATAAGCTGATTTGGTACTACAAAGTCATCTCGCAGCATCAACAGTTATTATCTTTTCCTGATTTTTTCCGCCGTAAGGCAATTAACACAATCCATATTTTTTAATTCAGTTATTTAACAGAGCTTTTATATTAAACTTTAACAAATACCGAATTTTCTCGCGTTAAACAATTCTATGTACGACATTTTACAATTGAACGACATGCTGGTTCCGGAATTGCTCGATATTGCTGAGCAATTAAAAATATCCCATGCCAAAAAACTTGAAAAACAGGATTTAATCTACAAAATCCTCGACAGCCAGGCTGTTGCTGCCAGTGAAAAGCCAGAAAAAGACAAAAAAACACGTACCCGTAAACCCGTTACCATTAAAGCTTCCACCGGTATTGTTACCGAAGAGGCAGAAGTGGTAAAAGCTGCCCCTAAGGCAGAACCGGCTCAACATGCTCCCAAAGCGGAACATGCTCCCAAATCAGAGCATGCCCCTAAAGCAGAACATGCCCCTAAAAAACTGATACGGAAAACTAAAAAAACAGAAACAGATGAACCCGCTCTTGATGATGCGCAATTATCGCTGGGCCATCAGATTTTAAAAGCTACTGCTTCTGTAGAAGACCGTATTGATGAGGATGAGGATGACAATACAGATGATAACAGCATCAATACCAATCCTCCATCCGGTGAAAGCAATACGCCTCAGGCGGAAACACAACAATTTCAACCACGCCACCGCCAGCCCGTTTTTAATATTGAATTTGATGGTGTAATTGATGGTGAAGGAGTACTGGAAATGATGCCGGACGGCTATGGTTTCTTACGTTCCTCCGATTATAACTATTTATCTTCTCCGGATGATGTATATGTGTCTCCTTCCCAGATTAAACTGTTTGGTTTAAAAACCGGAGATACTGTTTCCGGTTATGTACGCCCTCCCAAAGAAGGAGAAAAATATTTTGCTTTATTAAAAGTAGATGCCATCAATGGCAAACGCCCGGATGAAGTGCGCGACCGTGTTCCTTTTGAATACCTCACGCCTTTATTCCCTTTCGAAAAATTAAACCTCTTTACCACCGCCAGCAATTACAGTACCCGTATCATCGATCTGTTTACGCCCATTGGTAAAGGTCAACGTGGTTTAATTGTGGCTCAGCCTAAAGTGGGTAAAACAGTTTTACTGAAAGAAGTGGCCAATGCCATCGCAGCCAATCACCCGGAATGTTACCTGATTATTGTACTGGTGGATGAACGCCCGGAAGAAGTTACCGATATGGAACGCAGTGTAAGGGCAGAAGTAATCGCTTCTACTTTTGACGAACCTGCTGAAAAACACGTTAAGGTTTCTACCATTGCCCTGCAGAAAGCAAAGCGACTGGTAGAATGCGGTCATGATGTAGTTATCCTGCTGGATTCTATCACCCGTCTGGCCCGTGCCCATAATACCGTTGCCCCGGCAAGTGGTAAAGTATTAAGTGGTGGTGTGGAAGCCAATGCCATGCAAAAACCAAAACAATTCTTTGGTGCTGCCCGTAAAATTGAAAACGGAGGTTCCTTAACCATATTAGCTACTGCCTTAATTGAAACCGGTAGTAAAATGGATGAAGTGATCTTTGAAGAATTTAAAGGTACCGGTAATATGGAATTGGTACTGGACCGCCGCCTGGCTAATAAAAGGGTATTCCCTGCTATTGACCTGGTAGGTTCTTCTACACGCCGTGATGATTTATTATTATCTCCTGATGTATTACAGCGTATGAATATTTTACGTTTATATATCAATGATATGAATACGGAAGAAGCTATGAATGAATTGCTGAAACGTATGCGTGGCACGCGTGACAATGAAGAGTTCCTGGCCAGTATGAACCGTTAGTATACTTCCCCGATCTCATATAAAAAATCCCGCTTAATGCGGGATTTTTTTATTCTGTAAAAGCTGCAGGATGTTTTAGATGAAATGCCGTATGCTGCTGGTACCAATGTACAAAAGCAAGTAAATCTGCCTCCTGGTATAATTTTCCAATAAAACTGATCGCAACAGGCATACCTGCCTTATTAAATCCAACCGGTAATGTTACAGAAGGATGGCCGGTTAAATTGGTCACAGCCAACTGATCTCCTGTTTCAGGGGATGTTATAATAATATCATATTGCTCCAGAATCGGGTCTGCCTGCTGCATAATCCGGTAACGCATACGTATTGCATTGATATACTCCACAGCAGGTACAAACCTCCCCGTTCTGAATACATTGGGCCAGCGGTCTTTCCATTGCTGTACCATACTGTCATCCAGGTTGGCTCTCGTTAAGGGGTCAAAAGCCGCAGCCGATTCTGCTGAAATTATTAAAGACAATAAGGCATCGGCTTTCAATGTATCCGGAAAAATAAGCGGGGTAACTTTCCCTCCGGCTTGTTGAATGGTGGCAATTACCTGTTTTTCAAAACTGTAAGCAGGTATGCTGTCTATATAATTGGCAGCATAGGCAATCTTCAGTTTATGTAAGTCTGATATTCCCGTATAATTAAAAGGCATGTTTACGGCCGAACCATCCAGTCCGTCAGTACCATGCAGGTATGCAAACACAACCGCAGCGTCTTCGGCAGACTTTGCCAGTATCCCCACTTTATCAGAACTCCAGGCTAATGCCATAGCGCCCGACCTGGATATACTGCCAAAGCTGGGCCTTAATCCCGTAACACCACAACGCATAGAGGGGTCTACAATAGAACCATAGGTTTCTGTCCCAATAGCAAATGCCACCAACCCAGCTGCTGTAGAAGCTGCAGATCCTGCAGAAGAACCACCCGATCCGGTAGCAATATTCCAGGGATTACGGGTCATTCCCCCAAACCATATATCATCCATGGCCAGTTCACCAAGTGATAATTTAGCTATTAATACAGCCCCCGCATCTTCCAGTTTTTGGGCCACATAAGAATTTTCATCTATTACCTGATTACGGTAAGGCGGTGTGCCCCAAGTGGTATGTGTACCTTTCGCTGCAAACAGGTCTTTAATACCATACGGTATTCCCTGTAAGAGGCTTTTATCAATGCCTTTTGCAAAATTAGCATCCGCTTTTTTAGCCTGCTGCATGGCAATTGTATCTGTAATCTCTATTACACAATGCAGGGTATTGCCATATTTCTTCAGCCGGTTTATAAAAAAGGTGGTCAGTTCCACAGAACTGATCTGATGCGATCTTAGTAAGGAAGCCAGCTGTTCAATACTGTAAAAAGCCAGCTCATTCCTGTTTTTGGGCAGGGATATCTTTGCAGGGATATTCCAATGAATGGCCTGCTGATGATCTTTAAAATGCATGCCTGGTAAAACCGGACTGAAATACGAAGGAAATGCCAGATTATTGGCAATATTCTGGCGGTGCAGGTATTCATACAATTTTATATTATTGTTTAACCCATCCAGCATAGAATCCCTTTTGGCGTCTGTAAACTGCAGGGCAAACAATTTTTCTGTTTGCGCTACCTGCCCTTTATTCGCTTGTTGAGCAAATAAAGCTGCTCTTATTCCAGTAACCAGTAAGGCTGCTATCATTAATCCGTATATACGCAATGCTTGTTTCATATAAACATTTTATTTCAGCAATGTATGGTCAAATAATTTAAGGATACGTTTGTATTCATCTGTCCAGCTGCTGGGTTCTACAAATCCATGGTCTTCCAGCGGGTAAGCTGCCAGTTCCCAATTGTCTTTGCCCAGTTCTATTAAACGCTGGCTTAAACGCACCGCATCCTGAAAATGCACATTGAGGTCTTCCATTCCATGGCAGATCAGTAAATGGTTTTTCAAACCACTGGCATAATAAATAGGGGATGATCTCCTGTAGGCCAGGCTATCATTAAAGGGTTCATTTAATATGGCTGCAGTATATCCATGGTTATAATGCGCCCAGTCGGTCACCGGCCTTAAAGCCGCACCGGCTTTAAAAACATCAGGCTGTGTAAACAAAGCCATCAGGGTCATAAATCCACCATAACTGCCTCCATACATTCCAATACGGGTAGAATCTATTCCCTGCTCCTTTACTAAATACCTGGCTGCATCCACTTCATCATCCAAATCTTTACCACCCATAAAACGGTAAATACCGGTACGCCAGTCGCGTCCATAACCACTGCTTCCCCTGTAATCAATATCTAGAACGGTATACCCTTTATCCGCCAGTAAATTATTAAACATCTGTTCCCTGAAATATTGGGCAAACCAGTAATGTACATTCTGCAAATAACCTGCACCATGCACAAATATCACGGCAGCATTATTTTTCATACCTGCCTTAGGTTCATACAACCGAGCATACACCGGCTGGCCATCCCTTGCCGTAATGGTAAAAATCTTTGTATCCCGCCAGGGATATTGTAAAAAAGCTTCACTGGCTGCTTTACTGGTTACCTGTACCGGTTTTTTCCCCGCTGCATTTTCCTGATAATAGAGTTCCCAGGGTTTGGTAATATAAGAATACCGGTAAGCAATATATTTTTCGTCGGGTGAGAGGTTGCATTCATACCCCCCGGTTAATCCGGTTAGTTTTTCCTTTCCGCTTCCATCTGTTTTCATCCGGTAATAGTTCTGTTTTCCGGGATGCTCTTCATTGGTTAAGATATAAAAGTATTGCTTATTCTTACTCAGCACCACATCCTGCACTTCATATTTTCCCCTGGTTAATGGGGTAATACTTCCATCATTTACATGGTACAGGTACAAATGGGAATAGCCGGTAACCTCCGACTGATAATAAAAACTACCTTCATTTACCCAACCTTCTTTTGCGCCAAATCCTACACCCGGCCCTCCAATCCAGGCTTCATCCCGTTGATGGCTGGCCACTTTCAGCTTCCCTGTTTCACCATTCACCAATACAATCCAGCGGTCTTTATTATCCTGAGAACGGATATCCATAAAAGCAGCAGAACCACTTTCATTCCATACCAGGTTACCATAATTTACAGGCTTCGCCAACTTCTTTTTATCTGCAAACTTTGCAGGATAATCTTTATAGTAATCTGGCTGGTCGGTAATACCTGGTAACGAATCAGTTTTCACCAGAATCACCGTATCCTTCACTCTGTCGTACACATACAATTCACTTTTCCCCTGTGCCACTCCCACTTTTGTCCTGCCCGGCAAATCATTGGTAAAGCCCGATTCAGACACATATTCCGGAACAACGGTAGATTTAGTTCCCGTAGGATTTTGAGTGAGGCGGTAGGTGATAAACCGGCCATCCGGACTCATCTGTACTCCCTGTACATTTTTGTCTCCCGTATTGATGACCCGTAAAGTATCCGCTTCTTTCACCCCTTTTAAATACGCCTCATGCTGCTCTTTTTTATGCTTCCTTTCTTTGATAATATCAGAAGTCAGTAACTGATTTTGTGCCAGCCATTGTTCCTGAGTGCTGCCAGCTGCTGTTAATGCTGCACTGTTATTCCTTCCACCAGCTCCCATGCCCATACCCCTCCCTGCTGCAGGAGCCGCCGGAGCTGCATTGTCTGTCCCGCTTTTAAAATCTGTTAGTTGCTCATTAATTCCGGTAGCAATATTCCATCCATACAAATTCTGGTTTTTGTTATAGACAATCCACTCATCTTTCATCGCAAAACGGGCATTGCTTTCCTGTTCTTCTGTTCGGGTTACCTGCAATATTTTACCGGTAGGTATATCCAGTAAAAACAGGTCACTCCTGAAAACAAATACCAGTTTTGTTCTGGCAGTATTATAAGTACCATTGGCAATGGCCAGCGCACACTGGCCTTCATTGTATTTCAGTTTTTTAGTCTCTTTGGTCGCAATGGAATAGGCATACAAAGAATCAGCCGGACTCAGGTCCGGATTCCAGTTAAAATACAACCATTTACTGTCATAGCTCCAGGTAACACCGGAAGGGGATGTCCCCATCCATTTGCTGTCCTGCATTATTTTTTCTACCGTTAACTGCGCCTTGGCAGCCAGGGTAATTACCACACTTAATAAAAGTAAAATTCGCTTCATGGATCTGTTTTTGGAATTGTTAAATTTACGAAAAAATAGGCAATTTGTTTACTTAATTTTGATATTTATTTTATGATTTCAGCTTTACTATTCAAACACAATCTTTTTCCCAAAAGGCATCAATGCCAATTCAATCATCTGAAAATGTTTCCTGCCAAATGGAATCCCGATAATAGTAATACAGAGTAAAACACCGAAAAAGAAATGTGCCATTGCAATTCCCAATCCACCGCAAATCAGCCAGATAATATTGGCAAAAAGTTGTAAACAGCCCCCATTGCTATCCTGATAAACCGCCCTCCTTCCAAAAGGCCAGAGCATAAATTCAGCCAGTTTAAAACATTGCAGCCCAAAGGGAATACCAATAATGGTAAAACAAAGAGCCAGTCCACCCAGCATATAAACAAAAGCCGACAATAAGCCCCCGAAAATTAACCAGATAATATTGCCTATAAAATTCATTGCTACTGTTTAAAATTGATAATGTAGAAGGGCCAGCACACTCATGCCTCCCATTACCGCCACCACTAACCAACCGGATACCTGCATCCATACCGGATGCTGATAATTTTTCATCAGTGTTTTCCGGGTAGCCGCTATTAAAATAATACCCAGTGCTACTGGTAGAATAAAGCCGTTTACAGCACCGGCAAATAATAATAACTGCTTCGGTTTGCCAATGGAGACAAAGATTACAGTAGACAAAATAATAAATATAGAAATCCACCACCTTTCATTTTTTTGAAAGGAAGAATGAAAGGTTTTAAAGAAAGAAACAGAAGTATAAGCGGCACCCACTACCGATGAAATGGCCGCACTCCACAATACCACCCCAAAGATCCGGTACCCGAAATCCCCGGCCGCCAGCTGAAATACAGAACCAGCTGGATTATTGGCATCCAGTACAGGATGGTGCATAGCCACCCCCACCACTGCCAGGAATAAGATAAACCGCATAATGGTAGAGATGATAATTCCGCTGATGGCACTGCGGTTTACTACCTTTATACTGTCCTTGCCCTTAATCCCCGCATCCAGTAACCGGTGTGCCCCTGAAAATGTAATATATCCGCCTACCGTTCCACCCACAATAGTAATAATAGCCACATAAGAAATATGTTCCGGCAGGATAGTATGTTCCAAAGCCTTTACCAGGGGAGGATGTGCCGCCCAGGCAATAAACAGTGTCAGCCCAATTTTTAAAGTACCCAATATCTTGGTAAACCCATCCAGCATTTTACCTGTTTCCTTTACCCAAAATAACACCAGGGCTATCCCGCAACTAATCATCGCTCCTTTTTCAAAACTCCAGCCAAACAATACATTCATCCCCAGTCCGCAACCGGCAATATTGCCAATATTAAAAGCAAAACCTCCCAATACTACAATTGCTGTAAGAAAAAATCCCAATCCGGGTAACAGTTGATTAGCCAGGTCCTGAGCCCGCATTTCACTAATGGTCAATACCCGCCAGGTATTCAGCTGGGCACCAATATCCAGTAATACTGAAACCAGGATCACAAATCCAAAACTGGTAAGTAATTGCTGGGTAAATACCGTAGTTTGGGTTAAAAACCCCGGGCCAATAGAGGAATTGGCCATTAAAAATGCAGCTCCCAAAACGGAGCCGCCCAACCCTAAACGAATACGTTTAAATGGTTTTAATGTCAATGTGGTGTTCTTTTAAGGTAAGGTGAATGATTTTTGCAAAAGCTGCGGCATTAATACCATCCCCATGCAGGCAAACAGTATCTGCCTGTAAGGTTATTGTATTGCCGTCAATACTCTCTACAGTTCCTTCCAGTATCATTTGCAATACCTGTTGCAGGCAATCTTTTTCTTTAATAATCAATGCATCCGGGTATTTACGGTTACGCAGGCTGCCATTGGTTTCATAAGCCCTGTCTGCAAATACTTCACTGGCAGTTTGCAAACCCAGTTTTGCGGCTTCCATTATCAAAAAACTTCCACTTAATCCGTAAAGAACCAGTTTTTCGTCTACCGACTGAACCGCCCTGGCAATTACTGCGCTCATTACCATATCCCTTGCTGCCATATTATACAATGCGCCATGTGGTTTTACATGATGCAGCGGGCAACCTGATTCCCTGCAAACCACTTGTAACTGATACACCTGTTCGGTTACCAGGTCAAACAAAGCATTTTCTGTTAATTGCTGTTCAGTCCTTCCAAAATTATCCTTGTCTTTAAATCCGGGGTGTGCCCCAACAGCAACCTGGTGTTGCATAGCCAATGCCACAGTTATTTTCATTGTCTCCCGGTTGCCTGCATGATAGCCACAGGCAATATTGGCACTGGAAATCCAGGGCATAATGCTGGCATCGGTATCCATGCCTTCCCCCATATCACAATTGAGATCTGTTTGTTTCATTACAGGCTGAAGTTAATCAACCAGCGGTTTAATTGCAAATCACATCCTTTTTGCATGCTATATAATGCATCCTGTTGCTTTTTAAAAGCCTGAGTGGCTGTTTGCTGACTAACCAATGTAAAATGTATGGAACTCAGCGGGCCCGATTGTGCCAATACCGGTACATCAGCACTGATTACATGTGCAATACGGGGATACCCTCCCGTAGTTTGATGATCGGCCATCAGCAATGCCAGCTGCCCATTGGGTAATAACTGAAGGGTTCCTTTGGTAACCGCAGAAGAAAGCATGGAAACAGGGTTAATGGTTTGTAATCTACCCCCCTGCAGCCGGTAAGCCATCCGGTTACTTTGGGCACTAATGGTAAATGCACTCTTCAGTAACTTCAATTTTGATTCCTCAGTCAATAGTTCCCATTCATGGCCGGACAATAATCGTACCGGTTGGTTTGTTCTGTAAAAATCCTTCAGATACAATTTCCAGGGCAGGGTTTTTTCTTTGGAATGGCTGATTGCTTCTGCATAATCTGTTGTATCCTGCACAGGCAATACATCCCCTTTTTTCAAAAACCGTCCGCACCAGCCACCCATAGCAGCAGCAGCATTTGTGCTTTTGCTGTTCAGCCAGGGTTCAATAGCCAATCCACCGCGCAAAGCCAGGTAACAACAAGCGCCGTTTTGCAAGTGGGTAAACTGCAAAATATCTCCTTTAGCAATCAGAAAAGGGGTGTTTAATGGAATATCTATTCCATGTATGCTTGCACTAAAATCCGCACCGCTCAATGCCCCAATCATTGTTTTATCAAATTGTAAAACAGCTGCCGGAAAATGAAATTCAATCACGGCTTCACCTGCAGGATTTCCCACCAGAAAATTGGCAACCATTGCCGCCAATGGGTCCATCACACCAGCAGGATTAATACCCTGAAACTGGTAACCATACCTGCCGGTATCGTGAATACTATCGGCTATTCCGGCTTTGAGTATTTCAATACTCATATACGATGGTTTAATAAGTTAAAATCTTTCAGTGAAATAGGTTCAAACTGAACCCTGTCGCCCGGTTCCAGTAAAACTGGCTTTTGCCGGTTGGCATCAAACATTTGCAAAGGGGTGCGACCAATAATATTCCATCCACCCGGACAAGCAAGCGGATAAATCCCCGTCTGTGCCCCTGCAATTCCAATACTCCCAGCTTCCACCCTGCGGCGCGGTTCCGCTTTACGCGGTGTAACTAAAAGATCAGGAACCTTACCCATATAGGCAAATCCCGGAATAAAGCCAATCATATAAACTTTGTAAATCACGGACAGGTGTAGTTCCACCAGATCACTGATGAACATTTTTTTCTGACTGGCCATTGCTTCCATGTCTAAGGCCAGGGAAAGATCGTAACATACCGGAATTCTTTTTAAAGTACCCCGGACTAAGTCGGAGGGAACAAAACCTGACAATAAATCATTTACCCTTTCCATCATGGGATTTTCAGTCAGTTCCGGGTAATCCAGCATCAGTTTGTACAAATCAAATACAATGGAAACAGAAGCATAAGCCGGAATAATATCGCGGATTTCAGGTGTTTTCTGTAATTGTAAGTATTGAAAAACCTGCATCACTTTTTCATGGGTAGTTTCATCTATAGTAAACCCCAGTTCAATGGTAACTGCATGGTCGCCCAACTGGTACAGGCTATAGGGAAACTGATTAGAAAGTTTCATTTTTCCGGACATATTTTTCGATGATGGCCATCTGCGGTTTATCCCTGCCGTTTTGTGGTTCAATAGACAAGTTATAATCATTCCACCATTGCCCCGCTGCCCAATATTTTACCGGAACATGGTGTTTGTCCATAAATTTTAAAAAATTATCCATCACCACAAACCATTTTGGCTCATCATAAGGTACACCAAATTCGCCAATCATGCCTTTTTTCTTATTTTTTTCCAGCCATTTCACAAAGGGAGCCGCCCTGGATACGCCAATATCTGCATCTGCATGCCGGTTATTCCTTTTTTCATATTTACCCGAATGATCATCATCAAAATAGCAATGAGCATCATAAATAAGGTTATTTAAAGGGTCTTTCAGGTTTTTCAGCTTATCATTCATAGATGGCCAGTCGGCACTATAGGCATAATCCAGTCCATCCACAATAATCGCCACCGAGCTGTCTATTTCCCGGATAGCCAGGATGGTTTTCTGAGCAGATTCCAGCCAGATTTTCGGTTTTATATCATAGGGTTCATTCATAATATCAAAACCATAGATATTAGAAATACCACAAAACTCATGTGCTATTTTCTTCCATACATCCGCCAGG
>Ga0208872_1001423_pt1 | contig 14680 bp, 20 predicted proteins | sample CryBogCBH12Aug08_FD_185508 | JGI IMG/M metagenome (GOLD analysis project Ga0208872, IMG submission 185508) | Freshwater microbial communities from Crystal Bog, Wisconsin, USA - CBH12Aug08 (SPAdes) | ecosystem: Environmental > Aquatic > Freshwater > Lake | place: Crystal Bog, Wisconsin, USA...
CACGTTCTCGGCGGCGGATTTTACGCGACGCGGTTGTATCGCGATTTGCGCGAAAAAGCAGGATTAGTTTATTTCGTCAGCTCCAGTTTCAATATCGGTCTGACGCGCGGCGTTTATCAATCTTCTTACGCGTGTGATCCGCAAAATGTCACGAAGGCACGCGCACTGATTCTGCGCGACCTGAAAGAAATGCAGACGAAAAAAGTGACCGAACGCGAATTGCATCAGGCCAAACTGATGTTGCTGCGTGACATTCCGCTGGCGGAGGCAAGCGTGGACGGCATCGCGAATGGCTGGCTCACCCGCACCGCGCTCGGACTGCCGCTGGACGAACCAGTGCGCGCCGGGGAAATTTATGCTCAATTGAGCGCGAAGGATGTGCAAAAGGCGTTCACCAAATGGCTTCGTCCTGACGGTTTCGTGCAAGTGACGCAGGGACCGGTGCCAAAATAACTTCACGGAAAATTTGAAATGGTGCGACCGGCGGGAATCGAACCCACGACAACCTGCTTAGAAGGCAGATGCTCTATCCAACTGAGCTACGGTCGCAATGCAATTAAACCAATGTGTTTTAAGGGTTCTAATCGCGTTCCATCCGGCACTTACTATGCACGGTTGCGGGTTAAGGGCAAGTTCATCCGCATGGGTTGCAAGGCGGATGGAGATGATGTGCGTGTGTTCTAGTTTTAATCAACTAAACCGCACCGTCTGATTGCCGTCGAGTCGTTTGGATAAATCAATTGGATCGCCCACGGACACTTGTTGAGGATTCACTTGGTAAGCCCAGATTTGGAAATAGCTCAAGTTGGCCTCGCCATAAATCGTCGCGAACGCGCCGTCCACCGCGTCCGCACCGTGCGCCACTTTCACGCGGCCGGTGCGCGGGACGTTGAAGCGCGGATCGAACGTGAGCCATTCGTTGCCGAGATAAACTTCGCAGTAAGCGTGAAAATCCATCGGCGTGCCCGGATCAATAAAACCGATGTCTGGCAAATGGCCGGTGACGTAGCGCGCGGGCAAATTAAATGCGCGGCACAACGCAATCGCCGCGTGCGCGAAATCGCGGCAGACGCCGTGACGCCGCGCGATGACTTCGGACGCAGACAAATCTGGTCGACCAGAACCAAAGCGGTATTCGATATTATTGTGAACCCAGTCGCAAATGGCTTGCACGCGTGGGAGACCATGTTCGATTTGGCCGAAATTATTCCACGCAAAATTCATCAGCTTGTCGGAATCGCAATAGCGGCTTGGCAGCGTGTAGCGCAGTAATTCATGCGGCAGTTGTCCGACGGGAATGATGTTGCCAAAAATCTGTCGGCTATCCGGCAATGAGGAAACGGCCACGAGCGCGTCGTGGCGAATTTCGTTTCGCCCCGGCATGAACGTGGAGCGATAAGTGATGTTGCCGTGCGAATCTTGAAATTCATACGACGGCAAACCGATGCCGAATGAAAGTCGTTCCTGCATCACGAGCACGCGACCTTCGAGTCGCGGTTTGAGCACAAACAGCACAGGCGTTTGCACGGTGGTTTCGTAGGCGAGGTTGCAGCCGACGCGAACGGTGAGATTCAGTGGGGACCAGTTCATTTTGATTTGATTTCGGGCGGCCGCATCGGCGTGAGTGCGGCGAGAATGGATTTTTGCACCGCCGGATTAACGAGATTTCCCAAGTGTCCGCCCTGGTCGAAAACTGTTAATTCAGCTTTCGGAAATGTTGACCGGAGCCAGGCAAGGTCGGCTTCCGTCAGTAGAAAATCATTTTGATTCGTAATGATCCGAATATCGGCATTAGCCCGCAAACCAGTTTCATAAGAGCGCAAATTGCCTGCATTTTCCATGGCGGCTACCGCCGAATCGCCAATGTTCCGAGTCGAATAGTAAGGAATCGCAAGCTTGGAGAAGTAATCTTGAAATGATAATTGCAGGATTTCTTGATACGCCAGATCGCGCCGAAAATTGTGGATGGCGTGGTGCAATACGCCCTGATTATTCCGTTCCTGACTGCTGTAAATGATGTCGCGGAGCACGAGCCGGAACGTAAGACCAATAAGAAATTTTGATTCGATGGCGCTGAACGGCAACGAGGTTTGCGGCGTGAGCGTGCTGCGGCTCAGTGCGGCCACTTTCAAAAATACATTTTCTAAATTGTTGCTACGCTCAGCCGCTGGCCAGTTCAGCGGTGCGGAATAAAAATCATCGAGCTTGGCAATTCCTTGCGTCATCTGCACGGGCGTATTGATGGCGACGTAACGATCAAAATGAAGCAAGGAGTTTGTCGCCGCGGTAGACGCAATGAACAAAGTTTCCAGCGCGCCCATGGAATAACCCATCAGCGCTCTATTTCCCAAACGCTGTGGATATAATTGGTGCAAACGCTGATCAATCGCCGTAAGCGCGACGTGCAAATCGCGTCCGTCCGCCGGCAGATACGCAGGCAGCGCGGCGGTTGAAGCGTGTTCCATGAATTCTGGATTGAACGGACTACTTACAACGACGGCAGAAAAACCATTTTTGAAAACCAGTTCCGCCAGTGCGAGTGATGTTTCGGCGAGCCGATGTCCACCGAGTCCGGGAACGATGTAAACTACATTCGCCGAGCCAGGTTGCAGCCAGAAAGTGAATTTTAAATCCTTGCCCGTCGCCGGAATTCGCACTGATTTGGTTGTGCTATGGTTAGGAAATTCAGGGTCTTTGAACGTGAAGAAAACCGTCTGCAATGTTTCGAGCGAGGCGGCGTCTTGTTCGCCTTTGACTTGAAAATCAGCGACCTGATTGGCGCGCGCGAATGTCCAAGCATATTGAATTTCCGAATACGGATCGGCCTCGGCCTGACTAAAACGCACATACTCGTCCACGCTGTCGGCGAGATTGTTATACATAATGGTGTAGTTGAGATACGAATACGGGCCAAGATAGGTCAGCGGTTTGTTGATATCGAAACGGTAGGGCGCGATGTAGAGCAGCGGATTCGCAGCGGTATCGGCAGCGAGGCCAACGGTATCGCGTTCATTGCTGGGCCCAAAAATCGGCAGCATGATAAAACATTGCGGCGACCAACCCCATTTGCCGAACGTCTGGCCGAAGTCCGCGTCTGACTTGGGAATTTTCCATTTCGTTGCCGGGTCAAATAAGCCAATGATGCCAATGGTTGTATTGCAGGCAAAACGCCACGTTTCATCCCGCGCGCCCGACCATTTGCCTTGCAGCAAATTATTTATCAGGCGACCGGGATAAGTCAGGTTGCGTCCGAAATTACCGATACTCGTCCGCACCGGTTTAACGACCACAAACCGATACACACGACTCGTCGGCTTGATGACATCGGTCATGAGCGCCTTGTTGAAACCCCACATCACGCGGTTGAACGGCTCGATGGGATCGGGCACGGATTTGGGAAGAACCACTTTTTCCACCACCGGCGAATTCGTAAAGACGGCGACTGTCCCCTGCCCGCGTGCGAACAACGCGAGGCTCAACATCAAAACCGCCAGCATCGAAATGCGGCGGCGAGGGCGTGATGATGTTTTACTCACGCGTTTTTCAGGTGGCAGAATCTTTGGACGCTTTATTGATTTGGTCATGCTCCGCGTCAGCGATGCCTTTTTCTATGAGTCGTTGCTGGTTGCTGCGGCCTTCTTCGTCCTCGTCGACATTTGGCGTGGTCGGGACTTTTTGCCCAACCGAACCTGCCACCGGATCCCAGCGTTCGGATTCTGGCACGGATTCGAGTGCGGCAGTTTTTGCGTCCACATCCGACTTCAAAGGCTTCAACGAATTGGTATTCATAAACTAAACGTCTACCGTGAGTGGAACGTTTGGTCGTTGTGTGAAGTCTTCATTTCCCGCGTGCCACGATCTTCCCGCGTGTCGCGCGACTTGGAAAAAATGTTATCGCGCTTCGGCGACTTTGGGTTCGCCACCGCTTTCACAACCGGGCGAAATTGGTGCGCGGTCTTCGGGAAAACTGGCGGCAACACTTTGGCTGCGACTTTATCTTTCGATGATTTCATAAACGTTTTATGTGGATTGATTAAATTCAAGGTTTCACGGCAAAGCCGACCTTGATAGTCACCTGCCAATGATGCACCTTGCCCTTGACGATGTTGCCGCGCGTCTCAACCACCTGAAACCAGCACAGATCTTTGATGGTTTTGTTCGCGCGTTTGACAGCACTTTCTACCGCATCCTCCATGGAAACGTCGGAAGTGCCCGTTAGTTCGATGAGTTTATAGACCGGATTTTTCATATTTTTTATTTCGCTGCTTGCGAATGCGCTTCCACAAACCACAACCACTTATCAATGCCGCGTGAAACTTCCGTGAACAAATCTGCCGTGTCGGCATCGTCCAATTCATCCGCTTCATTAATGCTATTACGAATTTCTTGACCAAACGTGGATAACGCGCGCGCTACGCCTTCGACGTGGGCCGGACCTTCGGAAATTTCCGGTGAATATTCCGTGAGTCGTGTGCGCGCCGCCGCCATGCGCACCGTGCCTTCGGCCACGCCACCGAGTTGCACCACGCGCTCAGCAATCTGATCCACATAGCCCTCGACAGCCTCAGCCACTTTGTCGAAAAGTTCATGCAGACCGATGAAGTTGGGTCCCTTCACATTCCAATGCGCTTGCTTCATCTGCATCTGTAAATCCACAGCGGAAGCAAGCCGCTGATTCAGCAGCGCGTTTAGTTGGGTGCGGCGCTCTACGGAAATGTCGTTTTCGGTTTCATACATTACGGGAAGTTCTGGATAGGCGGTTTTGGTATTGCTCATAAATATTTTTGTTAAGGTGATTTTGAAAATTTAGATTTAAGTTTTGTTGTGAAAGCCATGCACGCGCGTCCGGTTGCGTTCCGCAATCAAATCCGCCTCCGCCGCCAGCCAATGCTGCACCTCGTGGCCGGGCAACGAACCTGTGTTTTCGTAGGCAAAATAGGCGCGGCGCGCGACCTCGTCCGGCGACGGTGAAAAATTAATTTCGTTTTGATCCAATGTTACCGTTGGCTGCGCCGCTCGGGTCGGCTTTGCGTCTTGAGAATATTTATTATGTTTCATGAAAAAGAATAGGTGAGTGGCGAGCATCTTCGCCATGGGGTCTTCACCCCATTTATTCGTTCGTCAAAATCACTTTCAACGCGCGCTCGCGGCCGGCATTTCCGAACGTATCGTAGGCTTTCAGGATTTCCGTCAGCGTGAAGTGATGGGTGATGAGTTGCTTTGGTTGGAGCTTGCCGGCCATGACGGTTTTCAGCAGCAACGGCGTGGTCACTGCGTCCACGAGTCGCGTAGTAATAGTGATGTTTTGCGACCAAAGTTTTTCGAGATGCAACGTCACGCTTGCACCATGCACGCCGATGTTGGCGATGTGTCCGCCCGCGCCGACAATTTCCTGGCAAAGTTCAAAAGTTGCCGGCACACCAACCGCTTCGATGGCGACATCCACGCCCTGCCCCGCCGTCAGCGCCATCACTTTTTCAACGGCCTTGCCGTCGGTGCTGTTGATCACGGTGGTCGCACCAAATTTTTTGGCAACTTCCAGCCGGTTGTCATCGAGATCAATTACGATGATTTTCGCCGCCGCAAAAAATTGTGTCGTTAGCAACGCCGACAAGCCGACTGGTCCCGCGCCGACGATTGCTACGGTGTCGCCAGGTTTGACTGCGCCGTTGAGCACGCCGCATTCGTAGCCGGTCGGCAGAATGTCACTCAACATCACCATCGCGTCGTCATCCGCGTTTTCAGGAATGGCGTAAAGGCTGGTGTCTGCAAATGGTATTCGCACGAACTCTGCCTGCGTGCCGTCAATGGTGTTGCCAAGAATCCAACCGCCGACTTCGCAGTGCGACGGCATGCTGCGCCGGCAATAATCACATTTGCCACACGCGGTGATGCACGAAATCAAAACGCGGGCGCCTTTGCGGAAGCGGCTTACGCCTGCGCCAACCGCTTCGATGATACCGATGCCTTCGTGACCGAGAATGCGACCGGCAGTAACCGTCGGCAAATCGCCTTTGAGAATATGCAAATCCGTTCCGCAGATGGTGGTCTTGACCATGCGCACCACGGCATCCGTGGCGTCGTGCAAAACGGGCTTGGGCATTTCTTCCAACGCCTTTTTACCAGGACCGCGATATACGAGAGCTTTCATGGGGCTAAAACCTCCTTGATAACTTCTTTTAAAGGGCTCGGCTCTGCCGGTGTAAATCCGCTGACTCGCGTGGGCACTAAATCATTTGCTGCGCTGCGATCAACAGCCTCGGTGTTCATGCTCACGAAAACTTTGGATTCTTCGTAACTGATGCTCGTCACTTTACTCACGGGAATCCGCACTTCCTTGCCGGTAAAACGATGGCCGATCTTGATGACAAGCTCGCCAATCGCCCAACTTTGATCGTCCATCAAAAAATCGCAAACGTGGCCAACGATGCCGTCCGTTGCTTGCAGATGGTAACCGTTCACTGATTGCGCGCTGCGCAGATGAGCATCGGCGCGTTCAACTTTGGGAGTTACTGGCGCCGCGGCCTCGCCCGCCACGAAATTCGGCGGAACTTCCAGAATTGGAAAGCTGCGCGTGCCGCCCCACAGCCCATCGCCTTCCCAATAATAAGGCCAACCGTAATAGCGGTGATAATCTTCCTCGTATTGCCGCGACACGGGCTTGTGCGTTTCAATCGCCGGACTATCCTCGACCTGTTTGCGCGTCAGATTCACGCGCAGATGTTTTCCGTCATGCTGAAGTTCGGGAAAGGCGTGTGGCGAAATTAACACCTGTCGCCCCGGCAACCAGTTGCCTGTGTCAGCGACGACATAGCGAACCGTCCAACTCTGGTCGTCGAAATAAAAATCTTTCACATGGCCGAGCTCGCCATCGGTCGCCGCGAGTTTGTTTCCGAATAATTGTTTGAGGCTTTGTAACATAATATTTGCGTTAAATTTTCCCAACCACGTTGAATGCGTTTCAGTAACGAATCTCTGATTAACAAATTAAGAGTAGTTCAACCCGAAGTCGCTCAGCTATGGGGTGTTCTCCCCAGCCGCAGCGGGGGTGTGCAATACGCGATGCACTGTTTCGCCGAGCGTTTGGATGGTGCACGGTTTGGTCATCAATTCGCGGAAGCCAAGTTCACGCACCTTCTCTGCCGTCATAAAACCACTGAAGCCTGTCGTCAATATGATGGGAAGGCGCGGCTGCAATTGCAGCAGTTCAGCACCGAGTTTGGCGCCATCCATCACTGGCATGGATAAATCGGTGATGACCAGATCAAATTTCTTTGGCTCGGCGCGCACCGCGTCCAGCGCAGCCAACGGACTCGTCAGTGCCGTCACTCGGTAACCCAACCGGTCGAGAATGGTTTTTCCCAGCGTGGCCAGAACCATTTCATCATCCACAAACAAAATTTGTTCACCCGCGCCGCGCGGAATGGGCTTAACCGAAATTTTCTTCGTCGGCACCTCAGCTTCCAACACTGGAAAATAAAAATTAAAAACCGTGCCTTGACCCGGGTGGCTGTAATCGGTGATTCGATGAGATATGCAAGACTTGGCAATTCATCAAACAAAACTGGCTTTAGAAAACTGGGTGGCGACGTATGAAAACTTATTCGGTCCAAACGGCTGGATTACTCCGCCAGAGTAACCTTTTTTAGGATTCATTTTCTGTGTGGGCACGCGAGCGGAATGTGTCCCAAAATTTGGAAGCCAGTCCTGCGCCTTTCAAAATGGTTTGCAGCCACGAAGGTTTTTCGTCAACGGGCGCAGGCTTTTTGTGCCGGAAAGATAATAGCCCCGTTACTAACGAGGCGGCAGCGGACGCAATGGCACCAATGGTTTTCGCCTGCGTTGTGAGCGCTTGCGCTTCATCTGCCAGCGTGCGCCATTCTTGAACCAGTTGCGCGCGGTTGAGTTCGCTCTCTGCGAGTAAAAGTTTTTTACGGGATTGCAGCGGGTTCATGCGAGAAAGTGTTCCAAGCAAACGCGGTCTTTACGGAGTTGATCGAGCGAGGCGGAAAGAGTCTGCCAGTCGCGCATCAGCCCGATCAATCGGCGATACAAAAAAATGCCGACGCCGCCATAAAGACCGGTCAAAATCAGCAACACGCCCACGGGTGACCACACCCACAGCCAAACAATGATGAGCGCGGTCAGTGTCATCCCGGCCAGCAAACCAAACACCGCCACGCCGAGCGCCAAAAGGAAAGCGTGCAGGAGACGTTCGCGTTCCTCCTGCACTTCCACTGCCAACAATTCCAGCCGGTTTTCGCCGATGGTCGCCAGTCGCCGCACGAATTTTTTGGAAGTCGTGGCCAGTTGGCTCAAGCTGACAGTGGAGTTTTCCATAACTTTATTAATCGCAGTTGCGCGAGGAACAGCGGCGGGCAATGAGAAAGCCGAGGATTGCACCAACGCCGACACCGATGGCGATGGCTTGATACGGATTCGCGCGAATAGTCTGGTCAGTTGCCTTGGCGCCGGCCATAGCTTTATCGCGGACGCAACCAGCAACTTCCTTGGCGCTATCGAGTGCAGCGGCGAGACGTTTGCGTGCGGCGCCTACTTTTTCACCGGCCACATCGGCGGTGGCAGATAATAATTCACGCGCGTCCGCCGCGAGAGTGCCGAGGTCATTTTCAACCGCTTTGATTTCTTGGTTCATATTTTTTGTGTTTTGTTTTTGTTTATGTTTTTCAACGGTAAATTTTCTGCGTCGGCGAGGTGCTTTGATTCGAGCGAATCTGCCACTGTCAGAATGGAATTTCTTCCGCCAAACGGATTGGGCACAGACTCGCGCGCGAGCGGATCACAAATCCATTTACCATCCACGATCAGGCAATATTCGTAATTGCCGGGAGCTAGCAAAGTTTCCTTCCACCAGTTTCCCGCGCCGGAGGAATGCAGCGTCTTCGCCTCGGGCTTCCACTGATTAAATGTTCCCGCGATGCAGACGCTCTTCGCGGACGGACTCGTGAACTCGAAGCGCACCGCCATGAGTTGCGGGCTGGCGACGTTGTCGTGATTTTGGTTGTGTTTCATGGTGATAATTTATTTGGTGATGATGGTTACCGGACTTGTGGCACATGAATGTCGCCTGAATGCGTGATGACGCCGAACACGGACAGCAGCCACACGACGACACAAATCACCACAACGATGTTTAGAATTTTTTTGATTTTTCCGTCCATCGGGATGTAGGCATTGATGAGCCAGAGCAGCACGCCAATGACGATGAGAGTGACAATGAGATTCATCAGCGGCATAAAATAATTTCAAATGGGTAACGGCTTTTGCAGTTCACGATGCGATACTAGGCGGGCAAGTGAACGGCAGCTATGGGGTGTAACCCTACCCCTTCGTGAATAGAAATTCGTCAGCCCGCCAAAGTAGCTTCGAGGATTCTCCCTAAACAATTTTTTTATTTTGTAGAAATGGAATCGTTCAGAACACAACCCCGGAAGTAGAATGCTCAATCTGACTAGGCTGCGGTCAAAGTTTTGAAGAAATAGCTTTACCGATTTAGCTCGGCAAGCACGCCGCGGCTCACGCGTGACCGAAATGCCGCAGGACTTGATACACTACCAACGCCGCGACGTAGGCGAGTCCCGTCATGTAGAAAATCTGAAACAACGGCCACTTCCAACTATTCGTCTCGCGTCGCACGACGGCGGTGGTGGACAAACATTGCGCGGCCAAAATGTAAAACACCAACAAACTCGCGCAGGTCGCCACATTGAAAATGGGCGTGCCGTCGGTGCGTTTGGCCTGTCGCAGTGTGCTGTAAAGTGACGTCTGATTGTTTTCCGCCGCGTCTTTGCCCACGCCATAAACAATCGCGAGCGTAGAAACAATCACTTCGCGCGCGGCAAATGAACTGATGATGCCGATGCCGATTTGCCAGTCGTAGCCGAGCGGTGCGATGACAGGTTCGATGACGTGGCCGATTTTCCCGGCAAAGGAATTTTGCAAGGAATTTTGCGCGGTCAAACGATCAGCGGTATCAAATAATTGCGCCGCCTGATTCGTGTCGCCGGTCTTTTCCAATTGCGCCGCTTGCGTGGTCATCGCGACAGCGGCAGCGGGCGCGCTGGATTTTGGATAATACGACAGCGCCCATAAAACGAGCGAGATAACCAAAATAATGGTGCCCGCCTGCTTCACAAAAATTTTTGCGCGGTCAAACGTGTGCAGCAGCGCCGTGCGCAATCCTGGCACGCGATACGGCGGCAATTCGATCATCAGCGGTTTGCTTTCGCCGGGCAAAATGGTTTTCCGAAAAATTGTCGCCATGCCCAACGCGGCCACGACGCCGGTGGCATAAGCAGCGGTGAAAACCAACGCCGCTTTCAAGGGCGAATGCGGGAACAATAACGCCGTGACCATCGCGTAAACGGGAATACGCGCCGAACACGCCATCAACGGCGCGACCAGAATTGTGATCAATCGGTCGCGCGGATTTTCGATCACGCGCGTGGACATGATGGCCGGAATCGCGCACGCATGCGCCGAGAGCAATGGCACGAACGCTTTGCCCGGCAGACCGAGTTTGCGCATGATTTTATCCATCACGAACGCCGCGCGCGACAGATAGCCGGTGTCTTCCAGCAGCGATAACGCGAAAAATAAAATGCAGATTTGCGGCAGGAAAATCAGGATGCCGCCAACGCCGCCGACCACACCGTCGGAAACCAGACTTTGCAAATCGCCCGCCGGTAAAACCGAACGCGTCCAGGTTTGGATGCCCGCAAACGCATGATCAATCAGCTCCATCGGGATTTGAGCCGCCCAAAAAATCAGCGCGAAGAGCGCGAGCATCACGATGTGGAACACAGCGACACCGATGACCGGATGGGTAAAATAATCGTCGAGTTTGTCCGTCCACACCGAGCGCTGGACGATGGCCGAATCCATGACGCGCGTGGAGATTTGCTCCGTCCACTCGTAGCGCGCCTGAAACGTGCAGCCGGTGCAGCCGCCACAATTTGGGTCTACATGATTAGTCGCCTCGGGCATCGCGCCGGTCACAAGCCGATTCAATTCCTGTTTTAATTCATCAATGCCTTCGCCGTTGCGGGCGGACACCGGCACGACCACGCAGCCAAGTTCCTCCCGCAATTTCGCCACGCCAATGCGGATGCCATCGCGCCGCGCCATATCCATCATGTTCAACGCCACGACGACCGGACATTTCAATTCCAAAACCTGACTCGCGAGAAAAAGATTCCGCTCCAGATTCGTTGCGTCCACCACGACGAGCACGGCGTTCGGCGCGGTATGTTCCAACTTTCCTTGCAATGCATCGGCGGCAAGTTTTTCGTCCGGCGATTGGCTGTCGAGGCTGTAAAGTCCGGGCAAATCAACCACGACAATTTGTTTGTGATCCAGATGCAACCGGCCAACTTTGCGCTCAACCGTCGTGCCGGGAAAATTTGCCGTCTTGGCGCGCAGACCGGTCAGCGCGTTGAACAAAGTGGTTTTGCCAGCGTTGGGATTACCGACGAGCGCGAGCGTGAACGCGTGAGATTGCGCTGCGGATGCCGCAGCCGGAGTTTCGTGGCAGGCACTCATGCGTGTTCGTCGTCGCGCATCGCACAATGGTTGGGCTGACAGATTTCCACGCGCACACGCGCGGCAAGTTCGGCGGAAATCCCCAAACGCGAACCAAAGATTTTCAGGATCAGCGGATTGCCGACGCGCACCAACTCCACGCGCCGCCCCACGCAAACGCCCAATGTTTTCAGGCGATTTGTGTCCTCGTCATCGGTCTCGACACTGCGGACGACGGCGCACACGCGCAGCGGCAATTCATCCAGCCGCACCGTGGGCACAGGTTGTTTGATGGTGTTCACAACGCCAGTAAAATAAGCCAGCAAATGTTCAAGTCAAACTCTGCGCGGCCGTTGGTTGACGCAAGCTTCGCAGAAAAATTGATTTCAGAGACAACAGTCTAATCGTCCATACCACAGCCAACTGCCGTCCACTTGCGATTTGTTGTCGGTCAATTGCACCGTGACGAAGTTGGATTGATAACCGCGCTGCGCTCCGGCAGATTGGCGGAGTGAAATTTTTGAATTTATTCGCCCTCGCGCTGGTCGCGGCACTGTTCGCAGGCTGCACCAAGCCCGACGCTGCCACCACGCTGAATCCGCCATCGCTCGATGCGCTGCTACCCACGCACGCGCAACCAAAATTGCCGACCATGAAAATCTATCTCGGCGCGGAAATGCTCGATGCCGAACTCGCGCTGACCGACGACGAAGAAATGACCGGCATGATGTTCCGCACCAACATTCAGGAAACCGACGCGATGCTGTTCGTCCTGCCGCAGCCGCAGCGCGCCAACTTTTGGATGAAGAATTGTCCTGAATCCATTTCCGCCGCCTACATCACCGCCGACGGAACGATTCGTGAAATCCATCACTTGGAACAAAACGACACCAACGGCGTCGTGGCCGCTCGCGACGACATCCGCTTCGTTTTGGAAACCAAGGAAGGCTGGTTCACCCGCCACAACATCGCGCCCGGCACGCTGATTCAATCGGAAAAAGGCTCGCTCGCAGAAACGTTTTTACGGCAACGCTGAAATTTTATTTTCCAGCCAGCAAATCAAATTTAAGTTTCAAATCCGTTTCCGGCAACAATCCAGTCGTGCGATCGGCCACCTTGCCGTCCTTGAAAAAAATCAGCGTCGGAATCGCCTGCACCTGAAAATTCTGCGCCAGCCCCGGCGATTCATCTACGTTGATTTTGACGAACTTGATTTTGTCCGTGTAGCCGCCCGCCAACTTATCCAGCAACGGCGACAGCTCACGACACGGCCCGCACCACGTCGCATAAAAATCCGCCACCACCGGCGTCGCGCAGCGCGTCACCTCATCTGCGAACTCGCCCTGCGTGATGTGTTTCACGTTCGCCGTGGATTCATTCATCGCCGACGGCTTTTCGCAACCGGCGATAAAAAGCAGATTCAAAATGGCAACACCGGTAAAAAGAGATTTTAGCTGTCCGCGCCAATTCATGATCGAAATCTAACCGCACCCGCCGGCTGCGCAAATTATTTTCCGCGCCAATCTGTTTGCGAAATTCGAATTCCCGCTTACGATTTTGCCATGCTGTCGCTCGCACAACTTGCCGAACTACTCGAACAAAACCGCGCCGCCGCGTCCGCGCGCGTGGCAAACTTTTCCCTCGGCGGCCGAAAATTTGATTTCAATTCGGCACCCGCCATCATGGGCGTCGTGAATCTGTCCGCCGATTCATGGTATCGCGAAAGCGTTTGTTTATCGGTGGAATCGGCGGTTGCGCGCGGGAAAGTTCTGGCGGCGCAAGGCGCACACATCATTGATGTCGGCGCAGAATCCACGCTCGCGCATGCCGCGCGCATCGGCCACGCCGCGCAAAAATCAAAACTTGTTCCCGTAATTAAAAATCTCCGCGCGGCCAAAATTCTCGTCTCCGCCGAAACCTATTCACCCGCCGTCACGCGCGCTTCACTCGAAGCGGGTGCAAACATTTTGAATCTCACCGGCACGACGGCTTCCAAAGAGATATTTAAAATGGTCGCCGCGCACGATGCCGCCGTCATCATTTGTTACGTCGCCGGCAAAAACGTCCGCGAAGTCGGTAACTTTGATTTATCCGCTGACCCGATTCCGATGCTACGGGAATTTTTTGCGCGCCAGATTGAACTCGCACAAAGTTGCGGTGTGGAAAAAATCTTCATCGATCCCGGTCTCGGTTTCTATTACAAAAATTTGCAGGACAGCGCGGTGCGGGTGCGCCATCAGATGAACATTTTCCTGAACACGTTTCGGCTGCGTGAACTCGGTTTTCCCGTCTGTCACGCGTTGCCGCATGCGTTTGAATTTTTTGGCGATGAAGTCCGGTGCGCCGAACCGTTTTTCGCCGTGCTCGCCACGCTGGGCAAAACCGATTTGTTCCGCACCCACGAAGTTCCGCGCATCAAAGCAGTTTTAGATACGCTGAAAGTTTTTTGATTATTTCCGGCGGCAAAGAAAAACGCCTTCTTCACCGGAATCGGCAATCCATTGTTCACTTACGGCCAAGCCGTAACCCGCCAAAATTTTGCAAACACGCTCCGGCGTGTAGCGATATGAGAAAAAAAGCTGAATACTTTCGCCACTCGCGAAGGAAAATTTCTCACTGCCGACTTCGATCTGTCGTGCGCGGCGGAAATGAAATCTTGCGACCACACGCTGCAAACCCAGAGCTCCGGTTTCGATGGCAAAACGCAATTCGCCGTCGCGCGGCTCAATTCCCAAATCAAAAAGAAAAGTCAAAAGCCAGTCGCGTGTGAGCTGATTATCATATTGCGGCAGAATTTTCTCCATGCCGACGGCGTAATTTTTGCCCGGCGCGAGGTTGGCGCTGAACAGCAGAAAATCATTAGGGCGTAATAGTTCTACGAGTTTCGGCAAAATCTGGCGCGGCTCAAAATTCGGAATCATGCCGAAAAATGTGACGAGCCGCGCGGCACGCGGCGGACAGATTTCGGGCAAGAGCGCGGATAAATTTTTTGTCGTCGCTAAGTCGCAAACGAAAGGTAAACATTTTTCCGGCGGCAGAATTTTCAGCGCGGCTTTACCCGCAACCAAAACCATCGCGACACTGACATCGCCGGGCGCGTAGGAAATTTTTTTGCGGCGCGACCGCAATTGTTTCAGCA
>Ga0208872_1001426_pt1 | contig 14671 bp, 17 predicted proteins | sample CryBogCBH12Aug08_FD_185508 | JGI IMG/M metagenome (GOLD analysis project Ga0208872, IMG submission 185508) | Freshwater microbial communities from Crystal Bog, Wisconsin, USA - CBH12Aug08 (SPAdes) | ecosystem: Environmental > Aquatic > Freshwater > Lake | place: Crystal Bog, Wisconsin, USA...
CAGAAGTAGCTGAACAACCTAAAACGGCTGGTTCAGTAGTAACAAGTGAAAATTTAGCGGATTTTAATGCTGATAAATTAGGTTTAGCTTCCGAATCTAGCCCAACTGCGGCTGAAGTTGATGAAAATCCTTCAGAGCCAGCGGCCCAAGATGGAAAGAATGAACCAAAATTAGCTGATGATGAAGCGACCGGAACAGAAGAAAAGAAGCAAAACCCAAAGTTAGAAAAGCGGTTTTCTGAACTAACCAAGGCACGTAAAGAAGCAGAAGCGCAAGCGGCTGAAGAACGTACCAAAAGGGAAGGTTTAGAAGCCCGTTTAGCGGCATTAGAAAGCGTTAAGGCACCTACCCAGGCACCTGAAAGCAATCAAAAGCCAACGCCGGACAATTTTAAAGATGCTTTTGAATATGCAGAAGCATTAGCAGATTGGTCAGCGGAACAAGCATTAGTAAGACGTGAACAGGAAGTAAAGCAAAAGGAAGTTGAAGCTAAACGTGAAAAGGTTATTTCAACCTGGCAACAAAAGCTTGAAGCGACTAAAGCTGAATTACCTGATTACGAAGATATGGTGGCATCAAGCACCGTGACGGTAAACGACACAGTACGTGATGCGATCCTTGAAAGTGATGTAGGGCCAAGAATCCTATATGAACTAGCAAGTGATGACGAAATGGCTGAAAAGCTATCCACTATGACTACTTCTAGTGCTTTAAAACTTATTGGGAAGCTGGAAGCGCAGTTTGAAAAGACTGAAGCACCAGCGAAAGCGGAAAGAAAATCTGTTGCGGCGAAGTCAAATGCACCTGAACCGATCCGACCATTAAGATCAACCGGTGGCGTAGCTGATGTTGCAATAGATGGTGAAAAACTATCATTTCAACAATGGAAAGCTGGCCGGCTTGCTGGAAAGATTAGATAAGGTTAAACCTAATTTAATTTTTAAGGAAATATCATGTCAAATAATTTATTGACTATTAGCAAGATCACCAACGAAGCGTTGATGGTCCTAGAAAACGAACTTACTTTTACTGGTGAAGTTGACCGTAACTATGATGACCAGTTTGCAGTAGTTGGCGCAAAGATTGGTCAAACCGTGAATGTACGCCGTCCTGGACGTTTCGTAGGTGCCGTAGGACCACAATTGGTAGTTGAAGATTTGAACGAAACTTCTGTACCAGTTACATTGTCAACACAGTTCCAAGTTTCAACTCAATTCACAACACAAGATTTGGCATTAAGCCTTGATATGTTTAGTGACCGTGTATTGAAACCAGCTATTGCTACTATTGCCAACAAAATGGACCGTGATGGTTTGTTGATGGCTAAAAACAATACTGCAAACATCGTTGGTACTGCTGGTACTGCACCAACTGGTTTGATCACTTACCTGACTGCCGCCGCTTATTTGGATTCTGAAGGCGCACCACGTGATGGCCGCCGTTCTGTAATCGTTGAGCCATTCACATCTGCAACTATTGTTGATAGCTTGAAAGGTTTGTTTGTTCCAACATCACAGATTTCTAGCCAATATACAAAAGGCTTGATGGGCCGTGATTCCGGTGGTATGAACTGGCGCATGGATCAGAACGTTGTTTCACAAACGTTCGGTTCTTATGCTTCAGCAACATTGTCATGCAACGTAACAACTGCAACTGGCTTCCTATCAAGTGGTTGGGCTTATTCAAGCAACATTACTATTGGTGCTACTTCTGCGGCCGCTACATTGAACCAAGGCGATACATTCACAATCGCTGGCGTTTATGCAGTTAACCCACAAAACCGTCAGACTTATGGCAATAAACTACGTTCATTCGTAGTTGCTTCCACAACTGCTATTGGTTCCGGTGGTACTGCTACTGTTACTGTTATCCCAGCAGTTATTACTGGTGGTCAGTTCCAAAACGTTAGCGTTACTTCAACTGGTTCACAAACTGTTACACCATTTAACAATACCGGTTTTGTTTCTGCACAAAACATTTTGATGCACAAAAATGCGTTCACATTGGCTTGTGCCGATTTGGAATTGCCTGAAGGTGTTCATTTTGCTGGCCGTGCAAGCGATAAAGAAATTGGTTTGTCAATTCGTGTAGTTCGTCAATACACCATCAACAACGATAGTATTCCTACTCGTTTAGATGTTCTGTATGGCTGGGCACCTTTGTACCCTGAACTTGCTTGCCGTATTGCATCGTAATTAATCGTAGGGGGTAAAACCCCTACTTTTTAAACTAAATTTAAGGAAATAATCATGGCAAATCCAGGCCCAGCAGTAACGATTTCAAACCATCCCATCCAATTAGGAACCAACCAAGCTATTCGTTTGTTGGCTTCTTACCAGGGTGTTAACGTAAACGCAACTGGCGATACCGTTCTTCCAATTTTGGATACCGGTTCTTATTCAGTTTCTAACGTTATTTTCACTAACGCATCAACAAGCTTGACTACTGCATTAGCTGGTGTATTTACTGCACCATCCGCTGGTGGTACAGGCATTGTTGCTAATGCCGCATTATCAGCATTGACCGGTGCAACTGTAGTAAGCCAACGTACTGTTGCTTCTACTGCATCATTAAGCGGTCCAAACCTTTACGTAAACGTTGGTACTGCACAAGGTGCGGCCGCCACTATGGACGTTTTCGTTTATGGTTACGATCTAACATTCCTACCTTAATAGGGAATAGGAAATAGTGAAGAAAGCCACCCCCATGAAGGGTGGTTTTTTTCCTTTTTAAGCTTATAATTAATCATCCTCATTTAAGGAAATTATCATGTCATCTACTACCGTTACACGTGGCAATTCCCACGAAACGTTTTATATCCAGCCTACATTAGCCCCAGTTTCAGTTGCCGCTAATACAACCGCTACACAAACCTTTACCGTTCCTGGCTTGCTAACAACTGATATTGTTAATGTTATTGGTTTACAAGGTTCACAAATTGCCGGTATTGTTACTGCTGAAGCTGATTGTTTAGCTAATAACGTATTGACTATTCAATTTGGTAATTTAACTGGTTCAGGCGTAATTCCTTCTACTGGCGTTTACACAATTGAAGTTATTCGTCTTGAAGGCCCAGCCCCAGTTACGGCGGTGTAATCATGGCCATTACTAACGTATTACGTCCTATTGGCCCTACAACTGCCGTAACAGTTTCGGGAACTTCATCTACTGCGGTCACTATTAGTGCTTCAGGCAACAACCAAATGGACTATTGTGCGTTTTTAAATACTGCTTCTACACCGGTGGCGATTACTATTGCCCCGGTAGTAAACGGTGTAGGTACTGCTGGAGTATCGGCTTTACCTTCCGGAAGCACAAATAACACAATAGTTTTAGGTGTTTCTATGCAAATGCCAATGGTTATTGCGGTGCCGCAAACATTTTCTGTTACCGCAATTGGAACGTCAGGTAGCTTATATATAACGCCAGTTGGCGATCAATCGTAAGGATTTAAAATGTCATCAACCAATCAAGTTGCAAATACTTTAACTGCACAAATTGTTCCCGTACAAGCTTCATTTAATGCGGCTGGAGTATGTACCGGCTTGATTGGCCAAGGTGCAGTATTTTCCCCGCCATTAAGCGGCAATACAGAAAATCCTTCTACTTTATCTTTAGGTGGAAATTTAGTAATGTCATCAACTGCGCCTACTATTGCTTCAGGATTCGGTACTTCACCAACTATTACTGGTGTAAATACTGCGGCATTTAAAGTAGTAATTGGTACAGGCGGTGCGGCTGGTGGAACAATTACTTTACCAGCGGCGGCTAATGGATGGGTAGTTCAAGCTTTTGACGTAACTGCTGGCACAACATTATTTTTGCAACAAACAGGAAGTACAACAACTTCTTTTACCGTAACAAGTTTTAGCATTACTACTGGTTTAGCCGCAAATATGACGGCCGGTGATGTAATCTTGTTTATGGCAATGGCTTATTAATTAAGGGTTACAAATGACCAACCCATCTAATTCTGCGGTACAGAATTTATTACCAGTTCAAGCCTACTTTAATTTAGATGGGTCTTTTAATACATTTATTGGTCAAGGTGTACCGTTTTATGCAACTGCTAATCCAGTTCAATCAGGGTTAACCATTACAAATAGTACGTTAAATAGTTCACCTATTGGTTCAACAAGCCCTTCAACGGGTGTTTTTACTAATATTTCAACTACTACCGGCACAGTTTCAACTACTCCTACCGGAACATTAGATTTAGCAAATAAAGGCTATGTTGATGCAGTAGCCCAAGGATTAAGCTTTAAACAACCAGCCATTGTTAGAACAATTGGCAATATTACTTTGTCAGGATTGCAAACAATTGATGGTGTAACTGTTGCCGCTGGTGATCGTGTATTAGTAATTGCACAAACAAGCACACCTACAAACGGTATTTATCTTGCATCCGCTGGCGCATGGTTACGTGCCCCTGATGCAGATACATATGCTGAATATTTAGCCGCTTATTTGTTTGTTTTACAAGGAACATTGTGGGCCGGTTCTGCTTGGGTATGTACCAATCAACCTGGCGGTACATTAGGTGTAACGCCAATTACCTTTATCCAGTTTTCAAACAATGCTATTTATACCGCTGGAACTGGTTTAACTCTTACAGGATTTACATTTAGCATTACTAATACAGGCGTTTCTGCGGCAACTTATGGTTCTGCTACAACTTCTGCCGTTTTAGCAATAAATGCACAAGGTCAAGTTACTTCTGCATCAAATTCAACAATTACACCAGCCGTAGGATCAATTACTGGTCTTGGAACTGGTGTAGCTACATGGTTAGCAACCCCAACTTCTGCCAATTTAGCGGCCGCAGTTACAGATGAAACCGGTACTGGCGCATTAGTATTTGCCAATGGTCCAACACTTATTGCCCCAGCCCTTGGAACTCCAGCAAGTGGCGTAGTAACCAATTTAACTGGTACTGCAAGTATCAATATCAACGGTTCAGTAGGTGCTACTACCCCTAATACTGGTGCATTTACTACTATATCTACCAGTTCTACTACCAATACAACGCCAGTTTTAAGCTTTAATGCAAGCAATTCAGCATATGCCGCTGGTGCAACAATAGCAAATAGTTATTTACAGTTTTTGATGCAAAATAAATCCGGTACTGCCGGTGCTTCTACAAATTATGTAATTTCTAATGATTTAGGTACAGATAGCACTTATTACGGTGAATTTGGTATGAATTCATCGGCGTTTAGCGCATCTACACCGGCTGATTTCTTTAGTATCAATAATGGCATTTATTTTTCAGGTCATGATGGTGATTTAAGCTTTGGTTCAGGCAATGGTTTTAAAACTTATTTTGCCTGGGGTTCTGTTGGTCAATCTGCCCACGTTATTAATGCTTCAGGTGCAATAGGTTTAAATACAAATTTGGGCACAACACCGGCAAATAGCGGTACAAGCGGATTTGGAACTTCCGGTCAAGTATTAACAAGTCAAGGTTCATCGGCCGCCCCAATTTGGTCAACACCAGCCGCTAACGTTTCATCATTTAGTGCTGGTACAACTGGACTTACACCATCAACCGCTACAACTGGCGCAGTTACATTGGCTGGTACATTAAACGTAGCTAATGGCGGCACAGGAATAACTGCTTTTGGTACTGGCGTTGCAACTGCTTTAGGCCAAAACGTAACTGGTTCGGGAAGTATTGTTTTATCAACTAGCCCAACTTTAGTTACACCAGCATTGGGTACGCCAGCAAGCGGTGTAGTTACAAACTTAACCGGTACTGCTTCTATTAACATTAATGGTACTGTTGGTGCTACAACTGCCACAACAGGCGCATTTACAACTGTTTCAGCAACCGGTGTAATAACTTCAACTGTTGCTACTGGAACTGCACCATTTACTGTTTCAAGCACAACTGCGGTAGCTAATTTATCTATTGGTGGTACTGCGGCAACTGCTACAAATGCTACAAATATTGCAATTACTGACGATACAACAACGGCAACTGCGGTATATCCAACATGGGTAACAACAACTACCGGCAATTTGCCGCAAAAAACTTCTTCTACAAAGTTAACTTTTGTTCCATCTACTGGCACTTTAACCACTACAACATTTAGCGGCGCATTGTCAGGAAACGCATCAACGGCAACTTCTGCAACAACTGCAACCAATTTAGCTGGTGGTGCCGCAAACCAGGTTCCTTATCAAACTGGATCAGGCGCAACTTCTTTTGTTTCCGCACCAGGTACTAACGGATATGTTTTAACCTGGAACGGTACAAATATTGTTTGGGCCGCTGGCGGTACATCACCAATTCCAGCCGGTACTGTAACTAACTTTATTCAAGCCGCCGCACCTACTGGATGGACACAAGTAACTACTTGGAATAACTATGCTTTCCGTGTAGTTAGCGGTACTGGTGGTGGTACTGGCGGTACAGTAGCATTTACAACTGCTTTTGCAAGCCAAACCCCATCCGGTACAGTAAGCACTTCTATTAGTGCAGTAAGCGGTTCTGTTGGTATTTCAGGCGGTTCTGTTGGTTCTTATACCCTTGCTACTGCTGATATTCCAAGCCATACCCATTCAAGCCCTTCTATTAACGTAAGCCTTGGATGCGGCGGCGCAACAATTGTTTCTAATGCGGCTTGCAGTGCTGGAACTGCATTAGTTTCAAACGCTACTGGTGGTGGCGGTTCTCATACCCATAGCTTTACTGCGCCAACTGGATCATTTACATTTAGTAGTGGTACCGCATCAAGTTCATTTAGTGGAACTGCTATTAATTTAGCCGTTCAATATGTTGATAATATTATTGCTTCTAAAAACTAATTATGATGAGCAGTCCTGAAACTCGTGAAAATAGATTAAAAATTTGTAATGACTGTGAATTTTCTAAATTAGGATTTTGCACAAAATGTGGATGTGTTTTACAAATTAAAGTTTCTTTTCAAGTGCAATCTTGTCCAATAAATAAATGGAGTGCTGAATAAAGTGGAAATCAAATCCCAAACAAATTGCCCATTAGATGGATTTAAGCCATGCAGACAATTAGAATGTGCTTGGTTTTTAAAAATCGCTGGAACAGATAACAATACTGGCAAAGAAATTGAAGATTGGGGATGTGCAATAGCTTGGATGCCAATTTTAACTATTGAAAATAGCAATCAACAAAGACATACGGGTGCCGCAGTTGAATCATTTAGAAATGAAATGGTTAAAAATAATGAAGTTAGCCAACGTGTTTTATTAGCGGCGGCTGGAGTAGCACCACAAACACAAACTATGATTTTGGAAGGCTAATATGCGATTAACAATAATTGTTCCCGATAAATCTGTTTATAAAAATGGAATTAGTTATTTTCCATTGATTTGGGAAGGAACACCATCTAACGTTCATGCCCTTCAATGGTTTGATACCAATACTGGCTGGATTGAATTTAACGATGGCACGGTAAATGAAAATATTACTGTTTTGCCGGATTGGGCTAATAATGCAGTTATTGCATGGAACAATACTAATGATAGACCGGAACCGCCTACTCCAACGCCTGAAGAAATACAAAAAGCAAATTTAGAAACTGCACAATTGTTGCTAACAGAATCAGATTTTACGCAATTACCTGATGTAAATTTAACAAATAAAGCAGATTGGGCCACGTATAGAGCAGAAGTTAGGGCTATTGCTAATAATCCACCAACAACGCCATCCGTGTTTCCAACTGCGCCACCGCTGATTTGGGCTTAAAAAATGATTGATTATTCTTGGAATTTTTTAGAATTATTTGCCAACGGCGATAAATTGGTTTCAGTTCGTTATTTGCTTACTGGAACAAGTGACCAAGTAACTGTTGCTTCAGAAGGCCGTCATGAGTTTAGCGAAGGGGTAGTAAACAAACCTTTAGCTGAAATTGTTGAATCTGATTTAGTCCAATGGATTGAAAAAGACACTACTAAAGACGAAATAAACCCTATAAAATTAGCAATACAAGAACAGTTAAAAAACTTAACTAAAGAACAAAAAGTAGATTTTCCTTGGCTTGCTGGCACTTTTACAATTTAAGGATTAAAAAATGGCAAAGCCAATTGATATTATTACTGGTGCCTTAAAAGACATTGGCGCATTAGCCGCTGGTGAAAGCCCTACGCCTGATGCGGCCCAAGATGCCTTGGATATGCTAAACCTACTCGTTGATCAATGGTCAAACGAAAATATGATGGTTTTTAACATTCAAGAAATTATTTGGAACGTTATTCCAGGCCAAGTTCAATACACTATTGGTCCAAACCATACAACTGCTAACTTTATTGGGGCGCAATACACCGGATCAATTACTGGAAATGTATTGACTGTTACCGGAATTACCCAAGGCGCAGTTGTAGTTAATCAATTTTTAAGCGGTTCCGGGATTACAGATGGAACCAAGATTATTTCAACTTTGACCGGTGCTGGCGGTAACGTTAATGAAGTTGGTACATACTTACTTAATATTACTTATGCAAGCCCAGTATCTTCACAATTGCTTCAAGCTTACTATTCAAAGCCATTAAATATCAATTCTGCTTATGTTCGCATTAATACAAGCGGAAGTGGAAGCCCAATTACTAATGGCGGTATTGATTACCCAATAGCTATTTTAGCCCTTGAAAATTACAACTCTATTGGCCTTAAAACGTTAAGTGGACCTTGGCCAAAAGGGCTTTATTTCAACGCTAATGAAGATTCCGGTAATGTTTTCTTGTGGCCAAACCCTTCCCAGGGTGAAGTTCATATGTTTGCTGAAACATTATTTAGAAATTACGATTCTTTGTATGATGATGCTACATTGCCACAAGGTTACACGGCGGCGTTGCGTTGGTGCCTAGGGGAACGTTTATGCCCTATGTATGGCAAAACAGACCCAGCTACAATAGGCATGATTCATTCTTATGCCGCACAAGCTAAAGCTACATTAAAAAGTACCAATATGTCACCTATGCGTGTTTCACGTTATCAGGATGCTTTATTAATGAGTAGGGCTAAAGATGCCGGTTGGATTCTTACCGGCGGTTTTACTAATTAAGGTCAAATATGCCTGATTTTGGATTTGTTGGACCATCATATGAAGCCCCGTCCATCTACCAAGATGCCCAGGAATGTATTAATTTTCGCCCTGAAATTGATCCTTTAAAGCAACCTGGTCAGAATGGTGTAGTTGCGCTATATCCAACCCCAGGGCTTACTACTAAATTAGTTCTTGATACTGGTGAAGTACGTGGTATGCGTACTGTTTCCGGTGGTCAATACATGGTGGCAGTATGTTCTTCTGACGTTTACGTTGTTGATTCAACATTTACTGCTTCCCATATTGGAAGATTAAGCACTAGCACCGGCATTGTAGGAATTACTGACAATGGACTTAACGTTTACATTGTTGACGGTAGTTACCGTTATAGCTGGCGCATTTCTAATCCAGCTTCAGCACAATTTATTGGATATATTAGTGGCACAACATTGTATGTAACAACAATGAAAAAAGGCACTATTACTACTAATCAACAAATATTTGGTGATGGGATTGTTGCTGAAACGATTATTACGGCATTAGGAACCGGAACGGGTGGAGTTGGTACTTACACCCTTAATAACACCCAAACTAAAGCTTCTACAACTTTAAATACTGCGGCCGTTGCGGCAAAAATAACAGGATATATTGCTGGAACTGTTTTAACGGTAACGGCAGTAACTAGCGGAACTCTTTATCCAGGCCAAACTATACAAGGTGTAGGCGTTACCCTTGGAACGATTATTACGGCCCTTGGTGGCTCTGCGGCATTATCCTTTGCCATTACTGCGGCTGGTACTGGTTATGCCGTTGGTGACACGATTACGATTACTGGTGGTATATACAGTCAACAAGCAACTTATACAGTAGCAACTATCGGTGGTAGTGGTGCAGTTACAGGCCTTACAACTGTAAGCAATGGTGTTTATACAGTAGTGCCAGGAACTCCAGCAGTAACAACAACTAGCGGCAATGGAACAGGGTTAACCCTTACATTAACGTTTGGTACTGGTACCGGTGGAACGGGTTCTTATGTTGTTACACCATCACAAACTGTTGGTTCATCCGGTAGCCCAATTACGCTATATGCTTTGAATTTCAGTATTATGCCAACAACTGATGGACCGTTTACGGGTGCTGACGTAGTTGATATTGTTGATAACTATTTTGTTTATAACCGTCCAAATACCCAGCAATGGGGTAGTTCCAATATTCTTTCCCCTATATCTTCAGCATTAGCATTTAGTTCTAAAGATGGCGCACCGGATAACCTAGTTTCAATGATTGTTGATCACCGGGAAGTTTATTTGCTTGGTGAAGTTTCTAGTGAAGTTTGGATTGATAGTGGTTTATTCCCGTTTGCTTTTCAGCGTATTCCTGGAACATCAACTCAACATGGTATTGCGGCTAAATTTTCAGTAGCTAGACTAGGTAATTCTTTTGCTTACGTAAGTCGAAATATTCGTGGCCAAGCCCAAATTATGATGATGAATGGTTATACACCTACCCGTATTAGCACTCATGCCGTAGAAAATACTTTAGTTGATCAATTTATTACAGATGCCAGGGCTTGGACCTATCAGTTAGAAGGCCATGAAGTTTACGTTGTAAGTTTTCCAACCCTTGATTTAACTTGGGCATATGACATAGCTACTGGAATGTGGCATAAATGGCTTTGGGTAGATCAAAATAACGTATTTCATCGTCATCGTGGTAATTGCCATGCAAGTTTTCAAGGTTTAAACCTTGTTGGCGATTGGGAAAATGGTTCACTTTATCAATTAGACCCTAATGCTTATACTGATAGCGGCAATGAAATTCGTAGAGTTCGCCGGGCACCCCATTTAATTAGCGATTATCAACGTCAATATTTTCATGAATTACAAATACATTTTCAGCCTGGCGTTGGTTTGCCTGATGGTTCTGCACCACAAGCTATGTGCAGATGGTCAGATGACGGCGGTTCAACTTGGTCCAATGAACATTGGTCAAGCATTGGCGTACAAGGTGCATATAAAAATCGTGCAATTTGGCGCAGATTAGGTGAATCTAGGGATAGAATATTTGAAGTGGTTGTTACTGACCCTATTAATGCCGTAATTACTGCGGCCAATCTTAAAGCTGAACCAGGGGATAATTGATGGCTAATTCAAGTAATCCAGGTGGAATTTGGGCAAATAGTCAAAATAACCCTTATCCACAATCAGAATTTTTGGATGGTCAAACTAAACGTCCAACTAGGGCTTGGCAACAATTTTTTCTTGGTATATTAAACTTTACTTCAGCTAGTACGGCCACATCCGGTCAAGCTGGTTTAACGATTCCATCTAGTCCAGTTGGATTTATTAACATTACCGTAAATGGTAAACCTTATAAAGTGCCTTACTACAACCCATGAACGTTACCGAACAATTCTTGCAAAATCAGGGAACTTTTGAAATTGATCTTGGAACACAACATCATTTTTCAGATGGTCTTTATGCTAAAGAAATGCACATTCCTAAAGGTTATGCCGCTGGGATGCATAAACACGAATATTCGCACTTTAGCATTTTGTCAAAAGGACGTGTAATTGTTCGTACTGACGAATATAATGTGGACTATACGGCCCCAGCTTGCATTGAAATAAAAGCTGGAATTAACCATACTATTGAAGCATTAGAAGATGCCGTATGGTTTTGTATTCATGCAACTGAAGAAACTGATATTACTAAAATTGATGAGGTTTTGATCGCAAAATGAACAATTTCACCCAAATAGCCGCTGGAATCAATGTATTTCCATTATTACTGGATTTGCAACGCCAGCCATCTTTGTGGAATAAAAACCCTTGCAGATTATCAAAATACGGTCCCCATTCTGAAACTTCAGATATTGTCATCCGCTATAAGGATGAAACTGAAAATTTTAAAACAGGTGATTTTAGTAATTTTAGTGATGAACACGTAGCTGATTGGTATAAATCCGTAGATCATCTTCCTTACGCTAAAAACTTATCTTTTGAACTTATGTCTTTGGTTAATGGTGAAGTTCTAGGTGCAGTATTAATTTATAGAGTTCGTCCTGGTGAAAAGATTTATTCCCATATTGATCAAGGATGGCACGCTAATACGTTTGAAAAATACAATATTTGCCTAGAAAGTAACCCAAAAGCCGCTTTTTGTTATGAAAATGAACGAATGGTTCAAAAAGAAGGTGATTTGCATTGGTTTCGTAATGACATACCCCATTGGGTAATTAATGAAGGCGATACAGATCACATTATTTTATGTATTTGCATTAGACAAGATAGCGGTCATAGAGTTCCTTGGTCCCCTGAAGGCTGGACTATGGATAAACATTTAGAAGGAAGGAAATAATCATGCCATTAGGATGGGTAGCGGCCGCAGTTGTGGCTTCAAGCGCAGTAAGCGCAACAATGGGGGCAAGTGCCGCCGGTAGGGCCGCTGATGCGGCTTCACAATCTGCCGCAAATGGACTTGCATACAATTCGGAAATGTATCAAAACGTTGCTAGTCAAAATGCACCTTATCAAGCGGCCGGGCAAAAAGGATTAGACCTTTACAATGGTTTAGCTAATAGCGGATATTTAACTGCAAACCCTACAATGAATGATTTAACTACTTTGATGCCAAATTATAAGTTTGGTATGGAACAAGGGATGGGCCAATTTAATGCTGGTTTAAATGCTTCCGGTGGCGCAGTTAGTGGCAATGCTATTCAAGGCGGACAACAATTTGCCCAAGATTATGCTGGAAATTCATTATCAAACGCATTTAATATGTATCAAGCCAATCGTTCAAACGTAGTAAGTAACGTAAATTCATTAACCGGTGTTGGTCAAAACGCCAATACAACCGTAGCTAATGCGGCAACTGGTTCTTCAGCTAATGCCGCTAATCTATATGGAACAATTGGTAATGCACAAGCCGCCGGAATTATGGGCCAGGCAAATGCTTATTCAAGCGGTTTAAACAATATCAGTAATATGGCCATGTTATATGGCATGAAGAAAATGGGCTAATTATGGCTGAATTTAATGTAGATTTAACCCCTAAAGGCAGTAATGCTATGTCCCTTGGGGATATGCTAAAGATGAGTTATTACTCGTCCCAAGCTGATATTGCTTCTGCTGAAGCTAAACGGGAAAAAGAAAAGATTAAAGAACTTTTGCCGGTTCAATCTTTTATGTCAAACATTGATAATTATTCTACTGATGGCAAAATTGATCCGGATAAAGCGGCCCCAGCATTAATGGCTATTGCCCCATTAACCGGTCCAGCGCATATTGAAAAATTGCAAACTTTGGCACAAAACCAAACTGCAATTACAGATTCAAGAATGAAGCTTACAAACCAAGAAAGAACTGTATTTGCCCAAGTAGATGGCGCATTAGGTCAAGCTAAAGTAGATGATCCTACGGCTTACATTAATGCTTATAAAGCTATTGCCCAGCAATATCCATACAATCCTAATATTGCTAAATTAGCTGAAGCTAAAATTAGTAACGTTACTTTATCCGGTAATGGCGGTCATTTATGGCAACAAGCATTGCGTTCAAGCAATCAAATGATGAGTTTGCCTGAACAACAAGCCGCTTTTGCACCTAAAGCTGGTACCGCCCAAATTGGTCAACAAACCGTTGGTACTGTTACACAACCTTCTATTGAAGGCCGTGCCCCTACTGTTTCTACAAGCCCATTGGGTGGTGGTCAAGGTCAAGTAACACCTTCTGCACCTGAAACAAAACCAATGCCTAAATTGATTCAAGAAGATACTTCTATGAATTACACCGGGCCAGCTAATCCATTGAACCTTAATAAGTTTCAAGAAGAATCTTATGCTAAAGGTAAAACAAACGTTACTGAAGCTAATATGGCGGTCAAATCAGTTAAAGATTTGCAACAATCAGTACGTAAAGTTGAAGAATATATGGGTTCTGCTACTGGTTCCGGATTGGTACAAAAACTTCAAGCTGGCGGTAAATGGGCTTGGGGTAATCCTGAACTTGATACATTGGTTAAAAACGTTGCCCAGGTGCAAGCCCGTAATGCTTCTATTATGGGGTTGGATAAAACTGATGCTTCCCGTGATCTTAATTCTAAATTGTCCGGTAGTGAAAAAATTGATCCACAAGCCCTTGCTGGAGTTATGCAACAAGTTAAAGCTGAAGCTACTGCCGCTGAACTTTATACTGCTGGCCTTAATAAATTCGTTGAAAAACGTGGTGATGTTAACGGTTATATTCAGCAACAAAAATTCCAAAATAAATGGGCAGAACATTATGACCCACGTATTTTCCAGGTAGATAACGTTGCACAATCTAATTTGCCTGAACCGGAAAAAGAAGCGAAAATTAAAGATATTACTAGCCGTATGAGTAAAGATGATTTTGCTAAATACAAAGAAGATAGGCTAGTTATTCATCGTTTAGCTAAAGGTTTATATCAATAATGGCACAAGCACTCGTAGATGAAGAAATAGACCCCTACGCACGGTATTTAGGCGATCCAATGGGATCGGTAAGTGCCGTTGGTGCGCCTGATATTTACAAATCAATGCCTACACCGGCGTTTGAACCTAGGACCAGTAAAGTAGATTTAACTGGTTTAACACCGGATTTAAAAAAGCGTATTGATGAAGCTTCT
>Ga0208872_1001432_pt1 | contig 14641 bp, 10 predicted proteins | sample CryBogCBH12Aug08_FD_185508 | JGI IMG/M metagenome (GOLD analysis project Ga0208872, IMG submission 185508) | Freshwater microbial communities from Crystal Bog, Wisconsin, USA - CBH12Aug08 (SPAdes) | ecosystem: Environmental > Aquatic > Freshwater > Lake | place: Crystal Bog, Wisconsin, USA...
TTCCGGCACTCCCGCACCAGATTGGCAATGGTTTCGGTACTGCCCACGCCCTGTTCCCGGCTTTGTTCGTGTGAGCCGGATCGCTTTCACCTGCCCTTGTAAATCCGCCACTAGCGTCGTTGCCTTAATGCAGAAAAATTTCCCAGCAACCAACGCAGTGATGGCGTCAGCCATGCCAGCTGGATCAGTCTCTCCTCGTATAATTACTTTGTGAGCCAGTGTCGGATTAGCACGAACTGTTTTACCTGCCCGAACCGCAACTGGAACGGTAACTTTATTTTGGTGAGCGCTGTCGGCGATGTGCGGACAGGGTTTTATTGTTTGTGGTCCATGCCGACAGCATTGGATGCCCGTCCGCGCAATTTGAATTTCCAACCAGCGCCGTGGGATTCACCGCAACGAACCACCGACCAACAGACGCCTTATATGGTTTTGGCTGCGGACATCATTGAAAAAGGCACGGACCAAGTGGGGGCAGCCACCCATGTCACATCTGCACCGCATGGGCGCGGCGGCTTAGTGGTGAGCAGTTCCGGCAACACCCCCGAGCCAACGGCTATTGGCTCGCAAGGCGGGAATGTGGCCTTGGTGGACGGCTCGGTAAACTGGCGCAAGCAGGCAATTATGAATCAGCACTACGTCGTTTGGAGTTCGACCGCCAGCCCGGGATATAACCCTCAATATTTGGGATATTGGTAAATCTGAACACACTTCTCAACAACCCTGAAATACAAAGCATGAAAAGACTGACCTCTCTATTCTTACTAACAATTACAATCTCAACGCGCGCTGTGACGCCAGTTGAATGGTTTCCGCTAACCGAGGGGGCTATTGATCCATCAACAAACGCGGTTTACTCGACCAGCGTCGGTTCAACGAATACTGGTGTGTTTGCCGGCACTGGCACGGCCGGTTTGCCGGTTTGGGAATCAACCAATGTTCCGCCTGTGCCTGCGCCGGGCACAACTGTGGCGGTATATTTTGACGCGACCGGCAGTAGTTCCAAGCCTTCCATAAACACTTCATTTCGTGGCATATTGGGCACCAATGCGCGCACGGTTACGGCCTGGATCAAGGCCCAGCCTAGTCAACCCAGCACGGGTGGCGCCCATTTTATTAATTGGGGCGGTGGATCAGCCAATAGCATCACTGCGGGGCGTTACTCCATCAAGCTACAGCCCGATACCGCGGGAGCCGATGCCGGCAAACTCCGCCTCGAAATTCAAGGCGGTGGTATCAATGGCACCAAAGATTTGCGCGATGGCAAATGGCATCATATTGCGGTCCTTAACACCAACGGCAGCACAGTGGGCAATGCGAAATTGTTTGTTGATGGCAACGTTGAACCGATTACGACTTCAAGCGGAACCACCTTGGTGATCAACACGCAGGATAACACCACAAATACGCAGTATGGAACGGATCTGGTGCGCATTGGCAACGCTGGTTGGGATGCGTCACGCGGATTTAATGGAGCTATTGCCGATGTCCGCTTTTATACCAACGCGCTTTCGCAGAGCGATATTCTGGCTATCATCTACGGAGCTGGAAACCCTCCCGCCATCACCCAGCAGCCCGCAAACCAGTCTTCACTCTTAGGCGATACAAATGCGGTGGTAACTTTTACTGCCAGCGTTTCTGGGAGTCCTGCTTTGAACTACCAATGGAAACATGCAGGAACCAATCTTATTGGACAGACAAATATTTCCCTCCTCATCGGCCCGGGAATTTCTGCAGCCAACTTGGGCGCCTACCAAATCGCCGTCTCGAATAACTGGGGTTCCGTGGTCAGCTCCAATGTAAATTTAGTTTGGGGCACTGCCACGATTAACCCACCGGTGCAAGCGGTGCTTGTGGGTGCGAGCGCCAGTTTGAGCGTAACGACCCCGAGCGGAATTAGTGGCTATACCTTTCAATGGCGCGAAAATGGCACGAACATTCCTGGGGCTACCAGTTCGACGCTGCAAATCAGTGGTGCCACTTTCGCCAATGATAGCACTAATTACACCGTGATAGAAACTTTGGCGGGCAACTCGGCCACCAGCGCGCCCCCGGCAGTGATTCGTGTTTTATCCGCGCCCGCATCCGTTTACGCCCAGGAAATTCTCTTGGATGGTCCCGCTGCGTATTGGCGCCTTGATGAACCTAACGGGGCGACGGTAGCCGCGGATCAGACCACTTTCCACAATGGTCTATTTACGAATTACAATGGTTCCCAGTTAGAGCAACCGAGCGGACTGGCGAGCGATACGAATGATTCGTCTTCATTTTCGTCTGGCAACTTTATTGATGTGCCCTTCTCCACAGAACTTGCGCGCACGAATGGCTATTCCTTGGAAGCCTGGGTGAATCCCGGCAGCATCGGTGCCCGGGCAGACATACTTGCCAGCTTTGGCGGCCTGCCCAATGCAGGATACGAATTGGCAATTAACAACGCCGGAAACTTTGTATTCCGGACCAGCACCAACACTTCGAGCGCGTCCACTAGTTGGAATGATTTGACCGCCGGAACCGCTTTGGCCGGGCAATGGACCCACTTGGTCGCCACCTACGATGGCCAGACAAAACGGCTTTATACCAACGGCGTCCTAGCGGCTTCGGCGACGGAAAGTAATTTTCGGGCCGCTGCGGGAATTGACATTTTAATTGGTGCCGGCGGCACGCTAGTCGCCCCCGTGAATCCTTTCAATGGACTCATTGATGAACCGGCAATATATCGCAAGACGCTCACTGCCAACCAAGTCTTGAATCATTACCTGGCCGGCTCGGTCCCCGCCGGAACGCCACCCAGCATTGTCAGCCAGCCGAAAGACGCCCAGGTCATTTTGGGAGATACTAATGCCTCAGCCACATTTACGGTTCAAGTTACCGGTTCACCTAACTTCAGTTTTCAGTGGTTTAGTAACTCCATAGCCATCAACGGTGCAACCAATAGTACTATACCATCGCGAGTGCCGGCACTTCGGCGCAGGCTTTTTACCATGCTCAGGTTGCCAACAGTGTAACCAACGTGTTGAGCAACGACGCTCGCCTCATTCAGATCGTGCCGGTTAGTCCGGCGGCTAGCGCGGCGTTTGTGGGTGGAGCCGTTACTTTCGCCGCGATTTTGCCCAACTACCAAAACTATTTCTATCAATGGCAGTTTATCGGAACAAATATCTCCGGAGCCAATGCGGCTGCACTCAATTTGAATAATATTTCTGCGGGCAGCGCCGGCAGCTATGCGGTGGTGGCTACGTTTGGAACGGTTACCGTAACGAGTGCACCGGTTACGCTTTCGATTCTCGCAGCCCCAGCCCAAACCTACTCAAACACCATCGCCGCCGACGCTCCGGTAGCGTGGTGGCGATTGGATGATGCACCCGGCTCTTCTTCCGTGACCGATGTCTATGGCAATAATTCCGGATTCAGTTATAGCCAGAACAATGATGTGGTCTTTGGGGTCGAGGGTGCCGTTCTTGGGGATACTAATCCCGCCGCAAGGTTTACGGGATATTCAGCCGGCAGCCGCGCCAATCTGGCGAAGATTGAAGTTCCGTTTAATCCCACGCTTAACAATAACAGTTTCACGGTCGAGCTTTGGGCCTTGGTCGCCGGCGGTGCTGGAACCACGCGCTCGCCGCTTACTTCACGCGAAGCCAGCACCGGCGTGGCGCACGGTTATGCTTTTTATGCCGGTGCGGATAATAGCTGGCAGTTTCATTTGGGCGATGGTTCCAGTTTCCTGAACATACCCGGACCCGCCGTAAATGAAAGCCGCTGGACCTATCTGGTGGGAACCTATGACGGTGTGAACGCTGCGTTTTATGTTAACGGGGCGCTCGCTTGGAGCGGTCCTGCCGTGTTTGCTCCAAACGCTTCGGCGGTGTTGCGCCTGGGTGCGGGTGCCACCGAATCCGCCACGGGAAATTTTTATTTTCCAGGTCGATTGGATGAAGTGGCGATTTATAGCAGCGCTTTGAATGCCGCCCGGATTCAGGCTCACTATGCAGCCGCTTTTCCGGCCAACAGTGCTCCAAGGTTTACGCAACAAACATCGAGTCGCGCGGTCTTGAGTGGCACGAGTTATACTTTATTTGCCAAGGCGCATCATCTGCAGCCGCTCACGTATCAATGGCAACAAAATGGAACCAACCTATCAGGTGCAACGAATGCCAGCTTGTCTCTTAGTTCGGCCAGCCAAGGCAACGCAGGCACTTATCAATTGATTGCCAAAAACGGAAGTTATGCAGCTACAAACTCTCCTTTCACTGTCAGCGTGCTTACGGGCGAAGCCGTCAGCGGCAACATATTGGTATTCGATACCGACACGGTCGCAAATCACGGTGGCTATGCTGGCTATGTTGCGGTGACCAATTGGAACGAATTTGGTTATGGGTTGGCGTCTGGCAATGTCACCAATCTGCTTAATAACTTTGGACAACCAAGCGGGGTGACTGCTACTTGGTCGGCTGCAACGGAGCGTCATTGGGCCGGACCACTGTCAGACAATAGTGGTGATAGCGCTTTGTTAAACGGATTTCTGGATACCACGGCCAGCGGAGCCATAAGTTTGAGCCTCACTGGTATTCCTACTAATTATCAAACGGCAGGGTATTCTCTCTATCTCTACTTTGGAGAGCCACCGGCCGCAACGGGCATTGTTGGCGCCGGCGATTCTTTTGGTGCAATAAGTGTGGGCAACTCTACAAACTATTATCACGGCATCGATTTGGCTCAATGGAATGGGGAATATGCCAGAGGCACCAATAGTGATGCGACGGATCCGGCACCGGCGGAAGCTAACTACGCGGTGTTCACGAATTTGAACAGTGCGAGTGTTACGGTGGTAGTCACTCCTCACCCGCACTTAGGGGGGCCGGCCAGCCTGAGTGGATTCCAGTTAGTCGCCAATGTGACAAGTAATCCGGCTTTGTCTATATCGCATGTTGGCAACAATCTGGTGATTACTTGGACCGGCACCGGCGTGCTGCAAAGCAAACGTGCGCTGACAGATGTCTGGCAGGATGTCACCGGAGCCAGCAGTCCTTATACAATCCCAACGCCTTTGTCAGATCAACAATATTACCGGCTGCGGTAAGCAATCGCTTGCCTAGAGCCAGGCGTTCGGCAATTTCGGACGCCTGGCTTTATTTATTTGTAAATCGAAGACCCTAGCATGAAAATAAAATGGCTGCTGGCAGTTCTAACTTTATCTCTACTCGTTGAAGGAGTTGACGCCGAGCCGTCCGCGAGCGTCAAGCCGAACATCATTTTCATTCTTGCCGACGATCTTGGTTACGGTGATGTGGGTGCGTTCTATCAAAATAGCCGGCCACCCTCGAAACCGCGATTGTTAACGCCGCAATTAGATAGCATGGCCCAACAGGGAATCATGTTGCGCCAGCATTATTCCAGCGCGCCGGTATGTGCCCCGGCCCGGGCTTCTTTATTATTGGGCCAGCATCAAGGTAACTGCGCTATCCGAGACAATCAGTTCGACAAAGCGCTGCCCAACAACCATACGCTCGCCACCGTGCTGAAACAGGCTGGCTATTATTGTGGCGCAATTGGGAAGTGGGGCCTCGCCGGACAAAGTGGTTTCCCCTCAGTCTATTCTCCCCAGAGCATCGTCGGACATCCGTTGCAACATGGCTTCGACGAGTTTTTCGGGTATGTAGATCATAGCTCCGGGCACGTTTATTACCACGACGCCGCGCATCCACTGTATCAAGATTACACCAATGTCACGGACAGTTATGCGGATATTTATTCCACCGATTTATTTTTTGCGCGGGCTAAAAAGTTCATCAGCGAACGAGCGACCAACAACATCACGCAACCGTTTTTCCTCTTTTTAGCCCCGACAGCGGTGCATGCCATGTTGCAGGTTCCAGGTGGACCTTTTCCCAGCGGAGCCGGGATTCACGGTGGATTACAATGGCCGTTAACCCCGACGCCAACTACGGCCGACACTTGGATCCACCCAGATTACACCAATGCCACGACCTCCTTTCAAAATGCGGTCATCACCTCCACCAATTGGTCCGCCACGATGAAACGCTACGCGACCATGGGACGACGCTTGGATGACGGCGTCGGGGATGTGCTGCAATTACTGCGCGATTTGAGCATTGCCTCGAATACAATTGTTGTCTTTACTTCGGACAATGGACCCGCAAATGAGGGCGACGGCGGGGCGTATGCTTCCGATCCGCGCTATTTTGATTCTTGGGCTAACATGGACGGTATTAAACGCGATCTTTGGGAAGCCGGCATCCGCGAGCCTGTAATTGCTTGGTGGCCGGGAACCATCGCGGCCAATACCGCTTCCGATACGGTGTCAGCTTTCTGGGACTGGTTACCAACTTTTGCCGAGTTGAGCGGTCAAGTGCCCCCGGCCCAGGCTGATGGCGTTTCGTTGGTGCCAACCCTTACGGGCAACGGCTCACAGCGCTCGCGCGGCTTTCTTTACTTCGAGTATAACTACAATGGTAGCTTCCCGGTTGATGGCGGAACGAGTGGAATTTTCACGCGGAAGAATATCGCCGGTCGGGGTCAGCTTCAGTCGCTGCGGCTTGGCGATTTTACCGCAGTCCGGTATTCCGTCGGTTCCGGAACCGATCCGTTCCGGCTTTATAACGTCGTTGCGGATCCGCATCAAGATCACGACCTCGCCGGTAATTCAACTAACGCCGCGTTGCTGGGCACGGTTCAGAATCTGATCAAACAAGTCCGCCATCCAGAATCTAGCGCCGCACGACCTTATGATGCTGAGTTGGTCCCGGCGGCGAATGTTGGCGGAGTGACCAATGGAATTATCACGGCCTTGGTATATAAGGGCGAATGGCCATGGGTGCCAGACTTTGGCGCGTTGGCACCCGTTGCTACAAATCAGTTAGCCGGGCTATTGATTCCGGCGACCGGGACCGACACCAATTTAGGATTGAGCTATCAGGGTTATCTTCGTGTTCCTACCGATGGATCCTACATGTTTTATCTTGCTGATGATTCTGGCGCGCAGTTCTGGCTGCATGAGGTGCATTTGATGGATGATGATTTCAATCACACCGGCGCAGAAATTTCCAGGTCTATTCTGCTTAAGGCCGGGCTGCATCCGTTTCGGATTTTTTATCGGCATGGCATCGGCGCCACCAATCTGAGTCTCAAATATTCCGGTCCGGGCCTTATCAAACAAGCCGTGCCGCTGGCTGCGTTTTATTCTGATTGTCCAACCTGCGCTTCCAGTTTTATCGCCCAAGATGACTACCTCACTCTGCCGGAGAACATCTCTACCAATATTGATGTGCTCGCGAATGATGCGGGCGCCAGCGCAGTCATCAGTCTAAGTCAACCGAAGGCCGGAACCACGGTGATTGCTTCCGGTAAAATTCTTTATACTCCTGCAACCAATTTTCTGGGTAACGATAGCTTCACCTATTTGGCCAGCGATGGGTTCACCACGAGCACGGCCACGGTGCATGTGAAAGTAACTTACTCCGACGGCACACTTTGGTTTCCTTTTAATGAGGTGGCCGGTCGCAACACCGATACCGCCGGGGGTGATTATACCGGAATATTGACGGGTTTTACCAATGATCCGGCGCAGTGGGTGGCCGGAAAATTCAATTATGCTCTCAAGTTCAATGGCATATCCGACCAAGTTGTAGTAAACGGATACAAAGGAATTCTTGGCGCAAGCAACCGAACAATTGCGGCGTGGATTAACACTACAAACACCGGTGCTATTGTTAGCTGGGGACCGAAAGTCACCGGGCAAAAGTGGGTCCTGCGGGTGCAAGCGGATAACGGCACTGCGGGCGCAATTCGACTTGAAGTAGAGGGTGGCTATGTGGTCGGCACCAAAGTGGTGACAGACGGCCAGTGGCATCATGTTGCTGCGGTCTTCAACAATAGCTCCGCCAATGTGACCAATGTTCAACTTTACGTGGACGGCCAGCTTGACGCGTTTAGTGCCCGCCAATCGCAAGGCATCAATACCCAAGCGGGATCCGATGTGCAGATCGGAACTGATATTCAAGGGCGTTTTTTCAAGGGCATTATTGATGAGCTCCATCTCTATAATCGCGCCTTAAACTCAGGCGAAATCATCAATCTTTACAACGCCACCAATCAAGCCGCCGCCGCCTGGCATTACCGATATTTCGGAACGGCACCAACCGACTGGAATGCGTCTGATGGCGTTGGTTCGCGGCTGTTGGAGTATGCCGTTGGCGCGCAACCGAAGACGACCAGCGTGGCGCAACTGTGGTTGAGTTCAAAAATGATTGATCACCAGTTGCAATTGTCGTTTCCGCGCAGAATCGCCGGCACTTCTGACCTGCAATATAGTCTTCAAATCTCGGAAAACTTGATTGATTGGTCCGATCTTACCGCTAATTCTATCGAACGGGTGCCTATTGATGAACTTTCTGCTTTTGAGTTGGCGATTTACCAGATTGATCTATCAAGTCCTCGACAACTTTTCGTAAGGCTGAAGGTCTATCTCACTTGAATTCTGCTAAACCTGAATATTCCCTCGCTAGCGAGGCTTAGTTTTTGAAGATTTCTGAAGTGGCTCTTCTTAAAAGTAAAGCCATCGTTGATCCATAGGTGATTCTTGTATCACCGTTCTAACTTGCCGCCTCACCGTTGCCTCCGGGCTTTGGCGATGGCCGTATGTTTTCATGGCTAACGCTCCACCGTCTTTGTGTCCCATCCAGCGAGCCACTGTTGGAATATCAACGCCAGCTTCAATGCAACGGGTCGCAAAAAGGTGCCGGAGATCATGCTGGGCCAGTCGTTTGATCCCAACATCATCGCAGGCACGATTCAATGCGGCACTGCATTGTTTAACTTTCAAAACTCTTCCAACGCACTCAGCCTCTGTTTTTGGTTTTAACCGTTTCAACAATTCCTCCATGTTTGGCAATATCGGAATGCGTCGGATTTCACTGTTTTTGGTCCCAGTCTCAGGGTGTCCACGAACAATGATTTCATTCCGTTGCCAATCCACATCCTCCCAATTGATCCAAATGGCTTCAGAGTTTATGCGCGTGCCACTGTAGGCCAGAAATTCAACCATTTCAGCCACCCGAGCGCCCCAGCCTCCACTTTTCCTACGGATATTATCGAGCAGTTCTTTGAACTGGGATGGCTCTGGAAGTTGAAGATGCTTCTGCGTGACCTTAACCCGTTTCAAGCTCATGGCGGGATTTTCGAATGGATCGCCGCCATTTTCCTTGTGCATTCTCAAACCACAATCAATCACCATTCTGAGTGTGCCAATCGTGTTGTTGAAATAGTGGCTGGCAATTTTGTCGCTCAAACCAGCAGCCCAATTGGAACATTCTTGGGTTGTGATTTCATTTAAATGCTTTTCAGAAAGCCCCGCCCATGTGCTTTCAATCTTTTCCAGACAGAGAAGTCTGTATTCTTTGCTCCTCGCCTTGATGGATGAATCATTATCAAGCTCTTTGCGGAAGCGTTCGGCGGCATCCATGAATTTTGGTGCTTGGGTTTTGCTACCTTTGAGCCGGTTGGTCTTGAGGAAGTCAGGTAGTTTACCAACGGCCACCGACCAGACATCCGTTTCCAAACTCAGCCGAATTTTCTTTCCGCCGATTTTAACTTTCCCAAAGTAAATGCCGCTGCTAACATATTGTAACAAGTTCGGAACGCGCGGAAACGAGCGCCATTTTCCATTTTTGGACAATTGCTGTTCGCGTTTTTTGCGCCCCCGGGGCGGATCCTGTAACAAATCGGTTTGCACAAAACGAATGTTACGGGGTGCAAAACAGGGGTGCAACGGTAAAAAAAGAATTTTTTAAAAATAAAAATTCGCCAATAAAATCAACGGTTTGGAAGGGTGGCTGAGTGGTTAAAGGCATCTGACTCGAAATCAGAAGTAGTCGCAAGGCTACCGTGGGTTCGAATCCCACCCCTTCCGCCATTTTGATTTTACTCAATAGAATCAATGGTTTATGGCGGTTTTCTGGCCGAGGTTAAGCTTAAGGTATAACGCGTAGGTATAACGGGTGCAAGTCTTTCAAAGGGGGTCTAAAGCTGTTTAAGAGGGTGAAACACCTCGTTTGTAACTCATCGCCTTCTCTGACCTTCCCGAAAACCTCTCATCAATCTTCGTGGCGAAAGTCCCGCCGCCCATCTTGACATCCTCCAAAACAGGACGATGTTGAGTTGGCTGGTGTGAGCGTGAGTGCAGTTGACGGTGAAAGGCAGAAGTCGGTGTCTGAACCCGTGGGCGCCCGCTTTGGTATCGCCGCATCCGCCGCACATCAGCCGCCGCTCTTACGTTTTCTTTGATGGCCATGTTGAGCCGTTGCGCTGGAACAAAGTGAATAATTTGTCTGACCCTTTTTGAGCAGACGCAGGAGTCGGTCTCCTGATAATTTGTCCGCGTTCCAGTAAAAAGAAAAAAACGAAGCCGCATTCAGCATCATGATTTTTAAACATTTCAAAACGACGTTTGCGCTGATGAGTTTTGGCGCGGGCGGAATATTTTTTTTGTTTTCTAATTTACCGTCCGGATTCGCCGGGGAACCCACCAACGCCAAGGAGGCTGCCAAACAACAGCAACAAGCTTCCGGCATTACTCCCGAAATGCTGGCGCGCGAAGCCCAACGCAAAGCGGCTATGTCGCCAGAACAGCTGGCCTGGGAAAACACTCTGGAAGCCAACCTTGGTAACTTCTATCTGCCGCTCTATTACCAAGACAAAGACGCCGGCCGGGAAACTGCTTGGGATTACGTAGCGGATGCCCCGTCTCTGCCGCGTGTGCTCATCATCGGCGATTCGATCTCGCGCGGTTACACGCTCGCCGTGCGGCATCAGTTGCAGGGCAAATTCAATGTGCATCGCGCGCCGGCCAATTGCGGCTCCACGGTGACGGGCTTGAAACAGCTCGACGTCTGGCTGGGCAATGGAAAATGGGATATCATCATCTGGAATTTTGGCATCCATGACCGGAAAACCGAGCCGGCGGTTTACCGGCACAATTTGGAAACCCTGTTGCAACGCCTGCAACCTACCGGGGCAAAAGTCATTTGGGTGCGAACCACGCCGGCACCTTCGGGAAAAAACTCGGAAGGTTTCACCGAAGTCCAATGCGGGCAGCTGAATCGCATCGCTGACGAAGTGATGAAGGCTGGCAAGATTCCGGAAGTGGATTTGTATTCGCTGTTGAAGCCAAGGTTGACGGAACTTCAGCTTCCCAACAATGTCCATTTCCGCGAAACCGGTTATCAAGTGATGGGCGAAAGAGTGGCGGCGGCGGTTCAGGAAATTGTTTTGCCGGCAAAGGATTCCCCGATTAAGAATTAAGCGTAATGAACACCGGCAAAACTTTAACGCTTGGATTCCTTGCGGCTTGGTTGCAATTTTTGCCACAGGCATCTCATGGCGAAAACTTTTTTCTCGCCCCAGACGGGAACGATCTCAATCCCGGTTCCGAGGCCAGCCCGTTTGCCACGCTGGAGCGCGCCCGCGCGGCCGCCCGGCAGTCCAAAGACGCCACTGTCATTCTGGCTCCAGGCAGTTACCGGTTGACGAATACCTTTGCGCTCGACGAGCGCGACTCGGGCACGACGTATCGGGGACAAAATGCGCGGATCACCGGGAGTGCCAATATTTCGGCTGGCGCGGTGAAAACCGTGACGGACCCGACCACCTTGGATCGCCTGCTGCCGGCGGTGCGCGGAAAGGTTTTGGAAATTGATTTGCGCGCCTTAGGTATCACGAACTTCGGGGAGATTGGCCCCCGCGGATTTCGTCGTCCTTACATACCGGCGCCACTGGAATTGTTTGTGGACGACCAGCCGTTGATGCTGGCGCGCTGGCCCAATGCCGGCCAACCCGGCGTGCCCATTAGCAAGGTGTTAGACAAAGGTTCAGTAACCCGCAATGGCGAGAAACCGACGCGGGGCGGGACGTTTGCGTTGGAGACTGACCGTCCCATCCGCTGGAAGCAGGCGAATGATGTTTGGATTACCGGGTTTTTCTATTTCGGCTACGCGGACGATACCGTGAAGGTGAAGTCGTTGGATCTTGAAAAGAAGACGCTGACCACTTTGCAGCCGCACATGTATGGTTTCACGAACGGCCAACCTTGGAACACCTGGGTGGCGTTGAATCTGCTCGAAGAAATTGACGAGCCGGGCGAGTTCGTGGCGGACAAACCCAGCGGGAAATTATTTTTCCTCCCGCCGGCTTGGAAAGACATCACCAAGTGCCGCCTTGAGGTTTCGGTTTTGAAAGACCCGCTCATCGCGATTGAGGGAGCGACCAATGTTGTCTTTGATGGAATTAATATCGAATGCGCACGCGGCACGGGGGTTTATATTGAGCGCGGAAAAGGAAACCAAATCAAGAACGCCACGCTTCGCAACCTCGGTATGGTGGCGGTTTGCATCGGCCGGGGTATCGCTGCCGACCCGGATGACCGGCATAGTTTTACTGGCGTGCCCGTTTCTCGCGCCCTTGGCTCCTGGCATGAACACCTTTATGAAAACCCCCTTTATGACCGCTTGGCTGGCACCGGTCAGGGTGTGGTCAACTGCACCATTTATAGTATCGGAGCTGGTGCCATTTCCATGGGCGGTGGCGACCGCGCCAACTTGACGTCGGGGGGCAATTATGTCGAGAACTGCGACATTCATGATTTCAACCGCTGGGATCGGACTTACAAGGCCGCTGTCAACATTGATGGCGTCGGCAATATCATCCGGCACTGCCTCATTCACAACTGTCCCGGCAGCGCCATTTATCTGCACGGTAATGATCATCTGATCGAGTTCAACGAAGTCCATCATGCGATGATGGCGGGTGATGACCACGGGGCATTTTACATGGGACGTGATCCAACGGAGCGCGGCAACATTATTCGCTATAATTATTGGCACGACATCGCTCCAACCAACAATACCTATTGCCTGTATTTTGACGATTCCGGCGGTGATGGCTCGCTGGTGTATGGAAACATTTTCCGGCAGGCCGGCTATTTCGCGACCATAAACATCAACAACGGCAGCGACATCGTGATGACCAACAATGTGTTTATCAATTGCCGGAAACCCATCCGCATGGGCGTTGGCGGCGGCATGTGGCGCACGAAAGACGGCCGGTTTGAGCGTCTGCTGAAAACGGTCAACTACGACCAACCGCCGTGGAGCAATCGCTATCCTGAACTGCTGGGATACCTTGCTGCCCGGCCGCAGATGCCGCGCGGAAATCTGTTTGCCGAAAATCTGCTCGTAGATTCCAAGACACCCAAGGCCGATGGAGTCACCTTCGAAAACAATCGTTCAGTGAAGGCCGATCCCACCATGTTCTATCGTGGCATTGCCGGTTTCACGCCGATTCCTTTTGATCAGATTGGCATCCAAAAAACTGAAACGATTCCAAAATGATCATCTGAGCTTAAGCATGACACAGCCATTATCAACTCACTTAGCTTACTGGGGGCTTGTGACGGCTGGTTTAACAGCTTTCAATTTGCTTCACGCCGCTGGATCCTTGTCGGGAGACACAAACAAATGGATCGCCTTATCTGGACGCAGCATTGGATTGACTGAAAGCGAGGTTGTGGTTGGCGAATTGCTCAATCCCGTCTGGACTTCCAAAAACAACCTGCGGGATCCATCTGTGTTGAAGACGGCCGATGGTTACTTCCTCTTTTACTCGCTTTTTTCCGCCGAGTCGGCGGGATGGAACAACCCGACTAACTGGCACATCGCACAAGTTTTCACAAAAGACTTCAGGGCGTTTGCCAATGACCACAATATTTCACCGGCGGGCTGCGCGTCGCCGGGCGACGTTGTGTTTTGTTATGGACGATGGATTTTGCCCTATCAAACTTATCCCGCCAAACCCACGCAACTCGTCTTCAGCGAGTCCACCAACCTGATCAATTGGACCTCGCCGAAATCATTTTTGAGTGAAGCGTTGAACCTGCCGTGGAACGAACTTCATCGGGTGATTGATCCCAGTTTGGTGGTTGAAGGCGACACATTGCATTCTTGGTTCATCGGTTCGGCTTACCGCACAAATGCGGCGGGCCAGCGAATCCGCGGCAACCTCATGGGGCACGCCGTTACTCGGGACCCAAATTTACAACGCTGGGAAATCCTGACCAAAGACAAGCCCCTGCTGGGATTTTCCGAGAGCGCACCCGACGGAGTGGAAAACACGATGGTGTTTCGCACCGGTGACCATTGGACGATGATTTACAGTGAGGGACTGGAGAATCAGCATTTGGCCTACGCCACTTCGACGGATTTGGTGGACTGGAAACTGAAAGGAATCATCAAAATTCCGCGCCAATTCTGGATGGTCAAAAAATACGGGGCACCCTATGTGTGGCGTGATGGCGATGGCTGGCTGATGCTGCTCATGGGCACTGATAAAAATGACCGCACCAGCTTTGGATTGTTGCACTCTCCCGACGGCAGGCAGTGGGACATCTTTCCAGAAAAGACGACCGCCTCCGGCTTGCAATGAAAAATCAAATCCAATGTCTATTGCTGCGGCATGGATTATTATGCCTCATAGTGCATGGGCTGTTTGTGTCACCGACATTTGCTAACACCACGAATATTTGGAATAACGCAGCTGCCGGAACCTACAGTTGGTCTGCCGCAGCCAACTG
>Ga0208872_1001436_pt1 | contig 14618 bp, 9 predicted proteins | sample CryBogCBH12Aug08_FD_185508 | JGI IMG/M metagenome (GOLD analysis project Ga0208872, IMG submission 185508) | Freshwater microbial communities from Crystal Bog, Wisconsin, USA - CBH12Aug08 (SPAdes) | ecosystem: Environmental > Aquatic > Freshwater > Lake | place: Crystal Bog, Wisconsin, USA...
CCCCCCAATAAGAGCGCCGCGCGCGCGCGCGCGCGGCGCATAAGAGCGCCTCTCCCCGCGCGTTGCGCGCGCGCATGAGAGCGTTGCACGCGCGCGCATCAGAGCACCACACGCGCGCGCGCGCATGAGAGCGCATCGCGTGCGCGCATGAGCGCGCATCACACCTGGAGCCAACCACCCACTCCACCGCGTCCTCCCGTCAGCAGCCTGAGTACGTCGCTCCCGAGCGCATGGGAGCACAGCGCGAACGCGCATAAGAGGGCCGTGCACAAGCGCAGCGCATGGGAGCGCAGCGCGCTCGCGCATAGGTGCGCCACCTCCTACTTGGATTGACAACAACGGTTGAGCAAAAAGAGTCTAACGTGAACTTCATTACAAAACCTCTTTATTATCCACACATTTGTACATAAACATCAACACTAACATCAACATACATACATACATACAAGATCACCTAAAACATCTACGCCGCGCTTGACAACCCATTCCTCTGAACCAGCAGTGCCTCCCAACGCGTGCAGCCGGGAGGCGGCACGGCTTCAGGGGCACCTCCCGCAGCCGCAGCCTAGCCCCCCCAATGCTCTGTACAGCCCCTCCGATCCGCCGCCCTGCCGCCACCCGGCTGCTGCCACTGCTGCTGTTCTGCCCCAGGACCCGCCCCCTATTTGCTCCGCTTCCTTGCCGTCGCTCCGATTAAACTCCGCCCTCGCCCGGCGCCGCTCAGCCGCTCCCAGGTCCGCATACGACCCGCAACAGCTCCGCCCGCAACCTGCCCCCGCCCCGCCCCCAACCCAATGATTTTGCTGAGTTTCATGCAGCTTGCAATCGTGATTTAGAAAAGAAAAGGCGGAGGGGCATGGGGGGATGGCGGGGAAGGCCTGGAGGACTTTTAGACAAGAGATCGGACTTCGAAAAAAGAAAGAACGACCGAGCGACCATAGACCGAACTGTGATTGACCATCAGACCCCTAGTCGATCGACCGACCCCTGATCTATCGATCTACCCCCGATCGATCGATTGACTTCTAATCGATCAACCTACCGCTCATCGAACAACGGACCCCTGATCGATCGATCGACCCCCGATCGACGACCGACCCCTGATCGATCGAAATAACCTTGATCGATCAAACAGCCCCTGATCGATGTACCGACCCCTGATCGATCGACCGACCCCTGATCAACCGACCGACCCCTGATGGATCGACTAAACTCGGATGGGTCGACCTACCACTCATCGAACAACCGACCCCTGATCGACTGATCGACCCCCGACCGACCGACCGACCCCTCGTCGATCGACTGACCCCTGATCGATCGACCGATCCTTGATCTACCAAACAGCCCCTGATCGATCGACAGACCCCTGATCGACTGATCGACCCCTGATTGATGTACCGACCTCCGATCGATCGATCGATCGACCGACCCCTGATCGATCGACCGACCCCTGATCGATCGACTGATCCCTGATCTGATCGATCAACCGACCCCCGATTGATTGATCGACTTGACTTCTCTAATCGATCGACCGACCCCTGATCGATCGATCTACCCCCGATCGATCGACTGATCCCTGATCTGATCGATCAACCGACCCCCGATTGATTGATCGACTTGACTTCTCTAATCGATCGACCGACCCCTGATCGATCGACCGACCCCCGATCGATCTACCCCTGATCAATCGACCAAGCCCTGACAGTTCGATCGACACCTGATTGATCGACCGACCCCTGATCGATCGACCGACCCCTGATCGATGTACCGATCTCTGATCGATCGACTGACCCCTGATGGATCATCGATGTACCGATCTCTGATCGATCGATCGACCCCTAATCGATCGACAGACCCCCGATGGATCAACCGACCGACCCCTGATCGATGTACCGACCCCAGATCAATCGACCAACCCCCCGATCGATCGACTCGGACCAACCCCTGATCGACCGACTGACCCCTCATCGTTCGACCGAGCTCTGATCGATCAAACAGCCTTTGACCGATCGACCGACCCCTGATTGATGTACCGACCCCTGATCGATCGACCGACCCCTGATCGATCCCTGATCGATCGATTGATCGACCGACCCACGTGATCGATCGACTGACCCCTGATCGATCGACTGACCCCTGATCAATGATTGACCGACCACCCCTAATCAATGTACTGACCCCTGATCGATCTTCCCCTGATCGATCGACAGACCCCTTATCGATCAAGTGACCCCTTATCGATCGACCGACCGCTGACAGTTCGATCTTCCCCTGATCGATCGACAGAACCCTGATCGATCGACCGACCCCTGATCGATCGACCGACCCCTGATGGATCAACTGACCTCTGATCGATCGACGGTGCATATCAGGAGATTTTGTTTCGTTTTCACTGGGGTGAGTTGAAGGGGGAGGGGTATGGGGATATCGGGGTCGGCATCTGCACACCTGACTCGGACCGATGTGGTGGCGCTGTGGCGGTGCTTGATGTCGACACCTGCCCAGTACCGCAGGGAGTCACGCACGGCACCTTTTGAAAGCTTGAGCTACTAGGCTAAAAAGGCGCTCTCTCACGCACAAACGAAGACAGCAGAATACGGAATCGAAGAGGCGGGGGGCATTGACAGGGACGGGAAGGGAGGAGGCTTACCAGCGCACGACTGACCGCTCTGTCAGTAGCTCAGCGGTGGCCGATGCAGCAGCTTTGCAGAGACGGTCAGACGGCAGACGGCGGACGGTGGACGGCTTAGAACGGGGACGATGCATCCGCTTCCGACGAGCCTTCAGTATCGTTTGCACCACGCCAGAGAGCAGTATCTTCAGACTGAGCGCCCCAGTGGCTGGTGCGGTGCTCTCTGCGCCTTTTATTTCTGGCTTCAGTGTCAGGCGAGGCTGGACCCCATGCTATCCCCCCCGTCAAATCCCCGCCACTGCTGCGCGTGCGCTTTTTCACTGCCTGTGAGCCTCCACTGGGTACCCCCAAAGTCCCAGCTTGAGATTCTGCAAGAAGGTCTTCATCGTAATATGGCAAGGCATCGGCCCCAACAGCACCATCCCGCACCGCTTGCTGAAGACGGATCACGCGAGTGTCCGTTCCTGGTTCGAAGTCACAGTCCTCCGAGTCAGATTCATCAAAGTCGGCCAGATCCTCGAACCGACAGGCATCACCGTCGGAATCATCGTCAGACCCATCCCCGCTGCAGTCAGACAACCAATCCGCCATCCCATTTGTGAGCCTCGGGTCTCTGGTCAGATACGACAGTGTGCCGTCCACCTGCTCCTGCGTGCCAGGAGGCAGCGGCTCGCCTTCCTTCCACTCGCCCTTGAACGGAACGGACACGAGCACCTTGCTCTGGCCGTCCTCCGCGGTGGTCCAGTCCGCCGAGTCCGTTTCGACGTAAGACGCAGGAGCTCCCAAGTCGCAGTCGCCACGCATCTCCTTCTCAACCTCCTCAAACGTAAGCAGGGGCTGTCTGACCGTACTACCAATGGAGCCTCCCGCTGCTACAGACACGGAAAGGTTTGAGAGCGCTTGCTTTACAAGGAGCTGGCGTGAACAAATAACCGCCGATCCCATCGATTTGCCCGACGATGCAGCGTCAGCACGCATTGCCATTTCATGACTCCACAGGTCGGCGCCATACTGAAACATCAAAACCTCGCGAAGTGTGAGGTAGGCTATAAGATTCGGTTTCGCTGCAAGCTCCTTGTCAGTCTTGGCCCAGCAGCCGCCGCACAGCGAGCGCTTGAACGCGCGGCGGCCATATTCGTGCCGACGCTCCGCCCCGCTGTTCGACATCATGCCAAGACACATGTCATGCTTCCCGAGCTCCCGCATGAAGTCCCCCGCGTGTGCCATCAGCGTGTGCAGGTAGAACGCCTTGCACTGCGCCTTGTGAAACATGGCCTGAAACAAGAAGATAAAGTCCCGGCACTCCTTGCCAAAGTTCTCAAAGCCTTTCTGCTCGCGAACCCTTTCAACATCGCGTTCAGTCATGAGCTCCACGACCTTGGCCCACTGCTCCCACAGATCCAGGGATCGCGCAACGAACCTAGAGCCTTTCACCTGGTCGAGCCTCTCCGGCGCGTCGCCCCCCGGCCAGATGTGCTTCAAAATCACCGCAATGTTGCGATCCCCGTCCCCATCCTTGCGCTTGAGCAGATGCAACGACTCGTGCCCCAAAAACGAAAGCTTTTCGTAGTTTTTTGAGTCAAAATTCTTTAGCTTCTCAAACCTCTTCGACTTGAAGCCCGTCATGCAAAGAGCCTCGTTGAGACGTTTCAAATGAGCTACCCCCCCCGCCATCGCAAACTGGCAAATCTGCTGAAAAAGGGCTTCCGTTACGCGCATAAGACAATGGAGGGCGCAAAACGGGCACCGTGCCGAGGTCATCTGTGGCCAATGCTCTCCCAGGAAGGAGGAGGGTCTAGAGAAACCGGGCGTCAGCATCGTCCGCACAATTGTATTTGCTGGAATAGCACATCCGTTGCACAAGCATTCCGAGCCGTGCGCGCGCCACTTATCGAGTTTGCGGAGCCTCTCGACATCAGGGCCCAGAGCGCGTCCATTGCTGTCCCTGGTGGATGCTGTGAGACAGTCTGCTGCGGAAGAAGCAGGGGGTGGGGGCGCCGTGCTCAGTCTGGCCCGTTTGGCTGGCAGCATAGTCGACTGGTTGGATTCAGGGGGTTTACGAGCCGTCCGAGCCGCCTCCTTCGCCGGCCCAGGCACCACAGGCTGTGGCTGCACGATCAGCAAGCTTGGCTCCGTCATGAAGCGCATGCCTTCTTCGTTGAAATTCCAATTCGGCCCCCGATTCTCGCAAGTATTGATTGACCACAGTGTCTCAGCGTGCAAGTCGAGCTGGTTCGCAAACTTACAAAAGTTAACCGGCTCCTTCACAAGGAGGAGCTCAAACGGAATATGGCGTCTGTCCTTGTGGGTGTTGCAGTGAGCACAGTAGTGCTTTCCGGCGCATCCGTGACCCAGGAGCGAGCACTGCGCCAGCATGTCAGCCGGCACCCAGAAACGGATCCCTACGTTGTGGAAGCTACCATCAGCCTTCTTCGCAATCATCAACTTCTGAGTCGTCTCCTGCAGCTCCGTCCACGCTTTATACTGTTTCGAATCTTGGACCGTGAGAAACGAATCGGCAGCTTTCGAGAAGACGATGCCGTTCTCTTCCAGCTCTCTTGCCTCTTTCAACATCTCCACCAGATTTCGCTGCACATTGACCGTCGAATCCTTGCCCGACCAAATGGCTATGGTTCGATGCTTCAGCGCCTTTTGGCAGCTGTCAAACCCTTCCTTTCCTTTTAACATGAATATCATCATTACTTCTGTCTGTGACCCGTGCTTGGTCACCCTGCGAGCATCAAAAGTGATCTTGACGTCGAAGAGGTCTTGCCAGCCGTGCCCCCCAGGCTGCACGCCCACCGTCCGTACTTCCTGGCCCGAGTCCGTCATCACGCCCAACTCAGACATGGCAATCGTCTGCATGAGCCGACTCGCCTCCATCTCCACAGCGCGCTTCAGGCTGATGCGGTACCCGTCGGGCGTCGCAAATATTTCCAGATCCTCTTCGGCCAGCCGCATAATCCCCTTCTTGGCGGCCGACATCTGCTCTGGGCTGGGAAGGCAGTGACCGAAGCCCGACTTGCTCAGAATGGAATGCATGCCTTGATAGGCCTTAATCGAGCCCGCTCTCTTTGAATGCTCGATGGTTGCTTTCAGTACGGTCATCGGATCCTTTCTGGCCGCGGCCGCCTCCTCCTTGATCTCTCTCAGCACCTTTTTCCTTATCTTCCTCTCAGAAGTGATTGTGCACTCCTGCACTCTCGGATCTCTTGATAAGCATCGGAGAAACTCCAGAGGAAGGTCGCTAAGCATCGCATTGACGCCAGCCATCCGGAAATCGTCGGGACTGGCCGTCGTAAGACAACATTCGTGGTGCGAGCGGACTGCCGCAGAAAGGTACAGCAGTCGGGCCTGGGCAAGCACCAGCCTTCTGTATCTTATTCCGGAATTGCTGATCTGTCCTGACGAGCTTGCCACCTGCTTATACGGCCCACGGCTGGGAACTTGGACCGCCGTAGTGACAGTGGCCCCGTCCGCCGGCGCAGCGTCGCACCGACTGCGCTTGACCCAGTCGAAATCTTTTCCTTTCACCCAACCCACAACTCTTGCAGCCTCCAGGCGGTCGGTCTCACATCTCTCGTAGACGCTCCGAAGCCTCCGCTCCAAGTCCAGCCCCAGCGCATTCATCTGCCTCGAGCGCGCCTCGCAATGAAGCGGGTTTGTGCCTCCTGGATCCCGACTCGCAGGCCCGGGCGCCTCTTCGGCCTCGTCGATACCATCATTACCAGGAATCTTCCAAACGCCATCTTCAAAATCGGACGTGCCTAGGATAACCCATGGAGGGTACCACGGTCGAGGCGGGGTATACACCAATAGTTCGAGTCCGGAAGAGAAATGAGGGCCACTCACACCATCGTCCTGCACCGGTTTCTCGGAGGTCTTCTCCCTTCTTCCCAGCGAAGTTCCCGCCCCGTCAGTAGGATCGCTTTCCTCCCAGCTGTCAGAGGCTGAATGCCTCGGGATCCAGGTATGATTCTTCCAGTCATAGGTCTCCACAAGAACGCCATTCATGACCACTGGTTCTGAAGCCTCCACCGCCATCGAATCTGATCTCGACAGACACCTTGACAGAACGCTGCAACCGCCTACGAACGGCCCGCTGCTTCGACAGCCTGAGCAAGAGCAGCTTTTGCCAGAAGTGGCTTGTGTGGAGCACACTGGATCTTGGTCACGGTCTGGATCCTTCCTCTCTACCCCGCCGCCTGTAGGATTGCTCTGCTCCTCCGAGACAACCGCCGAGTCCGACTCGCCATCCCCTTCAAACAGGCGCGTCGGCTCAGCAATGTTGCGCAGCCTCGCTCCTCTCTCCTCGAAGCGTTTCGATGCCTCGTCCAGTCGCCTGAACGAATGTATGCCTCGGCCCTGGAACAGAGAATTCTGAAAGCGTATCGTGTGAGGCGCGTGTGGACTTTTCTGCCGATTAAGAGGCCGCTGATTTGTGCCAAAAGAGCTCGCAGAACCTTGGCTGCTGTCGATTGTAGCCAGGCAACTCCATGCATCGACCGGCTGGCGTGACGTGTCGGAGGCTTTGGGAGGGCGGCTGGATGCGCGAGGCAGCGTAGACGATGAAAGCAGCGCCTCGGTGTCTTGACGAAGTTCGGCACCTTCACTCGCAGCTGAGCCACTTGATACCCGTGGCGTTGCAGTCGATGCAGCGTCCTGTTGAACCGCCACCGCCACAGACATCAAAGACGTTTCGGCCGCAAGAACATGCGCCGACAGCGTCCCTATGAGCGGCAGGGCTTCTTTTACAAACAATTTCGCGAAATCATTGGCGATGCGGTGGATCTTGCTCGCGTCTCGGACCCCGTGGCCCACAGAACACAGCTCGTCGACAAGCCCTAGAGCGCTCTGCTGCATGGTTTGCAGCTGTGCTGGCGTTGGAGTAGCGCTCCACATGTCCGGCAGTGATGGGTGCTTTCTCTTGCTCCCTGGCAGACCAGGTTGTGGAGTCAGGCCATGAAACTTGAATTTTAATCATTATATGGGAAAACGGAAATGCAGCTAATGATACAACATGACATGAGATGCAAGGCAGATGACGCGCTGTCTCGGCGGTTTGCTGACCTGCTGCCGGTGTGGCGGTGGCAGCTCGTCGAGGGTGCCTGTCGACCGGCTTCCTGAGACCGGATGCTGGCGTTCGAAGGGCCGGCCCAAACCCTCTCTGGCTGACGGATCTGATCGAGGGCCCCGGCAGCGGCACGGCCGGAGGCGCCGCTCCGACCGGTGGGACGGCTGTCGCCTCCAAAGTGGCACCTGCCAACAGGTGAGATGCGTGCGATCAGTAAGGGGAGGACCGCGCGGGCTTGCAGGCAAGAAAAGTGCACGAAGAACACTGTGGAGCCGAAACCTGCAAGCTCAGGCTTTTACAAACCTGATGGCCCCAGCTCGCCGGTGCCGGTGCAGGGGTTTTGAGCGTCCGATAGGGCGCTCTGAAAGGACGGGCCGCCGCCCTGGAGGCCCCCCGGCCCAGCCACCTCGGACGCTGTCGGCCCCCAGGCAGGAGCCATGTGCCCAATGGCGGGGACATTCGGCCAGCCTGGCCAGGTATAGGGGTACGGACACTGGCCAGCGCTGGCAGATGGCCGTGGAGATTGAGCCGCGCCTGCCGCGCGGGGCAGGAGCCCGGACATGGTGAACACGAGGACCTCGAATCATCATGATGGCGGGCTTCAATGTGCGAAAATAAGATTCCAGCGGCGAAATGCGGGGCCTACTGACGGTGACACACCTGACGCTTTCTTTGGCGGGCCAGGTACAGCGGCGGCAGTGGCGGCGAAGGCGAAGGCGGCTGCCTGCAACTTTGATGCCGCGTGCTGCACGCCCGCCACCGCCGTCGCGCCTGCGGGGCGATCACAGTCTTGAACACTCGGGCTATCATGCTGAAATAGGCGCAAAGATGAAACAAGGAGGCTACATAGGCTTTGGCTTGAATCAAGGCAGTCGCACACGTGACGTGAACCATAAATGTACTAGTAACGTGCGCTGCGGACAGACCTGTCGTTTGGCACGTCGCTTGCCCTGGCCGGCCTGCGGGACCGGCCGGTGGCGGGGGCGGCGGGCCAGGCGGGGCGGCTGGCACACTGGGGCCGAGCCACGGCGGGGCGGCTGCCGCGGCTGCAGCATCCGGTGGCGCCGATACCAGTGCGGCAGATGCGCCGCCTGCCGTACCGCGGCGGGGCAGCGGCCGAAACGTGTCAGTATTGGGGGGGCCGCGCGGGCTTTGGTTCGAATCACTGGCATGGCGGTGGGGTGTGTGATGCAAACCAAACAAACGGCAACGGTGGCCCGGGCGTGCACGGCGGACGGACCTGACGCTTGCCCCGACCGGCCGGCGGCGGCGGCGGCGGAAATAGAGACGGCCAGCAACGGCCCGGGCCCTTGGCTGCCGGCGTCGCGAGGAGGAGCCGGCCACGCTGCGGCTGCAGGCCTAGCCGCCGCGGCCGGCTGCATGACTGACGACGCCGATGCGGTCGGCGGAGGTCGCGAAGACGGGGAGGCAGGGACCGGCGCCCCGGGGATGACGGAAGCGGCCCGCCCTCTGAGGCCGCCCGCCTCGGCGCCCGTCGCTACGACCGGCGTCCGGCCGAAGCCGGTGGAAGGATCCCACGCGCCGGCGCCGGGAGGAGCGGGCTGCCACGGGAGCGGAGGAGGAGGCGACGGGCCAACCGTCCCTGTGGCCGGGGCAACGGCGCCTCGCACTGCGGCGCACGGCGGTGGCCTGACCCAGGCAGCTGGAGGCGGAATTACTGTCCATGCAGCAGGGGCCGGGGCTGGAGGACCAAGGGCGGCGGCCGGCACACCGACGCCGAGATGCTGCAGGGCGGCGGCCGCCACCGCAGCGCCGGCAGTAGCGTCCGGTAGCGCCGCTGCGGCCGATGCGACGCCGGTCGACGCGGCGGCTGCAGAGGCAGCCGCTCGTTGGCCGCCCGGAGGTCGTTCCGCGCCTGCAGGGCAATCGCAGCAAACGCCATCATGCTAGAATAGGGCCGATTCGACGAGACGTGATCAAATCGAAGGTGGGCAAACAGCGAGCCTGAGCGGCATCGGAGCAACTGCAGGCACGCAAGAGCAAACCCCTATGCTTGGAGACGTGCGCGGACCTGGCGCGGAGCAAAACAAAGGGACGAGCGAACCGCAAAAAGGGCTCGGAGACGAAGCAAGAAGCAAACGGAGACGAGCAAGAGCAGAAACTACGCTTGGAAAAGAGTGCGGGGGAAGCGCGGACCTGCCGCGGCGCTCATCGCCGATGCGGCAGCGGCGGCATCGCCGGCGGGCACGGCCATTCTTTTGCTTCCTGAGACCCGGGCGGCTCGCCCCGCGCCTGTGGCGCGATCGGAGCAAACATCAGCAGGCAAACAGCGTCAGGCCAAAACAGCGCGCGGAGACGAATCAGGGGGGCGGTGCAGACCAACGAGACCGAGGGATGGGATTTCATCGTGGAAACGAATGCTGAAGGCCCGAACCTGCCGCACGTCCAGCTTGTTTCCCGTCGCTGGCATAGACAATCCTCCACGGCGCCGTGGACCATGAGGAGTGCATGGTTGTAACGGTTGAGGCGTCCCATGACTCGATTGGCCGCGCGTCAACACGAACATTTCGTTTGCCAAGATACCCCTCGGGAAAGCACAGTGGAATGTGCCTGGTGCGAAGCGACCGAACCAAAGAGAATTGTTTGATCCTCTTTTCATAACGAATCTTGCATGCAACATCCAGAATGGTTGGGTCCGACTCGTTGCGAGCGATGACCCCTTCCGCACAATTTCGACTGAAATACTGCGAGATCGCAGTCTCTAACCGCCCACAGAGCGCATCGTTTACATCAGAAATCCGTATGTTGAAGGCGAAGGCGCTTGAAGTGATCTCTTCGGCTGGGACTGGCGGGACAATTCTCATCCTTGACGAGGCTTTCAAGTTGATGCAGCAATTACTGATCCAAGACAGAAGGTGGTAGAAATGGGGGAACGGACAGAAAATATTTCAGTCTCGGAATCAGCTAATAGAAGTAAGGCTGTAGATGGTCGTCTGTAGCAAAAGTTTCCATTCGGTCGATACCGGCAAAATAATATGGAATGATCGAAGTGGTCTTACTCGAACGCTAACCGAAAATCAAACAAGAGGCCATTCAACTGCTTTTGCTGAGGATTAGATTGTTTGTCACAATTGATCAAGGATCTGCTCAGAGGGTATGAATTCAGTCAAGAAATCAGCTGTAATTGTGTATGGCACCCCACGCTATTTTCACTGCCCCAAGAATTTCCAGTGAATCAGAAAAAAGGTTTATAATTCAGGATCCAATCAGGACATACGCCATTTTCGAACATTTTGAATTTGAATCCCCAAGTCTGGGCCCAAGAGTTCACTAAAGTATGAGTGAGCGGCGGAATAACTCAAGTTATAAACAAAATAACTCGAGTTATTTCCGCAACGACGGGCCCGAGCCGAAACGAATCGGCGATGTCTGACGATTCTAGTCGCAAGAGACAGAGGAAGGCGCGCATGCAACTGTCGGCTGCAGAAAAGACAGAGATACGAATTTTTTTGAAACGTGGTTCGAGTCAGACAGAAATGGATCGGGTGGTTTTTGACTGGAACGAAAAGTATCCAGACAGAAAGATCGACTCTGGTCATGTTAAGAGATTGCGTGACGAACTTCCCGCGTTTGAAAATGCTGATGCTTTTTGGCAATCTGTAGAGGTGGAAGTTAATTCGAAAACGCACCAAGTGAATGCCAAGGCCGAATGGGAGCTGAAACCTGAAAAAGGCTCTATTCCTGTCTTGGACGCGGGAAAAATTCCAGACATTTCCGAGGAGGAACTCAAGAAATTCAATTTTGATTTTCAAAATGCAAAATACAACCGTCCAGACGAATCCGGAAGCTTTGCTGGTAGCGACAAACGGCTTCGAAATGACTTCAGAGACTTTATGGAAAAACAGGGAATGATTTATGGTTCGTTCAGCGATTTTCTTGGGCGTGTTGAGAGGGAAAGGCTTGATTTAGATGGAATAAAGTGGGATCCCTCGGGCACGAGCGGACCGTGGTCGGTCGCTAGAGAAGCCATCCGCAAAGACGGAGATACGTTTTACAGAGAGTTGGGGGGTTTAGTCTCGGGTCCTGATGAACGGGACCGGCGGATCAATCCAAGCCTGGAGTTTCTTTTGAAGTACTATGCTGAGAGCGATACAAAAATCAAAACACGGGTTAAAGGCAGGGACATCAAAGAACTCCGAGCATCGCTTCAAAACATCTTGGCTACTGGCGAGGGTCTGTTCAGGGCCGTTGGAGGGTTGTTAATGACGGCAGATCGGAGTGATTCCAGGCGGCTACCGCTTTCGCTTCAGCAAAATCTGCACTCTTCACATATGTCGTTCCTTTCGTGCTTGCCCGACAAAGGGGGCATTCAAACACGCCTTCAATTGGAGCACTTGGACGACTGGGCGGCAGGGGCCAGCGCACTTTGGGGGCTTGTGAAGGGTCAGTACGTTGTGGTTTGGATGTATTCCTTTGATGCGAACCGAGAAGTCCGAAGTATCACACGTTTTCGTGAAGAGGTGGTGCGGCACAAGCCTGAGGAATGGTCGGACGATGCCTTCTGGAACCTCGTGGCATACGTTCACCTCCAGAACACGGGCTTCACGAGCGAAAAGCGACGCCCGACGCCAGTGAAGATTCATCTGGAGGTGGGGAAGCTTTTGCTCTTCGACTTCATGGTGATTCATTCTGGAATGCCGTATGTGACGGATGCGGAGTCACTGCGAGGGCACATGTACTGGGCGCAAGTTGCTGACAGACAGGGCGAATATGCACACTTCAATACCGTATATCCTTGGTTGCACGATTTTGTTCCATGCTGGAAGCTGATTACGGAAACCCGACAAAACTTTATTCTTAAAAAAAGCCGGCCCTAAGCCGGGTCCGGAGTGTGCGCCTCTCGCATTCCGGAGTGTGCGCCGCTCGCGAGGCCGGGTCCGGAGTGTGCGCCGCTCGCGAGGCGGGCCTTCGCCTCAAAGCCCACAGACGCTGGCGCCAGCATCATACCTGGTACCGCTGCAGGTGCTTCCGCCGCAAGTTCCGCGAGCAGCGGCCCGCCCACGTCTGCGGGGGACTTGACTGCCAGACGGGCAGGCGCGCAGGCGACTGATGACTCAGATAGGCATTGCGCGCGACGCGGAGGGTCGCGCGCCCGCCGTCACGGGCCGCCGCCGCAGCGGCAACAGCAGCGTCGCCGACAGACGCCCCGCCGTCACGGGCCGTCGGGGCCGGGCCGCCTCCCTCACCGCCGCCGCCGCCGTCCTCGCCGACGCCGCCGCGGCTCTCGCCGCCGCCGGCGGCGGCGGGCGGGCGGGCGGGCGCCGGGGCCGGGACGGCGGCGTCCCGGCCCCGCCGCCGCCGCCGCCGTCCTCGCCGCCGCTGCTTTTGCCGTTGGCGGCGGCGGCGGGCGGGCCGGCGGGCGCAAAAAGGGCTCGGAGACGAAGCACTGCCGCAGCCGCCGCAGCCGCGGTATCTTTCCGCGCCGGCGCCGCCGCCGGCGCCGCCGGCACAGGCGGCGGCAGCGGCGACGGCGACTTCGGCGGGCGGGCCGGCGTGCGCAAAAAGGGCTCAGAGACGAAGCACTGCCGCCGCAGCCGCAGCCGCGGTATGTTCCCGCGCCGGCGCCGCCGCCGGCACAGGCGGCGGTAGCGGCGACGGCGACGGCGGCGGCGGCGGCGGCACAGGCGGCGGCGACGGCGGAAGCGCGGCGGCGGCAGAAGCAGCCGCGGCGGCGGCGGCGGCGGCGGCGGCCCCACCGCCGGGAGCGCTGGCGGTTCGGCCGGCGGCGGCGGCGGCGGCGGCGGCGACGGTGAGTGAGCCGCCGCCGCCGCCGCCGCCGCCGCGGCGCCGCCGCCGTCACCGGCCGCGGCCTTTTTCTCCTTCTGACTATCGTTCTGACTTCTCTGATTGGCACCCATCTCAGAGCTCTCAACCTTCGCGGCGGCGGAGACGGGGGCGGGAGAAGCAGCCGAATCGCAGCAAGGATAGCACCCGATCGCGCCGCGATAGCACCCGATCGCGGGCACGGCCATTCTTTTGCCTCCTGAGACCCGGGCGGCTCGCCCCGCGCCTATGGCGCGATCGGAGCAAACATCAGCAGGCAAACAGCGTCAGGCCAAAACAGCGCGCGGAGACGAATCAGGGAGGCGGTGCAGACCAACGAGACCCGGACAGAGGGACAGGGTATCATTTCGACTGAAATAATGCGAGATCGCAGTCTCTAATCGCTCACAGAGCGCATCGTCTACATCAGAAATCCGTATGTTGAAGGCGAAGGCGCTTGAAGTGATCTCTTCGGCTGGGACTGGCGGGACAATTCTCATCCTTGACGAGGCTTTCAAGTTGATGCAGCAATTACAAATCCAAGACAGACGGTGGTAGAAATGGGGGAACGGACAGAAAATATTTCAGTCTCGGAATCAGCTAATAGAAGTAAGGCTATAGATGGTCGTCTGTAGCAAAAGTTTCCAGACCCAGCACAGACGAAAGACTTTAAAATAGGGAAAGATGTCCAAGCCGAACGTTTATTGCAAAAAAAACGGTAGAAAGATGGAGATAATCAATCACTCTATCATAACTGTTCAAGCATCCGTTTCTGGGGTTTGAAAAAGAGCAAGACGTCGCAGTTTTGTTCCATGGTCCCCACCATTTTTTCAAATTTCCCGAGTACAGCTGGTTGGTTTGGTGGGCCTTTTTTTTTCCTTTTGGGGATGGATATTGGGATGTGACAGAACGAAAGGCTTAGTTTCTAAAATCTTTACAACAAATACAACTTTTTAAGCTTGACATTAAAACTGGTCGTAACTGCTCAAGCGTGTTTTAAAACTGGTCGTAACTGTTCAAGTGTGTTTTTTTTGAATGACTCGGAGCTCTGAATCTGTTTTGGGGATTTCGCCGGGCGGGCGCGGTGTGCTCCATATTATGCGGCTGGACAGCAGGGCCTGCTCTATA
>Ga0208872_1001439_pt1 | contig 14599 bp, 11 predicted proteins | sample CryBogCBH12Aug08_FD_185508 | JGI IMG/M metagenome (GOLD analysis project Ga0208872, IMG submission 185508) | Freshwater microbial communities from Crystal Bog, Wisconsin, USA - CBH12Aug08 (SPAdes) | ecosystem: Environmental > Aquatic > Freshwater > Lake | place: Crystal Bog, Wisconsin, USA...
CCCACTGGTTTCTGCCTCCCGCAGGATGCGGCCGATCTGCTTGGTCGTATGATGTGTCTCCTTCATGATGGTTTCCTTTCCTTTGCCCGAAAACCATCTCATCTGCAATGACCTAGCTCAGAGGGGCCCGATAAACCGCCGTGGTGCTTTGCACGCGCTTCCATTCGTTTTTTTAAAGTCGGCCAACCGCAGCTTGGCCACCGAGAGGGATTTGGTTTTGAGGGTGCGGCGAATCCACTTGCCCTCCAAGCGGAAGCAGGCAAAATGTCTATGCGCTGATTTGACGACTTGCAACGGTTTAGTTTGAGAACGGTGACTTTCACATCAGATTCAGGCCCTGATGGATGTTTGGGTGTTTTCAGCAACAAGATATCCAATTGCTGCATTGAACTGTCAGATCGGGTTTTCGGTTCGGAGCGTAGCTCAGCCTGGTAGAGCACTTGCTTTGGGAGCAAGACGTCGCAGGTTCGAATCCTGTCGCTCCGACCATTTTTATTTCATCCTTCTCCACCCGCAGATTTTTTTCAATAATTTACTAACCGTCAACAATTCAACCCAGGGCAAACCTACGACTCAGATGATGTCAACGGCTCTTAGAATTAGCGCGACTGCATTGTAACATATTTGTCACTTAACCGCCGACCGAGGACAGGTATTATTTCAATGCATGGCCAGCCTTGACATCGCTACCAAAAATCCGCTCGCGATCGACCTGACCGAGTTGGTAGAGCATCAAGGCATGGTCGCCCCCACGCTGACCGTCGCGGAAGTCTATGAGCATTTTCAACGGCAGTTGCATGAGTTTCTGGCTGTGACGGCGGACGGCAAGGTGCTGGGCATGGTTTCACGCGGACAGGTTGGTTTTTTGCTGGGCGCACGCTTCGGGCTGGCGATTTATGGCCGGCAACCCATTCGGGAGCACATGCTCCGTCAACACCTTTGCATACGGCAGAGTCTGCCGTTGCTGGAGGTGTTCGAGTCGGCGCTGTCGCGGCAGGGCGATTTTTTCTACGACGACGTCGCGCTAGTGGATGACGCCGGAACGTATCTTGGCATGATTCCGGTGGAGACGCTGGTGCGACTGCAATCGAAGATGATTTCCGACCAGGTCCGGCTGGCGGAATCGCAACGGTGCGAGTTGCAGGAGAAAAACCAGCAACTTTTCCGCAGCATCCACGAACTACGGCAATCGCGCGGTCGCTTCGACATTCTTTTTGAGAACAGCGCGCTGGGCGTGGCACTTCTCGACCGGGACGGAAAAATCGAAACCTGCAACGAGCGCCTGGAAAACCTGCTGTGTGCGGACTGCGATCAGGGCTGTTCCCAAGCCGGCAATCTCGCAGATTTGATTCAGGCCAGCGAACGCGCCCGGTTTGAGAATCTCCTGCACCAATTGGAAACGCTGCCTGCCACCGTCGCGCCAAACAATGCCGAATTCACCTTATCCTTGCCGGGCCGCGGACCGCGCCTCTTCAAGTTTTTTCTCAACTGGATTCAGGAGACCGGCCAGATTTGCGCCCTGCTCGACGACATCACTGAACAGCGCGTGCTGGAGCGCCGCATGCAGCAAAAGGAAAAGGGCGCGTTGCTGGAATCGCTCGTCGGCGGCATTGCGCATGAAATCAACAACAAGCTTTCGCCCATCATCGGCTACGCGGATCTGCTCACGGATCAGGTGCGCCGGTTGAACACCGTAGGCGACCTAGGCAATTACTGTCTCATCATCCGCGACAGCGCGCTGGAATCCGCCAAAATCATCCGGCAGCTGCTTCAGCTTTCCCGTCCGCACAAGGTGGAGATGACCCGCTGCGACCTGAAGCAAATCGTTCAGGAGGCGGTGGAACTGCTCCGTTTCCGCCTACGCAACTCGGATTGCCAGGTCAACATCAGCGTGCCGACCAGCGAATGTTTTCTCTTGGCCGATGCCACGCAAATCAAGCAGGTCGTGATGAACCTCGTGCTGAACGCCGCCGATGCGGTGGAGAACCGGCCCAACCGCCAGTTGAACCTGCGCATCATGCCTTCCGGCAAACATTATCATCTGCTCATCTCCGACACCGGTCACGGCATCAAGCCGGAGCACCTTGGCCGCATCTTCGACCCGTTCTTCACAACCAAGGCGCCCGACCGCGGTTCCGGCCTCGGCTTGAGCGTCTGTTACAGCGTGGTGAAACAGCACAACGGCGAGATCTCCGTGGACAGCACCTACGGCGAAGGCACCACGTTTAAAGTGACGCTGCCTTGCGGTGAGTTTTCCCCGGTCGCCACCGCCACCGCCCCGCGCCCGTCAGCGTCCGCGAACGGGTTGTTCAAATCCAGCCGCGTGCTCATCGTGGATGATGAGGAATTCGTCACCAGCCTCATCCAAGAGGCGCTCAAGCTGAAACTTGGCTGCCAGATTGACAAGGCCGGCAACGGTTTGGTAGCCATCGACCGCATCAAGGAAAACCATTACGACATGATCATCTCCGACGTGCGGATGCCGACGATGGACGGATTTGGCCTGTTTGATTGGATTCGCGACAACCAGCCGGAACTTGTGAAAAATTTTATGTTCATCACCGGCGATCCCGGCAGCGCGGAATTGAACCAAAAACTAGAATCCTCCGAAGTGACCCTCCTGCGCAAGCCGTTTGACATCGAAGCCCTCGTCCTCATCTGCCAGCAAAAAATGAAGCCGCTCGCGCACGAACCCGCTGCTCCCCCGCCGGTTCAACCTGCCGCCAGTCCGGCAGATCGTCCGTTGATCCGCATCTTCACTGCGGCCGCTTCACCGCCTTGAACATCGCGAGGCATTTCCCCCGCTGCTCCTCGTGCAAAACAATCCGCTGCGCATACTTTGACTGCGCCAGCAACAATGGATTCTCCCATGGCTGCTGGATCAAGTCATCGGGGAAATCTTTCAACTCCGGAATCCATTGCCGGGCGAATTTTCCACCCGCGTCAAACTTCTCCGCCTGCGACACCGGATTGAAGATGCGGAAATACGGTGCGGCGTCCGTGCCCGTGCCGGCGCTCCATTGCCAGCCGCCGTTGTTCGCTGCCATGTCGCCGTCCACGAGTTGCTTCATGAAATAGCGTTCGCCCCACTGCCAGTGGATGAGCAGATCTTTCGTGAGAAACATCGCCACAATCATGCGCAGCCGGTTGTGCATGGTGCCGGTGGCGTTGAGGCAGCGCATCGCCGCGTCCACGATGGGATAACCGGTCTGCCCTGCGCACCATGTCTGAAAATGTGCGTCGTTGTCCGACCATTTCAATTGGTCATACTCCGGACGAAAGGCGCCCTTCGTGACATGCGGAAAGTTGTGCAACACCTGCGCGTAAAACTCGCGCCAGATGAGTTCGTTCAGGAACGTCTCGCAACTTTTCAATGCGTCCGCACCCACGGCCTTGACCTTGGCTTTGTTCAACTCGGCGATGATGGTGCGGATGCCTATCGTTCCCGCGCGCAGATGCGGCGACAAGTTGGAGCCGCCGTCAATCGCAGGAAAATTCCGGTTGGTGCCGTAATCATAGACCGGCCCCGCCATGAATTTCCGCAGCAATTCCAGCGCAGCACGCTCGCCGCCGGCGGGAATTTTTTGCGTCAGTGGATAACCGGCGGCGGCCGATGATTCCGGCAGCGGCTCTGACTTAAAGTTTTGAACGGCGATTTTGGCGCGGCCCAGCATTCCTTTGGGAGCGGACACTGTCCGCGCTTTCCACGCCTTGGAATACGGCGTGAACACGGTGTAAGGCTTGCCGGACAGATTGAGGATTTCCGTTTCTTCCCACACGACGGCGTCTTTGAACAGCTCGAAGCCCACGCCAATTTTCAGCAGCGCTTGGGTGATGCGCTCGTCGCGCCGCTGGGTGTAAGGCTCGTAACGCTTGTTCGCGAAGACGCATTGCGCGCCGGTTTCCTGGGCGAAGGCGGGCAATATCTCCTCGGACTTGCCGCAGCGGATGATGAGTGTGTGGCCGAGTTCCGCGAGATTCTTACGCAGCGATTCGACGGATTGCAGCAGGAACGCCAGCCGCGCCGCGCCGACATCCGGGCCGGTCTTGAACGCATCCTCAAAGATGAACAGCGGAATCACGTTCTCCGCCCGTTTCGCCACCTCGCTCAAGGCGACGTTGTCGCTGACGCGCAAATCGCGGCGGAACCAGTGGATGACCGTCTTCACGTCAGATTATTTCGCGGGGAACTTTTTCAACCCGACCTCGTGGGCGATGTCGGCGAATTCCGTCGGGCTGACTTCTTCGAGCCGTTTGCCGCGCGCCTTGAGCTTTTCGTTGATCTTGATGGCCTTCTCGGTCATCTCCTCATGCGTGTCCTTGGTGCCGCCGACGAGCAGGAAATTATCACCCTTCGTCACGCGCTTGTGCCCGTCGGAATCCAGCCCAAGGCCGAGCAACGCGGCCTTGCGTTTAATCTTTTTGGCGTTCGCCATACGGAAAGTTTAAATGAAACGGTAATGAGTTCAATCGCGCGGATTGAACTTTGATTCCTTGGCGAGCTGTTCCCACAATTTTTTCTGTGCCTCGGAAATTTTTTCCGGCACGACAATCCGGGTGACAACCAGCAGATCGCCACTCTTGCCGAGGCCGCGTCCGCGCACACGCAGCTTTTGTCCGCTGGCGGTGCCGGCGGGAATCTTGATGTTCACCTTGCCGTCGAGCGTGGGCACAGGGATCTCCGCGCCGAGCGCGGCCTCCCACGGCGCCAGTTCCAGCTCGTAGATGAGATTCTGTCCGTCCACCTCAAAGTCAGGATGTTTTGCGAGGCGGATGCGGAGATACAGGTCGCCGCCATGTTCGCCGCGCCCGGCGATGCGCAGCTTCTGTCCCTCGGTGATGCCAGCAGGAATCTTGACCTGATGAGAGTCGGTGCGGTTCTTGCGCCGCACGGTGACGGTGCGCACGGAACCGCGCTTGGCTTCTTCCAGCGTGACCAGAATGTCGCCCTCGATATCGCGGCTGGGTTCGGCCATCTCCTCGTCGGCAAAGCCGGCGTGTCCGCCAAAGCCGCCGCCGCGCATCCGCGACCCGAACATCTGCTCAAAGAAATCGCTGAAGCCGGTGCCGCCAAATTCAAACTCTGCGCCGCCGCGTCCGGCACGGTGAAATTGCGGGCCGCCGCCAAAACCGCCGGCCCCGGGCGGCGGACGGAACTCTGCGCCGGATTTCCAGTTTGCACCGAGCTCGTCGTATTTTTTCCGCTTGTCCGCGTCGCCGAGGACTTCGTAGGCCTCGTTGATCTCTTTGAATTTTTCCTCGGCCTTCTTCTTGTCCTTGGCCACGTCGGGATGAAATTCGCGCGCGAGCTTGCGGAAGGATTTTTTGATCTCGTCCGCGCTGGCGGTGCGCGGCACGCCGAGACTCTGGTAGTAATCTTTGTATTGAACGGACATCAGAAAAGAATTTGCCCGCCGCCGACGATTTGTCAAAGCCGGAGACGGGCAAAAGCGAAGACGGGATTATTTCGCGCGTTTGGTGTTGTCCACGCTGAGGAAGCGCGTGCCGGCAAAACTGCCGTTGCGCCGCCAGATTTTCACGAGGATGTGCTCGCCCCGCGCGGCCTTGCACAACCGCACGGCGTCGTCGGCGCTGGCGACGGACTGGCGGTTGATCTCGACGATGAGGTCATTGGACTGCAGCCCGGCTTCGGCGGAATTGGAATCGCTGCTCACATCGGTGACGAGCGCGCCATTGATGCCGGCGGGCACGCGCAACTGCTCGCGCACCTGGGGCTCAAGGTCGGCCACGGTCACGCCGTCCAGCGCATCCGCCATGCCGGGGCCGGAATCGGGATTATCCTGGTCGCCGGTGGCAGTCTCGCCGCCGGGCAGTTCGGCGAGCGTGACGTTCACGGTCTTGTTGAAACCGTTGCGGATGAGCTTCACCGCGACGGATGTGCCGGGGCTGATCTGCGACACAATCAGCTGCAACGAATGCGCGTCGGTGACGGTCTTGCCGTTCACGGAGAGGATCACGTCGCCGGATTTCAGACCGGCCTTGGCGGCCGGCGTGCCAGGCATCACGTCGCCCACGAGCGCACCGGTCTGATCGCCCAGATTGAACTGCTTGGCCAAGTCGGCATCGATGTCCTGCGGGATGATGCCGAGATAGCCGCGTGAAACCTTGCCTCCGCTGACGAGGCGTTCGAGGACATTGCGCGCCATGTTGATGGGCACGGCGAAACCGATGCCCTGATTGCCGCCGCTGCGGCTGATGATGGCGGTGTTGATGCCGACAAGTCGGCCTTCGACGTCCACCAGCGCGCCGCCGGAATTGCCGGGATTGATGGCCGCGTCGGTCTGGATGAAATTTTCGTAGCCGTTGAAACCAAGCCCGCTGCGACCGAGCGCGCTGACAATGCCCATCGTCACGGTCTGGCCGACGCCAAAGGGATTGCCCAGCGCGAGCACCACGTCGCCGACTTCAAGCTGGTCGCTGTCGGCCAGCGTGACGGCGGGAAGGTTGTTCGCGGAAATTTTCAGCACCGCGATGTCCGTGGCCTTGTCCTTGCCGATGATCTTGGCAGTGTATTCCTTTTTGTTGTCCGCGATGGAGACCTTCACCTCATCCGCGTCGGCGACGACATGGTTGGCCGTCAGGATGTAGCCGTCGGGCGAGACGATGACCCCGGAACCGAGGCTCTGCTCCTTGCGGGTGCGTTCACGGGAGTCGCCCTGAAACTGGTCGCCGAAAAATTGGCGGAAGAACGGATCGTTCATGAACGGATTGCGCGTGGGCCGTTCCTTGATGAAGCGGGTGGAGTAGATGTTGACGACGCTCGGGGCGGCTTTCTTGACGATGGGCGCGAAGCTGGTGCCGAGCCGGGCGTCGCGGTTGACCGGTGTGGCGGAGACGGTGAACGCCGGCTGGCTACCTTCGCGGCCCCAGCTGGTGAAATGCGTCAGGGAAAGGATGACCGCCGCGCCCGCCGTGATGGCGCACAAACCGAACAGTGGTTTCAATTTCATAGTGTTGAAATTGACACACCAGCCGCGCCAGCGTTCAAAGCAAAATCATTTCCCAGTGGCCGCCGCCTTGGCCGCGTCCTCGGATTTGATGACTTCAATCTTGGCACCCTTCTTCATTTCCTCGGCACTGGGCACCTTGATGATGTCGCTGGTCAACGGCTGCGCGGGCGTCGCCGGGGCGGCGGGTTTGGTGTCGAGCAGTTCGACCTCGAAGATCAGGACGGAGTTCGGCGGAATGGAGCGCTGGCCCGTTTCGCCATAGGCCAGATCGGAGGGGATGAACAGCTTCCACTTGGAACCGACGGGCATTTTTTGGAGCGCCTCGGTCCAACCGCGAATGACGCCGCCCACCGGGAAACTGGCGGGCTGGCCGCGCTTGTAGGAGCTGTCGAATTCGGTGCCATCGATCAGCGTGCCGCGGTAATTCACGGTCACGGTGTCGGTGGCGGCGGGCGTCGCGCCGGTGCCTTTGGTGATAACGGTGTATTGCAGGCCGTCAGGCAGCGACTCGACGCCGGGCTTGGACTTGTTGGCGGCGAGAAAAGCTTCGCCATCGGTCTTGTTCTTGGCGGCCTTCATGGTGCGAAATTTCTGCTGGAACCCGGTGAGCGTCTGCTGCATTTCATCCTGGGACAGCAACGTCGCCCCGCCGGCCTGAATGTCCTTGATGGCGCGGGCGGCGATTTGCGGATCGATATCCAAACCTTGCTGCTGCCAGTTGTGGCCGAGCATCATGCCGATGGCATAGCTGACGCGGGATTTTTCATCGCTCAACAGGTTGGTGGTATCGGCAAAAACAATCGAGGTCAGGCCCAGACAGAGGGTGGTGCCAACAATAAATTTTTTCATGCTTTTCATAATCGGGAACGGGAATAATTCGGGATTCGTCCGAGAAAGGCAATCCAGTTTTTATACAACTTTTGGCGGTTCGCGGCGCAATTTATTTTCCTCGCTGAACGATTTGAGTTATGGTGGGTCAAATTGTGCCTAGCAACATGCGCCCGACAACCAAAAATCTACTGCTCGCGCTGACGGCAGTTCTGGCCGCGATCAGCCTGTGGGCAGGCGGCGCGACGACCGAAACTTCCGCCCCGACCGCCGCCGGCGGAACGGCAAAAGCCTTGCAGCCCAGCGCAGATGCACCGCGCATCGCCTACATCGCGGCGCGGTTGCTGGAGGAATACCATTACTTGCAACGCCCGCTCGACGAGGAATTGTCCAAACGGTTTTTTGACGGCTACATCGACTCGCTGGATTCGCGGCACGAGCATTTCCTGCAATCCGACGTGGCGGAGTTCGCGACCTACCGCACCAATCTCGACCAGCTCACCACCGGCGGTCGCGGCGTGGCCAATCTGGCGCCGGCATTTGCGATCTACCAGCGTTACGCCGAACGCTTCCAGCAGCATGTGAGTTATGTGAACGACCTGCTGGCGCACGAAAAGTTCAAGTTCAATACGGACGAGAAAATCCTCATCGACCGCCGCCATGAGCCGTTTCCCGCGTCGGTGGACGAACTCCGCCAACTGTGGCGGCAACGCCTGCGCTACGAATTTCTTCAGGAAAAACTCACGCGGGAAATCTCCGAAACCAATGGTACCTTCAGCGTGAAACTGCCGGCGGACGCCACCACCAACATCACCGCCACGCTCGCTAGGCATTACCGCTGGTCGCTGCGCATGATGACCAATTGGGACAGCGAAAATGTGTTGCAAGCCTATCTGAACGCCCTCGCCCACGCCTACGATCCGCACTCGGATTATTTCAGCGCCCCGCACGCACAGGATTTTTCCATCGGCATGAACCTCGCACTGTTCGGCATCGGTGCGCAACTCAACGAGGACGACGGCTACTGCACAATTCGTTCGCTTGTGGCCGGTGGCCCGGCGGCGAAAAGCAAGGAACTCAAGGAAGGCGACCGCATTGTGGGCGTCGCGCAGGGCGACCAGCCGGTCGTGGACGTGGTGGACATGGAATTGGAAAAAGTCGTCCAGCAAATCCGCGGCGCAAAAGGCACTGAAGTCCGGCTGACCATCAGCCCCGCGGACGACCGCACCAAACGCCGCGTCGTCACACTCGTCCGTGATGAAATCAAACTCGAAGATTCCGAGGCGAAGGCCAAGCTGATTGAACTGCCCAACGGCAAGCGTATCGGCCTGCTGGAACTGCCCTCCTTTTACGCCACGGTGGACAATCTGACGGCCAACTCCGGACATTCCTCGCCCAAATATTGTTCGCTGGACGTGGCCAAACTCCTGCGCAAACTCAACAAGGAAAAAGTGTCTGGCATCATCATCGACCTGCGGAGCAATCCGGGCGGTTCGCTGGAGGAAGCCATCAAGTTCACCGGTCTCTTCATCAAGGGCGGGCCGGTGGTGCTGGCGCGCAATCCGGACGGCCAGGTCGCCGTGGACGCCGCCCCGGAAGGCATGCAGGTTTACGACGGACCGCTTGCCGTGATGATCAATCGTTTCAGCGCCTCCGCCTCGGAGATTGTCGCCGCTGCCTTGCAGGATTACGGCCGCGCCGTCATCGTCGGCGACACCTCCACCCACGGCAAGGGCACGGTGCAAAACCTGAACCCGCTGAAACCGTTCATGCTGGGCAGCACCAACGACCCCGGCACCATCAAAATCACCATCCGCAAATTTTACCGGGTCAGCGGCGCATCCACACAATTGAAGGGCGTCTCGCCGGACATCGTCCTGCCGGATGTGTTGAATTATTCCACGCAGGTTGGCGAAGTCGCTTTGGACAACCCGCTGCCGTGGGACATCATCCAGCCCGTCAATTACGAAAAATTGAATCTGGTTCAGCCGCTGCTCCAGACGCTCAAGACGCACTCAAACGACCGCATCGCCACCAATCAGGATTTTCTTTACGTCCAGCAGGACATCGCCCAGTTCCAGAAGCAGCAGGCTGAAAAGACCGCCACCCTCAATGAACACGACGCCATCAAGGAACGGGAACGTGTCGCTACACAAAACAAGGCGCGCGAGGCTGAACGCACCGCCCGCCCGACGCCGGCCGGAAAAATTTATGAAATCACCGTGAAGAACGCCGACGAGCCGGGGTTGACGGAATTCAAGCCCAACAAGGAAGACACCAACACCGTATCGGCCACGAGCAACAGCACGTCACACAACATTTTCACCAGGATATTTGAAGGCTCCACCAGACCGCACCATACTTTTTCCGGCACCAATCCGGCGACCAAGCCTGCCGATAAAAAAGCCGCACCGCCGTTCGATCCGGTTCTTGATGAAACAAAAAACATCCTGCTGGATTTTATTTCGCTGGCCGGAAAACCCGGCCCATTGATGGTCAACCAGTGACGACGGAATGCCGCCACCAACCGTCAAATGCCCGACGTGCAGGAAAGCCGGCGACTGGTTCTCAGGTAAATACGGCCCCTTCTGCTCGCACCGCTGCAAGCTAATTGATCTAGGCAAATGGTTCGGCGGCGAACATGCGATTTCCGAGCCGCTCAAGCCCGAGCATTTTGAACCATTTGCCAATCTGCCGCCGGGCGACTACCTCGATCAGCCGGAAAAATAAACTTGTCTTCGCCGGGATTTGAATGAAGTTGGCAGCGCATGGTCAAACCTTCGCCAACATGAGATTTTTATTTTTAAGCCTGCTCGCCACGATAACATTGCCGCTGGCGACCATCGCCCAGTCCACAAATGTTATGAACACAAACAAGATTGAAACCGCCACGTTCGGGGGCGGCTGCTTCTGGTGCATGGAAGCCGTTTACGAACGCCTGCCCGGCGTGATTTCCGTGACCAGCGGCTACGCCGGCGGCCATACGGAGAACCCCACCTACCACCAAGTCTGCAGCGGCAACACCGGTCACGCCGAGGTGACACAGATTGAATTTGATCCAGCGAAGATTTCCTTTGCCCAATTGCTTGATGTGTTCTGGCAGGCTCATGATCCGACGACGCTCAACCGGCAGGGCGCGGACGAAGGCACGCAATATCGCTCGGTGATCTTCTACCACAACGAACAGCAGAGATTGGCCGCAGAAAAATCCAAGCTCGCGGCGCAGGCAAATTTGATCAAGCCTATCGTCACGGAAATCACGCCGTTCAAGAAGTTTTACAAGGCCGAAGACTACCATCAGGGTTACTATGACGTCAACGGCCACGCACCTTACTGCCAGTTCGTCATCGCGCCAAAACTGGAAAAACTGGAACACAAGAATGTGATCAAGGATTTGCCCCAGACGAAAAAATGAACATCCTCACCTGAGGCAGATTATGTTTTGCTCCGTTCCATCCTGCTTCAGACACGCCCTGCTGCTTGCCGGCCTGCTCACAACATTGTCGGGCCACGCAGATGACACACCAGCCATGAATCAATCAGGTTCGCTCGCTGACCCGGAACGGGTCACGGGGACAATTTACGAAAGCAATTCCGAACGAAAAAAAATTCTGTTCACCTTTGAACGCAGCGCCGTGCGCAACGGGGACACTATTCGCGTGGAACGAAAATTCCTCCAACCCGACGGCACTCTGGCGGCGGTGGAAAATATTGTTTATCAGGCCGGCCAGTTGACGGATTACAGCATGTCCGAACCCAGGGCGGATATTTTTGGCGACATCCAGACGGTGGCCGACCCGAAAAAGCCCGGTGCCAAAAGGATTCTGATTGATTATTGCCATACACCCGCCGCCCGCAAAAAAAATGATGGTGAACCGCTACAACCGGACACGCTGATTGCCGACAACCTTTACCCGTTCATCATCGCGCACTGGGAACAACTGCTAGGCGGAGTGAGCGTCAAGTTCCGTTTTGTCTCGCTCGAACAAGAACGCACTTACGTCTTCCAATTGGCAAAGGAAAGCGAGGTCTCGCTGGGCGGACATCCGGTGGTGCGGCTAAAAATGACACCGACGAATCCGCTGGTCTCCATGATGGTTGCCCCGCTTTATTTTACCCTGGAAAAGGACGGTGGTCGCCGCCTGCTCAATTATGTTGGTCGCACGACCCCCCGCGTGAAGAAGGGCAAGGTTTGGAAATACCTCGACGCGGAAACGGTGTTCGACTGGAAGTAATCCGGCCGAAGCCGATTCAACTTTCAAAAGCTGTAGCTGATGCCGACGTGAACAAATATGGACTGGCTTAAATCCAGTTCAGCCACACGCCCGCCAAAGTTATGGCTATAGGTGCCGAGATCCTGAAATTGCACACCAGCCTCGATTCCCCAGTCTTTATTGATCTGATAGGCTGCCTCCAAGCCAATATAGTAACCCCAAAGCAAACTTGTGTCGGTGCCACTGCCAGATGCGGTCAAGGTCAGACTGTTCACCGGATCCGTGAGTTTCTCTTTCCAATTAGCCTCAGCGTCAAGCAAGCCTACCGCCAGCCCGCCGGAGAGGTGGAGACTCCACTTTTTGTCCAAGGGATACTCAATGTATGGCCCCAGACGGAAGCCCCAGAGATTGGCGTCAAAATGTTGCTGGGCCAAAAAGGTGGCACCGGAAACCGGTGTGGCGCTGGAGTTGATCGGCGGAACATTAAGGACGAAATTAGGACCTTGGTAACCACCTGAATACGGGGCAGCCGGCGGCGTGGTGCCGGCGGTGTAGCCGTAGGTATCCGTGATGCGGGAAACCGCGCTATAAAGTCCGCCACTGTTGAACTCGATCGGCATGAAATTGACAGCCACTTCAAGGCCATAACGCAGATGGTGCCAGTCCTCCTTGATACCGAGTTCGTAATTGTAGGCCAGTTCGGCACCGATGTAAGGAGAATCATCGCCAGAAGTGTCACCCGTCAAACCCGCCGCCGAATAACGGTGCATGTCGATCGAATTGGCGTTGTATTTATTTAGCTGGGTTGCTGCATCCTGATAACCCCAATACCAAGTCTGGTTGCCGGCATTGCCGCTGACATCGGTGAGAACATAACCATCAACGTAGTGACCGGCATTTCCAAGAATTCCACCGGTGCCCTTGAATTTTCCGGAAATATTCAACCCGAAGCGCAGTGACAGCGTAACCCGGTTGGTCGAGTCTAAATAGGTCTGTAAATCCTGCTCGGCAGAAACGGCCGTGGCCAGCAGCAAGGTGCCGCTCACCGGCACGCTCCAAACTCTGTGATTTTTCCGCATGAAAATAAATTAGTTGTTTTGGATAACTATATAGAATCGCGCCGAGGTGGATGCCGGGCGACTGACCGTCTTGGGCGGACCATCGTCATACCATTGCGTCACGTTGGCCGACGCAACAATGGACGGCACAGCAATGTTGGTTATCGTGCTCAACGTGTCGCCGTAATAAACCGTGTAGGTTCGACCCGGGATGGAATTGAATTCGACCAGGAAGCGCTGCCCGATTTCATACCGGTAATCCGTGATTTGAGAATAGCTGGACACATTTGTGCCGCCGAGAATTCCCTCCGTTGGCGCGAGCGTGGCAACCGCCGTCAGACTGTTGGTGAACGGCCGTCGATCGACCACATAAAACTCTAACTGGAAGGTAACATGGCTGTTGGCAGCTGGGTAAGGCATTACCGGCGCGGAATATGGCGCATCATATTCCACATAGGGCACGCCGTTGTTTGTGCCCGTCACATTGTAAAGCGTCACACCGCTACGCAAACCGCCAATGTATAGACGCACTGAATGGATGGGTGCCAAACCAATGTTTGTCACCGTCACATTTTCCTCATAAAGCCCGGTTTGCGGATTGAACGCGCTCGTTCCAACAATGAACAAGTTCGGCCCAATGGGTGTTATGGTGTTGGTTAACACCACGTTTGTCGGATAAGTATTCGTCGCAATGAAAACACTGAGCACACCCGGAACAATGAGCGTATTGGCTTGCGCATTTGTATAGGCTGTGGAGGCAGTATTATTGGTCAGATTGGGGTCGAAAGTGGCCGCAAACGCCGACACCCGATTGGTCAGAGAGCCAACGGCTGGTGCCGAGTTCGTTTGAATGAAATTGAACGGATTGGCCGTTGGCAAATTGGTGGTTTTACCGATCAATGATGCAACCGTCAGAATAAAATTGGTTGATTGCCCATTGCCTAGCGACGGAATTACCGGCCATATCACAATATTGTTGGTGAACTGTCCACCGCCAGAAGCGCTGGAGAACACCAGATTCGTAGGCATGACATTTGTCACCAGTGTATTGACTGCCGTCGAAGGTCCGGCATTGCTCACCACAATTGTATAGACGAACGAATCTCCCACCGTCACGCTGGAAGGTCCAGTCACTGAAACCACAATATCTGCTATGTTTCCAACGGTCACAGTTACAATCGTGCTGCTCGACCCTCCAAAACTATTCGTAATCGTGTAGCCGATTATCGCCGTGCCATTGAAGTTATCGGCCGGCACAAATACGATGTTTGTCCCATTCACAATCGTTACTGTGCCATTAGTGGTGGTCGCACTAGAAATCGTCAGATACCCGCCCGGCGTCCCCACCACGTCGTTCGTCGTAACACTAAAGCTGTTCGTCGTGTTAACATCCACCGCATATGTATCCGGGTTAGCCACCGGCGGTATTAGCGTCACCTGGATCACCGCCGCATTCGTATTATTCCCCAAATTCGGATCCGCCACCGGACTATACGCGCTCGCCACGTTCGTCACCGGCCCACTCCCC
>Ga0208872_1001440_pt1 | contig 14599 bp, 14 predicted proteins | sample CryBogCBH12Aug08_FD_185508 | JGI IMG/M metagenome (GOLD analysis project Ga0208872, IMG submission 185508) | Freshwater microbial communities from Crystal Bog, Wisconsin, USA - CBH12Aug08 (SPAdes) | ecosystem: Environmental > Aquatic > Freshwater > Lake | place: Crystal Bog, Wisconsin, USA...
CAACGTCTATTCCACCATCATCCATTTCAACACGTCCGCCGCGAAAATCGCGGCGATGAAGCCGAGCGGCATCATCCTGTCCGGCGGCCCGTCGAGCGTCTATGCGCCGGACGCGCCGTTGCCGGACAAGACGATTTTTGAACTCGGCGTGCCGGTGCTCGGCATCTGCTTCGGCGTGCAACTGTTCGCACAATTCCTCGGCGGCAAGGTCGAGAAAGGCCTCAAGCGCGAATACGGCAAGGGCACGTTGACCATCAAGGACAAGGCCAGCGCGCTGTTCGCCAAGCTGCCGACAAATTTGCAGGTGTGGAATTCCCACGGCGACAAGCTCACGAAAATTCCCAACGGCTTCAAGCCCGTCGCGGTGACGGAAAACTCCGAGTTTGCGGCGATTGAAAACCGCGCGAAGAAATTTTTCGGCCTGCAATTTCATCCCGAAGTCGTCCACACGCCGCGCGGCAAGGAAATCATTGCCAACTTCGTTCACGGCGTCTGCGGTTGCGGCAAATCCTGGACGATGCACAACTACGTTGACCAAGCCGTCGAGGAAATCCGCGCGCAGGTCGGCACGGAACACGTCGTGCTCGGGTTGAGCGGCGGCGTGGATTCGAGTGTCGCGGCGGCCTTGCTGCACAAGGCCATCGGCGACCAGCTCACCTGCATTTTCGTGAACAACGGTTTGCTCCGCGCCCGCGAGGCGGAAGTGGTGCAGAATATTTTCGCGCGCAGCTTCAACATCAAGCTGCAATACGAGGACGCGGCGAAATTGTTTCTCGACAAGCTCAAGGGCGTCACCGATCCCGAAAAGAAACGCAAAATCATCGGCAAGACGTTCATTGACGTTTTCCAAGCCGCGACCAAACGAGTCGGCAAGGCGAAATTTCTCGCGCAGGGAACTTTGTATCCCGACGTCATCGAGTCCGTGCCGATTGGCGGCAATCCCGCCGCGCTCATTAAATCGCACCACAACGTCGGCGGTTTGCCGAAGGGCATGAAGTTCAAACTCGTCGAGCCGCTGAAAAATTTGTTCAAGGATGAAGTCCGTTTGCTCGGCGAAGAACTCGGCGTGCCGAAGGACATCGTCTGGCGGCAGCCGTTCCCCGGCCCCGGTCTCGCCGTGCGCATTCTCGGCGAAGTCACGCCGTCGCGCTGCGAAATTTTGCGGAACGCCGACGCCATCGTCGTCGAGGAAATGAAGGCGAGCGGGCTTTATTACAAGATTTGGCAGAGCTTTGCCGTGTTGCTGCCCGTGCGCAGCGTGGGCGTGATGGGCGACGAGCGGACTTACGAATACACGATTGCCATCCGCGCCGTGGAATCGCAGGACGGCATGACCGCCGACTGGGTAAAACTGCCCTACGACCTGCTGGAGAAACTCGCGAGCCGCATCATCAACGAGGTGAAAGGCGTGAACCGCTGCGTCTTCGACATCACCAGCAAGCCGCCGGGGACGATTGAGTGGGAATGATTAAAACCATTTTCTGTGAACCTTCTAACCTCTACGTTATTTCTAAAAGAAATTAGACGAATTGCCATATTGCCGGACAATGAAGCTTTCAATGAAATTGAGACTTTGTTGAAGCTTCTAAAGTCAGACGAGACAGCAATGGCGGATGAAGACGATGACGATGAGAGAGAGCAAGTGATCGCCGAACTAAAAGATTTTGAAGAAGAAATTGCCGCAGCAAAACGTGAGTTGGCCGAACCAATCGAATCTGACACGACAATAATCAATCTTCGAGATACAGCAGATGATTTTAGCGCTTATTGGGAGTCCAAGGAACTTAAAGTGGAATTCTCTGAAAAAATTATCCAATTAAAAAAGGCTGCCAATGAAGTTGCTGACCAACTTGAGCGCGCTTATTTACTGACTTGTTTGGATACTCTTGTTGAGTTGGACATCAGAAGTCAAATCGGCGCGTATGATTTGATGAATCAGTTGGATGCTTGGTCAAAAAAATTGAAACAAGCAGGCATCTTAACTCCTGACGCTATTCAGAAAATTCGTGCAGGAAAGGAGCGCGCTGCTTGGTTTCGTGCGAAGAAAAAAATTGATGATGCGGACATTGCCGAAGCTGCCGGAAAAAGAATCAGAGGCCCCAAGATGCGCGATGAAGCTCGAGCTATGCTCAAACAAGATTGGAAACGCGCATTCAAAACCGAACCAGTTCCGACAATTTAAAAATTTGAAGGCGTGTCGGCCAAGTTGTTTGCGCCACTGCTAATTCCGGTCACGCGCCCGAAATTGCGCCCGCCGCCGGTTGTCCATCCCAAATTGAACCGCGAACCACGCTAAATACGCGAAAATTGATTTTTTCTTTCGCGTGGTTCGCGTTTTTCGCGGTTAATCTTGGCTTTTTACCCCATCTATTCTCCTTCCGAGGTGAAATTTACAGGTCACAACCCGATATTTTCTACTTTCTGGTAGAATTTCGCAGGGTGTGAGCGGATATATTCTCCTATTAGGTAGAAAATCGCAGGGTAGCACCTGAAATGTTCTCCCAATAATGCGAATAGTTCAGGTCTGATGCGGCACAATTCTCCTAAATTGGAGCATTTTTCTCCTTGTCAGGGGTTATTTTCAGGTCTATTGCTGGCCCTATGAAATCTCCCCCAGATACGTTGGATCCGGTGACCGTGCTGGCGGCGTTGGCCAATGTGAATCGCTGGCAGTTGGTAGCGCAGATGGCCGCCGGCGCGGAATTGACCCTCAACGCAGTGGTGCAGGCGACCGGTCGCGGCTACAAAGCGGTGGTCAAAGATTTTAACGTCTTATACGAATCGGGGGCGGTGGCGGTGCGCTATGGCAAGGATGGCCGGGTGGGAATCTTTTACATCCCGGAAAAATACCGCGTGGTGCCGGGCGTGGTGGATTACGGCTTTTGCGCGGTGCGTTTCGGCGGCGCGGCGAAACTGGTGGAGAAAATTCCGAAAGATTAAATTGAACCCCAAAATAAAAATCCCATGACGACTTTCAAAACTTCCCGCGAGATTCCCGCCACTGTGGAACAGGTCTTCGCCGCGTTCGCGCCGGAACGGCTGGCGCGCTGGTGGGGGCCGGCGGGCTTCACGAACACATTCAAGGTCTGCGAGTTCAAACCCGGCGGGCGGTGGTCATTCATCATGCACGCGCCGAACGGTGCAAATTATCCAAACGAAAGTGTGTTCGCCGAAATCGTGCCGCCGTGCAAGGTCGTGATCGACCATGTGTGCGAGCCGAAGTTTCGCCTGACCATTGGCCTGACGCCGTCGGCGCAGGGCACGGTCGTGTCTTGGGAGCAGGCGTTTGAAAATGCGGAAGTGGCCAAGCGCATCGAACCCATCGTCGTGCCCGCCAACGAGCAGAACCTGGATCGTTTGGCGGCGGAGGTTTTGCGTGAACCGCCGGGAAGGGTTGGAGATTTCTAGGTGGTGCCCACGACAGGACTTGAACCTATTTTAAGCCCATTATTGGAATTCTCCGCGTTGCCTGTAGTTGCCTCTTGCGTTATGTCCATGCCACTACACATACGATTTATAGTCTTTGTTTGCAATATAAATATTGCATCTACAGGCAAGGCAAGGAAGAAAAGCGTGTGCAATTCTGTGCGGGATGTCAGGTGTTGTGCGGATCTGTGCGGAAGTCAAAATCTGTGCAATTCTGTGCGGATGACACGCGACAGGTTTCAGCCCTTTATGGAAAACTTTCTCCGCGACCCAACCCATCCGGCGGGCTGGCCTTCATTTTATACCCTGCTACTTTTCGTGCGGGCAGTCGCCACCTTTGTTTATGGGGGGCCAGATTGCCCCGTCTGCTCCTTTTTCTGTATGGCTACCAAAATTTGGGCATCCATCTTTAAGTGGTGTTACCCGCGCCGATCCGGTAGGACGGCGGATGTCCAACCGGCCAGGAGAATATCAGGAGCGTGAACAGTGCTCGATACTTTATCCGCCGCGAGGACGATGAACCGCCGCGCACCCCGCCCGAAAGTCCCTTCCGGCGGTTCGACGTGAAGTGCCTCAAGTGCGGCTCCTATCGTCTGGCCCTGACCAGTGGTTTTGATGAAACGACCGGCGAACAGTGTTTGCTGCTGACCTGCTCCCGCTGCCGCCAGTGCGAAATCTTGAAGGTGCGTTGACAAAGCAATTTGAAAAAAATCGCGCGCGACGACCAAAGATTGCCTTGCCGCGCTGCTGCCGACGCACTAAAACATCTGTGACCGTCAAACAAATGTAGAACCAATTAAAATCAATTTTGCGTAGCTTCGGCTGCGATCTCATTCCAAAACCGCGAATTTTAGAGTCCAGAGATCATGCCTTGCACGCGCCCAATCGGGCGCGGCTTGGCGTATTCTCTGGACGGGCGCTTCGCGGTGCCTGGAGTGGGGGTGCGTTGAGTTCGCGCCCCTTGTGTTTTTAGGTCGTGGCCGTGCTGGGCCAAAAGCATGAGTTCACAAACCTCCATCGGCACAGGCGACCCAACGAATTTCGAGTCCCCAGTTTTGGACACGGACATCGCTGGCGCGCAACGGCTGCTGGATGAACTTGTTTCCCGCTCCCTTGCCTACCGCACCTCGCATGATCTCAGGAGCTTGCTCGATTTCACCTGTCGCTTTCCACACCTCGCGCCGTTCAATGCGATGCTGCTGCATGTTCAGAATCCTGGCATTCGTTACGCTCTGCGTGCGCCGGTTTGGGAACGTCTTTACCAGCGCCGCATCAAGCCGGGCGCGCGACCGTATTTAATTTTGCAGACAATGGGGCCGGTCGCTTTTGTCTTCGACTTGAGCGACACGGAGGATATGAGTTTGTTCGGGTCGCAAATCCCGGATACCGTGCTCAACCCATTCCAGACGCGTGGACAGCCGCCGCCCACGGTCATGGCGAAATTGTGTGCAGCTTGCCGCACGGTGGGAATTGTTGTCACCGAGCGCGACTACGGAACCGAGCAGGCAGGCTGCGTTCAAAAAGTTTCGGGCTATGATTACGATTTTAGTTTGCGCCTGAATGTGAAGCACACCGAAGCGCAGAAGGTCGCCACATTCGCCCACGAACTCGGCCATCTATTTTGCGGGCATCTCGGCACGACCGAGGTTGGTTTCTGGCCTGATCGCGGCGGCCTCGCGCTAAATGTGCGCGAGTTTGAGGCCGAAGCCGTCGCGTATTTGGTCGCCGGGCGCATGGCTTTGGACATCGGCTCACACCGCTATCTCGCTTCTTATCTGACGGATAACAAGCCATTGCCAGATTACAGTTTGGAATCCGTTCTGAAAGCGGCGGGCAAGGTCGAGGAAATGGCTACGGGGAGGTTTCGGCTGAAAAAGAAAAAGACATGATGCCGCGCTTAAAACTTGACTTACAGCAGGATGGATTTGGAAACCTGTTCGATTTCAAACCCGCGATGGCGCGCTTCTTTCGTCCATTTACGGACGGCTTTCGCAGTTTCCGGTCGGGGCGGTTGCTCCCGTTCGCAGCATAGAGCAAGTAACGCGGCGCTCTCGCCTGGCTTCCAGCCGGAAGAAAATGCTGATTCAAGAAGCGACATGGCCTTCCTGAAATTGCCGGCGCGCACCTGACAGATCCCATTCAGGTAGGGCTGACTTCCTGGACCCAAACCGGTTGGCGGAATGGCCGATGCAATGGAGACCGCTTCAGGATGCAATCCGGCACGGCTTTTAGAATCTGCCAAACTGAACAGCGGGAGAATAAAATCGGGGTTCGTTTTGTGGGCCTGCTCGAACCACTGCCACGCCTCTTCTTTCCGACCGGCCACCTCACACAATTGCCCCAAAAGTTGTCGTGCCTCGGCATCATCAGGATATTCGTTGATGATGTGCCGTAGAATTTTTTCCTGGAGGGGTTGGTCGTTGGCATCGGCGGCGCGACCGTGCATCCATGCAAGCGTCAGTCTGGAGGATGGCTTCTGCGCATCGGGGAATTTACCGGTGCGATTGAAATGCTCAAAATCTTCACGGTGACTGAGAAAAGCTGTTTCCCAACATCCGCCTCGCACCGTATCGCCCACATAGTTGCAAAACTCGACGTAGTGATTGATCGCCTGCATCGGGTCGTTGTTGGCAATGGCGAGCAGATCATCCTTGAACCGGGCGGGAATTCGGTCGGCCAGTTTCTCCTTCAGCAGGCCACTGAACATTTTGCCGGATATGCCGCCGGTAAAAACATTCGTCAAAAAAATCGCGCGCTTAGGTTCGGGCAGCATCGGAACCAGTTTCACCAATATTCCGTGCAACCAATCACCGACCGACTGCCAATTATTTATCCAGTCATCCAACTCCGCCTGACTAAACGCATCAGCCAGTTGACGGCACAACCGATAGGCAGCGTAGTGTCGCATTGAATTTGCCAATTCGTGCCCATCAGGAAATAAGCGTCGCAACACCACGATGCCGGGAAAGTCGTTTTCGTAAAGGCATCGCTTGAATTTGCTTGGGTGCATCTGAAGGCGATTGGCGCAGTCCTCGTCTCGTGACCCCACCAAGGTAACGCCGGGAAAGTGTATTTCCATGGTTCGCCGCCAAAATTGATTGCCGCCATCGGGATGCGTCCACTGCGGCGAACCTTTTGACGGAGAAGTTCCCTCCGCTACACACAGGGCGGCATATCGAATTCCAAAATCGAGGATTGTCAATCGCAGCACGGCCCGTTGGATCGAATCACTCCGGGCTGGTAAACCACCGAGCGTGCTGTTCAAAAGCTCGTAACTTTGCCGGTAACTGTGAAATGAAGCCGTCAACTTTGAGCAGTCCTTGCCCAAGAGCGGAAAAATCGGAAATGCCGTGATCGCATCAACCAATTCAGCCGCGTATTCATCCCAGGTTTTATCTTTTACCGGCTGACCCGCAGCAATGGTGCGCCCGGTCCTTTCGCTGAGAACAGCCGTCTTACTCTTGGCATCCTGCGTCTCACCCAAATTCAGGCAATCGCATATCAGCGAAGTAACAGTTCCAAAATGAGGGAGGCTTGATTTCATTTATTCAAGCCGGATTCATGGGTCGCCACGGAGGCGACCCATGAATCGGCAACTTTATTACCTCGGACCTCCCGGCTTGGGTCCGGCAATTTGACCATTCGTTGCAGCGGCACTTTGCGCCCGTGGCGCAAACCCGGACTGCGCGGTTTGACTGTGGCTGTTTCGCGCCCCGGCGCTTTGGATGCGCGCAGCGGCATTTGATGTCATGGCTTTACCTGATTTGCTCATACGGATTTAACTTTCTATTCCAGCAGGATCGGTCGCCGTTTTGGCCACCTGTTAAATCCCACTGACAGGCGCATCTTTCCACAACTTTGAATTCTGGTATTTCCCAAATAACGGCAAAAACTCCAGTCATACTTGCCGCGCGTCATTCCCACCAGCGCGATTTGAGCCAGCGGCTTTCCGGCGGTGGCGTCGGCTTGGTCGTCTCCGGCGGCGCGAGCCAGGCATCCGTCACCGGGAACACTTGAAACTCGCCCGGCGCGACGGCCACGGGAGAAAAGTGCGTCGCCTTCATCACAAAGCCCTCGATTCGCAAACCGCTCGCATCCGCCGCCAGCGTGATGTTTTGTTTGGGATGAAACGTCCGCAGCACTTTCAGGAATTTCATTCGCGGCACGTTGCACGCGCCATCTTCCAACACCAGCGCCTCGATGCCTGCCGCTACGCCGTTTGCCTCCACGAACACGCGCGCCACGCAAGCCGAGAGTCGCATCATGCGCTGGCTCTGCCCTTTCACACCGCGCTCGATCTTCAACTGCTCGACCATCCGTTGCAGGGCAACTCGCTCGACAGTTAATTTCATAACCTCACCCCTCGTCACCCGCCGAGCCTTCGTAAAGCACTCGGCCCGTGCGCTTGCAAACCAGAATCACCTCCGCCGACTTGAGCGCGATCTCCTTCGGGTTTTTATACACCACCCAAACATCATTTGCCGACCAGTCGCCCCGGTTGTAGATGCACAATTTTGCCGTTGCGCCGTCCTGCACCGTCGCGCCTTTGAACATCCGATTCAGAACGTGCCGTTCCGCCCGCCGCCGCGCCTCGGCGCGTGTGATGAATTTCGCCTTGCGCGGTCTCGGTCGCCTGGCCGTCTTGCCGGCGGCGAGTTTCAATTTTCTTCGCGCTTTTCTCATATCACTCCCAAAATCCAACCCTCAATTTTCGCCTGCGTCCGCGCTTGTGGCTCAAGCGGCGGATTGAAAAATCCCACCAACTTGCCATCCATGTCTGCGCTTCGCAGCCATGATGCCACGGAAAAAGCCGCGTGCTGGTCCTCGGTGCGGTTCTCCGCTGGAAATTGCCGCATCCACAATGCCGGATAAACTTCAACCAGCACTGAACGCCCCGCCGAAATTTCCCAGCCGTCGAACGGCCAGAAATGAACCCGGTCGCCGCAACGCTGCCGGATGAACCTCAGCCACGGCAGGCCGGCGTGCGTGGATTTTGCCACCGACCCCTGGCAGTCGAAATGAAACACCGACTTCGCCGAACCCGCGCGCAATTCCGTCAGCCGACGCCAGCGGGAATTGCCCGACCGCGCCGCGCCATTGCCGTTCAAACCGTCGCGCACAAAATCCACATAAGTATGCTCCGCGTCCGTCGGCCAGTGCTTTTGGAAATCGTCGAGAAATTTCGGCCAGTCGTGGGCGAGTTGGTGCTTTTCAAAATACGCCAGCGGAAACGAAAACCCGTGGTCAATCCCGACGAGCATCGGTTTGTCGCCGGACAATTGCGCCACCAGCCATTCGGCCAGACCGCGCCGCGTCCAATGCTTGCGGGGACTCGGCGGCGGCGGCACTTCGCGAGGCGGCATCACCCAATCCGACGCATACACGCGCAGGCCGGGCAGACTTTCCGTGGGCGTTTTCGCCCCGGAATAATCAATGCCGATGTATCGCTCGAATTGCGGCATGACATTATCATCGCCAATTTCGCGAAAATTACACACCGAATTTTGCGCTACGCAAACGCTTCTTCTTTTTCTTTGCCGGTGAAACACTTTGAAATACCCTTCCGTGCAAGGCACGCGCAAAAAATGATTATGCACTGGTTTTTTCTAACAGAAAAAAATGCCGCCACGAAGACGGTCAGGAAACCGACTCTGGGACGCCGCCGGACGTGCGACCTGCTGCTGCCACACCTGCTGTTGGGGCAGCTCAACCTCAAGGAGAATTGAGCGATGAATTCAAAGTCAGATTTATCGCCGCTTAAGCAGATACCAATTATCGAGGTAGCGAAAAGACTGGGGATTCAGGTTCGCGGAACGAAGGCGATGTGCTTCAGTGGGCATGACAAGGCATCGCCGAGCTTATCATTTCTCAAAAGCCGCAACACTTGGCGATGCTTTGGCGCATGTGGCAAGCACGGCGACGGCATCACTTTGGTCATGGAGAAGGCACAGGTGGATTTCAAATCTGCCCTTGAATGGTTTGCCCGGAACTTTGCCGTGGATGTCACCCGGCAATTTCGCGGTCAGTCGCGGCGAGGTCGCGTGGTAAGAGCCAAGAAGGCTGTCGTTTTTCAACCGGCGATACCGGAACAACAGGAGTTCACCACCGACCCCGAGCTTTACGAGTGGCTGATCGGCAAGTGCGCCTCCGTTTCCAGCCCAGCCGGAGTCACCTACCTTAATGAGCACGGCATCTCGCTGGAAAGTGCTACGCGTTTCAATATCCGTGAACTGCGCGACCCGGCGCGCGCGTTTCGCAAGCTCGTCGAAAAGTGGGGCGGGACGCGCGTTTACCGCAGCGGGGCTGCGTGGGGAAAGGATGGGCATCCAGACCGCTTAGTCTGGAAATCACACGCGCTGTTGTTTCCTTTCTACGATGAGGGAGTCGTCAAATACATCCAAGCCCGGATGTTTGAGGGAGAGCCGAAATTCCTCAATCCGCGTGGTGTTCCCAAGCCGCTGTTCAACGTGGACAGGCTTCAGAAACTGAAGCCGGGACAGTTAATCCATCTCTGCGAGGGCGTTCCTGACGCCATCGCGGTCGAGTCGCACGGACTAGCCGCAGTCGGCATTTTAGGCGCAACATCATTTCGTGCTGACTGGGTTGACCGTTTCCTAAAGTTCAAAGTGGTCGTGCTCGGCGACGGTGACGCCGCAGGAGCAAAGTTTGCGAAGGACATTTCCACGTTCTTCATGGAGCGCGGCAAAGCAGTGCAGTGCAAACCCCTGCCCAAAGGCAAGGATGTGGCGGATGTGCTCGCGCAAGGAAGGATGCCCAAATGAGTTTTCTGGACGATGTAACAGTCCCAGCAAGTCCGGCGGCAACTGTGGTTTGACGGTGAGACCACGGACTTTCATGGACACCGCTTGACGGATGCGCCGATGGGCTTCGGTCAAAGCCTCGGCGCGACCGGTGATGTTTTCCTTGATGGCGGAGTCGAGTTTTTCCCAGCCCGCGAGCGCAGCAGAAACCAGTTCGCTTTTCTCCGCGTCTCCGAGATTGGCGTCGGCTTGGGCTTGTTCAAGCAGCGTGAGGACTTCGTCGCCGGCCAGCCAGACGGGTTTGTCCGCCGCGCCAGTGTGGCCGACGACCAGCACTTCCTCGGCGAGAACCGACGTGCGGTCGGGTTGCTCGATAAGGAAACGCAACCGCAACAAATAGAGGTGGGTCAGTCGGGAGACAGCGCGGGTGCGCATCGCGCCGCAACGCGAAGCGCGGGCGGTTGCACCCTTGGTGAGCGCTTCCTCCATGAGAAATTGTGCGAGCGTGGCGACGAACCGGTGATTGCGCCCCAAGTATTCCGCGCCCTCCGGCGTGGGTGAATGGAAACTTACAAACCAATGGCCGGTCTTGGTGACCGGCAGCGCGGCGGTGATAGCGGTAGGCAGACTGGCGCGAGCCTCCGGGCTGACGATGACGCGGAAAATGTTCGGGCGGCGGTCCTCGGTGATTTGCACGCCAAGCCGCTGGGCCGCGCTTAAGACAAACAGCCGGACGGCATCGGGGTCCCCTAAAACGGCGTCGGTCGCTTCAAGTTCCTGGCGCACTTCATCGGGTTTCAAGGCGCGCTGGGCAAAACGGGTGCGGTTTTCCCGCTCCCGCGCCACGTCGAGATCCCAGCTCCGGTGCAACGCGGCGACTTCGGGAATTTCCAAGCCGAGTTCCATCTGCGGAATGGCTTCCTCCACCGTGCGGCCACGGAAAAACAGGGCCTTCAGCACGGCCTGCGTTACCGACTCGCTTTCCTCCGGGACGGGCACGTGGGTGCCAAGCGCCTGATGAATTTCGCGGGCCTTGTTGAGCAGAACGCGAATCACAACGCCGTCAACGGGATTATCCGGGCTGAAGTAGCGGATGGTTTTGACTGTCTTGGACAATGTCTGGCCGAAACGATCCACGCGGCCCTCGCGCTGCTCCAAGCGATTGGGATTCCACGGCAGGTCGTAATGCAGCGCGGCGTTGAAGGCGTTTTGCAAATTGATGCCTTCGCTCAAGCAATCGGTGGCGACGAGGACGCGACGTTTTTCCTGCGTAAGTTCGGCGACCTTGGCGCGGCGCTCGTCGTCGCTCAACATCCCGGTGATGGACGCGACGCGGACATCGGCAAACTCGCGGCTCAAGGCGCGTTGCAAGCCCTCGGCAACATAATCGGCGGTGGCGATGTAACGGCACCAGACGATGGGATAAAATCCTTCGCGGAGCAGGCCGGCGACCAGCTTGGCGCAACCGGCGAGCTTGGTATCGTCCGGCGTGAGGGCGATGGACGCGGCAAGCCGGGAGAGTTCGCGGAGCTTGCGGCGGTCGGTTTCCGGCAAGGTTTGTTCCGCCGATTCGACCGGCGGGGTGGGCTGGCTGTCGTCGGTCTGCTCGTTGGACGATTCAAAAATGTTCGGGCTGAAATCGGCTTCCTCTTCCGACTCAGGCAAGGCACCGTCACGACGGTCCAAGGCGGCGATGGCTGCCGCCGGGCTAGACATGACGCAACGGAGCAACGCGAGCGCGGCCCAATAGCGCACGCGCTGCTGGCGTTTGCCGAGCGATTGACCGCCGCGCACGAGTTCGGTGCAAAATTCGTAGGTCTCTTGAAACAGTTTTCCGTATTTGTCAGACAGGGGATAATGCTCGTCGGACGGCACACGCTTGGGAAAACAACTTTCGGCTTCCCAATCTTTTTCGATGTCCTTGCGCGTGCGCTGGACGAAGTGCCGGGCGAGTTCGATGCGCTGGTTTTCCGTGAGTGCCGTGATTTCGTAACCGGCAAATTCCGGCCGGAGCAGCGCGAGCAGCGAGCTGAATGCCTCCGGGACGCCGCTGTGCGGCGTGGCCGTCAATAAAACCATGTGGCGCGTCGGCTCGGCGGCGAGGTCTTTTAGCAGTTCGTGGCGCTGGTGCTGGTTGCTGGTGCTGCCGACGGCGGACGCCGCGCCATGCGCCTCGTCCACGATGACGAAGTCGGGGCAATGCTGGATGAAGTTGTCGCGCTTCCGGTCGCCCTTCACGAAATCAATGCTGACGACTTGGATCGGGTAGTAGCTGAAGATGCTGCCCGCGCCGGCGGGAATGCGCCGCTCAAGTTGGCTGACCGTGCCGGACCGGATAACAACGGCGTCGAGATTAAATTTCTCGCTGAGTTCCTTTTGCCATTGTTCGCATAGATAGGGCGGGCAAAGGACGCAGAGGTTTTTGAGTTCGCCGCGATCCAGCAACTCGCGGACGATGAGCAACCCCTCGACAGTCTTGCCGACGCCAACGTCATCGGCGATGAGCATCCGAATCGTGTCGAGGCGCAAAGCCATGAGCAGCGGCACAAACTGGTAGGTGCGCGGGCGGATGGACACACGGCCAAGCGACCGGAGCGGCGTTGCGCCTTCGCGCAAGGTGAGCCGCGCCGCCTGCCAGAGCAGGTGCGCACCCGCGACGTTGGACAGGTCGCCGGAGTTTGGCGGGGGGAATTTTGCGGAATTGACGCGCTCTTCGGGGAACGAGTAACCGATCAAATCGGTCAATCCCTTGTGAATCGCAACGACTTCGTCGGTCGCGCCTGTCAAAGGCCGGAGCAGCAAAAGATTTTCCTGGTCGCTCGGCAGGAGCACCCATTCGCGTTCGCGGCATTTGACGATGGAACCCGGAGTCATGGTGTGGCGGCGGCGTCTTTTTCCAATTGGGTGATCCAGCGCATGAGCGGTGAGAAGCGTAGAGCGTGGCTGATTTTAGACAATCGCAAAATCTTCGACCACCTTCAAAATGTTACGGAAGCCATGCCTTGCTCACGACTGTCCACCGTGCTGGTGACGCAGCAGTGCGGCCTCGACGCTCGGCCAGTGAAACAGGACGCGCCGCCCGCACAACCGCACGCAGGGGATTTTGCCGGACGTTCGCCAGTTGAACAACGTGCGGCGGCTGATTGGCAATCGTGCCAGCAATTGTTTTTCATCAATGAAGCCCAACTCGCAAGCCGTTGTCTGGTTTTGTTCGGCGCGAGTGTCAGCGTTCCGAATGTTCGCGCTGGCAGCCGGCATGACGCGCAAAGAATCTTTTTGCTCACTGTTCATAGGTCCGATCTCCTACTCATCGTAGTTAAGGATTCTACCCGGAGCAGAACTGGTGCATCGTGTAATCTTTACACAAAATGTGGCGGCGAATCTTGGGCGTAACCAGGAGAGTTTTACAGCGGCACGCAAGGCCGATTCGGGCGGCAAAATGAGTTTTCAAGCCGCCAGCAACGGATGGCCAAAATGTTCACCATGATCTTGCCGTTGCAGTCGCAAAGCCGGCCATGTTTCTGCCGATTTCCATTCAACGGGTTTGCATCCGCAAAATGAAAAACAATCTCTGAAATGCAGTAGAAGCCGAACCCCTTAACCGATTAAGGATTCTGTGCGACGCTCATTGCGTTGCCAAAGTTGCGTCACTTGCTGCGTTTGGTGCGCACTTTGACGCCAACCCAAATGCGGCGTCCGGTGTTGCGTTCGATGCCGCGCATGATGCGCAATTTTGTTGCACACTTTGTTGCCAAGTCTAGTGCCACGTCATTCGTTGCGTATGCCGCCAACTGATTTCCGGCGATTATCCGTTGGAATGTCCGATGGATTGTCAGCACATTGGCCAGGACAAATTTGCGTTTTGTCTGGGCGCTCGAATGCAAAGCCGATTGTATGTCGCGGTTCGGCGCGTCAATGTCTTGCTCGCCTCAACCGGCTGCGCTCCACATTGCACTCGCCGCCCGGCTCCGGGAATTTTGCCTCTATGATTCTGCGCCCGGAGCATTGCGTCGCGAAGATGATGGCGAAATGACGAACGCGACTTGCGGCTGGAATTACGATTGGCACTGGGCGGTGGAAAGGTTGGTTTTTGATTTTTATTTCCCTTTAATTCCCAGCTCCTCATTCGTCGGCAGGTCCACCACAAACATCACCGCCTCCCGCCCGCCACATGCCCGCTGCCACGCAATTACGTCCACCCCCGCGCGCCAGTCGCAATCGTCAGCCTTTATCCCGCGCTCATGGTAGTTGCTGGCCCGTGCCATCACCCACGCATGGACCGGGCGTGGCTGGCGGAACACATGGGCCATTACGGCATCCCGTTCCGCCGCTGGCAACTCAATGTCCCGCCCGCACATTGGCACCTCGCCCGACGGCACCACTGCGTAACGGTCGCGCGCCTGTTCCTGCCG
>Ga0208872_1001441_pt1 | contig 14588 bp, 18 predicted proteins | sample CryBogCBH12Aug08_FD_185508 | JGI IMG/M metagenome (GOLD analysis project Ga0208872, IMG submission 185508) | Freshwater microbial communities from Crystal Bog, Wisconsin, USA - CBH12Aug08 (SPAdes) | ecosystem: Environmental > Aquatic > Freshwater > Lake | place: Crystal Bog, Wisconsin, USA...
GTGCTTTAACTTGCCATCTCCCTCATCTTCTTCTTTGAGAAATTGTAGAAATAAACCCATTGATTTTAACCTTAGAATTGCAACACACTTTGGTTGCCGTGATATATTTATACAACTTTTTAAGTCTGGGGCTCAAACTATTGACTTTTACGATCCGATATATAGTCGGTTACATTAAAGTATCCAGTATCTGATATATATCAAATTTTGGTTTGTACCCTAAATTTTGAATTTTTGATACATCCAAAACCATATTTTTGGTCTGCACTTTCTTGTGAAACTCTGCAGCTTCTCTGGTTTTCAACTCTGAGATTGAACCGGTTTTGTCTTTGATATACGATAAAGCATCTTTTAGATATATTTCTTTACCATTTCCAACGTTATAGATTGTATTCAATTCACCTTTATCTAATATAAGATTAATCGCTTGTACTACATCATCAACATGAATATAGTCTCTAAATACGTTTCCACCATCATACATCTCAACATTTCGGTTGTTTTTAATCTCCTCAATCATATATTGTAAAGCATTCTTCTTCTTGGAAACTTTAGTATCAGACTTACCTAGTACATTGGCTAATCTTATGATACGATAGTTTATTCCAAAAGTCTCACAATACGATATCAATAACTGTTCAGCTGTTCTTTTAGTGATAGAATAGAAACCTTTAGGATCACAATAAGAATCTTCTTTTGCGGGTAATTCTACGTCTCCATACACAAACCAAGAACTGATAAAGTTGAATGTATTGTGTGGATTACAGGTCTCTAATGTCTTAATCAGAGTAGTAAGATTCGTATCAATATCCAAATAAGGATTAGTATGAACATTATAATTATCTATGGTTGAAATGAAATATAAAACTTCATCAGCTTTAACCGAATAATCATCTCTATCATTTTTAACTGTGTTGGGAGTCAATTCACAATACCGACCCCCAACAAAACCAGCACCTAATACATTTATCACTTGTTCCATTTTTCACATACCGAATTAATATAATTCAAAACTTTTTCATTGTAAAGTGGTGAACATCCTAAGAAAAATACATTACTGAGAGCTAAATTAGAATTTGGATAATTCTTGTAACTTTCTAAGTGACTATAACCAGGATGCATTAGTATGTTACCACTAAAGTAATTTCTGGTCTGAATCTTATTAGCTTCAAAATGAGACACCAGGAATTCTTTTACATCTTGAGATTCACAGAATATTGGAACACCAAACCAAGATGGATCCGAACCATCCAAAGCATCAATTACTCTAACTTCTTTAATGTTATCTGTAATCATCTTTTGGATTTTGTTTTTATACTCTCTACGTTTAGATTCTAACATATCAAATTTCTTTAACTGTACAGAACCAATAGCACCTTGTAAGTCCAAAGGCTTTAAGTTGTAACCGATATTGGTAAACAAATATTTGTGGTCCATAATACCATCATATTCTGGTATCCAATTATCAAATCTTTTACCACAGGTACCACACTCTAATAGATTGTTAGCACCTACACAATAACAGTCACGACCCCACCAAGAAATACTTCTGGCTTCTTTGATAAAATTCTCATCATTTGAACAAACCATACCACCTTCACCTGTTGAAATGTGATGAGCTGGATAGAATGATGTTGTCCAAGCATAATATAAATCAGTAATCAACTTACCTTTCCATTGTGTGCCTAATGAATCACAGTTATCACCCAATAAAACAATATTATGTTTATTACAAATTTCAACTAATCTGTCCATATCTGGAGGATTACCTAAAACAGGAGATACGAATATTGCTCTAGTTTTTGGTGTAATCTTGGCTTCAATTAAATTTACATCAAAGTTTAATGTATCTAATTCAATATCAACAAATACAGGTTTTAAACCGTTCTGTATGATTGGTGCAATCGTTGTTGGAAAACCCACAGGTGATACAATAACTTCATCATCATTCTGCCACTTAAATTTCTTTTTCATAGCAGTAACCAACACCAAATTGGCCGAGCTGCCCGAGTTGACCATGTGTGAATAACCTACATTGAATCTTTTACTGAATTCGTTTTGAAATTGTTCAACTTTTTCACCAGAAACTATCCAAGAACCATATACTAATGTATTGATTGCAGCTGCCATTTCTTCATGGTCCCATAATTGACCTGAATATTGTACAAATTGTCCATCTACATAATTATCATAATTTTTGACATACTTAATTTTCTCAGAGGCCAAATAATTAACCATGTCTCTACTATCTACTATTATTCCCATAATTTCACTCCATTAATATCTAATTGTAATTATCTCATCATCTTCTTGGTAGATTGATTTTGGTGGTTTATTATACCAACGACCAGATGGACCTGGATCCATTTCATACCAATTAGGATTACCACTACCAATCCAACATTCTAAATCATATCTATGATGAGGCTGTCCTTCAAATTGTGGTTGGAAGTTTGCTTCTGGTGGAGGTAACAATCTTCTACATTTACGAATATAAGATGACTTAGCCCAAAAGAAAGTTCCGGGATAAAAAGCATAAGGAGGATCTGGCAAATAAGCAGCTCCAACTGTATCATAACCTTCTTCCAACTTATCAACACATTCTTTCCATTTCTCTACACAATAATATTCCATGTATTTTCGCCAATTCTGATGGCCACCAGGTCCGTGTGTTAAACCTTTGCAAGTCATACATAAAACATAATACGATTCATCGGTTCCATGTGCACATTCTTGTATTTGTTGCATTGTTGTGGCCTCATACCAGTCTTTATATCCTTCATCAAACAAATGAAAGACCACATTTAATCTATCACCCATTCTTTCTTCCAACCAAGTGTAGTTTTCTTCCTTAAAGTGCATCATAAAATTAACTTCTTCGGCCAAATCCAACAATCCAGTTTTTTCAAGTAAATCAACTTGTTTTTCTAAAATCTCTTTACCGCCAGGCAAATCCATTGTGTGTATATAAATTCTAATATTCTTCATAATTCAACTCCATATTGTAATGCAATTCCGTGTTTACCATGAAATCCTAAACTCTTACCAACCCATTCGTGATTGTAATTATGTTCTACACTAAACCTGTTGGCTATATGTGTTGGTGCAAATTTGATTCCGTATTTTGTTTCCAACGTGTGTTTATATATCTTACAAATTATATTGTCTTCAGGTACCAATTGTTCACCATTCGTAATTACATAATACTCAGAATTGTTTAGATAATCTTTATAATCTGGAGTTTTGTAACCAATATTCATATCCAATAATGCATCATATAATTTTCTAGAACGTAAACAAAAACCTCCGTTACCAACCATACCATTTGACCATGCGGCTCCAATATAATCATATTCTAAAAACTCATCTGTCCAAGCTTCTTTATTTACTGCAAATCCATCTGAGTGAATAATCAAGTTGTGTGATTCTGTACATATTTGTGGCACCATTTTTAATGTGATAAAACCATATTCATCGTTATAGTTTTTAATTTTTGGTATTTTAACCCAAGTAACTTCAGCACCATTTATTTCATCTGTACCAATATCACTAAACCAATAAACCTTAGTAATTTTATCTCCTAAAGTTTGAATTGTTTTATTGGCTGCTTTGATACTAGGTTTGTAATGTAAAGAATCAATTACTGTCAAACTAATCATACTTTTGAGCAATTACAGTTAATATGTTAGGTAAATAATTTACAGGTTTACGAATTTCATCTTCTGCATTACTTACATGAATAGTTTTAAAACCAGCATCATCCAATAAATTGATTAGACCCATATAATCAAAATGGTGAAAATGTTCGTTTGGTTTACGGTGTTTCCATGTTTGAAAATATTCTGGTCCCATAGAACCATGACACCATGGTAATGATACTACTATGTTTTTTGTTTTAAGTGATTTTAGAAACGGAAGTAAATCAGCCTCAGGCCTATGCTCTAACGAATCAAAGAATGTAATCACATCAACTTCAACATCTGAAGCATTTTCAACAAAGTTAATTCCTTCCGGTAATGGATAGTTTGATATATCATTACCAAAACAAGTTACAAAACGGTTGAAACAATATTGTAGGAAGTTACCATCACCGTAACCAACATCTAAAACAGATTTAAATGGTTTAAGATGATCCACCAATAAGTTATATCTAAGCCTGGACATTCTATCATCCATCTTAGTATAATATTGTATGTAATTCTCATCATACTTCATCATATCACCAGTCAATTCTTTTTGATGCCAATGGCCTGGTCTTATCAATTCATAATTATCAATCATAGCAAATCTGTTCTCCAGTTATTATTCCAAAACATATTAATATTACCTCTACCTTGCAAAGCGTAGAAAGGTGTAGTATGTAGTAGACCTACGGAACCATAATAATAATTAATTTTTTTATCATCATCTAATACAGAAGCAAAATGAGATGTTCCTGTATCACCACCAACAAAATGGCTGCAATCTATAATGTGTTCAATATTTCTAATGTAATCCGTGTCACAAACAAAACCTTTTTGGTCTATATTATAATTATTTGCCATACATAAAATCTTTTCATATTCTTCATACTGTGGTTGCATATAATGGTCAATTATACTATTAACCATTTCAATTGACCAATTACGATAATGATTGTATGGTGCATCTAAAAGTGGAAAGACACAAATCTTTTTCTTTAATGGCTTGTCAAATTTCAATTTTAATACATCACCTGTCACAGACCTAATGTCCCATAAGTTTGCATTTTGCAAATTTAAATATCCTTCTCCTGGTTCAGCTGAGAGGTATTGTGTGTTTTGTATCAACCAATCACGGAACTGCAAACAATGTTTTGCTGGATTAACTGAGTGATCCGGTATATAAAATTTTAAATCTTTATATACTGGAGGTTGTGTGTGTAGAAATGCCAAATAGTTCAGCACACCAACCAAATCACCGGCTCTAAGTTGTCCACCAAAATTGGTAGGTTCAATATTTACAATCATAAGTTTTAATATAGTGTAGGCTTGTTTTTCTGTTCAGATAAAAATGGTCATTGAAAATTTCATCTATATCTTTATTGTTCCAATGTTTCATATCATCATCATATAAAATAACAGTTTCTTTTTTCATCAGGTCAGATAAAACTGCAATACCGGTAAGCGTAGTAACAAATGGTTTATTACTTTGCTTAATCAAGTTACAATTATACACTAAATCTTTAGTATAGTCAAGATAATGTGTAGGTATTCCTTTTAATACACCGGATCCTTCAATTAAATTAGATAATCTCCGGTCATCAACATCCGGAGCGTCCTTAGGAGACCACCTATCACCAACAACAATTTTATCGGTAACATCTTCCGTGGTTATTGTAGGAACCTGCAATTCAAAGTCATCATCAATCTCAAAAGGAATACGGTAATTACTTTTAATAAAATTGGCGTATCTATGTGCAATAGCTGAATTCAATCCATGTTCACCTTTGTCGCCAGTATCGTCAATCAGAATTGCTTGTAATTGTTGATCCATTATTTCATGCACAAAAGAAACTTTTTCAAACATTTCTTGGCCTAACAATAACTCTTTAATACCTAAGAATCTTTGTAACCTATCACATATAATAAAATGCATCTTTTGGCCGGTATGTTTATATAAACCGGATAGTGATGGTAAACAATGTGAGAAGTCCCCTAGATTGTGTATACGTGGAGAAACAATATTAATCATTGTATTCTTTCAATACAACAAACCAATCAGATTCATTGATATAACGTAGTTCAAATATTTCTGGTTTGGTTAAGTAAGCCATCAAGTATAGTGTTTGGTCATAATGTACAAGATTGTGTTTCAACAACATATCCATACATCCATTAACCAACTTCATAAATTCTTCCCATTTATGTGTGCCAGCAACCATATGACAACCCATAATATACACATCACCACGATATATAATATCATCAATTGGTCTTTGTGGTTCAATTGTTCTTAAACTAAACAGGTGAATTTTCTCAGGATCAAAACTATACTTCCATTCCTGCGATACTGGCAATGTGGTTGTATTTCTACAATAACCGAAATCAATCCATGCGGTTAAGTCTGTCTTAACAAAACCATTTTGAATAGCATGGTTGATATAGAACACTTTCATAAACTGAATCATTATGTATTCAGGCCACCAGTATTCTACGAAATGTGGTTTATCTACTTTACTATAAAAATCAGGAGAATCCAATACTTCTTTAACTCGTTCTTTCAGAGGTTCAAATTCTTTTGGCATGAAAGTATCTAAGACAACAACAGAAGTTTTATCTTCTAATCCATTTTTCTTTCTAATATCAGATATACGTTCTGCATATTCTTTGGTCGTATACACAACCATAGGATTTTTAATCTTAGCCAACTCCTCAAAATACTCAAAATATTTCTCAGTATCACGGTGTTGGAAATGAGGTAATACCAGGCCTCTAACTGCGGTTGGTAAATTGCCACGACCAATGTCAAAGAAATTGGTTATTATTGTAATATCATTATTCATATTTTTTCTCAATCTTTGCCTTCCATTCAGGTACTCTATTGTACTGGTGCACTAAAACGTATTTTTCACCTTTACTGTTATAAACATATTCACCATCAAATGTTGGTTCAGGACTTAATAAGTTAGGTCTAAAGCCAGCAATTTTGCTTGGGTCTACCGTAGTTCCACATTGACAAGCCCAATTTGTATCATGGTCATTGAATTTAGTAATTGACTGATATGGTTCTAGTGATAACATCAAATTGACAGCTGCTTGGTCTGGTGTGGGATGTTTATTATTTTGAATTGATAACCAAACCGCTAAAGAATAATCAATAAAGGTTTGATATTCACCTGCCATAGAACCTGCATTGTAGATAGGTTTATCTTTCATATATTCGTGTATGATTGGACCAAAACATTCTTGTATGTTTTGATTACCCCAAGCCTCATCTTTATATTTCAAACCTTCACAACCATAATTTAGTTTTTTATCACCAAGATTCTTTTCTAGCCATTCAGAAGGATCTGATTGAAACACCACATCAACATCGGTAGAGATAACATAACGGACATCTTTTAGTTTTCTTAAAATATCCCAATAAAAATAATGTCTTGTATGTGGTACTTGATATGTGAAATTGTCAGCAAAATGATAACCATCATTCGCCTTATTTCTTTGATTGGATGTTAGATAGACTTCAAAACCATGGTCTTTTAACTTATTGATTGTGTCATCGGTGATATTATGCACAATCATGGCCTTACGACCTTTGTAACCAGTCCTTTCTAATGAATGAACCCAATGTTTAATTTTATCAAATGTGTATGTTGAAATTACCGATATCACTAAATCTTGCATAATCTTTTTCCCAAGTTATTAAATATTTCATAGTAGTCAAAAGGACCAATTTCTATTCCTAATGTATTTTTTAGTTTACTGTTATTCATAATAAATTGTCTATCAATTTCATAAGACTTTTTAGTTATAACACCACCGTAATCATAACCTTTAATTAGATTTGTTACAATTGTTCTTACACTTAAACCATAATTTGCACTTAGATTATAGATACCTAAAGGCCTTACTTGTATCACACGGTCAATAATATATGATAATGATTCCACGGGAAGAAAATCTCTTGTAACGGTATCAGCTAAAGTCAATGTTATTTTACCTTCATTTACCAATTGTGACATACAATAACCAAGGAATGAATTTCTACCGTATTCAAAGCCAAATATATTAGAACCTCTGAGTATGGTTGTCTTATCACCATAATTTGATATCAATTTACCTTCAGTTTTTAATTTGTTTTCACCATAATAATCAAAAGGCTCTACCATAGTATATTCATCATAAACTGATATTGTAGAAGTTTTGGGGTAGACTTTGCTAGTTGAAAACGTAACATAATGACATCCTGCTTCACAGGCTTTTACACCTACTTGAAAATCAACGTCTATTTTGTCTTCGTATTTTTGAGTTTTGAATAGTGGGTTTAATGCACAATTAATAACCACACCATATTGTTTAAGGTCGTAATTACTTAAATCTGAGTAAGATATTTTATCGTAATCAAATATATTACCTATATGTTTGGCAATAAAACTATTATGGCCTACGATTAATGTTTTTTTCTCCATGGGTAAACTCCATTATATTTTTTATTCATCACACTATTGCCATTGATAAAGAAATCAGAATTTACTGAACCAGTCCCACCGTCTACACGATAGTTTACTGTATAATCTCCAGTACAATCAAAGTTCTTAAAATATTGTGTTATGGCTGATAAGAACACTCTATCTTGTCCCCAACCACCATGCCATACTTGTGCTAATTGTATCGCAACTTTTGTCTTAAGGCAATAACAATTAGTATCTATGTGATTAATTCCGTGATATGTTTGCCATTTGCCTAGTGATTCGCAATCATCATTACATACAAATTCACCTTCTTTAGAATTAATTTTCCTAAGTGAATAGGACCAGTCCAGGTTCTTTTGTTTGATTGTGTCTATCTGAGACTGTACATGATTAGGTTCCAACCAATTGTCTTGGTCTAGGTACATCACATATTCGGTATCAATTAGATGTGTAAAAGCTGCATACACACGATGACCGTAGAATCCGTTAGCGCCAACATTGATTGGTAAGTAACAATCTTTTACTGTTGGGTATTCGTCAAGTATTAATTTAACTTTACCTTTAAATTGTTCTCCGTCACATACCACATAACAGGTAGTATCATAAGATTGATTCAATACACTTTCAATAGCCTTCCTTACCTCAGGTACTCCTGTGGTAGGTATAATCACGGTAGCACTCATAATTATCCTCTAGTTAATTCTAATATTCTTTTCATTTCATTTTCAAGTACATCTTTGCGGTTTGGCCAGTAGATGTATTCTTGGTCGGATGTACTATGTAGTTTCTGTAGGAAAGGTATAATTATCTTTTCCAGTTTCATTAATCTATCTTTGTATTGTTCAGCTGTCAAAGAAGATGCATCAGAAATCTTTGCATTGTATTCTTCTTCAGAAACGGCAGAAAAACCAAAATCATTTTCGGTTACTTTGTACTCATCAAGTATTTTTTGGAAGTCTGATAGTGCCATAATTAACTATATTTAATAAAGATACTACTATTTTTTGTAGCAGAAGAACCATACTCAAATAACCATCTTGCAACTTCATCAGCTTTCTTTTCTTTGATAACTGTATACAGGTAATTTACACCCAAATATTTTGACATCCACCAGACTTTATCTTTTCTATGACTAGCTTTTGCTTCTATGATTAAATCATCAAGTTTAGATTTAGATCCACTCAATTCTTTAAACATCATTGCAAACTTTTTAAATATTTCGTCTTTTGGTTTTTCTATTTGATTTTGAAATTGACTTGGTTGCATTAATTTAGAAGGAGATATTCCTGATTCTAATGCGGCTCTAATCACAAGTCCACCACCAATTTTACCTCCAGCCGCAGTCTTTCCTTTAATCTCTCCTTGCCAAGAACTTGTTACAGGCCTACTAGAAAAATTTCTGAATTGAATTTCTCCTGTTTGACCTTCAGCATTAAATTGCATATAGATATCTTTAGAATCAAACATATTTTGGCCAAGTTTTACGCCTGTAAATTTAGCAACTAAAGGTTTACCATTATTAAAAATCTTTGAATGTGCATCACCTTTTGGAACTTTTTTAAGTGATATTCCTATAAGATTAGTTTTAGCAAATTCATTGTATATGTATAGATTGTATTCAGATAAAGTATTCCAACCATCTTGAAATTTAAATCCTTTTCTTACCATCCATATGTCGGCAGGATTCCATTTATCGTCACCAGTAATACCACTCGTTTTTCTAAATTTACCAAATTCAGAATATATTTTACCAACTAAATCTCCACCACGATAGAATGTAAATTTTTGAGAATTACTGTCTGGAACATCCTTAAAAATTTGATTTGCTGTTGTGATAACACTATGAAACCATCCTTCATCAAGGCCTTTGAGGCAAGCAGAAAGTTTTCTATCACAATCAGCATCACCAATCGTTTTTTCGGTGATTTGTGATATATCAGTTAAATCTTTACCTAAAAATTGTCTAGTTGCACAAGCATAGGCCTGCATACTCTCACCGAGAGCAGTTACTTCAGATCCTGCACCAGAACCCATGGTTGGTGCTTCATTAACTTTGGTTGGAATTTTTGGCATAATTATTAAATGGTTTTTCTACTATTTATCTAATAATTTGAATGTCCTTTCCTGAAGTCCACACTTCCAGTTCAGTCCTCAAACGACCTTCAGCCTTAAGAGTATCAAATCTATTAGATGCCTTGTTTTTCCACCATTGTACAACATTTTCCAACTCAAACTTATCATAGTTGTCGTCTTTTACCAACACATCAGTCTTACAATTCACATAGTCAACAAAATTCTTAAAACCATAGTTTGAAGTATAATACCGTTTCTGTTCGGTCAAATTCTTGGCATTATCAATGATTGTGGTAAATCTGGTAAAGTCATCTGTACCTTTCAAGGCAGCCTTAGTCAAGGAGACAATCTTCATTGTAATCTTCAACTTCTTACTAGAAGCATCTTTCTCAACCAATTCACCAACAATATCTTGTACATAGTCTCTTAGATTGTCATAAGGTTTACCGTGCATCATTGGTAAGAAGTCTGAATCGGTTAGACCTTTGTATCTAATATATGGCTTCATACCATCATACTGTGATACGGTCTTAGATGAACCATACAAACTGGTAGTCTCAAATAGACAAAGGTTCATATTGTATTTTTTGTTTACAATCTCACGGACTGCATGAGAACAACAAATAGCAGCCAGAAGTTTACCACCAAGGTAATTAAAACCAAATGGTTGTGTAGGTACAATCACAAAACCCATCATTGCGGAGTTATTGAATCGTTTACCCCATTCAGGTTGTTGCGTAAACACTTGTCCAAGCAAATCATTTCTAGGTTTACAGTTGATTACTGGTGAACCAAGTCTAATGAATCCTAGATACTTTCCTGTGTTCTTTTCTTTGACTGCCAATTTAACATTACGACCAACAGGTGCAATATTGACATGGGAACTGGTAATATTCAATAGTTGTTCCCACTCATCGCCAGGTGCTTCACACACTTCAATATCCATATCATTGGGATGCATAGTAAAGTCACTAAACAAATCATCTTCAATAGGAAATAAAGGATTAGATGACATACCAGCCAAAGAATTTAATTTCTGGTCACGCATATATTGGTCAATACGGTCAAAGTTACCAAAGTAATCTTCAAACGCATTAAGACAATGTAATGCTTGGTCTTTAGTTAAATTCATAATGTATATTTCTTTAAAACTTCTTTAGCCATACTCAAATCTTTAACTTCTGGTTCATCAGCAATATCAATCACTTTTATACTGAAGCCTTGAGGACTATTTGCATCATGGTGTAAAAGTAAACTGGCTTTCTTTGGATTCCACCAATTGATACCAAAGTTTAATTTAATTATATGTAACTTTTCTTTGTTCATATTTTAAACCCCTCAAAATTCTTCTTAGGTGAAGATGGCATTGCTTTATGTCCAGCATCTGCTAGTCCATCTTGTCCTGATTGTTCAACATCATAAAGTCTCATTTTTGCACGGTCAATACCGATAACAAATCTTTTGTGCATGGTCGGATCAGAATATCTATTCTTCAATTGTTTCACCATTAATTGACCAAGTTCTTCTAGTTCTTCACTTGTAATCAAAGCAAACATTAAGTCTGCTGTAGCGGGCAAACCAAAAGACTCACTCGTGTCTTCAAGTCCTGGGTCTGAAGAAGTAAAACCTGACCTTGTGGTTTGTGTAGCAGAAACAATTGGTACTCCGAACTCAACGGCAAGACCTCGCAGCTCTTCTGCGATAGATTTGACATAGGTGTAGGAGTTGATATTGGCTCCTGCTTTGATTCTAGAGCTACAACAAATGTTAAGATAATCAATAAAAATAATATCAGGTACGAAAGACCTCTTAAGGTTAAGTTCATTTAATAAGGTCCTAAAGTGAGTTGCAGAAGCTGAGGCAGTTGGATATTCTTTGATAATTAATTTGCCAGTTGTCTTCTCTTTCATCTTAGCAATTTTCTTATCATACATTTCTTTTGGTAAAGAGTTCAAATCGTCAACGGTCACATTCAATAGATTCGCATCTATTCTTTCCGCAATACGTTCTTCAGCCATTTCCATGGTAATGTAAAGAACATTTCTACCCAACGACATAGTTCCAGCGGCACAATGACACATAAAAAGGGACTTGCCAACGCCAGTACCAGCAAGAGCAATATTAAGAGTTTTGGAAGGAAGGCCGCCTTTTGTAATCTTGTTAAAGAATTCCAAGTCAAAAGGAATTCGTTCTTCTTTTCTGTGATAGAATTCATATCGTTCATCACTATTCTCCAGATAATCATGGCCAACCGAACTATCAAATGTTACCGCCAAAGCGTCCGATAATATCTTGGGAATCGCACCTTTATCGTTGGTTTTATCCTTACCGTCCAAAATGCTAATGGACCCCAATACTGCATTGTAGATTGCCCTCTCTTGACAAAAGGCTTCGGACTTTTCAATAAGCCATTGAATCTTGGATTCTTCTCCCTTAGCCAATGCAATCTCTTGTAAATAAGATTCCGACTTTTCCACTTCGTCATCTGAAAGATTTCGCCTTTCTTTGACGGCCAATCCAATTGCTTCAATCGTTGGTGTAGTGTTGTACCTTGAAACAAATTGTGTGATTTCAGAGAATAACATCCTCTCAGTTTTGTCCGTGAAGTATTCATCTTTTATAAAGGGTAAAACTTTCCGTAAGTATTCCTCATTGTAAATCAGATTTTTTAATATCGTCTGTTCCAGTTTCATCAATAAATTCCTCATCTGTATTGCCAGACATTATTTCAACCAATAAATCGCCAAGATAGTTTTTGAATTTTTCATCTTTAACTAATTTCTTTGCATCAAGTGTAGATTCTATCACATCATAAGCAAAAAGTAAATGGACCCCATCGGATTCTTCTTTAAATTTTACTCTGCCATATTTGATAGTGGTATCTTTATAAGGACCTTCTACTAATTTGATATGAGTCTCGGTTGCATTTCCCTCAGGAAATACAAAAACATAATCCACATTTTCTATCATTCTGCAACTCCATTGGTTGTCTCCAAATCAAAGGCTTCATCAATGTCGCCTTGCATGATATTGCCAGAAGCAATACGGTATTTGTGTTCAATATGGTCTTGAAAAGATTTCTTCTTAAGAATAGGAATCCAAAACTCTTTAGTATCGGTTTCTTTAATACGGTATTTCTTATCTTCAACAACACCATCATCATCGGTACGTGAGTACCAACCATTGGAAGGTTTTACGACATGGCCTGAATCCAACGCAATATCAAGAAGACCAGACCACTTGCTAATGCCTCCATCAAAAGAAACAGTAACAGGTATTTTAGATTTCTCTTTAACATAACGACTCTTTTCTACATTGATAATGAAATTGTAACCAACAACCTCAGTACCTTCTTTCTCTTGTTGTCTACCAAGAATAAAAATATTATCAGCAGAGTAATAAGAACCTGTACCGCCACCAACAATATCTTTTGGGAACATACCAATTTCTTTGTAGGTATGATTCACAACAATCATCGGTATATCTTTCATTGTCAGGTGTGGTGTTACCATTCTGAATAATGATTTAACTTGTTTAGCTCTGGACATATCAGCTACAGATTTACCTTCTAAAGCATCATCAACTTCTTTCTTAGATGCCAAGTTACCAATTGAATCAATGATAATGATTAGTTTATCTTTGCGTTCCAATTGTGTTAACTGTTGCATCACATCAAACTTTAATTGTTCAATGTCAGTAAGAGGAGTATGGAGGACACGATTAGTATCAATGCCGAAGGAATCGAAATAAGATTGAGGAGTGCCAAACTCAGAATCATAAAATAAAAGTGCAGCATCAGGATATTTGTCCAAATAAGATTTTGCCATCAAAAGTGAAAAAGCTGTCTTAAAGTGTTTTGATGGACCTGCCCACATTGTAAGACCTGGTGTAAGACCACCATCTAATTTACCAGACAACGCCACGTTGATAATTGGAATTGCTGTTGGTATCATGTCCTTCTCGGTAAAGAACTTTGATTTGGATAGAATAGCAGATTCTTTGATGCTACTATTCTTTTTGATTTTATCTAATATACTCATTTTTTATCCTTTGGTTTAAATGCAAATGGTTCATCATAATCATATGTAGTTGTTACTCCAACACCTGGTGCAATATTGGCTATGTTATCTTTTGGTACTTCTATTGTTGTCTTCCATTGTGGTGGCTCTGCAACATTAGGTGTAATGAAAACTGGAATATCAGGTGTATCTTCTACTGGAGTAAACTTTACTGTCGCCTCAGATTTCTTTTTTTCCACTTCTCTATGTAATGAATAGTTAGCTGCAATCAATAACAATACTGCCAACGGATCAAACACCGAAACAATCATTATAATCAATAAACGAACTGCCTTATCAATAAT
>Ga0208872_1001442_pt1 | contig 14582 bp, 15 predicted proteins | sample CryBogCBH12Aug08_FD_185508 | JGI IMG/M metagenome (GOLD analysis project Ga0208872, IMG submission 185508) | Freshwater microbial communities from Crystal Bog, Wisconsin, USA - CBH12Aug08 (SPAdes) | ecosystem: Environmental > Aquatic > Freshwater > Lake | place: Crystal Bog, Wisconsin, USA...
CATAGCACGAGCAGAACAGATCCATAAGGAAACCCCGAATTCATGGATGCCTCAACAGTTCAATAATGCTGCCAACCCAACCATTCACCAGAAAACCACTGCCGTTGAAATATGGGAGGAAACCGACGGGAAAGTTGACATTCTGGTTTCAGCAGTAGGCACTGGCGGCACTATCACCGGGGTTGCCGAAGTGATCAAGAAGCTCAAACCGAGTTTTAAAGCCATAGCCGTGGAGCCCAAGGACTCCCCAGTCATCACTCAAACCCGAAATGGTGAGCCAGTAAAACCCGGGCCCCACAAGATTCAGGGGACCGGCGCCGGATTCGTCCCAAAAAACCTACATCTCGATATCGTGGACGAGGTCATCACCGTGACAAATGACGAGGCATTCGCAATGGCTCGAAGGCTCGCCAAGGAGGAAGGTATTCTCGCCGGAATCAGTTCGGGTGCGAATGTCCATGCCGCTGTTGAACTTGCAAAGAAACCTGAAAACTCCGGAAAGTTGATCGTTACTATCGCCTGTTCGACCGGCGAACGATATCTTAGCACCGCGCTTGCCGAGGAGGCCCGCAACCAAGTGGGGGGATAGCATTCACTGGTTCATATCTAGGAAAGAAGTCTGAATTCGCTCAAACTCTCCCTGTATGTTTTTGCCTTTTAAATTATAGCAATCGACGGTTCTCTTTGCCTAACCCCTTAATTCTCCCATTTCGTGTCCTCGCCATTTACTCCTCCCGAATCCGATTTCGAAATCGCCCCCCCATCGACACTCGAACTGCTCTGGGAGAACCATCGCAACACATTCTTAGGCGGATTAGCTGCATTATTGATAATCTCCGTGATTGTGCTGGGGGTTATAATCGTCAAACGCAGCAACCGTATTGACTCTGAAAATCTCTTTGCCAACGCAACGGGTGAAGCCGGCTGGAGGGAAGTGATAACAAAATATCCTCATTCTCCCGCTGCAGCTGATGCCTTGTTACTGCTGGCCTCCTCGCTTCGCAATGCCGGAAAATTAGACGAATCTGATTCCCTTTATTCACACTTCGCAGAGAGTTTTCCCCAGAGTCCATTGGCCATTTCCGGACTTCTGGGGCGGGCCTCAAACGCCCGGGTATCGGGCCATCCGGATCGGGCGGCGAGTTCGTATCAGCAGGCGGCGGCGGGCTATCCCCAGTCATACGGAGCCCCATTTGCCCTCCTTATGGAAGCCAGGCTCATGGCCCAATTGGGTAAAATCGATGAGACGAGGCGGATTATACAGTCACTGGCCAGCCAGTATCCGACATCGTTTTCCGCACAAGCGGCAGGAGCTTCCTCCGGTCTTCAACGAAACTAACCCCCTTTATTCACTCGTTGTGGGGTGATTTTTTAGCCTGACGGCATCGGCAATTTCCGCAGCGGGATAAGTCCAGATTTCGGAAAGTGTGGGGTGGTAGTGGGGTATTGCAGCGAGCTGTGCTGCCGTTGCATTAAAGGCCATCGCCACCACGATTTCGTGGATGAGTTCAGATCCCTCCGGCCCGACTACAGCACCACCGAGAATACGTCCGTCGTCAGCACGGGCGATGAGCTTGACCATTCCTTCAGTCTCCCCCTTGACGATTGACTTGCCATGGTCGGCAAAGGGATAGGCGGCAACTGTTATAGTCACACCGGATGCCCTCGCCTCCTCTTCGGTCATACCACAAGTGGCCACTTGGGGTTCAGAAAAGCAGGCAAAGAGTTTCAAACGGTAATCTATCGCCACGGGACTGCTGCTAGAAAGGAGCGCAGCTGCGTTCGTCGCGGCCGTTTCTCCCTGTACGATTGCCACATGAACTACCTCGAATGGACCGCAACAGTCACCAGCGGCGAAAAGATGGGGCATGCTCGTTCGTTGCTCCAGATCAGTGCGAATCACATATCCCTCTAAAGCGACAGAGGCAAGGTCCAAGCACAACTCCTCCACGGCAGGACGACGGCCAAGTGCATTCAGAACAATCTCCCCATCCACAAACTCTTCAGCTTTTGCATGATGGAAGGTAACACCCACCCCTTGATCTGTCTTACCTATCCGGACAAGCCGTGTTCCGCAATACACACTCACGCCACGATGTCGGAAGGAATCGGCAACTGCATTGGCAACATCAAGGTCGGTTCCAGTAAGAACCTGCGCGTTGCGCTGGATGATTGTTACCTTTGCACCCAACGAATCCAGATAACCGGCCATTTCCAGCGCAACGGGCCCACCACCCAAAACGGTAGCCGATTTTGGAATCCTCGATAACTCCAGTATATCATCGCTGGAATGACAGTATGCGATCCCAGGAATAGAGGGGCGATTGATCACCGAGCCCGTGGAAATACACCCACTCCGCAAGCCTATCTCCTGTTCACCGCCAACGTGCAGTAATATTCCGAGCCGATGAGGAGAGAGAAATCTGGCACGACCTCGGATAAAATCAAATCCCCCTTCCTCAAGTTGTTCTCTGCGATAGTCAGCGAACTCGCCAATAAGACGCCGCTTCCTTGCAATTATTTCATTCGCATCAAATCCGATATTTTCGGCACGCAATCCGAAATCCGCCGCATGGCGCATCATGCGGTAGCGGTTGGCCGATTCGATCAGAGTCTTGCTCGGCATGCAGCCACGAAGAATACAGAGCCCCCCTACTTGCTCCCCCCCCTCGACAACCACGGCGGATAGTCCAAGGGAGGTGGCAGTGCGGGCTGCTGCATATCCTGCACTCCCCCCTCCGATAACCGCAAAATCATACTCTTTCATAATTAGACTGTGAGTCCCCCAAACCTATTTGCAAAGATGTAAGCAGTGCTCTGGAAACAAGACTTCAAGATATCGTGAAGTGTAGAACTGAGGATCGAATATTTACGACCAGGCTACATCGAAAAATTCCATATCTTGTGGTTTGAATCATCCTCATACTCCACATCGTGTGTTTTCGACATCAGAAAATCCCAAAAAAGCGTTGCCCCGTCATCAGGACATCCCTAGTATAAACCATCCACAAAACGAACGCCCCTACTGACCGGGGCAAGCAGACTTCCTCATGGCCAAAAAGACCCCTCCCGAACCCACCGTCCCACTAGACGACAGCGACATCCCGGAAAGACAGGACACTGCTGGTGGCGAAGTATACGGAGCCGCACAGATTGATAAACTTGAAGGACTCGAAGCCGTCCGCAAGCGCCCGGGCATGTACATTGGAGATCCCGATGAACGAGGTCTTCATCACTGTGTCTTCGAAGTTCTCGACAACTCCATTGACGAACATCTGGCTGGTTACTGCGGTCGGGTGGATGTCTCCCTCCACTCTGACGGTTCGGTTTCCATCAGAGACAACGGGCGCGGCATCCCAGTTGAGATCCATCCCAAATTCAAGATTCCTACTCTAGAACTCGTTCTCACAAACCTCCATGCAGGAGGCAAGTTCGGCCAAGGTGCCTATAAGTACAGTGGAGGTTTGCACGGCGTCGGAGCAAAGTGCGTCAACGCTCTGTCCTCTTGGTTCAAAGTCGAAGTAATGCGCGAGGGAAAGGTTCACTTCATGGCTTTCGCACAGGGCAAAACCACCCAACCGCTAACGGTACTGAGTGAGCTCAAGAACAAGAAGCAGACCGGCACCTCTGTCACGTTCCTGCCTGATCCAGAGATCTTCACGATCACTACCACATTCAAGTTCGAACGCCTATCGGGCCGCCTGCGCGAACTCGCATTCCTCAATCCTGGCATCGAAATAGTCCTCACAGATGAACGCGATGACGAAGAGCACAAGCCCCGGAGCGAGACATTCCTTTACAAACACGGCATCGTAGAGTTCGTCCGCCAACTAGGCGAGACCCGCCAGATCATCCATCCCAAGCCGATCGTGATATCCATCAAGCGCGATGAGATCTATGTAGATGCCGTCCTTCAGTACAATGACTCCTACACTGACCAGATCCTCTGCTTTGCTAATTCGATTCCGAATCCCGACGGCGGCACGCATCTGACCGGCCTTCGCACGGCCCTCACCCGAGCCATCAACCAGTATGCCAAGGCGAACAACCTTCTGAAGGAGAAAGACCCTGCACTATCCGGCGATGATGTCCGCGAGGGGTTGACCGCAGTACTGAGCGTAAAACTCCCCCACCCCCGGTTTGAGTCTCAGACCAAAGTCAAGCTCGTCAACACCGAGGTCGAGGGTGTTGTAAACTCGTCCATCTACGAGGGGCTGATGAATCACTTCGATCAGAATCCTCCCGTTGCCAAAAAGGTCATCGAGAAGGCACTCACAGCGGCTCGCGCTCGTGAAGCTGCGCGTAAGGCGAGGGAAACCGTTCGCAAGAGCGCTCTCACTGGCGGTGGTCTGCCTGGGAAGCTGGCCGACTGTTCTGAACGCGACCCCTCCCTTACCGAACTCTACATCGTTGAGGGAGACAGCGCAGGCGGCAGCGCCAAGCAGGGACGCGACCGCCGTTTTCAGGCAATACTTCCCATCAGGGGCAAACTCATCAATGTACAGAAGGCCCGCCTCGACAAAGTGCTCCAGAACACCGAGATCCAGACCATGATTACCGCCATCGGCACCGGGATCGGCGATGGCGATCAGGAAGGTGCATTCAACATCGAGAAACTCCGCTACGGCCGCATCATCATCATGACCGATGCAGACGTTGACGGCTCTCACATACGCACTCTCCTTCTCACTTTCTTTTACAACCAGATGCCACAGCTTATTCGCCGTGGACACATATTCATTGCCCAGCCTCCCCTTTACCAGATCAAGAGAAAGAAGCGTGAAGAGTATGTTGACGACGATGTGCAACTCAACCGCATCCTTATCTCCCTGGGTGCGGAGGAACTCAAGCTGGTCAATATATCAGATAAAAAGGAAATTCCAGCGAGCCAACTGAAGGAAATCCTAGAACTGCTCGACCGCCTTGAAAAATCAAACGCCACAATCCGCCGTCTTGGTGGTGAGTTTGAGGCCTACCTTGCCGCTCGTTCCAAGGATGGTTCCCTTCCCTCATACCTCGTAGTCATACGAACAGGGAATGACGAAACCGTCGAATATTTCCACAGCGAGTCTGAACTTCGGGACTTCACCGCCTCCAACCTTGATCTCAATCTCTTCGATTCCGACTCAACGGAGACGGAAAATGTGGAAAATGGAAGTGGCGACAAAGTTGCAAAGTCAGAAAAAAGTGACAGAAATGTCCGTCGTCGTCGCGCCCGCCTTGTTGAGATTCATGAATCAAAGGGGATACAGAAACTCATCAGCGAATTAGCAAAGAAGGGGCTTAAAATCGAACACTACTCCGACAGCAAGACCCCCCTCTTCCAACTCATCGACGGCGAAACCACCCATGAGATTTTCTCGATACCCAGAATTCTGGAAATGGTAAAGGAAGTTGGCCGTCGTGGCGTCCAGATCAAGCGATTCAAGGGACTGGGTGAGATGAATGCCAAGGAACTCTACGAAACCGCGATGAACCCTCAGCGTCGTCGTTTCCTGAAGGTGGAACTCAACGATGACAACTCCCTTGAGGCTGGTCGGATGTTCGACATCCTCATGGGCGACGTCGTCGAACCACGTAGGATTTTCATCGAGGATAATGCCCTGAATGTCCGCAACCTTGATGTTTAATAGATCACTTTATCAGAAAGAGTGACGCGTCGTGTGGTGATGATACATTTTTTGCCGCTGAAATAACTGGATCAGGAGGCCAGAAATATAGGACTTAAAAAATCTATTGACCATAGTTTGGGAATTTATATGATCGATGTCGTTCATAAAAATGGCAACAAACTCTACCCCCAGCCGTTCAGTTGTCGAATCACTTGTCCGTGATGCGCTCCTCAGGGAGATCGGCAAGCCTCAGCCCTCCGTTACGACTCCGGTCTTGGAAGTCAACAGCTCGGCTCGGCACATGCATATTTCTCCCGAGAATCTGGAAGTTCTTTTCGGCAAGGGGGCCGAATTAACAGTTCATAAGTGGCTTTATCAAGAGGGTCAGTTCGCCTCACAGCAAACTGTCACTCTCGTTGGACCACGCAAGCGGATCATTCCTAATCTTCGCATCCTAGGTCCTTGTAGAAACTTGACTCAAATCGAACTGGCGATCACCGACGCAATCCAGCTTGGAATTGACGCCCCAGTAAGGATGTCGGGTGACATAGATGGCACCCCAGGCGGCTATGTCATGGGCCCCAAGGGTATGCTTGAGATGACGAATGGAATTATTCGCGCTGCCCGTCATGTCCACATGTCTCCCTCGGATGCAAAACTTTATGAAGTAAAGCATCTCGATCGGATCACCCTCAAAGTCACTTCGCCAGCTTGCACAACACGATTCGACGATCTGATCGTACGTGTGGATCCGAGTTTCAAACTAGAGGTCCATATCGACACCGACGAGGCGAATGCGTGCGATTTGGAAAGAGCGACGAGTGTAGAACTTTTCAAGCAGTAATATCCAAGCGAAGTCAACCCAACCCAAATACAAAAAATGAGTGAAGCAATCGGACTAATAGAAACCCGCGGCTATGTAGGCCTGGTGGAAGCCAGTGATGCCATGGTCAAGGCCGCGAACGTGCAACTGATCAAATCCATTCCCATCGGCGGTGCATTGGTCACCACCATCGTGCAGGGCGATGTTGGTAGCGTTAAAGCAGCCGTCGAGGCGGGCAAGGAAGCGGCAACGCGCGTGGGCAACCTAGTTGCCTCCCATGTAATCGCACGACCAGCATCAGAATTGGTGAAATTCTTCACCGCTTAACCCCAAGAAAGGAAATACGTATATGGCAGGACAAGCACTAGGAATGATAGAGACCAAGGGTCTCACCGCGCAGTTCGAAGCAACTGACGCAATGTTGAAAGCCGCCAGTGTAGAGCTGATTGGCTGGGAAAAAGTTGGCTCAGGTCATGTCGCGGTTTTTGTCCGCGGCGAAGTTGCTGCCGTCAAAGCCGCAGTGGAGGCTGGCGCGACTGCCGCGAGTTCGATCGGCGAGGTCATAGCCGTTCATGTCATCCCTCGTCCGCACGACGATCTCGTGGGACTCGGCAAATTCCTCAGCGGAAAATCTGCGGTAACCGCCACCAAGTAAGGCATATCGAACTTTCGGAGCACCCTTGAACCTACGCCTGTCCAGCTTGAAATGTCCGAATTACAGTTGGAATGGGCTTCGTGGCGGCTTGGGTGCCGAAGTCGAATACAGGGCCATCACCGACTGATTGCTGATCAGGTAATGAACTCGAATCAGATCCTTGTTGCCAACATCGGCAGCACTTCATTCAAGTTTCGCTTGTTTGATATGCCCTCCGAACGCCAGATCGTATCCGGCGGGATCGAGCGAATCGGCAGCAAGGAGTCTCCATTCCAGTTTCGGTTTGAGAACAAACCTATCGAGAAAGGCAATGGAACATTTCCCGACTACGCCACAGCTATCTCCTTTGTTGAAAAGTCGCTGGGAGGCTTCAGCAATCTGGCAGCAATAGGACTCAAGCCGGTAGGAGCACGTAATGTAAGTGGGACGCAGTTTCTTGACGGGGATGTGCTCAGAGCGATGGAGGAATTCAACACTCTTCTGCCCGCCCACAACCCCCCCTACATCGCCGGGGTCAAACTATTAAACAAGCTCTATCCGCAACTGCCTTGCATAGGCTCCTTCGAAACGGCTTTTTATGACGAAGTGCCGCTAGAAAACAGACGCTATCCAGTGCCGCTGGAATGGGAATCCAAGTACGGCATACGGCGCTACGGATTCCACGGTGCGAGTCATCGCTACGTCACCCAAAGGTGTGCGCAACTAACCGGAACAGAACAACTCCGGATCATATCGTGTCACCTCGGAGGCAGTTCCTCGATTGCAGCAGTTCGAAATGGGAAAGCCCTTGATTCAAGCTGGGGTATGACTCCTCAGAGTGGCCTGCCTCAAAACAACCGCGTAGGAGATTTCGACTGCTTCGCACTGATTTATCTCGCGCGGGACCTTGGACTAGGTCTTGATGAGGTGGAGAAGGTTCTCACAACCCAGTCCGGCCTCAAGGGAATGTCCGGTTTGCCTTCTGGCGACATTCGCGACATCATTGCTGCGGCCAATTCCGGCAACGAGGATGCCCGGGTCGCTCTTGACGTATTCACAGGTTCCATCCGTAAGTTCATCGGCCAGTTTCTTGTCGAGATGAATGGTGCAGACGCGATTGTTTTTACCGCTGGCATTGCCGAGAACAATCCAGAACTTCGCTCCAAAGTCTGCAGTAACCTTGATTTCTGCGGCCTCGAACTTGATCCAGAAATCAACGCATCAACAATGGCCAAGGAGACGCTTATATCAACTCCTCGTTCGAAAATCGCCGTGTATGTAATCCCCACAAACGAAGAACTCATCATAGCTCGCAATGCGTGGGCAAAACTCAACTCACTCAACTAACCCAACAAAACCCAACCAAGCAAAACATATGTCCCAACAAGCACTAGGAATGATAGAAACCCGCGGACTCGTCGCACTTGTCGAGGCAACGGACTCGATGCTCAAATCGGCGAATGTCCAACTCGTCGGACCGATGACCCAAGTCGGAAATGCAATGGTGACCGTTTGCGTCACCGGTGACGTCGCCTCAGTCAAAGCGGCCACCGAAGCCGGAAAAACAGCCGCCCAGTCGCTCGGCGAAATTGTCAGCACGAGCGTCATTGCCCGACCTCACAACGACCTCGGTACGGTTCTGCCAAAATCCAAATAAATCATTACGCCGTAAGATCCTAAAATGGGGCGGGTCCTCAGTGCCAAGCTTCAGTTTTGGATTTCCTAGGCGGACGAAACACACCATCCATGATCCTAGCCAGAGTAGAAGGCAACATCGTTGCGACGAAGAAAAACAGCCGGATGACAGGAAACAAATTCCTTGTCGTACGCCCGTTGCTCATCGACTCGCCGAAAGCTCTCGAATTCAAGCCCGGCAACAGCACTCTAGTGGCAGTTGACACCCTCGGTGCCGGCGAAGGCGATGTCGTGCTTGTGGTACAGGGCAGTTCTGCACGACTAGGAGCCGACGACAAGGACTCTCCGGTAGATGCCGTGGTAATCGGCATTGTTGATCAGGTCGAAATTGCGAATTCCAATATCTACCGGGCTGGTTGACGGCAATCACTATTCCTCCATGCACAGCCAAAATCAGAATTCCCCTAGTGAAGGATCGTGCAGAATTCCGTCCCTCGCTCTCTCGCTGGCTGAATTGCGGCTTCAACGCCCGACATGTCCCATCACTTGATATATGGCAACTATTGACGAAAAAATCCTCAGGCAGGTGGTAAGCGATGTGCTTGTAAAACTCCAAGGCAAGCCGGCCGGAGTCAAAGCTAGCGGCACTTCCTTCGGTGTTTATGAAAACATGGATGATGCGGTCGAAGCAGCCCACCGTTCTTTTGAAAAACTTCGTGATTCGGGGGTTTCTGCCAGGAAGAAAGCGATCTCTATAATCCGTAGGATGTGTGTGGCCAAGGCAGAGGAATGGGGAACCATCGAGTTTAATGAGACGAAAATCGGCCGTCTTGACCACAAGATTGAAAAACTCAAGATATGTGGCGACCTCGTTCCCGGCGTCGAGATGTTGGAACGAATGGCTTTCAGCGGGGACTTCGGTCTTACGATCATCGACTTTGCTCCGTGGGGGGTTATCGGTGCTATAACCCCCTCGACGCACAGTGTGCCCACTCTAACTGGTAATGCCATTAACATGATAGCCGCCGGGAATGCAGTGGCTTTCAATCCGCACCCCTCAGCTGCCAGCTGCGCAGCTACTGCAATACGTGCCTACAATGAGGCTATTTTTCAGGAGATTGGTATCTCCGATCTCCTCACCACGGTGCAGAAACCAACCCTTGAGTCAATCGACGTTCTGTTTAAGCATCCAAAAGCGAGGCTGCTCTGCGTAACTGGCGGTCCAGCCATTGTCGCCCTGGCCATGAAGACTGGGAAAAGGGCTGTTTGCGCAGGCCCAGGAAATCCGCCTGTTGTTGTTGATGAAACTGCTGATCTCAAGCGTGCAGCCACCTCCATCATCCACGGCGCAAGCTACGACAACAATCTTCTCTGCATTGGGGAAAAAGAGGTTTTTGTGGTCGCCTCGGTAGCAGACAAACTTATCGCAGAATTGAAGAGTGCCGGCGCAGTACAACTTGACGCCAATCAGATTGAGTTACTTGCCGAAAAAGCCTTTGTTTTTCCGAAGGGAAAGGGAGCCGGTTGTCCTCATCCGGTGGTTAACCGGGAGCTTGTCGGGCGCGATGCTGCCATACTGGCAAAAGCAATCGGACTCGATGTGCCGCCGACCACCCAGCTTCTTTTCGGTGAAACAAAAGCTGATCATATTTTTGTAGATGAAGAACAAATGATGCCATTCCTGCCAATCGTTAGAGTTCAAGATGTGGATTCGGCAATTGCAGAGGCAATCAAGGCTGAGCACGGCTACAAACACACCGGCATCATGCACAGTAAGGATATCGGCAACCTCACCAAGATGGCCAAGGAGATCGATACGACACTCTTCATTAAGAACGGCCCCTGCATGACCGGCCTTGGCCTCGGCGGAGAGGGTTTCCTGAGTTTCAGCATAGCGACTCCGACCGGAGAAGGTGTCACCACGCCAATGACATTCACCCGTTCTCGACGCTGCGTAATGGTGGAAAACCTGAATATGTTTTAGCAGATGAAACCTCACCTGAAGAACACCCTGCACAATTGAAAGAGAATCTGGCCCAACAGACTGATACTCTACATTGATCATCACACCGACCACATGAGAACCGCAACCATCAGGGGCCACATTACTTCGACGGTCAAGCACAGTAGCCTTGAAGGTTGGCGTCTTCTGGTAGCCGTGCCTGACAGCCCTGATGTTGCCCCCCAAGTCGTGCTCGACAATCTGGGCGCAGGCATTGGGCAGAGTGTTATCATTTCCAGCGACGGCAGCGAGGCACGAAAAATGGTCGGTGACGAGACCAGTCCTGCACGGTGGAACGTTCTGGGAATCATCGATCCGGAAAGGACCCTCGCTTTATGAGGATCGGGACCGTCATCGGCCGAGTCACACTCTCGGTACGCACAAAGAAATATCAAGGTGAACGACTACTTCTCACGATCCCGTGGAGAAGAGAGACTCTTGCCGGAAAGGAAGCCTATGATCCGGCAATAGTTGTCTATGACCAGCTGGGAGCAGGGCTTGGCCAACAAATCGCGATCAGTGAAGGACGTGAGGCAGCCTGTCCGTTCAAAACCCCGACGCCGGTAGATGCCTACTGTGCCGCTCTCGTTGATGAAATCTTCTACAAGGAATAAACTATGAAATTAATCGCACAAAAAGAGGCTGAAGCATTCGTTAAGACGGGAGCAAAGGAGTTCCGCTACAACCGCGATATCCAACTCACGCCAGGCGCAAAGGACATCCTTACTGAGTCCGGCGTTAAAATCGTGTTCGTCGACGCGTCTTCTACGGGGGCGGCAGCACAACAGGTCTCACCCGGCGGAAAGGCCAGCACTGATGACGCGGCTGTTTTCAATTCAAAGGAAGCCCAGTCGATCAAGGAACAAATCTGCGATATCGGACGTCGTATATGGTTGCGTGAGTATTGCGATGGCAACGGGGGAAATATTTCAGCACGCATCGGGCCAGACCGGTTCATTGTAACCCCGACCGGGGTTAGCAAGGGGTTCCTAAAGCCTGACATGCTTTGCCTTGTAGACGGCAAGGGTAATCAGCTTGCAGGCACATGGAAGAGGTCCAGCGAATTCACGACACATGCTGCCATCTACGAGACAACTCCCGCCGCGATCTCTGTATGCCATGCCCATCCATGCCATGCTGGTGCCTTTGCCATCAAGGGAATGCAACCCCCTCCCCGCCTGATCCCCGAGTTGGAGGTCTTTGTGGGAACCGTAGCTGTCGCAGAATACAAGACGCCCGGATCACCCGAAATAGCCGACTCCATCCGACCGCTCGCACCCAATCATCAGTCAATCATCATGGGAAATCACGGTGTGATCTGCTGGGGCACTTCCGTCGAGGATGCCTATTTCAAGATGGAAATCACCGATGCCTACTGCCGTACTGTGATCCTCGCTCAGTCAATCCCTGGCGCCAGTTCCATTCCAGGCGAGGGACTAAGCGAGCTGCTGGATCTGAAAAAGAAGCTTGGTCTGCCAGATAACAGGTACGACCTCAAACCTGCGGAACTTTGCGAGGTCGACCCGTGGCAGGAAATGTGCGGTTCACACGGATGCGCCTCCCCTGTCACTCCATGGAATCCGATGACGCTTGACGCCAAGTCCCCGAGCTTGGATGCCGATACCGAGTCCCTTGTTCAAAAACTGACGGATACAATCCTTGCAAATCTAAACAAATAACAACACAAACACGAAAAATTCCAGATCTGGCATCCCTAATCTGGACCATCAACTCAAGAATATGAAAGTAGCAATCATCGGCGGCGTGGACAAGTACTTCCAGATCGCCCGATGCTTCCGTGACGAGGATTTGCGCGCAGACCGCCAACCGGAGTTCACGCAGGTCGATATCGAGGCTTCGTTTGTGAAGGCAAAGGATCTTCAGGACCTGATCGAGAAGATGTTTCAGCGTATCTTTCGCGAGGCCCGCGGGGTGGAAATCCCGGTTCCCTTCCCCCGCATGACCCATGCCGATGCCATGAACCGATTTGGCAGTGACAAACCTGACACACGCTTCGGAATGGAGATTCAGGATGTGGGCGACATCTTCGCCCAGAGCCAGTTCAAGGTCTTCCGTGCGGCTCTTGATGCGGGTGGCGTCGTGAAGGCGATGAATGCAAAAGGGTTCGCCTGCATCACCACTGGGCAGATCGAGGAACTCACCGAACTCGCCAAGTCAGCGGGTGCCAAGGGATTGGCCTTCATCAAGGTTGAGAACGGCGAGTGGAAGTCACCGATTGTGAAATTCTTCTCCGATGAGGAGAAAGTCGCCCTCTCCGCCCGCCTCGACATGCAGGAGGGTGATCTCGTGCTGTTTGGTGCCGATGCCTGGGAGGGTGCCTGCACTGTGCTTGGGCGTGTGCGTCTGCGAGTCGCGGAGATCCAGAAGCTCGCCATCGATCCGAACCAACTGAATTTCCTTTGGGTCGTTGATTTTCCGATGCTCACATTCAATGCCGAGGAAAAGAAGTGGAACGCCGTCCATCATCCTTTCACGCGTCCTAAGGATGAGGATCGCGATCTGCTCAAGGATCCCTCGAAGCTGGGTGACATCCGCGCGGAAGCCTATGATATCGTGCTCAACGGTGTGGAGATTGGCGGCGGCAGCATCCGAATCCATGAGGGTGACCTGCAGGCCGAAGCCTTCTCCGTTCTCGGCATCAACGCCGAAGAGCAGGAAGAACTCTTTGGACACCTTCTGCGTGCATTCCGACATGGTGCTCCCCCTCATGGTGGCATTGCCCTCGGGCTTGACCGTCTTGTCGCGCTGATAGCGGGAGAGGAATCGATCCGGGAAGTCATCGCATTCCCGAAGAACAACCGTGGAGCCGAGCTCCTCACCGGTTCACCCGCTCCCGCCGAGATGAAGCAACTACGCGAGCTCTACATTTCCTCGACGATCAAGCCCAAGGCTCCCGGTGCCGCTCCGGCAGCCTGATCCTCTGACTGTTTTCAGTAGATGCAGCCTCGGTTCCTTCCGGGTTTTGAGGCGACGGTAGACAGGGTGATATATTCCCCCGAGTTACCGGCACCTCCCGATCAGCGGCATCCTTTTGTCTACTACATCACGATTCGCAACGGGAGTGACCGGACGCTCACGGTGAAGGGGCGCAAGTGGGTCGTTCGCGGTGAATCGGGTCATGTCACCGCCGTTGAGGGGGATGGGGTGGTGGGGTGTTTTCCACGGCTCGAGCCCGGAGATCACTTTTCCTACAATAGTTATCACACCACCTCCGGAAGGGCTCTTGCGGAGGGGGCTTATCTTGCGGTGACCGACGACGGCGATCCGGTGATGGCATTAATCCCGGCGTTCGAGCTTCTTCCCCCCTTCGAATAATTCCTCCTGTGAGGTGCTCTCCGATGGTATTCTGATCCTCATGCGCGCCGCTTTTCATCATACCCACGAGTACGGAGGGTTTCGTTTGCGTTACGGACATGCCCTGCCCTACGGAGCAAGCCATGTGCCCGGAGGGGTGAATTTTTCGATTTATTCGGCCCACGCAACCACATGCACGCTGGTTCTCTTCCGCAAGGGGGAGCCGGAGCCCTATGCCGAGATCCCGTTTCCTGCCGAATGCAAGATCGGCGATGTCTTCACCATGATCGTCTATGATCTGGACTACGAGGAGTTGGAGTACGGTTTCCGGATGGATGGCCCGAACGATCCCAAAGCAGGACATCTCTTCGACCCAAAGTGCATCCTTCTTGATCCCTTTGCCCGTGAGATCGGAGGTCGCGATGTCTGGCTGGCCGCGCCTGCGGAGAAAGAAATCTATTCCCATAGGGGTAGAATGCCCTTCGAGGACTTCGACTGGGGTCATGACCGCCCCATCAATCTTCCCGTGGAAGATCTGGTGATCTACGAAATGCATGTGCG
>Ga0208872_1001452_pt1 | contig 14512 bp, 10 predicted proteins | sample CryBogCBH12Aug08_FD_185508 | JGI IMG/M metagenome (GOLD analysis project Ga0208872, IMG submission 185508) | Freshwater microbial communities from Crystal Bog, Wisconsin, USA - CBH12Aug08 (SPAdes) | ecosystem: Environmental > Aquatic > Freshwater > Lake | place: Crystal Bog, Wisconsin, USA...
AAAACACTGAATGGCCTTTTTTCTAACATTGTAATTGTTACCAACCAAAAATGTATTGGCAAAGGTTTGATTTCAGTAGAAGAATTAAATGCTATTCACCGGAAAATGATTCTGGAAATTGAGGAAGGAGGTGGCAGGATTGATAAAATATATTTTTGTCCTGATCTTTCAGATGACTCACCCAATAGAAAGCCTAATGCCGGAATGGCCCAGCAGGCAAAAGCAGATTTTCCACAAATTGACTTTTCTAAATCAATAATGGTAGGCAATAAACTCAGTGATATGCATTTTGGCAGAAATGCCGGTATTAGTACCGTATTTGCAGCCACCACAAACCCTGAAACGGCATTCCCTCACCCAGCCATTGATTACCGGGTAAATTCACTGTTGGAGTTTAGTGAAGCTTTAATAAATGCATTGTAACTTAGCAGCTGATAAATATTGTATGATGAAACCTGCATTATTGGTAGTCGCATTTTTATTCAGCGCCTCTTGCTTTGCCCAAAGTAACAGCGATCTGGAATTAAAACAGATGCAATCCATTGAATACAGGATCAGGCCTTTTGCAGATAGTATGATTTTTGCCCAGGAATGGATTGATCGTTTTAGGGCAGACAGCACTTTTACCAGGGGATTGGTGCAGGCATTGAAAACACCCAACTCTTTCTACTACAACTTCGATAGTATTAAAACGATCTCTAAGCTGTATGCGCCTGACAGCAGTTTTAAACTCTTTACCTGGCAGATAATGAAAGATTTTTCATTCTACCGCCAAAGAGGAGCCATTCAAATGAAAACCAGTGATGGTTCCCTTAAATTATTCCCATTATTTGATTTTTCTGATTTTACCACAGCTCCTAATGATTCTGTTAGGGATGCCAGGCACTGGATTGGTGCTATCTATTATAAAATTGTATTAAAGACATTTGCCGGAAAAAACTATTATACGTTGATTGGATCTGATGAAAATGATGAAAGGTCTAATAAAAAATGGATTGATGTATTATGGTTTGATGATAATAACCAACCACAGTTTGGCGGCAAATTTTTCAGTTATCCCCCAAATGACCCCACCAAGCCTAAAGGACCTGTTTACCGATTTTGCATTGAATATAAAAAAGACGGTGGTGTAAGGCTAAATTATGATGCCAGGTATGATGCCATCATATTCGATCACCTGACCAGTGAAACGGATGAGATTCAGAACAAGGCCACATTAATTCCGGTAGGTGATTTTGAAGCTTTTAAATGGATTAACGGGAAATGGGTGTTTAATGATAATCCTTTTAAAAATGTAATATTCGGTGATAATCAAAGTACATTCCCTGCTCCACTCTTTGATGAGAAGGGAAAGATTGATGAAAAGAAATTGTCTGACCAATCTAAAAAGAACCAGCAGAAAACAACTGTACCACCAATACCTAATCCCAATAAAATTAATGACAAAATCAACCAGTACAAGCCTGGTGAAAGTTCAAATAATTAATGTGGATTAATCCAGTTTAAGCACTGCAAGAAATGCTTCCTGCGGAATTTCCACATTTCCTATCTGGCGCATTCTTTTCTTACCTTCTTTCTGTTTTTCCAGTAATTTACGTTTACGGCTGATATCTCCACCATAACATTTGGCAGTTACATCTTTACGCATGGCTGCAATATTTTCACGTGCTATCACTTTTGCACCGATGGCAGCCTGAATAGCAATCTGGAATTGCTGGCGCGGTAATAATTCTTTTAATTTTTCACATAATTTCCGTCCGAATTCCTGAGCACGGCTCCTATGTATCAATGCGCTTAAAGCATCTACTTTTTCATTATTCAGTAAAATATCCATTCGCACAATATCAGCTTCGCGGTAACCAATAGGTGCATAGTCGAATGAAGCATAACCCCTTGTAGAACTTTTCAGTTTATCGTAAAAATCAAATACTATTTCGGTAAGTGGCATTTCAAAAACAAGTTCCACCCTGGTAGTGGTTAAATAAGACTGGTTGATGAGGATCCCTCTTTTACCCAGGCATAAAGTCATGATATTACCAATATAATCTGGTAAAGTGATAATCTGAGCTTTAATAAAAGGCTCTTCTATACGGTCCAGCTTGGTAGGTTCAGGCATTTCAGTAGGATTATTCACATCAATCCTGTCCCCTTTTGAAGTATAGGCAATAAAACTAACATTTGGAACGGTTGTAATTACTGTCTGATTAAACTCCCTTTCCAGCCTTTCCTGGATAATTTCCATATGCAATAATCCAAGGAATCCGCAACGGAAACCAAACCCGAGGGCCTGAGAGGTTTCCAGTTCAAATGTAAGAGAGGCATCATTCAATTGCAATTTCTCCATACAGTCGCGCAATTCTTCAAATGCATCTGTATTTACAGGAAATATACCGGCAAATACCATTGGTTTAACTTCTTCAAAACCATGTATCATTTTACCGGGCCTGTTAGCAAGGGTAATGGTATCCCCTACTTTTATATCTTTTGCAGTTTTAATACCGGTAATTACATAACCTACATCACCTGCTTTCACTTCATTTTTAGGCGTCATAGTCAGCTTCAGTACCCCTACTTCCTGGGCTTCGTATTCTGCACCAGTGGCAATAAACTGAATCTTATCCCCCTTTTTAATAGTGCCGTTTAAAATGCGGTAATACACGATAATACCGCGAAAACTATTAAAAACACTGTCAAAAACCAACGCCTGTAATGGTGCTTCCTCATCCCCTTTGGGTGCAGGAATCCTTTCGATGATGGCTTTTAAAATTTCCATAATACCGATGCCGCTTTTACCGCTGGCCAGTAAAATATCTTCTTCTTTACAGCCAATTAATTCCATGATCTGGTCCTTTACTTCAGGGATCATAGCGCCATCCATATCTATTTTATTGATAACCGGGATAATTTCAAGATCATTATCAATGGCCAGGTAGAGGTTACTGATGGTTTGGGCCTGTATACCCTGAGAAGCATCCACTAATAATAAAGCACCCTCGCAGGCAGCCAATGCACGGCTTACCTCATAGCTGAAATCAACATGGCCGGGGGTATCTATAAGGTTCAGGATATATTCTTCACCCTTGTAAGGATAATTGATTTGAATGGCATGGCTTTTAATGGTAATTCCCTTTTCTCTTTCCAGGTCCATATCATCCAGTACCTGGTTCATCATATCACGCACCCCAATTGTTTTTGTGTCTTCCAGCAAACGATCTGCCAGGGTACTCTTACCATGATCTATATGAGCGATAATACAAAAGTTCCTGATATTCTTCATGGTTGCAAAGATATAGGGCTGTTACCAATTCTGATTATCTTTAAGAACTTTGGTGATAATTCATGTTTCCACATGGAATCATAGTGAAAATTCTTTTTCAGTAAGGTACTTTTCAGCAATTCAGGGTTTATGTGGATGCGTTTGCAAAACCCTGTTATACAAATCTAAAAATTGGCCGGCAATTTCTTTTTCCCCATAACTGGATGCAGCATTTTCTGAGATACTTTTCCTGTCAAATCTGATATATTGATTCATCATTTTATCCAGTGCTGCTACCAGCGCTGTTATATTTTCACTTTCCACCAGTATGCCATTGGATAGATTAACAGCTTCTTTAACACCACCCACATCTGAAGCAACTACCGGTATGCCGCAGCAAAGTGCTTCGATAATGGTACAGGGAAAATTTTCATGCTTACTGAACATTACCATCGCTGATGCTGATTGCAACTGACTTGCAACGGCTGTATATTCGAGTTCTCCAGTAAATTTTACATTATCCTGTATTGGGATTTCCCGGATAGCTGTTTCCAGTTCCTGATAATTTCCACCAACAATTATCAGTTCCCAGTCCTGCCGTATAGAATATAACATTTGAAATGCTTCCAGAATTTTTAGCACATTTTTAAGGGGGTATAAAGTTGAGACATGTATCCACCTGAAAACTGGTAATTTAGGTAGGGATTTGTAAAAAAATAAATCAGTCTGCACCACATTCCTGATAATATCAATTTGTCCAGTTTTAAAATGGCTTTTTATCCTCTTTGCCATTACTTCAGATACATTGGTATAGCCTGCAGCTTTTTTATATAGTTTTTTTAACTGCAGTTTAAAATACCAACTGCGTTTATCAAAACTGTCTGCTGCTATTGGATCGTAGAGTGAGGAATGATCCGTAATAAGAAAGGGAATATTCCATCTGTTACAAATCTTCATGGCAATTATACCTGCTTTCATGGGTGCATGAACATGAACCAGGTCTGGAATGCCATATTGTTGGGCATATTTTTTTAAAATGCAAATAAAAAATAACTGGTATTTTAAATTGTAGCGAATTTTATCCAGCCATGTGATTCTCAATGGCTTATATTTAAAACTGCCAGTCAATTCACTCAGCCCTCCTTCTTCATTAAAGTGTATATCTTTACTGGTATATATCTGGTAGCCCGCTTGCACTATATGAATAACCTGTAAAGGGTTTAACCGTGCAAATGCTTTTGCATGGCGCTGCACAAAATCGCCATTTTTACCTTCATAGAGGTCCGGATACCAGCTTGCAAGCCATAATATATGCATTTGCAAATTTAAGGTTTGAACAATACACGAAGAATCCATTTGAAATCTCCATTTCTAAAAGATATCAGGTCGCTAAGAGGTAATTTGTCACTTTTTTTGAATTTAAGAAATGCATAAAGGAAATTAGCTCCATAACCTATACTGCTAATGATTGCAGCCATTTTGATTGAATAAATGTGCCAGCATAAAAAGCTTGTTGTGACTACAATTATTAATCCAAGCAAAGCTCCTTTAAGGTTGACTTCAACACGATTATTGCCACCGAAATATGCGGACAAAATACTTAATACAGATAAACAAAATATTCCAGGTAATAATAAAAGAAAGGAAAGATTGGCCTGTGTAAAACCTTCACCAAAAATAATTGTAAAAATGTAAGTACCTGAAAACAGGAAAAGCAGGAACAGGACTATAAAAACTTTCAATAAAATACGCAAGATCCTGATTAGGGACAGTTTTAAAACTTCTCTATCGTTTCCAAGTGAAGTGGCAGGAAAAACAGCGGCAGCCAGCATTTGAGGTATAACCAAACATAATTGTCCCATTTTGGATGCCTGTATATAATTCCCTAATGCCAGGGCAGAACAATTCATTTCAACAAACCAATAATCAATCCTGTATAACAAAAAGAAAATAATATTTGCACTTATGGCTGTAATGGAAAACCGGAATATTGTTTTTACTGAAGACATTGAAATATTTGAATTAAACAGATTTACCTTATAATAAAAAGTAAAGGAAATAAAACAGAAAATACCCTGTAAAAAAAAGGAAGAAAAGAAAACAGTAATCAATTGCTCCTGATTTGTTTTACAGAATAAAATCAGCAATACTATTACCAGATTAACCAATCCGCATAAAATTCCAGGTATCCAAAAGTTTTGAAATGCATTAAATAATGCAAAAAAATAGTTTATTAAGAGATTTCCAATAACAAACAGGATTCCCAATACTAAAATCTGCATACCCGCGATATGCAAAAAGCTGTAATTCCGAAAAATAAAATTCTGTAAAATCCATAATGGAATGAGTATAACCAGCAACCAGATACAACCGGTTAAAGCTGCTGAAGCCGCTTTTATTTTATGAGCTGCAACGAAATAAGTAAATGCAGACTCCAGACTCATACCAAACACCAGGGTAAACAGGCTTAACATATTTACCCAATAAAATAAAGAGCCAAACGAAGCCGCCTGTAATACTCTTGATAATACAATGTTTAAAAACACGTTGGTTAGAAAAAAGAAACCTCTCCAAATAAGGCTTTGCCTTAACAGCTTATCAAATACCATCGTATTTTTTTGACTTAACTGCTAAAATACGATATTGCAACCTGTTATTAAAATCGATTCATATGGGAATACTCAGGAATTTTAACCTCAAAGCCAAAATAGAAAATGAAACAGGTCTAAGCAACAATACAGCATTAAGCGGAGGCTCATTTTTCAATAAAAAGGGGAAACCTAATATTCATGTAACCGGATTGCATTTTTTAGCACGCCTGAATATTTATCATAGTTTACTAACCACAAAAAGATGGAAATTTTTACTGATTGTATTCTCCTTCTTTATCAGCATTAATATAATATTTGCATTCATTTATTTGTGGATTGGGCTGGATCATTTAAATGGATTGACAGCATATTCAGCGGGAGAAAAATTTGGTGAAGCGTTTTTCTTTAGTGCACAAACCTTTACTACTGTTGGATATGGAAGGATCAGTCCGGTAGGATTTGCCACCAGTTTTACTGCCGCTGTGGAAGCGCTTACTGGCTTAATGAGTTTTGCCCTGGCAACAGGACTATTATATGGCAGATTCTCCAGGCCAAAAGCTTACCTGCTGTATAGTAAAAATATATTATTTTCTCCTTTCCGAAATGGAACAGCTTTAATGTTCAGATTAGTTCCTTATACTAAAAATTACCTTGTTAACCTGGAAGTTAAACTTACTATTGCGATGAGAATACTGGAAGATGGTGTGCTTAAAACTAAATTTTTCAATGCCCCTCTTGATATTTCAAAAGCAATATCATTAGTATCCAGCTGGACATTGGTACATGTAATTAATGAGGACAGTCCATTATACAACCTGAGTAAAGAAGACCTTGGAAATGCTCAAATAGAAATGATGGTTTTTGTGCAGGGGTTTGATGAAACTTTTGCCAATACCGTAGTTTCCAGAACTTCTTATACTATTAATGACCTGGTATTTGGGGCTAAATTCCAGCCTATGTTTCATCCAAATGCAGATAACAGTAGTACCATACTTCATCTGGACAAACTGGATGATTTTGAAGAAGCCGCATTACCGGAAGAGTTTAAACTTAGATGGTTCAGCAAAGGTTTAAATGAATGATCTCTTAATACAATATTTTTTATTGCCAGAATTTAACTGGATAATTCATACAATTATCGTCTGTTTCATCTTTGAAAACAGCATAAAGTTGTTGTAATCCGTCCTGAGAAACAGTGCTATCAATCAGATTAAACAATTCCCTTTCTTCAAAACGTATATGTTTTTCAACTTTATCGGCCAGTGTTTCAAACAGATCATAGGATGGTTGTTCAACTATTGCTTCAAATAAAGCTTTAATTTGAAGATGATCTTCTTTCATTTTGTCTATACCAGCTGTTAATACAGGATATAATAAAGGAAGTGCAGTAAAATGCACTTCCTCGTTTAAAAAATGTCCTAAAAGGTCTTCCTGCATAAAATACATGCAAAAATCTTTCATAATATCCAAAGATGCTTTTCTGTCAACTCCCTTACCCAACAGCAGACTGAACATCAAACCGTTATGATGCTGCCTGGATAAAGGCTGCAAAGCTTCACTTCTTCTGATTGGAGCCATTAAGGCAGTGAATTGATAATAGTTACAAATTCCTGTGCATTTAAGGAGGCACCTCCTACCAGTCCGCCATCTACATCCGGCTGTGCGAATAGTTCTTTTGCATTACTGCCTTTTACACTTCCTCCATATAAAATAGAAATTTCATTTGCTATTGCAGTACCATATTTCTCAGCTAATACTGAACGGATATAAGCATGAATTTCCTGTGCCTGATCACTGCTTGCTGTTTTACCGGTACCGATTGCCCAGATGGGTTCATAAGCAATTACCACTTTAAGTATCTGATCTGATGTAAGATGAAATAAAGACTCTTTAATCTGAGTGCCCACAAATTCATTTTGACCGTTGGCTTCTCTAATATTTAAAGCTTCTCCACAACAAAAAATCGGGGTAATATTATATTCCAGGCATATATTTACTTTGTCTGCCAGGAACTGGTTACTTTCATTAAAATATTCACGACGTTCGCTATGGCCCAGTACTACTACCTGAATACCAATAGATTGCAACATTTCAACACTTGTTTCACCGGTATAAGCACCACTTTTTTTAGTATATACATTCTGTGCGGCAATAAATACATGTTCTTTTCCAGCTACCTTTTGCTGTGACATAGCCAGGTAAGGGAAGGGAACTGCAAATACAGCTTCCTGATGCTTTTTCAGTGTATGCGGTAATGCAATGATATCATCCAGTAATTTTTCACCTTGCTGCAGGGTTAAATTCATTTTCCAGTTGGCAGCTGCAATTTTCTTTCTCATTGTTAAATTTTAATTTTCAAACTATTATAAGATAATAAATGCCTTAAATGGTATGTTCCTATTAAACTTTATTATATATTAGTAACATTGCGCAGGGCAAAGATATGCTTCAAAAAGCCAATTTCCACATCTGTGAGCTCTTGATGTTTCATTCTTTTCCAATTATTAATATCCCGGATAGCTTTGTCAAACTCATATATTTCTGATGTAGCCCAGCTGAAATCAGGTATCAGCTTTGGTAATAAACCCGCACCAAAAACATTACAACTGACTCCAATTACAGAACCGGTATTTACCCTGGAATTAATTGCAACCCTGGAATAATCACCCATAATAACACCACATTTTAGTCCGGCATTTATTTTTTCTTTATTTAATGGATCCAGCATATACACATCTCCACCAGTATTCTTTACATTACTGTTACTGCTTCCGGCACCAAAATTACACCAGTGGCCAATTATACTATCGCCCAGATAACCTTCATGTGCTTTATTACTGTACCCCATCATAATGGCATTTTTTATTTCTCCTCCTGCAGCACACCAGGGGCCGATGGTTGTGGCTCCATACATCTTTCCCCCTGCCTTTATAACGGAATTATTCCCTATTGCAAATGGTCCTCTAATAACTGCAGTTTCCCATATTTCTGCATTTTTTCCTATATAAATAGGGCCGTTCTTGGCATTCAATACTGCATATTCCACACTGGCACCTTCTTCCAGGAAAATCTCTCCTTCAGAATAAATGCTGTTGGTATGAGAAATTGGTTGAGAGTTTCTATCCTTAGTCAGCAATTCAAAATCCTTTCGTAACATTAAATCATTCCATTGGAATAAATTCCATGGATATACTATTCTTTTTACAGAACTTGAACAAATTGACTTATCAAATGATGAAAGTGAAATTCCATTCACTGCAATGACTCCATTTTCATCCAATAAAGCTTCTCCGGAATTCAAAGCTAAAATAGAAGTAATCAGTTTTTCATCCGTCACTATTGCAGCATCCACCCATAAATGGTTTCCTTCAGGTATTGTTTCATACAGTGATTGAAGATAATTTTCGGTATGAATAAATACTGGCAATCCAGTAATAAATTCCCACCTTTCTTTGATTGTCAGGATGCCAAATCTTAAATCTGCAACTGCGCGTGTGGCAGTAAGAGGGTATAACTGATAACGGTTTACGTTATCAAATAATATAATAGCCATTGGGTAAAGTTACTGCTTCATTCATTAATTTAATCAAAATCTGCATACATTAAAAACTGTAAATTATCAGGATTTTTAAGGTATTACCAGGTTGATATTTTCAATTCAAAATGCAAATAATCATACAAATCCCTGTTTATAAAGTAGTTTTTTTATCTTGCAGCAAATTAAAACACCATGAATTTTGGATATTTCTCTTACCCTATCCCTGTAAATGAACCGGTATTTAATTATGCCCCGGGAAGTGCAGAAAAAATTACTTTAAAAAAGACACTTGCAGAATTAAAAAGCAAAACTGTAGATATACCTATGTATATAGGTAATAAAGAAGTAAGGACTGATAAAAAAGTGGCTTTGCACCCACCCCATGAAATTAAACATGTGCTGGGTTATTATTATGAAGGAGAGGAATCACATATACATCAGGCTATTGAAGCTGCTTTATCAGCCAAAGAAAGTTGGGCTACCTTCAGTTGGGAAAACAGGGCTGCCATTTTTTTAAAAGCAGCTGACCTGATAGCAACAAAATACCGCAGCTATATGAATGCTGCAACCATGCTGGGGCAAAGTAAAAATGTTTACCAGGCAGAGATAGACAGTGCCTGTGAACTGATTGATTTCCTCAGATTTAATGTACATTTTCTAAGTGAAATTTATAAACAACAACCAATTAGCGCATCAGGAATACATAACAGATTGGAATACAGACCTTTGGAAGGATTTGTATTAGCCATTACCCCCTTTAATTTTACAGCAATTGGTGGCAATTTACCAACCAGTGCAGCATTGTGTGGAAATACTGTAATCTGGAAAGCAGCACATACACAAATTTATTCTGCCAATATGCTGATGCAGGTTTTAAAAGAAGCCGGACTTCCTGATGGAGTTATTAATCTGATTTATATTGATGGGCCTACTTTAGGTAAAGTTTGCTTCAGTCATAAAGACTTTGCCGGCGTTCATTTTACTGGTTCTACCGGTGTATTTAACCATATGTGGGATACCATAGGTAAAAATATAGCGAATTATAAATCTTATCCCAGAATTGTTGGGGAAACCGGAGGAAAAGATTTTGTAGTGGCTCATTCTACTGCAGATGCTGATGTATTGGCAACTGCTTTGCTGAGAGGAGCTTTTGAATTTCAGGGACAAAAATGTTCTGCTGCTTCCAGGGCTTATATTCCATCAAATTTAGCAGCTGCAGTAAAACAAAAATTAATTGATGGTATTAATAGTTTTAAAATAGGAACTGTAGAAGATTTTACCAATTTTATTAATGCAGTAATTGATGAAAAGAGTTTTAATAAAATAACTAGTTATATTGATAATGCCCGCCAAAGTAAAGATGCAGAAATTATTGCAGGAGGCTCATATGATAAATCAATTGGCTATTTTATACAGCCAACAGTTATTGAAGCAAAAACACCAGATTATATAAGCCTATGTGAAGAAATATTCGGGCCTGTATTAACCATTTATATTTATGATGAAGATAAATTTGAAGAAGTGTTACACCTGGTGGACAATACGTCTCCTTATGCACTAACCGGATCTATATTTGCAAAAGATAAAAATGCCATTGAATTGGCAACTGCCAAACTTAGAAATGCAGCGGGCAATTTTTATATTAATGATAAGCCTACCGGAGCTGTAGTGGGACAACAACCATTTGGGGGTGCAAGGGCAAGTGGCACCAATGATAAAGCAGGAAGCCAACTGAACCTATACAGATGGCTCAGTGCAAGAACAATTAAAGAAACATTTAATCCACCAACCGATTATAAATATCCTTTTTTACAGGAAGCTTAATACTTAATAGAAACCGGTTATCTGTATCAAATAACCGGTTTTTATCTTTTTTAAAGTATTTCTACAATTGGAATTTCTATTGTTACCAATAACCCACAAGGGGCATTATTGCTGAATTTAATTACGCCTCCCGCACTCTTTACTATCATTTCTGCTATAGTAAGACCCAAGCCTTTACCAGGATCATTATTGGGCAGCTTGATTTTATTATAAAAAGGCCGGAATGCAATTAATGAATCAACATTTGTCATTTTACCACAATCTGCAATGGTAATAATATAGGTATTTTTTTCAATTTTGCCATTTATAACTACAGGATTCCCTTTTTCTGAAAACTTGAAGGCATTATCCAATAATTCAACGAGCAGTGTTTCCATAATTTCTTTGGTAAATGGGAGTAAAGCATCCTCATTTACTGTGCATAAAAGGTCCATGTTTCTATCATAATCTAACGCATAATCATATGCCAGCTTTACAAAAACATCTTTTACAGGTGTTGCCGGACGATCTCCGTTTAGATCAGACATTAAACTTTGCTGGGTTTTCCAATTCCTCACTTTCCCCATCAGGCTTAATAATCTGTGAACTGATTTTTCAAGATAATCCAGGTATTCTTCCCTTGCGATGTTATCTGTTTCATTGTTTTTTGTTTTTAATAATTGGAGATACCCAATTATATCATAAATAGTTGCAAAAAACTCCTGATCTGTAACCAGTTTAAACCCTTCTTCCAACTGAAATAATTGAACTTCAAGTTTTCTTGATATTTCCCTTTTGCGTAATAATCGGGTATTGATAGCTTCAATTAATTGGGTAGATTTCACAGGTTTCACTAAATAATCATCCGCTCCAAAACTCATTCCTGTTCTCAGGTCATCATATTCAGATTTGGCAGTAAGGAAAATAAATGGTGCATCTGTAAAACCACGGGTACGCAGGTTTTCAATAAATCCATATCCATCCATGTCTGGCATCATTATATCACAGATTACTAAATCCGGACTTTCCTTTTCATATTGTGACAGTCCTTCTATACCATTATAAGCAGTTACCACATCAAAGTCTTCAAATTCCAGTAATCTTTTCAAATTCTGTAATAATGGTTTTTCATCGTCTACTAATAAAAGTTTGGTTTTCTTCATAGGTTATATTTAAAATGTATTATAAAAGTGCTTCCACTTCCTACTGTACTCTTTACTTCAATTAATCCATTATGCATTCTTACAAACCTTTCTACAATTGCCAATCCTAATCCATAACCGCTGTGCTCATCAGAATTACCAGCACGGTAGAAAGTTTTAAAAATGTTTATAAGGTCAGGTTCGGGAATACCTATTCCTTTATCCCTTACTTCTAAAATAAATTCTTCTTCAATAAATTTCAATTCAACAATAACTGTCGACTGGGGGGCTGAATACTTTATTGCATTGGCAACCAGGTTACTTAAAATATGCCAAAACAAACTGGGATCTATATTTACGGCAACCGGCTCATTCTTTACTCTTAAAATTACTTTTTCTTCTCCAAATTTCGAAAGAAATCTTGTTCTGATTATTTTTTTAACCAAACTTACTATATCTGTTAGTTTTGGCTTAAATGGCATCTGGTTTTCTTCAAATCTTCCCATGACCAGAAAATTGCGCATCATATCGGAAAGCCGATCCACTTCTTCGTAAATATTTGCAAAAGAATCTTTAGTCCTTTCAGAAAGGCTTGTATTCTCTTTTGCAATTTGCATTTCCAGCAATTCTGTACTGCTGACAATAGTGGCTAACGGGGTCCTGAATTCGTGTGAAACGCTCGTAATCATCCTGGATTTCATCTCATTCAGTTCTTTTTCCTTCTTGAAATTTTCAGCAATTATCTGTTCAGCTTCCTTTTTTTCAGTTATATCCCTGATTAGAATTGACACCCTTTTTTCGCCACTGAACATTTTGACAAGGTTCATTTTTGCATTGTACCAGTTATGAACATTGCCAAGTGGATCCATATATTCTATCAGTTTTGGAGTTTCATTTGCCAGAACTTCATTAACCCCATCTTCCAGTATTTTACCAAGCAATTCACCTTTTATGTCTAACAACCGTTTGCCTTTCATTAGTTCTTTAGGCATTGATAAAAGGGCGTCATCATTACTCCATAAATTAACCAGTTCACATTGGGCATTAACTTCCAGAATAATATCATCCAGAGATGTAACGAGGGATTGCAATTCGTCTTTATTTAAAGCCAGTTTATGCAAGGCAGAATTTGCATTTTTCAAAAACCGGCTGCCATGAAATATGGAAACGAGTAATGGTTTAAAATAATTAATTATTGGAATAACTTTTGCCTCTTTCTTTTCAGGAACGAGGTCAGAAGTTACCATTACACCTGTTATTTCATTTCCATCAACCAGCAGATACATCATAAATGCCATTTCTTCAAACCTTACCAATAATCCGTTGTGTAACTCATTTGGTTCATTATGATTGATACTTTTCTGTATAATCTGGCAATGGAGAGAAAGTCTGTCCAACAATGCTTTTATCTTTTGTTCCCCAGCATTGATCCACTTACCATAATGAGATATAATTTTAAGAAAAGGACTGGTTCCCTTCCACTCTAAACTTGCAATAAAAGCAAAGGGAACGATAGATTCATTTTGAAAGTACTTCAGACAAATATCAAAAGCAGGTTTAGCTTTTCCATTTTGAATATAAATAGCCTGTGCTTCTGTAATTACCTGCAAAATATTAGTATCGGGTACATAGGCATTTGCTGGGGTTTTCTGAATGCGGACTTCATTTATGGTTATTACATACTTCCGGTCAATATTCATTTTTCCAAAAGCAGCCATCTGAATATTGCACCAGAAATAATTTCCATTAACATCCCTTAACCTGCACCAGGTTGCATCCAATGATTCATTATTTCTAAAGAAATCTCTTAAAAGATCTTTCTCATCGGGGTGTAAGAAATCAATGACTGACTTATTTTCCATCCATTCTGTAAAATAGCCAAGAATATTCAACACTGCAGGAGCAATCCTTAGAATATTGCCATCTTCGTCAATGCTTAATGTAAACTCAGTATGATCCTTATTTAATGTACTGTAATGAAAAGTGCCAGTACTTTCATCTAAAAGAATTCCTCTAACACATACAAATTTTGACAGGATTTCAATTAACCTGAATTCAAACTTCATCCTGGTCTTAAAAAACTGGTCTTTACGGTTGGTTTCAAATGAAAATTGTTTAAACTGAAATGCGCGGTCATAACTCTCTTTCCATAATTGCTGATGATCGGAATCCTGAGGAAGCA
>Ga0208872_1001457_pt1 | contig 14459 bp, 5 predicted proteins | sample CryBogCBH12Aug08_FD_185508 | JGI IMG/M metagenome (GOLD analysis project Ga0208872, IMG submission 185508) | Freshwater microbial communities from Crystal Bog, Wisconsin, USA - CBH12Aug08 (SPAdes) | ecosystem: Environmental > Aquatic > Freshwater > Lake | place: Crystal Bog, Wisconsin, USA...
TTTCAGCTACAGGCGGGTTCGGATTACGCCATGCCGGACACCGATTTTACCGATGTTTCCGGTGGAACCTTGTCATGGGGAACCGGCGACGCTGCCCCCAAGACAATTACCATCCCTATTCTTGACACGACCAATGCGACGTTTAACGAAGACTTTGAAATTGAGTTATACAATCCCCGTGATTCTGGTGGTGGATTGCTTGCTCTCGGTCAGGTTAATAAGGCCACCGTAACCATTCTATTTGACAAACAACCGGCCGGGGCTGTGGATCAGGTTTGGAACAAGGACGGAGCCAACGATTCCGTGCCGCCGTTCTTGAACTATCCTGGCACGCAAGGCGGCGTGAGTGACAGCGGTAATGGCAACGGTGGCGCGGTCTATGCCGTCGCCGAGCAGACCGATGGCAAGGCAATCGTGGCGGGCAGTTTCACCTCCTTCGACTCCAATCCCTACAAACGCATCGTCCGTCTGTTGAACAACGGCTATCAGGACACTACCTTCGACCCGAAAAGCGGAGCGAATGATTTCATTGACGCGGTGGCCTTGCAACCGGACGGCAAGATACTTATTGGCGGCAATTTCACCTCCTTCAACGGGGTAAATCGCTATCGCATCGCTCGGTTGAACTCCGACGGTTCGGTGGATGGGACGTTTAACCCCGGTTCTGGGGCGAACGGCAAGGTTTGGGCAGTGGCACTGCAATCCGATGGGAAAATATTCATTGCCGGCGAATTTACGAGTTACAACAATATCAGTTGCCAATATCTGGCGCGGTTGAATGCCGATGGTTCGCTGGACACGAGTTTTAATCCTGGGAGTTCCATTAACAACTTTGTCTATGCGCTGGCCGTGCCGCCTGCTTCTGCCATAAATATTTCCGGAAGTGCCAATGGCGGGCAGGCGGAAGATGATCACCCTGTCAACTTGGGTTCATCCACGTCTGGGACACTGACCGTTGATTATGATATGGCGAGTATCCCCGATGATATGCGGGTTTATTATGGCGGCACCAACGGGGTTTTGGTCTATGACACCGGTTTGGTTTCTGGCACGAATCATCTGGTGATTCCCTTTGGCCCTACTAACGGAGTTACAACCAACCTTATCACGATCGTTATGGATCAAGGTGGTGGTCAATCTGGCACGGTCTGGTCTTATACGGCCTCGATCACAACTTCCGGCACAACTCAAGTGTATGCCGGTGGTGCTTTTACGGCTGTAGGTGGGGTTTCAACCGGTGGCTTGGCGCGGCTGAACGGTGATGGCACATTGGATACCACGTTTGGTGTCGGTATCGGCACCTACAATCCGAAGACGGGAAACACGGATCCGGTTTATGCCCTTGCCGTGCAGACCGACGGGAAGTTGCTGGTGGGTGGGTCGTTTGCCTATGTGGCGATGACCGGCATTAATGGGCTTGCCCGCTTTAACACAGACGGCACGGTGGATCTGGGCTTCAGCACGCTGGGCACCAATAACGGAACCTATAACCCGGTAACCCAAATTGCCGACACCATCAACGCTATCACCCTGCAACCGGATGGAAAAATTCTGGTGGGCGGCAACTTCACCAGCATCAACCAGACGCGGCGCGTGGGCATCGCCCGGTTGTTCACGAACGGCAGTCTGGACACCAGTTTCATGGACACGGCTTATAACCAGTTTGCCGGCATCATCAACCATTACCACAATCCTGATGCCGTCAACACCAATGATTATCCGCAGGGCAACACTCGCAATTCCGTCCGGGCAATTGCCTTGGAGGCAGGCGGCAATGTGATAATCGGAGGCAACTTCCTGCAAGTTGGCGGCGGCTCCTATGCCCATTCCGGATCGATTGACGCGGTGGTCGGCAATAACGGAACTTATGGCATTATTGATGAAGGGCGCATGGATGTGCATCCGCGCAGCAACGTGGCGCGACTGATTGGTGGCGTCACCCCCGGTCCCGGCAACATGCAGCTTTCCTATAACAATTACACGGTGGACAAGGATGCTGGCACGCTGTTTGTGTCGCTAGTTCGGACCAACGGCAGTCTGGGAACCATTGGGGCGACTTTTTATTCACCGCCGGGCGCTGCCGGTCAGCAAGGCATTGCCAGCGAGGGATTGGATTTTGCCATCGGCAATGTTACCCCAGTCTGGGCGACGATGTGGAGCAGTGCTTGGATGAGGCTTGATGGCTTCGAAGGCCAGAATTATTTGACCGGCACACCCGGAAATGATGCGCAGGAGACGGTGACGGTATTTAACAACACCAACATCTCTGGAAACATCAATGCCAACCTAGCGCTGACGGCACCTTTATCAACGCTGTTTGATCTCGGTGGCGAAGTGATTCCGCTTGGCGCGGCGTTGGGGGCTAATCAGTCCAGTCCAATGACCATCATAGACGACAACTTTCCGGCGGGAACCTTCAGCTTCAGTGTTCCGAACTATACCGTGAATGAAAGCGCCAGCACCGCAACCATCACGGTCGTCCGCACCAACGGCACCAAGGGCAACGTGAATTTGTCATATGCCACCTTCAACGGCACGGCCTTGAACCGAACCAACTACAATGCCGTGAGCGGCACCCTGTCGTTCAGCGCGGGGGACGTCAGCAAAACCTTCACAGTGCCGATTATTCCCAGCACGCTCAACCAGCCGGATAAGACGGTCAACCTTGTTCTCTATGGAATCACCGGCGGCGGCAAGCCCGGCGTGACGAACGCTGTGCTGACGATTGTGAATAACGTGTTCGGCGCCGGCCATATCGCCTTCGCCTTTGCCACCAATGGAGTGAACGAAAACGCGGGGAGCGCCACCATTGTGCTCAACCGGCTGGGAAGCAGCCAGAACACTATGGATGTCACCGCCATCACCAGTGACGGTTCGGCGGTCAACGGCGTGAATTATATCGGTCAGACCAACGTGGTGCATTGGAACAGCGCGGATGCGCTGCCCAAGAGCATCGTCGTTCCGGTTATTCATGACGGGGTTTATAACTCCAATTTGACGGTCAATATCCGACTGACCAACGGACTGGTGCAGGGACGGGCAAATCCTTATGTGCTGGGACTGTCGAGTGTTACCAATTCCACACTGGTCATCTCCAACGTGGATTTTCCTGGGACGGTGCAGTTTTCCTCGGGGGTTTATTCCGTCAAAAAATATGCCGGGAGCGCACATATTCCGGTGGTGCGCGTGGGTGGCAGTTCCGGCACCATTACCGTGACCAATTACACTTATGACGGCACGGCGTTCAACGGCGTGAACTACACTGGCCAGACCAATGTCCTGACCTTCACCAACGGCCAGGTCAGCCAGTTCATTGACGTGCCCATCACCACGGGTGCCACCAACGGTCTAGTGTGGCTGAACTTGGCCTTGACCAATGCTGTGGTGTTGAACAGTCCGTTGCCTTGGAACGCCCAAGGCCTGCCGTCCCATGCGGTGCTGAACATCATTGACACGGATTCAGTCAATGAACCACCGGGTTCGCCCGACCCCACTTACAGTCCGCTGAGCGGGTTTAACAATCCGGTTTACGCCCTCGTGCTTCAAACCAATAATCAGCTGCTCGTCGGTGGTGACTTCACGATGGCCAACGGTGTCTATCGCCAGCGCCTTGCCCGGTTGAACTCGGATGGAACTTTGGATTCCTCGTTCTCCTTGCCATCATCAACCATGGGAGCCGATGCCGCAGTGCGCGCCCTCGCCTTACAGTCAGACGGGCGGATCATCGTGGGCGGCTATTTCACCAACTTCAACGGCGTGGTGATGAACGGTATTGCACGGCTAAATTACGACGGTTCGCTGGACAGTCGCTTTAATCCCGGTTCCGGGGCGGATAATCCGGTCTATGCCGTTGCGGAAACCTTTGTGAACGGCCAACGGATGATTCTCGTTGGCGGCGGATTTAGCCATCTCAACGGCGTGGTGGTTAACGGCATTGGCCGGTTGAATGCTAATGATATCAATGGCAACGACGGCGAACCGGATCCAGCGTTTAACGTCGGCGGTTTGGGGGCCAACGGCACGGTTTATGCCCTGGTCGTGCAAAGCGACGGCAAAATTGTCATCGGTGGCGACTTTACCGCCGTCAACGGTATTAACGCGAGCCACATTGCTCGGTTGAACGTAGATGGTTCCGTGGACTTATCTTTCACGAACGCGGCGGCTAACAATTCTGTGCGAGCCATCGCCATTCAGGTGGATGGCCAAATCTTGATTGGTGGTTTGTTCACCAGCGTCAACGGCAACCCCAGCTTTAACCACATTGCGCGGTTGAATAGCGGTAACGGCTCGCCGGATACTACTTTTGTTCCCGGTCTCGGTGCGAACGATGCGGTATTTAGCATCGCCTTACAGACGGACAGCCGGATTGTGCTGGGCGGGGAGTTCACGCGGTGCAGCGACGTGACGCGCAACCACATCACTAGGCTGAAGCCCGACGGGTCAGTGGATCCTACCATCAACTTTGGCGCGGGCGCGGACAGTTTTGTTTCGGCGATGGTTGTGCAAGAATCAACCATTGAAGGTTATCCCGCGAACGTGCCGGATGAGAAGCTCATCATCGGTGGTGGATTCACTCATTACTTTGGCCAGTCGCATCAGTATCTGGCCCGGATTTATGGCGGTTCTGTTGGTGGTTCTGGTGCGTTTGAATTTTCGCAAGCCAATTATTCGGTGAATGAGAATGGCACCAACATCGTCATTACTATCAACCGCACCGGCGGCACCAGCGGCACCAACGTGAATGGTTCGGGCGACATCTATGTCCCCTTTGCCACCAGCGACGGCACGGCGGTGGCGGACACCGACCTTGGCGCAGTCACCAATTATTTCACCGTCGTCACCAATCTGGATTTCCCGATGGGTGAAGTGCAGCAGACCATTACGATTTCTGTGCTGGATGATCAAGTCATCACGCCGGATTTGACGGTGAATTTGGCGGTCAATCCGGTCACTCCTGCTGCCTATGGGGATCAGCCCACGGCAGTGCTTACAATTGTCAATAATGATAGTTCCATCAACTTTTCGGCGGCTACTTATCTGGCTACCAAGTATGGCACGAATGTTCCGAATGGATTCGCGCCCATCTATGTAACCCGCAACGGTGCGACCTATGGCACTTCGACGGTGGTCTTTAACACCACGACTAACGGCACGGCGACATCAGGGGTGGATTATCTCCCGCAAACCAATGTGCTGGTTACGTTCGAGCCGGGAGATACGGTTCATACGGTTATGATACCGGTCATCAACGGCTATCCCGATGGCGATCAGACTGTCAGCCTACAGTTGACCAATGCCACCGGCTCCACGCTGTATAACCCGTCCAATGCGACGTTGACGATTTTGGATCGGACGCTGGCCAAGGGTTTCCTGCTGTTTTCGGCAACCAATTATGTGGTTAGCGAAGGCGGCGGTGTCGGCGCCATTTACGCCAATATTACGGTGCTGCGCACCAACGGTGCTTCGGGAATCGTGACGGTGAGTTACAACACGGTGGACGGCACGGCGGTGGCTGGGGCCAAATATATTTCCACCAATGGCATTCTGACTTTTGAGGATGGTGAAACAACCAAAACCATTACCGTGCCGGTTTTCAACACGGCCACGGTGGAGCCAACGGAAAATTTCTCTGTAGTGCTGACCAACGTGACTGGTGGCGCGGGATTGGTGAGTCCCACGGTGACTACGGTGACGATTCTGAATACGAACACGGGCATTGCCTTTACTGCTGCGACCAACACGTTCATTGAAACTGCGAGTTATGCTAACATCAATGTTCTGCGCTATAACAACACAAACGGAACCGTAACTGTGACTTATTCCACCACGAATGGCACGGCGGTGGCCGGGACAAACTATCAGGCGGCCAGCGGAACCTTGACCTTCGGCCCCGGCGCCTCGCAGGCCTCAATCCAGATTCCGCTTATTTACGATACTAATGCGACCGGTCCGTTGCAGTTCACTGTTGGGTTGTCCAATCCCAGTTCGAGCGTGCAGATAGGGACCCCCGGCTCGACCACGGTGATTTTGCAGGATGCCGACGCGGCTTTGAGTTTAACCACCAACAACAGCAGTGTTCTAAAAAATGCGGGCAATGCCATTGTCACCGTGATTTGCTCGAACACCAACGTCGAGCCGGTTTCGGTCAACTATGCCACCGCCGACGGCACGGCGGTTGCCGGTGTTGATTACACGGCCACGAGTGGCACATTGACCTTCAGCAACGGGATTGCCACCAATACGGTCTCCGTGCCGGTCATCAACAATGGCGCAATTGCTGGCAACCATTGGTTCACTGTCAGTTTGTCGAATCCGACCGGCGCTGGTCGGCTCATTTCCCCCACCACCCAGACGAATACAATTATTGACAGCAATTCCGGCCTGTATCTATCCAGCGCGACTTACCGCGTGGCGAAGACCGATGGCGGAGCGCTTATCACCGTCTATCGCTCGGATTATACCAACACGGTGTCCACCGTAAATTTTGTGGCGACCAACGGCACGGCCGTCAACGGTCTCAACTTTGTGGCCACCAATGGCACGCTGGTCTTTAGCAATGGTGTGACCGCCAGTTCATTCACCATTCCGGTTATTAATACCACTATCATCCAGCCCGACCTGACCGTGTTGTTGCAATTATCCAATCCGACCAACGGCATCCTGCTTGCCCCGACGGCAGCCACGCTGACCATTCATGATAACAGTGGCAGCTATGTTATCCCGGCGGGTTCCCAGATTGTCACCAATTTCACCTCTCCGTCCGATTACACGAACGGCATTATCGGCACCAACGACACTGTGCAGGTGCTGTTTGCCTTCCGGGATGCCGGCGGCACCAATGTCAACAACCTAATTGCCACCCTGCTGGCCACCAATGGCGTGACGCCAGTTGGCTATGTGAAAACCAACTATGGTCCGCTGGTATATTCCGGACACTCGGTTTCCCGACCGTTCACCTTTACCGTCCACGGCACCAACCACCAACAGGTTGCCGCCACCTTCCTGCTCCAGGACACGAACAGCCTTGGCTTGACCAACATTGGCACGGGAGTGTTTGGTTTCACGCTCGGCAGTTGGACTTCGATTTTCTCCAACAGTGCCGTAATTATTATCAATGATACCAATGCCGCTTCGCCTTATCCCTCCGCTATTAATGTGAGTGGCGTAGGTGGCTCGCTCATCAAGGCCACGGTGACCTTGAACAAACTAACCCATACCTACCCGCATGACGTGGATGCGCTGGTGGTTTCACCGGCGCAGTTGAACACGCTCATCATGGCGCATGTTGGTGGCGGAAATTCCGTGACCAACCTCGTGTTGACCTTTGATAGCACGTCAACCAACGTGCTCTCAGCAACCGGTCGAATCGCGTCTGGCACCAACCAGCCGACGCAAAATTACCCGGTGAAGAATTTTCCTTGATGCCCCGCGCTGGATGAATTTGAAGGAGATATTATGAGAAAGACGTTTTTGAAGTTAAGCCTAGGAATGCTGGCGGTTGCCGGGCTGACGCTCGCAGCCTCCGCTGCCGCGCCGGGAGCGGTCAAACAACTTTACGGCCATGTGCCGGCGGCGGTTTCGCAACTGATATCCACCGGTCGGCTTGATGCCACCAACCAGATTCATCTAGCGATAGGTTTGCCGCTGCGCAATCAGGCCGCGCTGACGTCGCTGTTGCAGCAGATAAACGATCCGGCCAGTCCGAATTATCACCACTTCCTTAACTCCGAAGAATTCAACGCGCATTTTGGTCCGTCGGAACAGGATTATCAGGCCGTCCTTGATTTTGCGAAAGCCAGCGGGTTGAAACTCACACAAATCCATGGGAACCGGATGTTGGCTGAGGTCACCGGCAAGGTGTCCGATATCGAAAGCACGTTCAACATCACCCTGCGCAAATACAAGCATCCCACGGAAAACCGGGAGTTCTATTCACCGGATACGGAGCCGTCCGTGCCAGAAGGATTGGCGGTTTTGGACGTGAGCGGATTGAACGATTATGCCCGGCCACATCCGAAGCTCCATCTTAAAAATCCCACCAACAGCGTGTCATCCAGACTTGGCTCTGGGCCGCAGGGTAGCTATCTGGGCAGCGATTTTCGTGCGGCTTATGTCCCAGGCACAACCCTGACTGGTGCCGGGCAGAAGGTCGCTTTGGTTCAGTTTGACGGCTATCTGGCTAGTGACATTGCCTTATATGAGCAGCGGGCGGGTCTGCCGTCCGTTTCCCTGACCAATATTTTATTGAACGGATTCAGCGGCTTCCCCACCGGCACTGGTGGGGAAGTTGAAGTCTCGCTCGATATTGAAATGTCCATCTCCATGGCACCGGGTTTGAGCCAGATTTTGGTATATGAAGGTGATCCCTACAATTTCATTCCCAACGTGGTGTTGAATAAGATTGCGGTGGACAATAGTGCCCGGCAGGTGAGTTGTTCATGGGGCTGGATCGGCGGTCCGAATGCAACCAGCGACCAGATTTTTCTGCAGATGGCTTTGCAAGGGCAGAGTTTTTACAACGCTTCTGGGGATAGTGATGCCTTTTTGCCGGGGCAGGTGGATGATCCAAACCAGGCCGGCTATCCTTCGAGCAGCCCTTATATCATGCAGGTCGGTGCCACCACCTTGACCACCGCCGGACCGGGCGGTGCGCGGGTTTCGGAAACGGTGTGGAATTGGGGCGGTGGTGTTGGTAGCAGTGGTGGCATTAGCTCTCACTATCCGATTCCTGCGTGGCAGCAAGGTTTTGGCACGTCCACCAACCACGGCTCCACCACGGGTCGGAACATTCCTGATGTGGCGCTGACGGGCGACAATGTTTATGTCATTGCGGACAACGGCATTGGTTATCCCGGCACCGGTGGCACCAGTTGCGCCGCGCCGTTATGGGCGGGTTTCACCGCCTTAATCAACCAGCAGGCGGCGCTCAATGGCCAATCGGCGGTTGGCTTTATTAATCCGGCCATTTATGCCTTGGCCAAGTCGGCGGCTTATAATGCGGATTTCAACGACATCACCAACGGGAACAATTTTTGGTCGCAAAGCCCGACCAATTTTCCGGCGGTGGCCGGCTACGACCTTTGCACCGGCTTGGGCACGCCCAATGGCACGAATCTGATCAACGCTTTGGCCGGTGGCACAGTTTCCACCGGCCCGATTATTTCCGCCCCGCTCCCGCCTTGGGGATCCAGCCTGACCTTGATGAACGGCAGTAATCCCAATGGGGACTGGTTCCTGTTTGTGCAGGATGACAAGCCGCTGGATGTGGGCACGATTTCCGGTGGCTGGTTCATTACGCTCACCACGGCCAATCCCGTCGGCTATGTGGCGGACAACCAGCTTTACATAACGCCGGCCAGCGCGCTTGTCGCCTCCAACGCCAACTGGACGGTTAATTTGGCTGTCACCAATTACGGCCCGTCCACTTCCACCAACGTCTTTGTCACAGATGCATTGCCGGCATCTGGGGTAGTATTGGTTTCCTCCAATCTAACCACCGGCACCATTCAAATGGTCGGTAATAATCTGGTTTGGACGATTGGCAACCTGCCGATCAACACCGGAGCCAGTCTGGGATTAAACTTTTTGGCAACCGCCGGTGGCACCTACACCACCACGGCCACCGTCAGTGCCACCACTAGCGATCCCAATCCGGACAATAACACCGTCGGCTCCACTCTGTTGGTTTCAGGAGCGGTGGTGCCGCCGCAGTTGACGCCTCATGTTGCTGCGGGTTCGGGTGGCGCGTTTCGTTTGACCGTGACTGCCTCATCTGGCCAGCCCGTAATCATTCAAGGCTCCACTAATCTTGTTAACTGGATTCCGATATACACAAACCTATCGGGTGGTTCGTTTGACTTTACCCGCTTCGACTCCACCAATTATCCGATGCGGTTCTATCGGGCGGTTACCGGCCCGTAGCCTGCTAATGGTATGAAACTTTGCGGTTTGACGGGCGGCGTGGGGATGGGCAAATCCACCGCCGCCGGTTTCTTTTTGCAGTCGGGAGTTCGCGTCATTGACACGGATGATCTGGCCCGCCGGTTGGTTCAGTCCGGGCAACCGGCGCTGGCGGAAATCCAAAGTCAATTTGGCGGCAGTATCATTTCACCGGCTGGAGAACTAAAACGCGACGCGTTAGCCCAACTGGTTTTTACCGACGCGGCCGCGCGAAAAAAACTGGAAGCCATCCTGCACCCGCGCATCCGCGCCGTCTGGCTGGCGCAAATTGAAATTTGGCGAAAGGAAAAATGCCCGTTGGCGCTCGTCGTCATTCCCCTGCTTTTTGAAACCCAGGCGGAAAACCAGTTCGATAAAATTATCTGCGTCGCCAGCACGCCGGTGGCGCAGCGTGAACGGCTATGCCAACGCGGCTGGTCGCCGGCGCAAATCCATCAGCGCATTGCCGCGCAACTGCCGGTGGCGCAGAAAGTCGCCCGCTCGCATTTTGTGATTTGGACGGAAGGTTCGCTGGCTGTCCACGCGCTTCAGGTGGAGCGGATGCTGGCCCAGCTGGCAACGGAGTAATCGCCACCGGCGTAAAAAGCGTGGACCGGTGGCGCGACTCGGTTAAGGATTGGGCGTTGCTGATTTTTGAGAAAGCAGCATTGGAAGCACGGAACGGCCCGTGGAATTTTTCGCCGGTTTCTGTAAACCAATTTCTAACGCGGTCGGTGCCACGTCCTGAGCCGACCAAGAAATCCGGCTGACGGTGCCGGCGGGAAATTGTGCCGGCCAGTTGGCAATCATCGGCAAGCCTACCTCGCTGGATTTTTCTCCGCCGGTGGTGTTTTCATCTGAGTGGAATACTTTCGCCAAATTGGGGTTGGCAAATTTTTCGGGCGCAACAGCGCTGGTGAAGAAAATGGCGACGTCGTTGGTCAGGCGCAGTTTCTGGAGTTGCTCCCGCAGCCGCCCGATGCCGACATCAAGGCGGGCGATGAGCGCAGCGCGGTTTTTGGCGGCCGGTGGCCAGGCTTCGCTGGTGAACGGCGCATCGGTGGGCACAGGAAAATCATCCGCACCAATGGTGGCGGTCTGTGGCGCAGGGAGGTTGACGAGCAGAAAAAACGGCTGGAAATGGTTTTGCTGGTCGGGCTGGTTGATGCGGACAAAATTTGCCGCCGCAGTCATCAGCAGGTCGGGCAAATACTGTTCGTGCCGGCCACCGGTGTTCAGATAAAGCATTTCTTTGCCGTTGAAGGCATCAAAGGTTTTGTTCGTTTCGTTGAAGATGCTTTTGGGCGCATAACGCCAGATGAAGTCTGAATAATAATTTCGCCCTTCTGCTTCGTTAAGAAAACCGGCGAACTCGTCGAAGCCTTGAGTCCACGGCTGCGCGCCGAGCGTCCATTCGCCGATGAGGCCGGTGTGGTAGCCTGCCCGTTGGAGTTGCTGCGCAACGGTGGTTTCGCCCGCCCCGAATGGCGAATTATTTCCGGTCATCAGTGCCGCCTGAGCCAGCGAAATTTGCTCGCCGACTCCGTGATAATCCGTAAAACGGATGCCACCGGTGGCGAGCTTATCGAGGTTTGGCGTTTGAAAATTGGTCTGGCCGTAGCAACTCAAGTCACCAAGGCCGAGATCGTGGCACGCGATGAGAATGATGCTGGTGTGCGGTGGTTGGGCGGCGACCTGAACGTTGGTAAAAATGGCCGCAAGGTTTTCGGCGGGCGCGGCGAAGGGCGACAGCAGCAACGCCACCGGCAGGAGGAAAAGGCGGATAATTTTCATCTGTGAACTTGGATTGTGGAAACTTCGGCGTGTTCAAAGCAATTCTTTTCCGTGGTCTATTTTGCATGGGTTTTGAAAGCCAGTAATGCCAGGACAAGATCAATTTTTTCTAAAAAGAAGCTTCACGGTTGGTTTCTCATGCAAACGAGTTGCAATCAATGACTGTTCCATTATTATCACCGTCCCGTCTATCTGTTGCCCAGACCGAGCTGCGGAGCGGGTTTTTGCGTGCCAGCAATGAATAAAAAATCAGTTCTCCAGCGCGCCCGAGCAATCATTGATGCCGAGGCAGAGGCTTTGCGGAATATTCCGCTCGACCGGAATTTCGAGCGGGCGGTTCGCATTCTCCGGGCTTGTCGCGGAAAAATCATCACCACCGGTTTGGGCAAAGCCGGCATCATCGCGCAGAAAATCGCCGGCACCTTGTGTTCCAACGGCGCCCCGGCGGCGTTTGTCCATCCCGGCGACGCCGCGCACGGCGATTTGGGCATCCTCAACCGCAACGACGTCATCATCGCCTGCTCGACCAGCGGCAAGACGCGCGAGGTCATCGAAATGCTCGAACTGGCGCATCATTTCGGCGTCGAACACATCATCGGCATCACGTCGCATCCCGATTCCACTATCCGCAAACTTTCCACCGTGGTGATTAGCATGGGCGTCATTCAAGAACCGTGTCCGCTGGGGCTGACGCCCAGTGCCAGCACCACCGCCATGCTCGCGCTCGGTGACGCCTTGAGCATGGTCACCATGGAACTCAAGGGCTTCACCCGCCACCAATACGGTCTGCGGCATCACGCCGGTTACCTCGGTCAAAAAGCCCGGCAAACCCGGCTCGCCGCGAAGGCCGCAAAATAATAACCACCACCACCGATGATTGAATCTTTAGAAAAACAGCTCGATAGTTTCGACCCGGCCCAACGGCGCGCGGCGCTGCGGGCGCTTTTGCAAGCGGCCCCCGCGCTCCCGAAACCGGGCACCGACATCAACCTGCATTCCCACACTTTTTTCTCCTACAACGCCTACGGCTATTCGCCGTCGAAATTTGCCTGGCTCGCGCGTAAAGCGGGGCTGGCGGTGGCGGGCGTGGTGGATTTCGACGTGCTGGACGCGCTCGAGGAATTTTTGGAAGCCGGCCAGCTCGCCGGTTTGAAAACGTGTGTCAGCTTGGAATCGCGCGTGTTCGTGCCGGAGTTTGCGACACGCGTCATCAATTCGCCCGGCGAACCCGGCATCGCCTATCACATGGGCGTTGGGTTCACCCGCGCGGTGAAAAATCCGTTTCTGGACGAAATGCGGGCCGCCGCGTCACAGCGCACGCGCGACCTGCTGGCGCGCGTCAACGCGTTCTTGCGGCCGGTGGAATTGGATTTTGAAAAAGAAGTCGCGCCGCTTACGCCCAACGGCAACGCGACCGAGCGCCATTTGTGTGAAGCGTTTGAACGGAAGGCCGCGCAGGTGTTTCCCGATGCCGCCCAGCTCGCCGCTTTCTGGAAGGAAAAACTCGGCGAGGCCGCGCCCGCCGGCGTGAAGCTCCAGAATTTGATCCGCTCCAAGACGATGAAAAAAGGCGGCGTCGGTTATGTGCAGCCCGGTCAGGGTTCGTTTCCGCTGATGGCGGACATGAACCGGTTTGTTTTGGAATCGGGCGCGATTCCCACGCTGGCCTGGCTGGACGGCACCACCGATGGCGAAAAACGGATGGAAGAATTATTTGAGGTTGGCCGCGCTTCCGGCGTCGCCGCTTTGAACATCATTCCCGACCGCAATTACACACCCGGCGTCAAGGATCAGAAGCTGCAGAATCTCTATGACGTGGTGGCGCTGGCGGAAAAAAATCATTTCCCCATCATCGTCGGCACCGAGATGAACGCGGCTGGCAACAAATTCGTGGATGCCTTCGGCACCGCCGAGCTGAAGCCGCTGGTGCCGGTGTTTCTGCGCGGCGCGCACATCGTTTATGCGCATTCGGTTTTGCAGCGCCAGAGCGGGCTGGGCTATTTGAGCGCGTGGGCGAAGAAACATTTTGCTTCGCCGGTGGCGAAGAACGATTTTTACGAACAGCTTGGCCGCGAGCTTCAACCGGCGTTGGAAAATCGCTTGAGCGGTTTGCCGGCCGAGGCGACGCCGGCGCAGATTCTAGCAAAAATTAAATGAAATAAAATTTACCTATGACCACCACCATTCCTCAAAAACAGCGCGCCGTTCAACTCGTCGGCCCGGATCAGTTGCAGATCAATGACGCTAAACCCGTTCACGAACCGGGGCCGCATCAGGTGCTCGGACGCGTCGAAGTCGTCGGCCTGTGCTTCTCCGATCTGAAGCTGTTGAAACAGTTTTCCGGTCACGTGCGGAAGTCGGTCATCACGTCCGGCATCGCGCCGGCCGCGCTGAACGACATGCCGAACTACGTTCCCGGCGACAAACCGGTGGTGCCCGGCCACGAAACCGTCGTGCGCATCGTCAAGGTCGGTCCCGGCGTCACGCGCTACAAAGTCGGCGAGCGGTTTCTGGTGCAGACGGATTACCGGTGGTTGCCGACGGCCAACTCGAATTCCGCGTTCGGCTACAATTTCGAGGGCGCGTTGCAGGAATATGTTTTGATGGACGACCGCGTCATCACTTCGCCCGATGGCGAATCCATGCTCATTCCGGTGCCGGAAGATTTGTCCGCCTCGGCACTGGCGCTGGTGGAACCGTGGGCGTGCGTCGAAGATTCTTACGTC